>Ga0209117_1000234_pt1 | contig 30051 bp, 26 predicted proteins | sample BlaSpr_A8_OM2_M2_FD_187978 | JGI IMG/M metagenome (GOLD analysis project Ga0209117, IMG submission 187978) | Forest soil microbial communities from Thunder Bay, Ontario, Canada - Black Spruce, Ontario site 2_A8_OM2_M2 (SPAdes) (version 2) | ecosystem: Environmental > Terrestrial > Soil > Boreal... | reverse complement strand
AGGAGTGGTCGACGGAGAGATCATCGCCGCGACGTCGGTCCGAATGGTTGGAAGGGTGGGATAGAACTTCGAACCCGGGCACTCCGTGGCGTTGACGTCCAGATGCCCCGCGATATTGGGGAAGGTCGTCCGGACGCCAGTCACCGGATTGACGTAAGTCTTGTTTCCCCGCGGATCGATCAGGTGCGTGGACGCCTTCCAGGCCAGCATCTGTTCCAGACCGTTGCGGGCCGCCTTGGTCGCATCCTGATTGGTGAGCGTCCCGAGCAGCGCGATCCCAACGGTGCCCGAGTTGAACTGGTAGGCGTGGGCAGCAGTCACGCCGCGGCCGGAGGAATCCTCGCCGTTAGGGTATTGACCGGCGGAATACGTCCGCGAGTACCGGCCCTCATAAATCCGGCCCTTCTCATCGACCAGGAAGTTATAGCCAATGTCACCCCACGTCTGGGTGACAGCGTGGTAGTAGTAGATCGATCGGATGGTGGCCGCAGGGTCGGGGTCATTGTTCTGCGTCGCGGTGTGGTGGCAGATGAGCTTCTGGATCGGGTAGAAAGCCGGCGACCAGGTCATCAAGCTCTCGTCGCAACCCCATCCCGCTCGCGAGACCACAGCCGGCATCGATGTGGCGCCGGCGACGTTCCCCTCGGTTTCATAGATCACCTGCCGCTCGCCGTCTGTCAATCCCAACAGGCGAACTCGGTGCGGCCGGTCACTGGTCACCCTGACCGCAATCGCTCCGCCGGTGACCATCACGGCGCCGTAAGTTCGGCCGTCCCCGCGCTGCTCGCCGATCTCGTCGTGGACAACCGGTACCGGAGGACCGAACACGACTCCGTCCGAGCTGAATGAGGCGGTAACCCGGGCATCGTGCTCGCCGACCCAGAACAGGGCGGCATGGCTTGCGGCGAACGGCAGGGCGTAAACCGAAGCGCCAGCCAAAGACTGCTCTTGTTCATGCGTGCGCGATTTGATAGTGACGCGCGCGTAGACCCGTGTCGGACGAAAGAGCTCGACGCCCCCCAGTACTGAACCGAGAGCAACCCCGGCTCCGATGCCACGGATGAACGTCCGGCGGCTGATGCGAGATCTGGACACGCTGACACCCCTACACGTTGTTCGCCGGCCGCCGAGCATACGCCCAAGGCCTCCCAGCATTCTCACAGGCGATGGCGCGGCTTGGCAGCGAGCCTGGGCGCCATTTCCCGGCTTAGCCATCGGGTTTGGGCGGCGGATGTGAATACTTGCACTGGAACCCAAGCATTGCCTTCCCCAACGCCCCCAGCCAGACCCCGCATCCTTGTCGTCGAGGATGACCCGCGCATGATGACGCTCCTCCTGGAGGTCTGCAAGATGCAGAACTTCGAGGCCCTGGAGGCTGTCACGGGGCGAGCCGCGCTCAAGCTTGCCGTCGTCGAGGAGCCGGACCTGGTCCTTCTCGATTGGGAGCTGCCGGATATCGCCGGCGTAGAGGTTTGCCGATTTCTGCGCCGCGTCGGCATCACGGCGCCGATCGTGATCCTGTCGGGCCGGGCCGACGACAAAGATGTGGTCACCGGTCTGGAGGAAGGCGCGGACGAGTACCTGACCAAGCCGATCTCGCCCCAGGTATTGGCGGCACGGCTGTCTGCGCACCTGCGCCGCGTGTCTTACGCCCCGGAAGCAGAGAGGCTGCCCAAAGGCGTGGTCGCCAACGTGGCGCTCCTGGATCGAGTCTCCATCTTCCTCGACCATCCAGCGGCGGCGCTTCGCGTTCTCGCGAAGCGGGCCGAACGCGTCTCCGTCCGCACGGGCACTGCGGTGCTCACTCAGGGAAAATCAAACGACTCTTTCTTCGTGATCCAGAAAGGGTCGTTCGACGTCACTCGCAAAGGGCAGTTCGGCGATAGGTTCACCCTGGCCAAACTGGGCGAAGCCGAGTTCTTTGGTGCCATCTCGACGGTGACGAGGGAACCGGCGGCGGCCACGGTCACGGCACTCGAGGATTCTCAGGTGATGAAAATCTCGCGTGAGGACCTGCTGTCAGAGCTTGCTGTTGGCTCGGACGCGATGGTCCAGCTGGAAGCAGTGGTCAAACAGCGCCAGCAGCTTTTCGACAGATCGCTGACCAGAAAGAAGGAACGTAAAGACGCTGCGCGAATCGTCGCGATGTACTCCCCGAAGGGCGGAGTCGGCAAGACGACCCTTGCCTTGAACCTGGCCGCGAGCCTTGCCCGCAAACATTCCGGCGAGGTCTTGCTCATCGATTGTTCGCTGCCATACAACCACGCTGCCGTGCTCGCCCACCTGGTCCCGATCACGTCCCTGTCGCGGTTGACAAGTCTCACGGGCGACTTTGACGATCGTCTGCGCAGCGCGCTCCTCCCGCATCCAGCGGGTTTCTTGGTGCTGCCGACAGTGCTTGCAGCGGAAGAAGCGGAGCTTGTCACGCCGGCGCTGCTGACCCGCGCGCTGACCTCGTTGAGCTCCCAGTACGCCTTTATCGTCGTGGATCTGGGGAGCTCTCTATCGGAGGTCGTGCTTTCGGTCCTGGAGCGGTCTCAAGAGATCTTCATGATCGCCACACCTGAGCTGTTGATCGTGAAGGACCTCATCAACGTCTACGACATCATGCGTGGCGTGCTCAAGCTGGACGATGAGCAGATACACCTGGTGGTGAATCACAGATCGCCGGACGCGACTGTCGCAGTACGGGAGCTCGGGGACTTCTTGGGGGTCAAAACCGAGGTGGAGGTCCGCAACGATGGCATAAGACCAGAGAGCGCAGCGATCCGTGGAGAGATCCTGGCGGTGTCGGACCTGAAGTCTTCGATCGCCATCGCCGCGGACGAAATGGCGCGGATGATCGAGTGACTGTTCAAGATCCGGTTGAGTTGAGTGCGGCCAGGGTTCTCAGCTCGGAAAGGTATGGCACCGATGGGTCTTTGGTGACCAGGTTCAGGACGACCTGATCCGCGCCGGCATCGATCAGACCATCGACGCGCTCGCGAATTGCCGCGACGTCGCCCCAGGCCACGACAGCATCGAAGAGGTCATCGGACCCGGGCGGCTCGAGCTGCTCTGCGGTCCAGCCTATTCGGACCAGGTTGTTTCGATAGTTGTTGAGCCGGAGGTAACGGCCGGTGTGCGCGTCACCAATGGCTCGCGCCTCTGCGCGTCCTGAGGCCAGCACGACCGGGAGGTCGGCCGCCACGAATGGCTCGGGACCGATTTGCCGCCGAACCTGCCGGATGTGCTCGGACGTCGTGAAGTACGGGTACGCACCGGCGGTGCGTTCCGCCGCCAATCCGACCATTCGCGGGCCGAGCGCGGCGAGCACGATCGGTGGCATAGGAATTTCCGGTCCGCGCCAGGGCGCCTGTTCCATCCGGTCCAGGTACTCCCGCATCGCGGTGAACGGGCGGGCGTAGTCGTGCCCGCGGAGCGCGACCGACGGGGCGTGGCTGACGCCGATGCCGAGGATGAACCGATTTGGGTTGGCCTCAGCGATGGATCGCCCGCCGGCCGCCATGGCCATCGGGTCGCGCGCCCAGATGTTGGCGATGCCGCTCGCGACCACGAGACTCGAAGTCGCATTCAGGAATATCGAGGCCTGTACGAACGCCTCCCGGCCTACCGACTCGCCATACCAGAGCGTTCCGTAGCCAAGCTCCTCCATCTCGATGGCGACCTCGCGCTGCACGTCGGCCGGCTGGCTGGACAGAGAGCCGGAGAAGATGCCCAATTTGCCAGGAGTGATGTTGCCGAGCCGACCCAGGCTCACGGGGTTGAGGGTAACGTGCCCGAGTCAGGTAGGCCGCCTCCGCAGGCTTCGAGCACTAGCCGATGCAGCTCTTTGAGGCGGCGGCGGTATGGATCCAGCCTGGTCCGGTAGGGACTTGACGGGCGGAAGTTCAGAGCCAGATGTTGGCCGGCGTCAACTGCAATTTTCGGAATGTCCGCGGCGGGTATCAACAAGCATTCGCCGTCAAAGTCCGCCGCATCTTCGTGCCAGGCCAACCCAACCAGCCATGTGGTCGAAGCAAGACTCAATGTCGCTTTGCGAACGTGAAGGTAGGCCTCTCCGTATCGGTTCGAAACGGTGGCAGCTTTAACCTGGAGGCCAGCAAAACTGCCGGCGAGATTGTCGCGGGCGAGCACCTCAACCATCTCAAGGTCCGGATACGGACGGAAGAGGTCGAGGCGCGGGCTTTGCGCGAGCCGGCGAATCACCTCTGACTCACCGAGAAACTGAAGCCATGGGTTGTGGCGCTCGAGAGGCTTCAAGAGATCGGGTTCCAGCCGCAACGCCGCCTCAGCTGCCGAGGTGCCAAGAATGCGTTCGGCCAATTCGCGGTGTGGAACGAGGTAGGGGATCCAGCGGCTGTGTTTCGGATGCATGCTGAAGGCCGCCCCGTAAATTCCGTGTCCTTGCGAAACACTCCGAGCGGCGAGTCGCCGGAAGGTGCCCTCCTCAATGACCAGGTCCAGCTGGTCGGGGATTTCGAGCATTGGCACGACGATCATGAGTGCGCTGTCGTCTACAAGACTGTCTTCGCGCACGACGACATGAACTTCTCCTCCCTCCAGCTCGCGGCCCTTGACCTGAATTGGGATGTAGCGCTCTTCGGTCATGTGGTGCAGGACCGCGTCGAGGCCGCGGTCGAGCAGCGGCAGGAAGGGATGCAGCAGGCCATGCGACTGGCGGATGAGGTCGGCCCAGATCTCAAACTCCAGCGCTTGCGCTGGACCGCCTGTATCGCGTCGCTGGGACATGGCGCCAGTAGCGTAAGCAGAGGTCAAGGCCTTCTCAATCGTCAAATCCCTTACCTTCATGCGGTGCTCGGGTGCCGGCTCACTCTCGCGTCTCCCCACCCGACGCTCCCCACCCGGGCGCCGCATCCCCTCCGGCGCTTCGCGCCCGGCCTCCCCACAAGTGGGGAGGCGGGCCGGCTCCGGCGGGAGAACACCGGGTGACGGCGCTTGCGGAAGATCTCAGCCCCGACCGGCGCAAAGCCTTCGAGCGAGCGTTGCGTGGTCAGGTGCGCGGCGAGGTCCGTTTCGACATCGCCAGTCGTGCTCTCTATTCCGTAGACGCGTCCAACTACCGGCACGTCCCCGTCGGTGTCGTGCTTCCGATGGACGAGGCCGATACCATCGCGGCGGTTTCTGTCGGGCGCGAGTTCGATGTGGCCGTCCTGCCCCGTGGCGGTGGAACCAGTCTTGCCGGCCAGACGTGCAATGTGGCTCTCGTCCTCGATTTCTCGAAGTACATGCGCAACATCGTCGACCTTGACCCGACCACCCGAACGGCTCGAATCCAACCCGGGATCGTCCTCGATTCGTTGAGAACAGCAGCGGAAAGTCACCAGCTGACCTTCGGCCCGGACCCTTCCACCCACGACCGCTGCACGTTGGGAGGGATGATCGGCAACAACTCCTGCGGCGTGCATTCGGTCATGGCCGGCCTCACCTCGGACAACGTCGAAAGGCTCAAGATCATGACCTACGACGGCCAGATCATGGACGTCGGGCCGACTCCCGCGGATGAGCTGGATCGGATCATCGCCGCGGGCGGACGGCAGGGCGAGATCTACAAGGGCCTGGCGAGGATTCGCGACACCTATGGCGACGAGGTTCGCAAGCGCTTCCCCAAAATTCCGCGTCGAGTGTCCGGATACAACCTGGACCAGCTTCTGCCCGACAAAGGCTTCAATGTGGCGAGGGCCCTGGTCGGCACCGAGGGCACCTGCGTCACGGTCCTGGAGGCGGTGGTGCGCCTGGTGCCTAGCCCTCCCGTCCGGCGACTCCTGGTGCTCGGATACGAGGACGTCTACATCGCCGCCGCCGCGGTGCCGATGATCATGGAGCACCGCCCGATCGGACTCGAAGGCTTCGACGGCATCCTGCTCGAAAACGTGCGTCTCAAGGGCATAAGCCCGCGAGGCCAGGCGGCCTTGCCGGACGGCGGCGCATGGCTGCTGGTGGAGTTTGGGGCCGACACAGTCGCCGATTGCGAGGGCATGGCCCGAGGGCTGATCGATCAGCTGGCAAAGGGTCCTCACGCGCCCACGGCGAAGCTGCTGACCGACCCGAAGGATGCTGAGGCGGTGTGGGCGGTGAGGGAGTCGGGACTGGGCGCGGCGGCGCGCGTGCCGGGCAAGAAGCCGACCTGGCCGGGCTGGGAAGACACCGCGGTCCGGCCCGATCAGCTCGCGGACTACCTGCGCGAGTTCAAGGTGCTGCTCGACAAATACGGCTACCGGGCGCCGCTGTACGGCCATTTTGGCGAGGCCTGCGTGCATCCCCGCATCGACTTCGACCTGGTGACCAAAGAGGGCATCAGCAATTTCCGCCGCTTCCTGGACGAAGGTGCCGACCTGTGCATTCGCTACGGAGGCTCGCTGTCCGGCGAGCACGGCGACGGCCAGGCGCGCGCTTCGCTGTATCCGAAGATGTTCGGCGACAAGCTGGTCGGAGCGTTCGCGGAATTCAAAGCGCTGTGGGATCCGGACCGGCGTATGAACCCGGGCAAGCTGGTGGATGCTCGCGAGCCGGACCAGGATCTTCGACTCGCCGGCTACAAGCCGCTGCCGGTCCACACGCACTTCCAGTTTCCCGACGAGCCCGATGGCCTGGCTGGTTCGGTGCTGCGCTGCGTCGGGGTGGGCAAGTGCCGGAAGCAGGGCGGCGGGACGATGTGCCCCAGCTACATGGTGACTCAGGAGGAAATGCACTCGACCCGCGGGCGGGCGCGGCTCCTGCACGAGATGTTGACCGGGGACCTGGTGCGCGACGGGTGGCGCAATGAGGGCGTCAAGGAAGCGCTCGACCTGTGCTTTGCGTGCAAGGCGTGCAAGACCGAGTGCCCGGTCAACGTCGACATGGCGACTTTCAAGGCCGAGTTCCTGTCGCATTACTACGAGGGCCGCATGCGCCCGCTGTCGGCCTACGCGATCGGACTCTTTCCCTGGCTCGCGCGCTACGGCAGCCTCGCCCCCGGACTGGCCAACTGGAGCGCCCGCGCTTTTGCGCCGTTGGCGAAGGCTGTCATCGGTGTGGCGCCGGAGCGCCAGCTGCCCGAGTTGGCGCCGGTGAGCTTCAAGTCCTGGTTCCGCCGGCGCAAAAATGTGAGCAAAACACCGGCTGCCATCGCGAAGCATCGCGTCCTTTTGTGGGCGGACACATTCAACAACTACGTGAAGCCGCAGACGGCGATTGCCGCGGTGGAGGTCCTGGAGGCGGCCGGCTGTGAGGTGCACGTCCTGGGGCAGCGACTCTGCTGCGGCCGGCCTCTCTATGACTCGGGCATGTTGGGGCTGGCCCGGCGGCAGCTCGTCCGATCGATGGCCGCGCTCAAGCCTTATCTCGACCAGGGCTTCTCGGTGGTCGGACTGGAACCAAGCTGTGTCGCGGTTTTCCGCGACGAGCTGCTGGGTCTGTTTCCTGCGGATCCTGACGCCAAACGGACTGCTGCAAATTTCCGTTTGCTAAGCGAGTTGCTCGAGCAGATCGACTTCCAGCCCCCTCACTTCGCGAAGCGGGCGATCGTGCAGGGCCACTGCCACCACCAGGCGATCATGAAGATGACCGCCGAGGAAAAGGTGATGAAGCGCATGAACCTCGACTACGAGCTGCTCGATTCAGGTTGCTGCGGGATGGCCGGTGGATTCGGCTTCCTGAAAGAGAGCTACGAAGTTTCGATGAAAGCCGGTGAGAGGGTCTTGCTTCCAGCGGTCCGCTCAGCCGGCGACGCGCTGGTGATCGCGGATGGATTCAGCTGCAGGGAGCAGATCCGGCAGGCCACGGGTCACAACGCGCTTCACCTCGCCGAGGTGCTGCGCATGGCGATGGCGGAGAGCCGGTAGTCAGACCATCGCGGTAGACGGCTCGTCGTCCACGCAACATTTGTAATGCAGCTAACACCCAATTGTTGCTGACAGCGGCCTAATTCGAGTGCCACATTCCTCGACGTGCGCCGCCCTTGACGGATGACCGTTTCCTACCAATCGAGGGAGAAGACATTGAGACCACCCATTGGGAAGACGCCCGCCACTGGATGAGCATCTACCTCGATCTTCTCGAATTCAAGCGGGGAATCCTCGATCGGATCAGGCGCGATGTTGCCAGGCTGCCGCCCGCCGCGCGGATCATGGCGGCAGCGGACCTCACCTTCATCGAGAGCCAGATGGAGGGCTATCAGAGCCGGTTCACGCTGTGGTACCGGCGCGTTTTGGAGCTAAAGGGGCTCTGGCTGGACACCAAAGGCCGAGTGGTGCGATACGGCGATGGGGAGGCCACGTTGAGCGTAAGAGAGTTTCAGCTCCTCCAGTTTCTGCTCGATCATCCCCACCGCTTCTTCACCGTGTCTCAGATCCTCCGCCAGGCCTGGGCCGCGCCTGATCTCTACCCCGAAGAAGTCCGCAGCTATGTGCTGCGCATACGCAAGGTCTTGGAGGCATTGGACCTCCCGTGCGATGTCGTCAACCGGCCGGGGCGTGGCTACGCACTAGAGTTCCGCGAGAACAAGTAGCGACTAGAGCAATAATTCGCAGCGCCGGCCGATCTGGCAGAGGAGGAGTGTCATCGGAAAGACCAAGGTCCCGTCTCGATCTCGGCAGCAACCCAAACTCCCACGCATCCTGGTCGTCGATGCCAATCCGGGTTACCGCTCCGTCATCTCGCACGTGGTCGAGCTGGCCGGAGGGGAGTTTGAGAGTGTGGCGGAGCTGGATGCAGCCAGGCGTCAACTGGATAGGCCGCGGAAGTTCGACCTGGTGATTCTCGGGATGAGCGCCGGCTCCCGCGTAACCCCCAAGCAGCTCAAAGAGCTGCGGGACGCGGCGCGGAGCCCTTTCATCTTGCTGGACGAGTCGTCCGACGATGCCGGAGAGACGCTCGAAACCTTCGAAGCCGGCGCAAGCCAGGTCCTGCCCAAGCCTTTCGTCCCTGATGCTCTGATCGGAGCGATCAAGTCAGAGCTTCGCGGGTCTGACCTCACCTCAGTGGTAGCGATCGCAACCAAAATCGAATTGGGGGGACTCGTCTTTGACGCCAAACAGCGAACTGTCAAGAGTGGTGCTGCCGACGTCTCCTTGACGAAACGCGAATGGCAGCTGCTCTCATTCTTCCTCACCAATCCGAATCAGTTCTTCGCCGCCGAAGACGTGGCTCTGCCTGCCTGGGGCCCTGAGGCGTCGATCGAGCAGTTCAGAACGTATGTAACGCGACTTCGTCAAAAGCTGCTGCCGTTCAAGGGCGTGTGCGAGGTGGTCAACGAGAAAGGTAAGGGCTACCGCCTGGTGGTCCTGCAGCCAAAACAGCCTGTGGCCTGACCGCGGGCGGCCGGTGCGTCGCAGCTAGCTCGTAGGCGGCTCTCGCCCTATAGGGCGCTCAGCTGACGAGGATGGGATCGACATATGGCTCGAGGCCAGGGCGGGCTGCGCTCTCAACGTTTCAGAGATCGCCAACTGCCTGGACCACACCCTGGCTGCCTCGGATTCCACATCCGGTGCGTCGTGAGGTCTGAAAGAGCAGCCGTTTAGCGGCTGACGACAACCGGCGGCTCGGTTCGGAGGCCTATCGAGAAAGGCTCTAACCGGCAGGAGCGTGGAACGTCCGGCCCGTAATCTCCGACGGGTAGATCGCGATCCAGTGTTCGCGCTTCCCAGGGGCGAGCGGCATCACATTGCGCGCGCGTAGTGCCCTGGAGAACGGATCCGTTCCGACGGTGACCTCGCGCGCCACGCCTTTCAACACCACGCTCCAGCCGACACACGCGACTGGATCCCAGGAGTCCACCTCGAAGGTGACCCGACCTCGCGGCGACTGCTGGAGCCTGGTCATCGACCCGGTGCGAAACACCACGATCGCTCCATCGGTTGCGTAATTGACCGGAAGGACATCGATGTCCTTGTCGAGCTGGAACGCAACTCGGCCGAGGTCACGCGACCGCACGTAATCGAGGCACTCATGAACGGTGAGCGCTCGCAGCCCCTCAAACTGGCGAGCCGGCATCGACTGAGTATCCGCCGCCGGCCGCAGCACTCAGGTGCCATTAGTCCCCGCAAATTGGACCTTTGTGCCTATACCGGCCGCGCCTAGGGCCGGAGGTCACCCCGGCATAGGTGATGTCAAGCCGGCTTGAGATAGGTAAGCGGCCCACATGGTTGGAGATGCCGGGCGCTGAAGGTGGTTGACCGTACGAATTTGGCTCGCGGCGCTTTGGGCTTATCTCCCGGCTGCCGCTCGTACGCGAAGGCGGGGTTTCGCCGGCTGGTGCCCGTTGCCGCTGACGGCTGGGCTTGGCACTTGCGCGACCCGCGTTATGCCGTCCACGCGGCGAGCGACCACGAGGAGCTCCGCAATACCGGATTCGATGCCCCGCGTGAGCACGTCGATGTCGTGCGTGGAGTCGTAGTCGCCGGTGACGCCGAAGTTGAGACCGCCATCGTAAGAGAAGGTCGCGACGCCGATCCCGACCGAACCCGCGATTGGCACGTAAGGGTAGGAGTAAAGCATCCGCCTGCCCACAGCGTACAGAGGGAACTGCGGGCCGGGCACGTTGGTCGCGACCGTCTGGACCAACCGCTGCTGAGCGTGGAAGGCGAGCCGAAGGCTGAGCGCCATCAGCATCGGCGGCGCGAAGCCCGACAGCTGCGTCAGAACGTCCCCGGCCACGGCCTGGCCCGAGCGCTTGAACCCATCCATCTGCGTCCTGATGGCGTTCAGCCGCGCGAGAGGATTGGCGATCCCGACCGGAAGACCGGGAAACAGGCCCGACACGCGGTTGTTGTACAGGCCCTTCTCGCTCTCATGCCGGACGGAGACGGGGACCAGCGCGCGGACAACCTTGCCGTCCACGCTTTCGCCGCGGCCGCGCAAGAGGTCCCGGAAGCCTTTGGTGACGGCGCAAAGGACCACGTCGTTGACCGTGCCACCAAGCGCCGCACGTATCTCCTTCACCTGCTCGAGGGTCGCGCTCGCCCAGCTCCAGCGCCGATGCGGTCCGATCGGGCCGTTGAGCGAGCCGACTGTTGGTTGGGTCCAGCTACCGAGCGAGCTGATGAGATTCCTGAGGTCGGTCAGGTTATGCATGCCCATCCCGCTGGCGAACATGGCGCGGGACACCGCAGGCACCCCGCGAACATGGCTGGCCGGATCCGCGATCGCGCCTGCAAGCGCATCGGCCAGAACGTGTAGGCCGCTCGGTTCTCGGCCGGGCTGCCACTTACGCGCGCGACCCGGTCGGGCCTGGGGATTGCGGTCGAGCAGAACTGTCAGCAGGTCGATGGCCGACACGCCGTCGACCATGCAGTGATGCACCTTGGCGATGAGCGCCCAACGACCGCCGGCGAGCCCTTCGACCATCCACAGCTCCCACAACGGCTTGCTCCGGTCGAGGTTCTGCGCGAAGACGCGACCGGCCAGGTTTCGCAGCTCCTCTGCCGAGCCCGGCGGAGGCGTGGCTGTATGGCGGACGTGATAGAGGATCTGGAAGTGCGGGTCGTCCACCCACACCGGGCGGCCGAGCCCCATCGGGACGAAGCGGACGCGTTGGCGGTAGCGCGGAAGGACGGCGAGGTGAGAGGCGACGGTTCGCACCAGTTCGCCGTAGGTCGGCGCTGGACCCTCAAACACCGAGACGCTGCCGATGTGCATCGGGTTGCGTTCGTCCTCAACCGAAAGGAACATCGCATCCTGGGGGCTCATTCGCTCCACGGGAGACGCTCAGACCCCTGGCCGAAATCGACGTCCCGTGATCGTGCTTGCCTCGATCGCAACTCGATAGGGCTTGGCGCCTGGTGCGAGCGGCCGCGGTGTCACTGCCCGCGCGGCCCACGACACGTCATCGAACATGTCGGTGGCATCGGTGGCGACGCCTTGCACCATTACGCTCCAGCCAACGCCGGATAAGGAATCGTACTGGTCGATCTCGAACGCAACTTTCGAGGTGGGAGCGTGCAAAAGCTTGCTGCCGGCCGCGGTGAGAAAGGAGATGATCCTGCCGTTCACTGCATAGTTGACCGGAAAGATTTGGGGTTGGCCATCGACGACGATGGCAATCCGGCCGAGGTTGTGCTGCCCGAGGATCTCCAGGCACTTCATCTCAGACATCACTTCCATCGCGCCTTCGGGCTCAGTTGATTGCATGCGCCTTCTTCCTGGTCCTGGGTCCCTGAGCATCGGAGCGGAACTTGCGGCCGGTGATCTCGTTGGCCCAGATGCCGACCCAGTGCTGGCGCGTTCCGGGGGCCATCGGCTGGACCGGCCAGAAGCGCATTCGTCCGGTGGGCGCACCGCGAGGGTTGGTGATGTCGTGAGCGATTCCCTTGACCAGCACGCTCCATCCGGTACCTCCGTCTGGATCCCAGCTGTCTATCTCGAAGCTGACATATGCGCCCGGTGCGAGCCCCAGTTTGGTGCCGGGGGCAGTGCGAAAGACGACCACTCCTTCGTCGAAGAAGTAGTTGACGGGAAAGATGAGCGGGCGCGCTTGTCGGTCGACCAGCCCGATCCGGCCGAGGTCGTGTGACCGGAGCAGCTTGACGCACTCCACGTCACCGAGGATCTCGAGATGCCCTGCTTGAAGAGCGAGCATTCAGGCGACCTGGCGACGCGATTCCACGGATGTCGCATCGTGCGCCGGTCTGGCCGACCCGCTCGCCCTTTGACCTAGATCGGCGAGCATCCACCAGGCAAGCCAAATGAGTGGAGAAACGAGCACCAGGATGAGCACATAAACGAAACCAACACCGAGGTACATAGCAACCTCCTTTTGGCTCAAGCGTGCTCGCGATCGGTGCGGCGCTACAGGGTAATAAGACCTGTGAAGGGACGGACCATCGGCCCGTCCCTTCAGTTGCTGTTGATCAGGCGCCGAGCAGCTTCCAGACCGGCGGGAATGTAAGTAGGAAACCAACGGCGACAAGGATTCCTGTGGTCCAGTAAGTGAATTTCTCGGAGACTTTGACGCGGCGAAGGATCACCGCAAGAACCGCCCAGGCCACCAACCAGCCGATGACGCCGTAAACCGACTTGCCCGAAAGCGGTCCAACTTCCTTGGTGAGCGTCAAGCCAGCCTGAGTCGTGACCCAGCGCTCCGAAACGAAGGTCAGAACGCCGAAGAATGCCACGCCGAAGCCACCCCCGATCAGGGTCGCGGCTGCGAAACCGAAGTCCCGGTCCCGTTCTATCTGTGCAGCACTAGTTGTTGCCATCTGAATCACCTCGTCCTAGTGAATGGGGGCAGCCTTCGTGATGAAGGCTCCGAACAGGCCGGCAACGGCGGCGCTCGCGAATGCAAGCGTGAACAGAGCCATCAGAACCATGCGTAGACGCTCATGCTTGATGAGCCGCGTACCGTAGTACGCGACGACGACTGCGACAACGGTGGCCAGGATGGGCGCGAGCCAGGCGATGTGCTCCTTCCACTCCATCCCAAAGTTGTGCCAGTTCGCGGTGTTGGCGTTGGCCAGGAGGATGTTCTTGGCGCTGGTTGGGCCCTTTGCCCGATACCAGGGGTAGACGACGTAGGTCCCGCTGATCACCGTGGCCCAGGCCACGATCGCCATCGCCCAGGTCCCCGCAATGAGGCGCCGGGTCCGCTCGACGATTCCTTGGGGTGTCAGGAGGACCGGCCTCAAGCTGTAGAGCCCGGCGAAGCCGCCGGCGAAGGCGAGCAGGAACAACGCCCCGAAGATCATGCCGTGAAGCGCCGCGAGTGTCTCGCGGTCCGTGAGGTTCATGAGAACCTACCTCCTCTGAAATATGCGGATCTTGGGTCCGCTTCCAGAAGCCTGCGCGGTAAAAGTATCACTCGGAAACCGGCGAACGTCCCCCTCAGGATGGGCCGAACGGCCCAGTGTCCTGGGCATGGGGTTCTAAATTCAAAATCGGTCGGGGCGCGGGATTTGAATCCAGCGCCTCGACTGTCCCGAACTGCAGGGGCCCTTCGGCCCTTGGGCGACGTTGTGGTCGGAAACATGCTGGAAACCGGCGAATTCACGCCATCACACCCACTCTTCACTAAAAGGAAGGAAACGAACATGAAAGCACTCGTTTATCACGGCCCCGGACAGCGATCCTGGGACACAGTCGCGAACCCCACCATCCAGGCGCCGACAGACGCCATCGTCAAGATCGACACCGCCACGATTTGTGGCACGGACCTGCACATCCTCAAGGGCGACGTGCCCGCGGTAAAGCCCGGCACCATCCTCGGCCATGAGGCCGTTGGCACCATCGTCGAGACCGGTGCGGCTGTGACCAACTTTCAGATCGGCGACCACGTCCTGATCTCTTGCATCACTTCGTGTGGCAGCTGCCGCTTCTGCAAGGAGGCCAAATACGGCCAGTGCACCGGTGGTGGTGGCTGGATCTTCGGCCATCTGATCAACGGTCTCCAGGCGGAGTACGCCCGAGTGCCGTTCGCGGACAACTCTCTGTACAAGGTCCCGTCGGGACTCACCGACGAGCAGGTGCTGTTTCTGTCCGACATCCTGCCGACCTCATTCGAGGTCGGTGTCCTGAACGGCGGCGTGCAGCCTGGCGACACCGTGGCGATTGTCGGAGCGGGCCCCATCGGCCTCGCGGCTGTCATGACCGCCAAGCTGTACACCCCGTCTCGGATCGTCGTCATCGACCTCGACAACGGACGCCTTGCGAAGGCGAAAGAGTTCGGCGCTGACGTCACGATCAACAACGGCCGCGAGGATGCGGTCAAGCTGGTCATGAAGCTGACGGGCGGCCTTGGTGCCGACGTCGCAGTCGAGGCGGTTGGAATCCCGCAGACGTTCGAGCTCGCCGCGGAGCTGATCCGCGCCGGCGGGAAGCTCGCCAACGTGGGCGTGCACGGCAAGCCCGCAACTCTCCACCTGGAGAAGCTCTGGATCAAGGACGTCACCATCACGACCGGGTTGGTGGACACGCGCACCATCCCGCAGCTTCTGTCGCTGATCGAGGGCGGCAGGCTCGACCCCACCGTGCTGGCCACGCATCGCTTCGCGATGGAAGACGCGATGGAGGCCTACGACGTGTTCTCTCAGGCGGCCAAGACCTACGCGCTCAAGGTCGTTCTGAAGGGCACCGCGGTGCCCCAAGACAAGAAAGTCGACAAGAAGATCAAGGAAGAGGCCAAGGCCTCGGTTTAAGCTCCGCGCCGGCCGGGGCGACGTGACCCGGCCGTTGTGCGGCGGTCTACTCGTCGAGCGGTAGAGTGAACCGAGAGTCATGTTCGTCCGGCATTCCGTTCACATCGATAGACCGGTGGCGGTATGTACGGAAGCTCTTCTCAACGGACCGCATAAGTGGTTCCCGCGCCTGGGCAAGAGCGGCGTGAGCTCTGTCGGAATCCATGTCAGCGGGATTCCTGTCCGTAAGCGCGTGGTGGTCGAGCTTGGGGAGCCCGTGAAGACGACGACATGGACGGTGATCCCCATGACCTGGCAGGCGACGTTTCTCCAGGACCTCTTCCCGGTCATGAGAGGGAGGATCGAGATCGCACCGGTGGAGAAAGGAGTGACCAGGCTCACCGTCAGCGGCAGGTACGTGCCACCGCTTGGGCGCCTTGGCAAGCGGCTGGATCAGGCGATGATGCACGAGGTGGCTGAGCGAACGGTCAAGGAGCTCGCCGAGTCGATCGCGACGCGGCTGGACAGGGCGGTTGCAGCGAAGGCCAGCAAGCACACGCCATAAGTAGAGAAGTCGCCGCCCTGTGTCTACGGTGCGCTGACTGTCTGTGTGGTAAGCACCCGGAGCTGGACGGCCGGCGGCCTTAGCAAGGTGTTGTGCAGAGTGCAGTGCTGGACCACACGAGTAAAGGCCTCGCGCTTCTCCACAGTCAAGCCGGGAACCTCGACGGCGAGGTTGACCTGGCCGACACGATGGGGGTTCTCGGCCCATGTGTAGTCACACGTGACCGCCAGCCCTTCGGTTGTCAATCCATTCCTCCGCAGGAATCGTTCGGCATAGAAGGCAATGCAGCCGGCGAGGCCGGCGAGAAACATTTCTGTCGGTGTGGCGGCGGTGTCTTCGCCTCCGCTGTCAACTGGTTGGTCTGAATAGAGCTCATGGCCGCGCACTGTCATCAACAGGCGGTCGCCGCCCTGGTGCACGGCTCGGATACTCGCGTTCTCCGGTCCCATCACCGACTCATTCGAGAGCGCCATAGGGCGACTCCCAAAGCAGCGATCGATGTGCCCAACACCAGGTATAGAGCCCAGGCCAGAGACGCCGGGCCGGCCAGCACGACCATCTCGACGGCAATCCAGCCGATCAGCAGCACGCCGACCGCAATCGCGGCCTGGGGAGCAATTGCCAATCCCCGGAGAGTGACCGCCGCGGCCAGGAGTGGGGCAACTCCGATCACGGAGAAAAGGACGATTCCGGGCACCAGATAGGAGTTGAAGGGACTCTCCGCGAGCAGCTTGGTAGTCATGCCGAGCAGGTGGCCGTCAGGAGCGAGGATCAGCGGTACCGCGCCGGTCATAGCGCCGAGGCCGAGGAAGGTTTCCAGCAGCACGGCAAGGCGCTCGACACCGGTCAGCCGTCGAAATGCGATACCTGTACGAGGCGTAGTTTGTGAGCGGGCTTGTTCCATATGGGAAGCGTGCGCCAGGCAGGCGGAGTCGGCGACGGCCGATGGTCTGCCTGAAATCGGTCGAATGGCACTGCTGGAGATTCCGGCTGCGTAGATGGTCTCGGCCGCGAACTGGTGGGAAAAGTTGTCCCGAAGTTCCTTTCTGTTTGCCCTCGAGTGCCGAATGTTTCTTTGAGCTTCCGGTCTTTCGACTTTTCACCCGGATCAACGTTCGGTATCTCTTGGTTTACCGTACTCAGTCCCTCGGGACTTGATCAGCGTAGGTGGGCGAGCCGCACGTGTTCAGGGTCTTTCGGCACCCTTTGCTCGGGACTGTGCCCAGACCCGGGAGCGAATACAGGTCAGGCGCACATCATCACCCTTTGCGGTGGAGGGCGCGAAGGATTGAGCCCAACGCATGGTCAGCCGAGGTAGTTGCCCGGCGGACCCACATCCACGGACCATGTAACCGCCACCGGTTCCTTCGGGTCTGGTTCTCCCTGTGGCCCGAATAGGTGCAGAACGCCCGACGGGCGTCCATCAGTGTCTCTAACCGGGACGTGGTGAATCAACACCGGCCGCCTCCTGCTGCGTGGGCCTGGCCCTGGGACGAGCATCTCCACGGCGGGTGGGCCGGGGTAGAAGCCCCACCCCTGGACAAGCGGACAGCCGGCCGTACATACGAGTTCGCCAGTGGGCAGACAACCGCGGACGACCGCCGCGCAGCGCCGCCCAAGGATCTGGCGGGCAGGGCGGCCGAGAAGCCTGGCGGCCTGCTTGTTGCAGCTGACCACGATGCCGTGGGTGTCGACGACAAGAGCAGGTTCTCCGATCGCATCGGTTTGGACGACTTCAAGACGAGACAGATGCTGAAGCGTTTTCATTGCGATCACCTCAACTGCGGGGATCCGATCGAGTAACGATCGCCCAGCGCAGCCCAATTGAGTAGGGGCGATGGTCCCGCGCTGAATGGTCCATCCAGCAGCGCCGCCTTATCCTCACAGCGTTCGGCCCGAATGTTGCGCGCCGTGCCCTGGTCAGCGCCTCCACGCGCTGTCCATACCCCAGGCATGCAGCCGACCGAGAGCAGCGCTAGTAGCGAGATCATTCACTGAATGTCACGTGGTCAATGGTGTTGGGGCTTGCGAGGGACCGGATGGCCCGGTTGGCCAAAACCTCGATCGGGATGGTGAAATGGACCTCTGAGCCGATGCCTTCCATCCGGTCGACCCAGATGCGGCCACCGTGTAGACCGACAATCTGGCGAGCGATTCCCATGCCGAGGCTGGTCCCAACAACCTTCCTGATCGGATTGTTGGCATAGAGATCGTCGTGACTGAAAAGCGGATTGTCGAAGTCGACAGCGGCACCTTGGCCCTGGTCCCTCACGCTGACTTCGACCTGGTCGACGTGCACCCTGCCGGCGATGACGATTTGACCGCCATCAGGCGAATGGCGGGCGGCGTTTTGCAGCAATGTGTTCACCACTTGAGACAACTTGTTCTTATCGCCGGTTAGTGCAGGCAGGGCGGAATCAAGTGCTACGTTGAATGTCAGGCCGTCCGTTCCCGACTTTACGTTTTCTACCTCGCTGCGGATGATCGCGTTCATATTTACAGACTCGAAATTCGTGCTGGCAGGGCCGGTCTCGATTCGGTCCAGGTCCAAGAATTCGGTGACCATGCGCTCGATGCGCTCGGCGTCGTCGTGGATCTCGCCAGCAAAGTCCTTCATCTCCTTGGGGTTGAGATCCTGGCCGTCGCGCATCAGTTCACTGAAGCCCTTGATGCCGATCAGCGCTGTCCTGAACTCGTGACCGACAGACTGCAAGAACTCGGTCTTGAGCCGGTTCAGGTTCAGGAGCATTGCCAAGCTTGCCTTTGCGGCTTCTTCAGCTTCATGCCTGGCGGTGTTGTCCTGCAGCATGGTGAGGAGATAGTCGACCTGGCCGCTCGAGTTCTTCACGGCAGTCGAAGTCAGATGCACCCATGCCCGCTTTCCGTCGGCGCGGATCATCGGCACCTCCGAGTCGACTACGTCAGTCGCCCCGCTCGCCAACTCGCCCAGCCTTTGCCGCATTTGGAGCTGACTGTCAGTCGGGAGATACTTTGTAATCGCGGAACCTGTGACCACCTCCGGAGGTTCGCGGAGCAACGCCCCCAAACTCGGGTTGGCGGCGATGACCGTGAAGTCCGTGTTGGCCCGCGCGATGCCGATTGGAGCGTGAGCGATAACGTCAGCCAGGGTCTTCTCGGACAAGCGGGTCCTGAACAGCAGGACAAGGGAGTCGTGATGCGCCAGGAGCTGGCTGATCCCCAATAGAGCACCGAGAATCGCCGTAAGGAGCGTCAGGAATCGGTCGAGACCGGCGCCTTGAATCACGAGGGCGAACGCACTGAGCGCGGCCAACATGACGACCAGCCACGGTAGGGCGAACTGCCACAAGTCGACCCCCATGTTTTTCGCGGCTCGGTCAGCTGATGGTGCGGGCCACAGAGATGCGAGGGCGATCAAAAGGAAGCTGACCACCCACCCTGCGTTGGCGAAGCCCTGGGCAAATCCGACAGAATCGACCCCCGAAACGTCGAAGACGATGCTGGCAATCGTTGCCGCTCCAATCCCGCCGAGCAGCAGGAGCAGCGAGCCCTTCAGGTACCGGGCCCCGCGGTTGATGACCAGGATCAACACGGTCGCGATCAGGAGCTCGCCAAGTGGATAGGCGAGCCGCAAGGCCTGTTCGCCAATACTGGTTGCCGGCGCGACGATGGCTTCCCTGAGGCCGAGGGTCCACGCGGCGAAGGTCAAAGACCCCATGACGATCAACCCGTCAAGCCACGCGCGCCAGCGCTCGGTCGCTTCGAGGCGAGACTTCCAGAAGGCAAGAACGCCAAGGATCCCCAAAGGCAGCGCCGCCAGGAAGCCGATGTCAGCAAGTGAGGGCGATACCGGCTCTAGACCCTGGAACACTTCATTGACGCCCAACGTGGCTTGCCCGACTGCCCACGAGGTCGCGGAGGCTGCAATCAACGCCCAGCCCAGCCGGTGTCTGCCTTCCAACCGGCTTGCCTTCCCAGCGCAAAGCGCTGCCGCCATCACTGCCGCGACGACCGCCGCGATGTCGCCGAGCGTGATCCTGGACTGGTCGACGCCTAGCCGAAGGCCTCCTACAGCAGCCAATATCGTGACGAAGATGCACGCTAATGCCGCCGCCGTCACAAAGGCCATCCACCGAGGCGGGACTGGAATCGACCAGTTGACGCTTCCGACCGATTCCAGTCCAGTGAATTCGCGAGCATTGCTGTTAGGGAGATCTGGCTGTGGAAAGGGATCGATGCTCCAGATCTCAACGCTCTCAGACAAACCACGCAACATCTTCCTGGTCACGAGACGCAACGATGGGGGTGGTTGTTCGAGCGCGGCCACCGTTGACCCGGACAAAACTGTCTGAAGGTTCAGCTCTTTGGCTTCGCCCTCCAAGCGGGAAGCAACATTGACGGCGGCGCCGAGCACCGCATAGTCAGAACGCTCGGCCAGTCCCACTACGCCGATGATCGCCGGACCGGTATGTATCGCGACTACCGCGGTGATTGGCTCGGATGAGCTCGTGTTTGCCGTTGAAGAGGCAAAGGCCCGATGTATCGCCTCGGCCGCCGCGAGGGCGTTTGCCGCCCCATGGTCGGGCTCGTCCAACAGACCGAATACGGCCAGGACCCCGTCGCCTATGAACTTGTTCACGCTTCCGTTGTTAGCGAGAATTGCCTCAGCCGCCATACCCAGATAGGCGTTGAGGAACTCGATCGTCCGCTCTGACGTCAGGGTCTCCTCGATTCGGGAGGAGCCGCGGATATCCACGAACAAGATCGTGAGGATGCGCCGGGCACCCGTCGTGGGGAGCGCTCCATGTTGAAGCACCGCATTGACGGCATCCGCCGGCAGTAATCGCTCCAGCTGATGCCGACGAATCAGCTCGTTCTCGATCGCCTCGGGCTGGACCACGGTAATACTTGGCCAGGGGCCCGGGATCGCTGCACCGAGACCCCGAACGGGCGAGCTTTGGCCTGAAGTGACTTCCATGGTTCGGATAAACCCGCCAGTAAACATAGGCCCCTCTTGGCGATTAATGAGGACCGGATGGCCCTGCGTACTAGGGCCATTCGGCCACCCTGGCCAGGTGCCTCTGGGCCTACGGTGGACTTGACAAAAGTTGTCCTGGGAGGGACCGAAACAACGTGGAGTTGCAACGACGGCGACGACCACCTCGCGATGAGCGGCGCGATGCGCCCCGGTCAGGAATCCTGACGGCGCGTAGGCCTCCGTCGCATGGGCCTCGCAGCGAGGCTTCAGCGCATGAGCTCCTCGATTCGATGCCCGACGGTGTCGTGATCTCCGACGCTGCCGGCCGGATCGTCTACGTCAACAGAAATGCCGAACAGATCACGGGATACAACCTGAAGGATCTGAGAGGGCGGCAGATCGAGTTGCTGGTGCCCCGACGTCTTCGGTCGATCCACAAAGAGCGCCGCCGCAAATACAACGCCAAACCCAGCCGCCGTCCTATGGGCTTTGCCGATCACGATTTCAAGGTCCGACGCAAGGATGGGAGTGAGTTCTCGGCGGACATCTCTCTGGGTCCGCTCGCCACCGCCGCCGGCTCCCTGGTCATCGCGGTCATCCGCGACATCAGCGAGCGCCGGAAGTTTGAGGTCGCGCTCGAGCACCAGGCCCTGCACGACCCGCTTACAGACCTTGCCAACCGCACCCTCTTCTTCGATCGGCTGGACCAGGCGGTCAATGGCGCGCGCCGAGATCGCAAGCAGCTGGCGTTGGTGATCCTCGATCTCGACAAGTTCAAGCTCGTCAACGACACGTTCGGCCACGCGCAGGGTGATGTGCTGCTCAAGCAGCTCGCGGTCCGGCTCGTCGAGCGGCTCCGTGCCACCGACACCGCGGCCAGGCTTGGCGGCGACGAGTTCGCCTGGATCCTGCCCCGCATGGCGGGTCGCACGGCAGCCGAACGCATGGTGCGCAAATGGCTGCGGGCTCTGGATGGCGTCTACTCGGTTGGCCGAAAACGGATCGAGGTCGCGGTCTCGGCCGGGATGGCGCTCTATCCGGAGGACGGCGGCGACGTGGCCACGCTCATGCGGCAGGCCGATGGCGCGCTCTATACGGCGAAGAGGTCCGGCGGTGGTTTCGCAACCGCGGGTCTAGCATGCTGACGACGTGACCGCGACATATCCGGCGCATCGTGAAGCGACGATCGTGCTTCGGGACGGATCGACGCTGGCCGTCCGGCCGATCCGCGCGGATGACGAAGCCGACCTTGCCCGCTTCTTCACCGAGCTGTCGATGGAGTCCCGAGTTTTCCGGTTCTTTGTCGCCATCGCCAACGCCGACGCCCTGGCCAAGCAAATGGTCACAGTCGACTACGCGACGCGCTACGGGCTGGTCGCGGTAGCGGGCGCGGAGGGGCGAATCGTCGGGCACGCCATGTATGTCGCGACAGGCCCCCGTAAAGCCGAGCTTGCCCTGGCGGTGGCGGACTCGTATCAAGGCCGCGGCCTGGGCACGATCCTGCTCGGCCAGCTTGGCGAGGCTGCTGCGGCGGCAGGAATTGACGTGTTGGAAGCCATCGTCATGCCGGAAAACCACCACATGCTCAAGCTGCTCCGGGAGAGCGGTTTTCCGATCACCGTGCGCTCCGAGCCGGGCGAGATCCACGCCGAGCTGCCGACGTCGATCAGCGCGGAAGGTTTACGGCAGTTCGAGGACCGCGACCGGGTCGCCGCCGTCGCGGCTGTGAATCACTTGCTCGCTCCGCGCTCGGTGGCGGTCATCGGCGCCTCGCGTCAGCCCGGAAGCATTGGCGCCGAGCTGTTCCACAACATCGTGGCGACAGGTTTCCGTGGAACCGTCTATCCGGTCAATCCCGCGGCGACCGAAATCGAAGGCATCGCCGCTCATGCGTCGGTGCTCGACATTCCTGGCGACGTCGAGATGGCGGTCATCACAGTGCCGGCGGCGTCCGTCCTCGATGTCGCCCGCCAATGCGCCGCCAAAGGTGTGCGTGGCCTGGTCGTGATCTCGGCCGGCTTCGCGGAGGTCGGCCCCGAGGGTGCCGAGCTCCAGCGCGCGCTGCTCGAGATCTGCCGCCAGTCGGGCATGCGTCTGGTCGGACCCAACTGCATGGGCGTGATCAACACCGCTGAAGGAGTGAACCTCGACGCCACGTTCGCTCCAGACAAGCCGACCTTAGGCCGCGTCGGCTTCCTCTCGCAGAGCGGCGGACTTGGCATCGCCGTGATGGCGCGCGCCCAGACCCTGGGGTCGGGGATCTCTTCGTTCGTGTCGGTCGGCAACAAGGCCGACCTCTCCGGCAACGACTTCATCCAGTACTGGGAGCAGGACAGGGCGACCGACCTGATCATGCTGTACCTCGAGTCGTTCGGCAACCCGCGCAAGTTCGCGCGCATCGCACGCCGGGTGAGCCGCACGAAGCCGATCCTCGCCGTGAAGGGTGGACGTTCTCCGGCAGGAAATCGGGCCACCTCCTCGCACACCGGTGCTTTGCTCTCGGCGTCCGACGTCACCGTCGACGCCCTGTTCCAGCAAACGGGAGTGATCCGCACCGACACGCTGGCCGAGCTGTTCGACGCTGCTCTGCTGCTGGGCTGTCAGCCCATCCCCGCCGGCAACCGTGTTGGCATCATCACCAACGCCGGAGGTCCGGCCATCCTCTGCGCTGACGCTTGCGAGGCCAACGGCCTGGTCGTGCCGGCCCTGCCTGCGACCGTTCGCGCCGAACTTGCTGCCTTCCTGCCCGCGGCAGCGTCGACCGGAAACCCAGTGGACATGATCGCGTCGGCAGGCCCCGAGGCATACAGCAAGGCGATCGCCATTCTTGCCGCCTGCGCGGATCTCGATGCGCTGATCGTGATCTTCGCGCCCCCGCTGGTCACCAAGGCTCCCGATGTGATCCGCGCCATCCACCATGCGGCGCACGATCTGCCCCGGCCGATGCCGCTTCTCAGCGTGTTCATGTCCAAGGAGTCGACTCCACGCATCGTGACCGCGGAAGGAGTGCGTGTGCCGCACTATCCGTTCCCGGAAGAAGCCGCCCGTGCGCTCAGCCTCGCCGCGCACTACGGCGCCTGGCGAGCGCTTCCCGATGAGCCGGTGGCCGCGCTTGAAGGGATCGACCGCGACCGAGCTGCTGGTGTGATCGCCACCGCCCTGGCTGAAGGTGGCGGATGGATGACCCCGCGGGGGATGGGGGACCTCCTCGCCTGCTATGGAATCCCGATGGTCGAGACCCGGCTCGTGGATTCGCCGGCTGCCGCCGCTCGCGCGGCAAAGCTTCTGGGAACGCCGGTCGCGCTCAAGGCGATAGTCCCAGGCTTGTTGCACAAGTCGGACGCCGGCGCCGTCAGGCTCGACCTCCAGGGCGAACGTGCGGTTCAGCGCGCTGCGGCTGAGATGGCGGCAAAACTCAAAGAGTCAGGGCATCAGGTTGCCGGCTACGAGGTACAACCCATCGCGGCGAAGGGAGTCGAGATGCTTGTGGGCGTCGTCCAGGATGAGCATTTCGGCCCCGTCCTCGCATGTGGCGCGGGAGGGACGGCCACCGAGCTCCTCAAGGACGTGGCTGTTCGTATCACTCCGATCACGCCGGGCGAGGCCCATCGCATGATCCGTTCGCTGAAGACGTTTCCGTTACTGGATGGATACCGCGGCGCACCTCGCGCCGACGTGGGGGCGCTGGAGAACGTGCTGCTGCGCGTGAGCGCGCTCGTGGAGGCGCATTCCGAAGTCGCCGAAATGGACCTAAATCCCTTGATCGTTCACACGGAAGGGGTGGTGGCGGTAGACGCGCGGATCCGGCTCGAGCCAGGAGCTCCAAGACCGCCGCTCGGCGCCCGCTGACCTTCGGAGCCTATCGGCGCGCCGCCTCCGAGCGCTCTCAGGGCGTTGAGGATCACAGCGACGTCGATCGCTTCCTGGAAGAACGCTCCCGCGACCGGCGGAAGGACGCCAAGGGTGGCAAGGATCATGCCGAAACCTGACAAAGCCATGCCCGCGAGTACGCTTTGCACCGCGATATCGCGAGCGCGGCGCGCGATCAACACTGCTTCCGCGACCCGGTCCAACCGGTCGACGACGATGACCGCGTCAGCGGCTTCGGAGGACGCGGTGGCACCTCGGGCGCCCATGGCGATTCCCACGTCGGCGGCGGCGAGAGCAGGCGCGTCGTTGACTCCGTCGCCAACCATGACCGTCACCCCACGCGCGCGCTCATTGAGGACTGCCTGAACCTTCTGCTCTGGTGTGTGCTCGAACAGCACGGCATCCGCACCCAGAGCCCTGCCCACGGCGGTGGCGACCTCTTGCTGGTCACCGCTGAGAAGGACGATCCGCGTGATGCCCGCAAGGCGCAGGCTGCGCAGCACCTCAGGACTATCCGTCCGGATCGGGTCTTCGATCAAAAGCGCTCCCGCCACCGTTCCGTCGACGGCGATGAACACTGCCATGGATCCCTCGAGTGCGATCTGCTGCCGGAGCCGGATGGCGGCATCCGGCAGCTCTCTGCCGGCAGACAGCCACCGGGCTTGTCCAAGTGCGACCTGATGGCCGCCGACCATGCCCTCGATCCCCTTACCCTGGTGCTCCCGGACTTTGCCAGGAAGCTCCAGCTCGGAATTCCTGGCGAGCGCGGCGGTCACGATCCCACTCGCGAACACGTGCAGCGAGACCTGGTCGAGCGAAGCGGCCAGGCGGAGCAGCTCCTCCTCGCTGATCGCCCCGAACGTCAGCACCGACGCGACCTTGGGCAAGCCAGTGGTCAGAGTTCCGGTCTTATCGAAAACCAGCGTCTGCGCGCGAGCCAGGGTTTCGAGCGCACCGCCGCCTTTCACGATGACGCCGCGGCTGGCGGCGCGCGAGATGCCCGCCACGATCGCCACCGGAGCGGCCAGGATCAAAGGACATGGGGTCGCAACCACCAGGACCGCGAGAGCTCGAACCGGGTTGCCCGAGATTGCCCATGCCAGGCCCGCTATACCGAGCGTCAAGGGCAAGAACCAAAGCGCGTAGCGATCGGCCAGGCGCACAAAGGGAGCCTTCGAGGTCTGGGCCTCGCGCACAAGGCGCACGATCCCGGCATACGTGCTCTGCTCGGCGGTGGTAAGCGCGCGAAGGTCGAATGGAGCTCCCGCGTTGACGACGCCGCTTCGAACCGTCTCACCTTTCATGCGCTCGGCAGGCCGGGACTCGCCCGTGATGGCGGACTCGTCGAGCACCGCTGCGGTCGACGTGATGGCACCGTCAACCGGCACCACCTCTCCGGATTTCACGAGGAGCAGGTCGCCCTTCTTGACGTCCTCGATGTCCGCCGAGGTCAGAGAGCCCTGCTCGTAGCGATGAACGACGCGTGGTGCGCGTGCCAGGAGGGCTGACAGCTCGCGGCGGGCACGGGAGCTCGCGAACCGCTCGAGCGCCTGGCCGCCAGACAGCATCAGCCCGACGACCGCGCCCGCTAGGTATTGACCCAGGATCAGCGATCCGGCCATGGCCAGGAGCGCGATGAGATCAACTCCCGTTTCACGGTGAAGGAGGTCCTTCGCAACTGAAATCCCCAACGGGATCAGCGCGAGCACGACAGCCGCCGCCCACGCGATGCCGGCAGCATCATGGGCTCCAAGCACCCAGAGTGCGCCGCCGCCCAGGACTCCGGCGAGGACGAGAAGGAGGATGGCGGCCGGACTTCCCTCGAGCTTGGGGCTGGCCGGTCGTGTGCCGCTGGGCCCGGGAGTCAACGTGAGAGCCGAATCGGGCGCGGCCTTCTCAGGGTGCTTGTGATGCACCTCCCGGAGCAGCATCGCAGCCGGTCAGCGAATTCCGTTGCTCGAGCTGCGAGGTGTTGGCGCCTGCCTCGGCATCACCGAGCTCGGTGTCACAAACCGGACCTCAAGGACTCCAGGCACCGTAAGCGCCACCGACTCCGCAAGCCTCCGCCCCGGTCCCCGGACATCCATCTCGACGGTGGCCACGCCTCCCGCGACGCTGACTTTGCCTCCGCTGATCGCCACGCCAACCTCGTCGAAGCGGCGGGTCATCTCCAGCTCGATGTCCTCATCGCGCCGAGCGATCACCCTGACCAGGTCGCGCCGGCTCAGGATGCCGACCAGTTCGCGCCCGCGCATCACCGGGACTCTCTTGATGCCGGCTTCCAGCATGATCCTGGCGGCTTGCGAGACTTCGCCAGTCGTTTCGACGGTCAGCACATCGCGAGTCATGACCTCTTCGACAGTCTTCGGTGAGCTGCCTGCCGTCGGCTTGAGCGGCGTTGCCTGAGTGAGCGGGTCCGCCCTCGTCTCCATCGGAAGCAGGTCGGCTTCGGACACGATGCCCACGAGCTCTCCCTTCGCTCCGACTACAGGCAGCGCTGAGATTCCCAGCTCCACCAGCAGCTGGGCTGCCCTTTTGATCGCGGTATCGGGCGTGACCGTGATGACAGGACGTGACATGAGCTCCTCGACTTTCATGCACCCCACAGTGAGGTCCGACGGCGATCTCCAACAGTTACAAAGGACCTGCTGTTGCTGGGCCATCCGACCCTGACCGCGGTCCGGCCGGTCCGCCCATCCTGGGTTCAGAGATGGTTCCTGAGGCGGCGCGACATAACCGACCGACGTGGTCTGAGTTGGACCAGCGCGCTAGAGCTATTAGGGTCGGTCATGGCCTGATTGGAGTGTTCGAGCTCGGCTGCCTCAGCTATTTGTGGGCCTGTGCTCTAACGCGGCGGCGAGATCGTCTCCTCGGTGCCACGTTACTGGTGCTGTCCGCGCAGGGCGTTGGGCTTGTGATCGGCCGTGGAAACTGTCCCCTTGGACCGCTTCAGCGTCGGTTAGGCGACCCGGTCCGATTGTTCGAGCTCGTGCTGCCCCCGCGGGCCGCCAAGGCGGCTATCCCTGTGTTGGTGGCGGTGACTCTCGCCGGCGTCATCGCCCTTGTGTCGCGACCCCCACGCATGCCGCGATAGCGCCACCTCGCGTTGCGGTAGTCCTTTCATCCGAGGGCCCATCGACCCTGACCTTCCCGAAGTTCCTCCCGCACATTTGGGATGGAGGTAATTGAAATGAACAGTGTCGTCATCTACGGGTCGCGTCATGGCAACACCCGCAAGGTTGCCGAGGCCATCGCTGGTGAGCTAGGCCAGTACGGAAGAGTGCAGGTTATGTCCGCCGACGACGCGCCGGACTACCTTCCCGTGCCCACCGACCTTGTCGTCGTTGGTGGTCCTACCGAGGCGCATCGGATGACTGAGCCGATGACCAAGTTCTTCGCCCGAGTTCCCAACGGCGGCATGGCGGGGATAGCCGCAGCCGGATTCGACACCCGCGTTCGCTGGCCGCGCATTCTTTCCGGGTCAGCCGGCGCAGGCATCGTGGCGAGGCTGAGGTCGCGTGGCGCCAGTGTGATCGCGAAAGAGGAAAGCTTCTTCGTGACCGGGGTAACCCCGAGCCACGTCGACGACCCTGTTCTCGAGCCTGGCGAGCTGGAACGCGCGGCGGCGTGGGCTGCGTCGCTTGCCGCCAAGCTGGAATCGTTGCAGCGAGCGGTGGAAGTCTGAAGTGAAACGCGGCCGGGCCGTGGAGCCCGGCCGCTTCGCTGATTCGTTACTCAGCCACCCTCAAGACTGGCGAGTACGTCGGGACCGCCGCGACTGTGCTCCGCTCTCTGACGGCGCGAGTGCTGTCCACGAGCACCGGAATGTTCGCCAGCTGGATGACCTTGTGGGTGACGCTGCCAAGCAGCAAGCCCTTGAGATCCGAGAGGCCGCGTGAGCCCATCACGATGAGGTCGCTGCGGTTGTCGGTGGCGGTCTCCACGATGACTTTCGCCACCTGCCCGACGGCTGCATTTCGCAGCTCGCCTTTGGCGTAGATCCGAGCTTCTCGAATCGCCTTCAGGGCGTCGTCAATGAGCTCCGACGCTTCGGTTGACGTCTCAGGCGAGAGAGCGATGGCGGTCTCGGGCGAATAGGCGGCTGCCAGGTTGCCGTCGTGCTCCCGGACATGCAGGACGAGCACGTCGCTCTGGAACTTTTGAGCAACCTCAATCGCGACGGGTATTGCTCGCTTGGCGTAGGTCGAACCGTCGAGCGGGACCAGGATGCGCTTGAACATTTAATTCACCTCTCCTTGGAATGAATCCAGTCTCTGCACAGCCCGACCCAAATCCCATTTCCGAACGCCCCTGATCGAGGGGGACCTTGGGCCCTACGGCATGGGGGCCGAACGGCAGGCGTCAGGCTCCTTGGCGCGGTGTTCACTTGTCCCACGAGCCGTCCAAGAGCTCACAAATCACCTCGCGAGAGGACAAATTTTCAGGAGGAAACGATCGTGAACAAGTCAATTCGGTGGCGAATAATCTCTCTTCAGGCGGCACTCGTGGTCATCCTTGCTTCGGCCTCGGGCTTCCTGTTCTACGAAGGCAGCTTCGTTACAGGGATGGTGCACGACCAGCTGGTCGCGCAGCGAATCTTCTTCCCGGGCACCGACCAGGTCAAGGCCGGCGGCGCTCTCGACCCGGCGAAATTCCCGACCGAGATCACCCAATACGCAGGCACCCAGGTCGACAACGCCGACAAGGCCAGGGTCTACGCCAACGACTTCATCGGCGTCCACCTTCAGGGTGTGGCCGGTGGCAAGACCTACTCTGAGGTCAGCGCAGCGAACAGTGCTGCAACTGCGCAGCTCGCCAAGACCGACAAAACCGACCCGAACTACGCCACGCTTCAGGCGCAGGTGGCGACGCTAGGCGGCCAGAAGACGACGCTCTTCATGGGCGAGACCCTTCGTGGGAACCTGCTGAACGCGTGGGGCTGGGGCACGATGGGTGGCTACACGACCTACGCCGGAATCGGGCTTATGATCGCGGCGCTGGGAGTGCTCGGCGCGCTGGTCTTCGAACTGGTCATCGTGGGGCGCAGGGAGCCCCTGAGAGTCAAAGTCGCGCAGCCAGCTATTGCGTGACAGCGGCAAATATATCTAATAGGACGGCAACTCCGGCGGGCTTCGGGCCCGCCGGAGCCTTTGTGTCTAGACTTCGCGCTTGCTCATCTTCCAGCGCGATAGCCATTCTTCTAGTTAGATAGGAGCCTCTATGGCGCTCTCCCGGCCCGCTGCCCCCGATCGCGTGGCGGTCACCAATCCCTACAGCGTTCTGCCCAGCTGGCTCTACCCGGCGTTCGTCGTCGTCGCGCTGAGCCTGTTCGGGGTGTTCGCCTTCTGGGTGGTCTTCCTGCAGCACGATGGCTACTACGCGCCGTACCTAAGCCCTTTCTACTCACCGCTGATAAGGGTCGGACCTATCCCACCCGGCGTGTGGGTGGCGTGGGCGCCGCTCGTGTTTCGCCTCACCTGCTACTACTACCGCAAGGCGTACTTCCGGTCGTTCTTCTGGCATCCCCGATCCTGCGCGGTGCCGGAACCCAA
>Ga0209117_1000233_pt1 | contig 30394 bp, 21 predicted proteins | sample BlaSpr_A8_OM2_M2_FD_187978 | JGI IMG/M metagenome (GOLD analysis project Ga0209117, IMG submission 187978) | Forest soil microbial communities from Thunder Bay, Ontario, Canada - Black Spruce, Ontario site 2_A8_OM2_M2 (SPAdes) (version 2) | ecosystem: Environmental > Terrestrial > Soil > Boreal... | reverse complement strand
TTTATCGAACGCGCGCCCCGATGCCCTCACTCACACCCCACCTTTATCGTGAGGGCGCGCCTCCGATAAAGCACTTACGTGATCCAGGCACAATCTACCGAACTGTGAGTCTGAGGCTAAGCTTCAGTCTCTTAGGAACTGGAATCTCGGCTGGTGTACTCGGATGCGCAAACTCCTCAATACAAACCGCTCCAACGGGAAACCGACCCTGCGAAGGCACTGATCGGAAGTGAGCTCCACATCGCATTGCAAACGCTCGCACAAATACCGTTGCTTGGTTCGGAGGTAGCGATAGCGATCAGCCCGGCAATCGGTGGCAAGGCTTACACCGAGATCCTTGGGCCACACCGCACGTGGATCCATCGAACGTTGGCGGCAATCGAGGATGAAGCACAACTGCGGAAGATTGTCTTGCGGTTGGCACAAGCAGAGCTTCCGCGGTATGCGCAAATCAGGCATGGGCCCCTCGAGTACGGGAAGGACGTTGTAGCCAGGTTTGAAACAGGTGGACGCCGGGTCTTGCAGATGTGGCAAGCAAAAATCGGTGACATCGCTGTGCAAAAGTGGAGAGAATCACGAAATGAGCTCGAGGAGATGTATCAAGTTCCACTCGCTTCGCTCCAAATTGGAGGTGAAGTCGATGAGCGCGTAGGAATCTTGGTCTGTAATGGTCACGCGAATCCGCACGTAGAACCTTTGATGGCGGGGTGGTTCGCAGAACAGGACCGTGACCATCACCGGCAGTTCCAATTCATGCATTTGGACAAGCTGGTGAATTGGATCATTGACAGTCGGCTGATTAATGAGTTCAGGGCGGTTCTGGACGAGCTTGGCATCCGACCGACAGTTGGGAAATTGTGACGCACACGAAAGCACCTTCCAAATCCAAGTCTTTCTGGAAAGCCCGAGGTGTTCGAAAGCGGAGCTGAAAAATCAACCGGGCCAACACCGTTTTCCCGACCCATTCGCAGTAGAATTAGCCGCCCGAGCTAAGCGAAATGTGGAGCAGTAACGACGTGGAGGGAGGTGCACAATGTATCGTTTGCATCGCGCCGAGGCGGCTGTTCTCTTCTTCGGTCTGGTTCTAGCCCCGGCACATGCCGGTCAACAAGAGACGTGCACGATGGACGACAGTACTCACGTCGCCAAGTATTCGTGCCCGGATGGTTAACGAAGCGCAAACCCTGCATCCATGTCGTTGGGCCTCACGCATCAGGATCTACGGGTTTGGATTTGCTTCCATCGTGGAGGACTAAGCAACGGCTCTTGTCAATTCTTTGTATTCCAGATTGTCGGACGCAATAAGTTTAAGCTTGGTATCGCGGAACAAAAACGGATTCTTCCGATTGTTGAACCTCCACGTCATTTCGTCAAGGTAGGCCATTAGATGCTTCGCAGAGACCCGATGCCACGTTCCCATCATCCCGCGTTTGAGCAGGGAGAACGCCGATTCAACGGTATTCGTGTGAACGTCGCCGCGAACGTACACGCGCTCCCGGTGCTGGATTGTCTTGTGCTCGACCGTACCCTTCAGCCGCCCGGTCCCGACCTATGAACAGGAGTGGCAAGAATCCGAGTCGTATGGTGCGAGCGTTTTGCAAGAAGCACCGCATCTGCGTCAGTTGCTTCCGACGGTGGACGGAGCGCGACACGACACGATGCGATAAATGCAATCGGGCGCACTCAAAGTACCAGAAGTCGCGAATGCGCCGGAACTACGAGCGCGATGTCAAAGCGGGTGTGTGCGTGCGGTGCCACAAGCGCCCTGCGACTGCGACCAACAAACGTTGCCGGACATGCCAAGAGTACCACGCTAACCAGAAGCGCCTCAGTAATTGAAGGAACCCCCTCGACCGAACCACGTTCCGCCTTTTCACAAGCAACTATTCACCCTTGCCGTAGTTGCCCTCTTCAATGCCGATTGACGCCCAAATAAACCCCTGCACGTCGATCCGGGAATGTGGCATCAGTCCTCGATTCTGCAACTCTAGTTCCACACGATCAGCCAATTCCTGAAGCTTTGAATACGTGAGCCAATTCGGTTCCGGCTTGTAGTTCAACGAAATCTTGAGCGATTCTGCCATGCGTTTCATGATCGAAGGCTTCATGAACATCCACTTGCCGTCGGTGGCAAGGAACTGGTAGTACGTGGCTATCGTCCACTTGTTCGCGCCCATCTCCTCAGCGGCAACGCGGTACTCGGGGCGGCTGCCGGAACTGGAGCCGCAGAAAACGCAGATTCGTCTCATGCAGCCATTCTATGTCTCGCTTCCGCAAACGAATTTACGATGTCAAGACAGAATGAGCCTGATCCTACCTATCGAAAGCGCGATCAAAGCGGCGGAAGGATGCTGGGCGAGTGAAGTGCGGGGACCAAGAATAGTTTCGGCTCAAAACAACGTCAGGTCGGTGGTTGAACAGAAGAAGCCCGGAACAGTTCACTGATCTTCAAAGAAACTTCTACGACAAAATCAAAGCAGGTTTCAAAGACACTATCGGGCATATTGTCGTAGTTGCGTTGCAAGACCGCCTGATGTATTCCAGAAAGCGTCCACGAGACAATCGGCGTATTACTCATAAAGAACCTGAACTTGATAGGATCAATTCCAAGCATGAGCACGTTTATCGTCTGTACAGACTGCTCAACGGCTTTGTCGAGCGTTGGGTGTCCAGTCCGACCTTTACCCGGCTCGCGGATCAGTGGGACTTCGGTTGAAACTTCACGGTAAAGTTTATCGAATGCCACCCGCAGTTTCGTAAAGGCATCGTTCTTATTACCGCCATTGAGTGCCTGTTGTGCCTCACGAAGCGTATTACGGACATCATCGTTCGCAACCAAGTCGGCCAAACTCAAGTCTGAAAACTCCATCCCATCAAGGTAGCTCTTCGTCACATCCTCACAGAAAGTCTCCACCCTAGGTAGGAGATCGCGCACCTTCTGTGCATTCGGCGGGATGCCGTTGTGTTTCAGGCTGACCCGCATTTTGTTTAAGGAATCCATCAGTATGCGTTGTGGCGGCTCTGTATGGCTCTTTTTGATTTCAGCCCAAAAGTCCATGAACCTCCAGTTCTTCGGCATGAGAACTTGCAAATGGTCAACGATTGCCAGCATGAGCATTTCCACCGCATCTTGCATCAACAGCAGACATACGGCTACTCCCAACTCACTTCGCTCAGACTGTGCACTTCGTGCGCGTGATAGAAGATACTTCGCGTAGAGCAGGCGCTTTTGGATGTCAGATGAAACTGCCATTTGAAGTAGTATAGAGGATCGTTCCTAGCGTTCCATGATCTGTTGTCCCCTTCGTGTTATGAAATGTTGGTAGAGAGTGCTTCATAAATGGTTCTTCCTGTACTCGCCAGAACGCTCTCGCAGGCTGTCTCGCATGTTCGATCAGTGGGACTGCAAAATAGAACCGGGCAAGAACGCATTCATGCCGAAGCCAGAATCTTTGCGGCGTGGTGGCTCGACAACTGGGGATGAAATACGTACCGAGAAAGAGCGGTGTTCCCCCGTCCCTGTAGCCTCTCTTGGTGATACCAAACCTGTGCTGATATGGTAGGTTGTTGAGTTTCGGGAGCTTACCTTCGCGCCTGTGAAACCGTCCGAAAACAATTCCGAGTGGCTCACACGAAAGCGGCTGATCGACCCAAAACTGAAAGCAGCGGGATGGCAGATTGTTCCGTTCACCCCCGACAAGCCGCTCACGTCCTACGACCGTTGCGCTGTTGAGGAGTTCGAAACCGAACACGGTCCCGCCGACTATGCCCTCTGCGTGGATGGTCAAATTCTTGGAATTGTCGAAGCCAAGAAACTGACCCTTGGGCCCCAGAGCGTTCTGACACAGGCCGAGAGATATTCCAAAGGTGCTACCAGCAGCCCACTCAACTTTCGTGGGTATCGAGTTCCTTTCCTGTATTCGACTAATGGCGAGGTTATCTGGCATCACGACATCCGAAACACTCTGAGCCGCTCGCACACAATCGCGCAGTTTCACACGCCAGAGGGTCTAGTCGAGCAATTTGCCAAAGACTTCGACGCCTCTTGTCAGGCTCTTCTCCACACGCCGAACGACCATCCGCGTCTCCGCGAATATCAGCGGGAGGCAAACGCCGCCGTCGAGAAGGCAATCGCTGACCGTAAGCATCAGATGCTCGTGGCCATGGCAACCGGGACGGGCAAGACCTTCACGATGGTCAATCAGGTCTATCGCCTAATGAAGGCTGGGGTTGCCCAGCGGATTCTCTTCTTGGTTGATCGTCGCGCACTAGCTGCACAGGCAGTGCTGGCATTCGCGTCCTTCGAGCCGGAGCCGGGACTGAAGTTCGACAGGATTTACGAAGTCTACAGTCAACGGTTCCAGCGAGGAGATTTCGACGAGGACGAGAAGTTCGACCCGAGAGTTCTGCCTAGCTCCTATCTGACTGATCCTCAACCGGGGCACGCCTTCGTCTACGTGAGCACGATCCAGCGGATGACAATCAACCTTTTCGGTCGGGACACGATCATGGCCTCCGGCGACGAAGAAGTCGATGAAGATGCCAGCCAGCTAAACATCCCAATCCACGCATTTGATCTCATCATCGCCGATGAGTGCCACAGGGGATATTCAACTCAAGAAAGCGCAATCTGGAGGAAAACTCTCGACCACTTTGATTGCGTCAAGGTCGGGTTGACCGCAACACCCGCCGCCCACACGATGGCCTACTTTAAGGACATCATCTATCGGTACGAATACGAGCGTGCTGTGCGCGAAGGTTTCCTCGTTGATTACGACGTGGTTGCGGTCAAGTCCAACGTTCGCATGAACGGCATCTTTCTGAACGAGGGAGAGCAGGTCGAGGTCGTGAATCCGGTCTCCGGGGCGAAGCAACTCGACTTGCTGGAGGACGAGCGCCAATTCGACAGCGCCAAGATCGAGCATGACATTACGTCGCCCGATTCAAATCGGAAGATTCTCGAAGAGGTCAAGAAGTGGATGCTGGAGCACGAAAAGCGATATGGTCGCTTGCCGAAGACGCTCATTTTTGCCAGCAACGACCTTCCGCATACGTCGCACGCCGACCAGCTTGTAGACCTTGCTCGTGACATCTTCGGTCGAGGCGATTCGTTCGCTCAGAAAATCACGGGTAGGGTGGATCGTCCCCTTCAGCATATCCGCGAGTTCCGCAATCGCCCAGCGCCAACTATCGTCGTGACGGTTGATCTGCTGACCACGGGCGTGGATATACCTGATCTGGAAGGTATCGTCTTTCTGCGCCCAGTGAAGTCCCGCATTTTGTTCGAACAAATGCTTGGCCGTGGCACTCGCAAGGGCGAACACTTCCCAGACAAGTCCCACTTCGTGGTGTTCGACTGCTTCGGCGGAACACTGCTGGAGTACTTCAGGAACGCAACGGCGATCACCGCCGAACCGCCAGAGCGCGAGCCGTGCACGATTGTCGAGATCATCGGAGACATCTGGAACAACCGGGATCGCGATTACAACATCCGCAGGTTGGTCAAGCGCCTCCAACGCATCGAGAAAGAGATGTCGGGCGAGGCGCGGGAGATGTTTGCGGCGCACATTCCGGGTGGTGATGTCGGAAAATACGCCAGCGATCTCCCGCGCAGGCTGAGCCATGACTTCGTGGATACGATGAGCCTGCTACGGGACAAGGTTTTTCAAGACCTGTTGATGAACTATCCCCGCAAGGAGCGCAGGTTCATCGTTGCCTACGAGACGCAGGATACGGTCACTTCTTCGTGGCTCGTGCGCGGGATTGACGGCAAGGAATACAAACCCGACGACTACCTCACCGCGTTCGCTCAGTTCGTCCGTGAGAACCCTCAGCAGATTGAGGCCATCCGAATCCTGTTGCAGCGTCCCAAGGACTGGAGCACGAAGGCATTGAGCGACTTGCAGCAAAAGCTGGCGGCAACACCCCAGCGGTTCAACAAAGAGAACCTTCAACGGGCGCACGAACTGCACTACCAAAAGGCGCTCGTGGATATCATTTCGATGGTCAAGCACGCCGCCAATGAGCAACAGCCCTTGTACACTGCTGAAGAGCGAGTCAAGCTCGCAATGGCGAAGATTACGTCAGGTAAGAACTTCACGCCGGAACAGGTGCAGTGGCTTGAGCGGATCGAAGGACATTTGACCGAAAACCTGACCATAGACTCCGACGACTTCGATACCTTGCCCGTCTTCAACCGAGTGGGCGGCTGGGGTCGCGCCAACAAGGTCTTCGCAGGACAACTTCCGCAACTCATCAGCCAATTCAATGAGGCAGTAGCTTTATGAGCGATGTAGTCCAGCAACTCTGGGGTTTCTGTCACACGCTTCGCCACGATGGGATCGACTACGGCGATTACATCGAGCAGCTAACCTATCTGCTGTTCCTGAAGATGGCGGATGAGCGCGACATCGAATTGCCGAAAGGCTGCGATTGGCCGAGCCTTGTTAACAAGTCGGGCACTGCTTTGCAGGACCATTACATCGATCTACTGCGGAAACTCGGCCAGCAACGAGGTCTACTCGGTGACATCTTCGCGGGTGCTCAGTCGAGGTTCAACAATCCGGTCAATCTGAAGAAGTTGCTTGGCCTGATTGACGACATCGAGTGGACGGCACTGGACATCGACATCAAGGCTGCCGCATTCGAGGGGCTGCTTGAAAAAGCTGCGAGCGAAGGCAAGAAAGGAGCAGGTCAATATTTCACACCGCGCATCCTGATTAAGACTCTCGTGCTGTGTATGAAGCCTGACCCGCGTGCTCACAAAGAGTTCACGATGTGTGATCCAGCTTGCGGGACGGGAGGGTTTCTTGTCTCCTCTTACGAATGGCTGATCGACGAAACGAAGGGCGGTGCGCTACCTCGCGATTTGGTGAAGCGGCTAAAATCGGACACATATTTCGGACAGGAATTGGTTGCTCGACCTCGCCGCCTCACACTGATGAATCTCTACCTGCACGGGCTGGAGCCTCACATCGCTTTTGGCGATTCGATCTACGAAATTCCAAGTGGGCAACGCTATGACGTGGTCATGACGAACCCGCCCTTTGGCACCAAGGGTGCGAATCAGGCACCCACCAGAGACGACTTCACTATATCCACGAGCAACAAGCAACTGAATTTCATCCAGCACGTAATGACGATCCTGAAGCCCGGAGGCCGTGCTGCTGTCGTCGTGCCCGATAATTGTTTGTTCGCGGATCAAGCTGGCGAAGTTTTCAAGGTTCTGACCGAGGACTGCAACCTTCACACTGTGCTTCGGCTCCCGAATGGAACCTTTACCCCATACAGTCCCGGCACGAAGACGAACGTGATCTTCTTTACCAAGGGCTACAAGACGGAGACGATGTGGCTGTATGACGGGCGAAGCAATGTACCGCACATCACCAAGAAGGATCGTCCGCTCACGCCAGATCATTTTGCAGAGTTCGAGAAGTGCTTCGGAGCCGGTCCGAACGGAAAAGCAAAGCGTAAGCCTACTGACTCCAAAGAAGACCGCTGGCGAAGCTTTCACATCGACGAAGTCAAGAAACGTGATTTCAAAATTGACAGCCTCAAGTGGCTCAAGGATGAATCGTTGGATGATGGCGACACCGTGCTTGAACCCGAAGAACTGGCTACAGACGCCATCGCCGACCTACAGTTCGCGGTCAAGGAACTCAACAAAGTACTCGCACTGCTAGAAAACGGCGCTGACCCCTCGACTGGGGTCGAATCGACACTCGTTAAGTGACATTCACTATCGCGATGGGCATCTCCCCAGCAGACCGCAATACGGAGGGCTTGCCAGAAGGCTGGGTGCTCACAACCCTGCGAGATGTCTGCGAGATCAATCCTCCTAAAGCGTTGAAGGAATCGTTAGCCGGGAATTGCCCTGTAACTTTCGTTCCGATGCCAGCAGTTGACGCCAAAGAAGGCGCAATCACAAAGCCTCAGACAAGGAGATTTTCGGAGGTTCGCAAGGGATTTACGTCGTTTCGCGAGTACGACGTAATCATGGCTAAAATCACGCCTTGCATGGAGAACGGCAAGGCCGCAATCGCGAGGAACCTAATAAATGGTCAGGGATTCGGGTCCACAGAGTTCCATGTCTTCCGATCCACCGGAGCGGTTCTACCAGAGTTCATTTATCACTTCATTCGACAGGATGTTTATCGCAGAGCGGCAGAGGCCGAAATGACTGGTAGCGTCGGCCAGAAACGTGTGCCGCAGACATTCCTCGAAACGACTGAACTCCCGCTGCCTCCGCTGCCTGAGCAGACTCGGATCGTAAAAAGCCTCACGGCACTTTTGAACGCGGTTAAAGGATCGCAAGAAAAACTAGGCCGAGTCCCGGCAATCCTGAAACGCTTTCGCCAAGCTGTGCTGGCGGCAGCGTGTTCGGGGCAATTGACAGAAGATTGGCGCGAAAGGCACAGCAAAACCGACTCAGTGAATCAACAGTTAGCCAGCCTAAGACGTGAACGAGACCGCCTTTTGAGGAACGGGCAGCGTAACTATCACCCGGCTCCTCCGAATCCTACTTTCGAAGCTGAAGTGCCCGAGGGTTGGCACACGGTCAGCCTAGACGAACTCTGCATCCGAATAACGAGTGGATCGAGAGACTGGAAGCGATATTACAGCAACGATGGCCCCGGTACGTTCATCATGGCACAGAATGTGCGTCCACTTTTCTTCGATCTCTCGTATCGTTTGCGAGTCGCCCCTCCGGCTCACGACCGAGATTGTGAACGGAGCCAAGTGAAACAGGGTGACATTCTGGTCACAATTGTAGGTGCAAATACCGGGGACGTTTGCCGAGTCGGCGACAGTCTTGATCAGTACTACGTGTGCCAGAGCGTAGCTTTGATCCGACCTGCGAAAGCTAGCATCTCACCGTTCTTAGAACTGTACTTAAACTCGCAAATTCACGGTCAAGCGCAATTTCGAGATTGGATTTATGGAGAGGGCCGTCCACATCTCAGCTTCGACCAACTCCGTCAGACCGCGATCCTAGTCCCGCCATTAAAAGAACAAGAAGAGATCAGCAGGCGAGTACACTCATTGTTTTCACTTGCGAACATGATTGAGGTTCACCTTTCAACAGCAGCGTTGCGTGCCGAAAAACTCACTCAATCCATCCTCGCCAAAGCCTTCCGTGGCGAACTCGTCCCGACCGAAGCTGAACTGGCTCGACGCGAGGGCCGGGAGTATGAAACTGCGTCTGTGCTGCTAGAGCGGATCAAGCAAGAGCGGGACTCAGGAACTTCTTCCAAGGCTACGCGCCCGCGAAGACGCTCGAAGGTCACGCTTGCGAGTGCGAAAGAAAAAGCATGAGCACACTCGTTACTCGACCTACCGAAGATTCATCGCGGACGGGACGAACCCAATTGTGATACGCCGATGCCTGAGAAGCTGAAACCCGATTTGTTTACCTTCGTGGCTGAGATTGCCGTTCAGCGCGGCGACCCGATTCCCATAACATGCAACTGCGGCGGTGTGATAACCATCATGCCTCCGCTTCAGGAAGAATTGGTGGTCTGCCCGCGCTGCGAGTCCCGAATTAAAATGCTCGTGCTGTCTGGTGATCCCGGTTATGTCATGGGGCGTGCTCCGAATGGGGAGCCGATGCTGATCCCGGTTCAAGGCAGTTCCAAAGAGAAGCTGGAAATATCGGCGGAAGAGCGGCAAAGGGCGTTGGAAGAGATTAGAAGAAGCTGGGAAGACAAGAAAGACTGACCTGCGTGAACGATAAGCCGATACTCGTCAATGCGAGGCGTGAACGAATCGATATAGACGACCTCATCGAACGCCACCGCTCAGACTCGCATCGCATACTGGCTGATGACGAAGTCGGCCTTGTGATGTATGTCGGCGACTTAGACATCTACACTGTCACTGGGTTTGGGCACCCCGAGACTGGTGACCCGCCTCCCGACGCGAGTGGCTGCTGGGTACAGAAGGTAAACGAAGTTTCTATCGTTCGATTCGGGAGCAGTGTTCGGCGACAGATCGGTTCGGTTGTGAAGTCGCTATCTGCCGACAGCGTTTTTGTGATCCGCGACGGCGATGCCCTTCGCAAAGTGAGAGCGATAGACCTGAAACCGGGCATGGTGCTTCGCACAGGCGAGAAGGTCTATTGGTGAAATTCAAGAACGAACTTGAACGACAAACCTTTGAAATCGCCCAACGGGTGTGCGGTGATGCCGCGTTTATCGAGCACAACAAGACGCTTCGCATCGAAGTCGCTACTTCGCCAGAAGTAGCATCGTTTGTTGGGCCCCCGAAGAAAGAAATCGACGTAATTACCGCCGGATTCGAACAAAGCCCTGACTTTAAGATTCTCATCAGTTGCAAGGAATACGGACGCTCTAAGGCGGAACCTGCTGATGCACAGGAGTGGGCCGCAGTGGTCAAGACGATGAACAGGTACTCTGGCGGGACAAAGTATCTGGGTTTACTCGTCTGTCCCAGTGGCTTTACCAGCGGGTGTGAACCTTGGGCCACCAGCCACAATCTCGGCGTGATACCGCCGTTGAAAGGCAAGCGACTCAGCTTTCCCGCCGATACATGCCTCCAAATGTTCGAGCGAACGTTGACAGCGTTGAACAATAGGCTCTATTTCCAGCATGACAATCTTCTTGAGGCTCCTCAGTTTTATGAATTTGTATACCACCTGACAGAAGCCTTTGAAGGAAGAGATGAATCAGCGAGGGAGCACGGAGAAAGATACAGATTGCTCGGTAAGGGATGGTTGTCCTCATTCTCGGAACTCTTCAAGACTTTCAAGGGGAAAGCTGTTCAGGAAATCAAAACAACGTCGGTCGGCGTGTACATCAGCTTTTCTGACGCTCTGACCTTCAGGATGATCGACGGCACAATTCTGTTCGGGGATGATGACGGCAAGGTGGACGGAGAGAGCGTTTCATTGGTGTGCGAGAAGAACTTTATGGGTGAACCCTGCTCGACGGATTTCCTGAAGAAGCTGGTGTTGGGACAGCGCGTGACAAGCGCAGGTGACTGGGGTGATCGCTTCGAGTTCGGGTTGACAGATGATCTAATCTTGGCCGTCGAGCCACAAAGGCTTCAAGTGTACAGAACCAGAAATCCTGTCGAAGAAAACTTGCTGTAGCTGGAAGCGCGGAGGCTTGCATGGACAGTGTTCGGGTGCGCGGAGATAGCACCGGGGAGATCAGGTCGAAGATCGCAGTTTGTCGAGAAGCCTGACCAGCGCCATCGTGTCCTGCCCGCAGTACGCCAGCAGCACCTTTCTGAGGCGTTCGCATTCGGCTCGATCCAGCGTCCCCCGCACTAGCGATTCCCAAGCCAGCCCAGCGTCCTGACCATCCGCGACCTCCATGCCTTCATAGGTCAACTCGGGTACGAGCGCGGGCAGCACCGCTTTCAGCGAGTACACCGACCGAGTCCGCATTCGGTGACAACAAACAGGTTGTGCCCCAATTTCGCTGCGCTAACAGTCGCAGAGCAGGATGCTGCGTTGAGTTCTGCCAGTGAGCTTGGCACCCATGAGGCGGCTGACCTTCCCAAATCAGCAGCAAAACGCCAAGCGGGCACCGCCGTCTGCCTCCAATCGGAGTCGGTCGGAGACTGCCCGCTGCTCTGCTGGCACAGATTGACAAACTGGCACGCGACGAGCGGCGGACCCGTGGAAACGTAATCCGTTTGCTTTTGGAAGACGCGTTACGGGCGAGGGGGAAATCGAAATGACTCGCCTTTACATCCTCGCGTTGGCGTCGGGCGCTGTCCGGGGTGATCATGACTGGGATGGGTGCTTCAGCACTCTTGAAGAGGCAGTCTGTAGTCTTCGCAGAGCGCGGTATTTCAGGGTCCGCATAAATGAACTGCAGGTTGCTTACATTGGAGTGCTCGAAGGTGTAGACACAGAAGAAGTCGAATCCCTACCCACCGACTAGTTCCTTCGGAACGAAGTAGGGATTCCTAGAACAGTCCTAGAACATCCTGCACCCACCCTGCCCAAATGTGCCTAATCTGATGTAATCCGCCGCCTGTAAAGTATTAAAAATACGTACACCGTCCGTTTTCGCCCATTTGCTGACCGCTGGTTAGGGCAGTCGATCCGATATTGACCAGCGACCGGCTTCGGGATAGAGTTCAAGATTAAGGGTTTCTGTCCTCTCCCCCACCCTGATTTACCTGCGATGGTTTGCGTGCGCTCCGTCTATTCGAAACTCGCGGTGTTGCTGTTTGCCCTGGCCAGCCTGGCGTGGGCGGTGTCGCCGCAATTTTCCGGGCAGAAGCGGGTCGGATTCACCAGCGGCGACCAGTGGGAACCAGCGGTGGCGGCCGATGGTTCGGGCCGGATCTACGTTCTTTATCCGCACTACGGGCGAGTACCGGATTGCCAGGGCTGCCGCGTACCCACTATGTTGTTGGTCGCGAGCAACGACAACGGCAAGACCTGGCAGACTCCGCACGTGATGCTTGCGTCGGGTTCGGGCCAGTTTGACGCCCAGATTACGGTGGACCCGGCCGACCGGCGCACCGTGTATGCAGCGTGGCTGCAGAATGGGAAGCGCGCGGTCATGCTCGCGAAGTCGCTGGACTCCGGCGCCTCGTGGGCTTTTACGATTGCGGTTCGCAGCGACGTGGAGCTTGATAAACCGGCGCTGGCGGTGCGGGGCCAGAGCGTTTACGTGGCTTTCAATCATGAAGAAGAGGTGTGGGTGGCGGCCTCGCAGGATGGAGGACGCAGCTTTACATCGACGCGCGTGAATGTAGAAAGCCGCCCGGGATGGTCTCTGCTGGGTGCGGCCACCGTCGATCCCGCGGGCAACGCGTATCTAACCTGGGCTTCGTACTCAAAAGCGGGAGGAGCACGAGGCGCGGTAAATCTGTATGTTGCGAAGTCGGCGGACGCGGGCAAGGCTTGGAGCACGACTCTGCTGGACGTTTCAGCGGCGGCGCCCGACTGCAAGAGCGAGGAATGTGGCGAGGCGTTTCTGGGCCCGCAGGTCGCTCTGACCTCGGATGCCGGCGGAACTCTTTACGCGCTCTGGAGCGCGGGCAGCGCGCCCCTGGCGCCGCAGCGCATTTATTTCTCGTCGTCGACCAACGGCGGCGAAAATTGGCTGCCGCGCGTCAGCGTTTCCTATGCCGCGCCGGGTATGGAACATGCTTTCCCGGCGATCGCTGCCGGGAACAACGGCGACGTCCGCATCGCGTGGATGGATTCGCGCAGCTCTTCTCGTAACTCTCCGTATTGGAACACTTACTATCGGAGTTCGAGCAACGGCGGCGCGACCTGGGGAGAAGAAATCCGGGTCTCAGGCTACGTGCCGGGCTATCGTTATATAGATAAGGAAGGTTTCCGCTTTCCTTTCGGCGACTATTTCGGACTCGCGATCGACAACCACGGGGAGACGCACGTGGTGTGGGGCGAAGGGCTGAACTATCAGTCGCCGGGATCGATCTGGCACGCCAGCGGACGATAGCAGCAGACTGCCGAATTATGATGCGATTTCTCAGTCCGTCAGCAGCCCCCCCGTGAGTTCGCTAATCCGTTCGATGCGGTGCTCGCGGCAATAGTCAGTTAGTTCCTCGACCAGCGTTTCGGTTGCCACCGGATCGAAGTAACTCGCGGTTCCCACTTGCACGGCGCTGGCTCCTGCCAGCATGAATTCCACTACGTCCGCCGGGGTGCTGATTCCGCCCATGCCGATCACCGGAATTTTCACGGCGTGAGCGGCATCGTAGACCATACGCAGCGCGATGGGCTTGATGGCCGGGCCGGAGAGGCCGGCGGTTACGTTGGCAATTCTTGGGCGGCGCGTTTCCGCATCAATCGCCATGGCTAGAAACGTATTCACCAGAGAGAGGGCGTCGGCGCCCGCTTCCTCGGCAACATGCGCCATCTGCGCGATCGAAGTGACGTTGGGCGAGAGCTTGACGATCACCGGCCGCGACGACACGCGCTTCGCAGCCCGCACCACCTCGTCGAGCAAGTGCGGATCGCTGCCGAACTGAATGCCGCCCTGCAACGTGTTCGGGCAGGATACGTTGATTTCGTACGCCGCAATGCCCTCGCCCCGATTGAGGATCTCAATCGTGTGCTCGTAATCCGCGCGGGTGTAGCCGAAAACGTTGGCGAACACGACCACATTGTCCTTCTCCCGCAACGCGGGGAGTTTTTCCTCGAGGAACGCCGATGCGCCGATATTCTGGAGCCCGATGGCATTCAGCATTCCGGCCGCGGTCTCAAACAGGCGCGGGGGCGGATTTCCGGTCATCGGTTCTTTGGAGAGACCCTTGACGACCAATCCACCGAGCCGGTCGAGGTGCACAATGTCGTCGAATTCGACGCCATAGCCGAATGTGCCGGAAGCGGCGATGATCGGATTTTTCAAGTCGATGCCGGCGAAGCTGACGGTCAAGTCCGGATTGCCGATGGGCGTCATTGGGTTCCCCCGGCGGGCGGTGCGGCGGCCCGATACGGCGGCTGAAGCGCCTCGGTCAGCACTCTTCCGGTGGCTTGCGCGGGAGCGTTGATTCCGAGCAGAGAGGCGAGCGTGACCGCGAGATCGACCGGCTCGGCGTGCGTCCGGTAGATTCCGGGCTGGAAGGCGAGGCCATAGAAAGCGAGCGGCACATGAGTATCGTACGAGAAAGGCGTCGCGTGATCGGTACCCTTTGTGATTCCGACGTGAAACGGGCTGGGGATTCCGATCACGTACCATCCGCCTTCGGGCGAGTAGCTGTGGGCGTAGCGGCGTCCGATTTCCGTGGCCGGAGTTTCTCCCCGCGCCAGCTGCGACTTGGTAAAGTATCCAGCCAATCCCGCTTGCTTCATGGCTTCGCCCGCGTCGACTTCGGCATCGGATTCCTTGTGTCCGGCTAAGCGTCCGGCGAAGGGTTCGGCGAACGCGTCTTCGCTGAGCCAGGCCAGCGGGTAATCGAGATCGAGCAGGTAGTCGGCTTTCTTTGCGTATTTTTTCGAGAGCGTGGAATTGATCTGTTCGCGCAACCCTTTCGCGTCGAGATTGGCCGCGGGCAGACGAAGAGTTTTCGCGAATTCAGGCAGAGGCGCAACGCCGTGATCGGCCGAAAGCGCCATCCACACGTTGGCCATCCCAACCTGATGACCGAGGAAGCCGAAGAACTCCGCCAGTTGCCGGTCGAGTTCGAGCGCCATGCTGCGCATTTGCGGGGAGTCGGGACCAACCTGGTGGCCGAGAATATCGTTGGCCGAGAGGCTGATCACCAGCAGGTCGGTCGCCGAGCCCGCGCCCAGCTTCTCGTATAAAACGAGTTCTTTGGCGAATTCGAACTGGTAATCATTCGCGAAGGGAGTGGATCCGACGACCTCGTAGAAGCCGGCAGGCGTGCCGTCTTTGCCGTTGCGCGGCGCGGTCGAGCCGAGCACGGTTCCGTCGCTGTCTTTCCACTCGCGGTTTAAGAATTTCTCCGCGCGTCTTTCCGAAGGACGCCTGCCGTTGAAATTCCTCACCCACTCGGGAAGATCCGGACGGTAGTAGGTGGAGGTGATCCAGTCGCCGCTTTTGGGATCGATCCAGTAGGCGGCGTCTCCGGAAAATCCCGCGGGCAACACGGCCGCACGATCTTTCAGCGAGACGGCGAATACTCGGGCTTTGCCGCCCGTGGCCAGTTTCAACTCGTCCCCGAGCGTGTCGCTTAGGAGGTTGTGTGGCGATGCGCCCGGTCCGGTGTGGCCGGCGCCGACAAGTTTCGTGGCGTCGTCTTCGACCGACGTTACCCGCTTCTTTTTCCGCGGGTCCCACCACTCATTTGCAATGATGCCGTGTCCGCTGGTGTAGCTGCCGGTGAAGAGGGTGGCGTGTCCGGGAGCGGTGCGGGTGTTGGCGTAGTCGTAGTTGCAGTCGGTGAAATAAGCGCCGCGATCGAGAAACACGCGGAAACCCCCGGCGCCGAACTGGTCGCGATAGCGTTCGAGGTAGTCGCCGCGGAACTGGTCAATCACGATTACGACAACGAGCTTGGGGCGAGCGTTGTAAGCAGACGCGAATGCGCCCGGGATTGAGCACAGCAATGCCAGCGCTACGAGCGCCAGGCGGAGGAAACGGGGGAATCTCATCGCGTGCTAGTTTACAGGAGAACAGATGCTAACCGCAGAGGGCGCGGAGGTTTTCTGCCCCTTCTTCTCTGCGCTCTCTGCGTCCTCTCCGGTTCAAGATTTGCATCGTCTGCGTGCACGGAATCCCGTTTTTCAGCTACAGTTAACGAAGAATGCTCGATCTGAATTTTGTTCGTGACAACCTGGCGTTGGTGGAAGAAAAGCTGCGCCAGCGCGCCATACATCTACCGGAACTTTCGAAACGCTTTCGCGCCATCGACGCCGAGCGCCGGCAGGCCATCACGGCGGCGGAAACCCTCAAGGCGCAACGCAATCGCGCGTCCGAAGAGATCGCCAAGCTCAAGAAGAGTGGGCAGGATGCTTCGGCGCAAATCAACGAAACCAAAGAACTACGCGAGCGGATTGCGGAGTCCGAGAGGAAGGCGGCGGAACAGGAAGTGCTCCTGCGCAGAATTCTCGACAACATTCCGAACCTTCCCAACGACAGCGTACCAGTGGGGAAGAGCGAAGCCGACAACCAGGAAGCTCGCCGCTGGGGCACGCCGCCGCAGTTCGATTTCAAGCCCAAGCCGCACTGGGAACTGGGCGAATCGCTCGGCATCCTCGACCTGGAGCGCGCCGCCAAGCTCACCGGCGCCAGATTCGCCGTCTACTGGGCGCTGGGCGCGCGGTTGGAGCGGGCTCTCGCCAACTTCATGCTCGATCTGCATACGCGCGAGCATGGATACACCGAGGTGCTTCCGCCGTACCTGGTGAATTCCAAGTCGATGTATGGCACGGGGCAGCTCCCGAAGTTTGAGAAGGATCTGTTCAAAGTCAGTCCCGGCATGTTTGGGGACAATTTTTACAAGGATTCGCAACACACTCCAGTTGTCGGCGAGACGGTTTTCAGGGATGGTAAAAATGGCATTTACAATGTAGAAGCAATCTACCCCGAAACCCGCACCGCAGGCATCAAGATAAAGCCCGAGTACGAGAAAGACGACTCAGTACCGGAAAAGGTACCCTGGTCCGATCTTCTCTATGAGCGCGACCTCTGGCTGATTCCGACGGCCGAGGTTCCGGTGACGAATCTCTATCGCGACGAAGTGCTCGACGGGGCACGCTTGCCGGTTTGCCTGACCGCGTACACTCCCTGCTTTCGCAGCGAAGCCGGATCGTACGGGAAGGATGTGCGCGGAATTATCCGCCAGCACCAGTTTCAAAAAGTAGAGCTGGTGAAGTTCTCCCGTCCGGAGACTTCTTACGACGAACTGGAGAAGCTGACCCACGATGCCGAGACCGTGTTGCAGAAACTCGGCCTGCATTACCGCGTGGTCACGCTGTGCACCGCCGATATGGGATTCTCCGCGGCCAAGACTTATGACATTGAAGTCTGGCTGCCGGGACAAAATTTGTTCCGCGAAATTTCTTCGTGCTCGAACTTCGAAGCGTTTCAGGCGCGGCGGGCGAATATTCGCTACCGTCCCGAGGGCAAGAACAAGACTGAATTTCTGCACACGTTGAACGGCAGCGGATTAGCGGTAGGACGGACATGGGTTGCCGTTCTGGAGAACTATCAGCAAGCCGACGGCAGCGTGCACATTCCGGAGGCGCTGCAGCCTTACATGGGCACCGACCGCATCCCGGCCCGCATTCCGGAAAAAACAAGGAGCTTAAGCAGTTTGCGGTGAAACTCGGTTCCTGCAACACTCGGCAAAAAACCTTTGAACCACCAAGGCCACGAAGTATCACGAAGGATTTATCTTCAAAGGTTTCCTTAGTGTACCTTCGTGTCCTTGGTGGTTAGCGTTTTTCGCAGACTGACGCACGAGCCGCCGCTGCTTCGATTTGCCATCACATGAATTCCCAAATACACTGGCAACGACCCGAAACAGCCTCGACGGCGCTTGAAAGCGCCGTCTCTCCAATGGGCGCGATCTGGCGCACAATTCGCGGATACATTCTTTGGTCGTATGAGCGGGGCAGCCTGCACTACGACATCATGGTCACGCTGATTCTCCTCTTTGTTTTTGTTTCGCCGCATTTCATCAACTTCAAGGACAAACCCGTCGAGCGCAATCCGCATCTTACCGGCGTGGTTGTGCTTCCCGGCGAGACGGGCGAGTTTATCTTTCAGATTCAGGCCTCGGCCGTGAATACAGCTCCGGTTGGTGGAGATGTTCGCCGGCAACTGGAACAGATCATCGAACCCATCGCCGGGGCGGTCAGCATTACCCGGTACGAGACGCTCAAAGACGCCTCCGGACACACGCAGAGTTACAAAGTCTGGGTTGAAAAAGAATAGAGCTGGTTTCATAAATGAGAGCTGTTCTCAAAACCCTGTTTATCGGTTGGCTGTTGACGGCGGCCGCGTGGCCGCAGAGCGAATCCGCTGGGCTGGAGCACGTTCTCGGCCAGATGGATGCTGCCGCTAAGAACTTCAAAACCACCGAGGCAAGCGTCGTGTGGGATCAATACCAGAAGGTCATCAACGAAACCGATACGCAGAAGGGCAAGATCTATTTCCGGCGTGAAGGCGGCGAAATACAGATGGCTGCCGACTTCGTCGAACCCGACAGGAAGTACGTCATCTACAGCGGCGGCAAAGTTCAGGTGTACCAGCCCAAGATCGATCAGGTCAACGAATACAATCCCGGCAAGAATCGCAGCGACGTCGAGAGCTTTCTGGTGCTCGGCTTCGGCGGCAGCGGGCGCGACCTGCTCAAGTCTTACGACGTGAAGTTTTTGGGGTCAGAGACCGCCAACGGCGTCGCAGCTGAGAAACTGGAATTGATTCCGAAGTCCACCCGTTTGCGAAACAATATCGCGCGCATCCTGCTCTGGATCGAGCCGGTCCGGGGAGTTTCGGTGCAGCAGCAGTTCTTTGAGCCGAGCGGCGACTACCGCCTGGCGAAGTATTCCGACATCCAGATCAATCAAAAACTTCCGGAGAACGCCTTTAAGCTGAAGACAACCGGGAAAACCCGGTTTATTTCTCCACAGGGATAGGCAAGGGCCGGCATTTTCCCGGCCAGATTAAGCGAAAATTAGAAACCAACAGAATCAAGCTGAAAAAGACCGGCGGCGGCTATATACTGCACGAGAACCTCCGAAAGTTGAGTTCGCATGGCCAAAATGTTTACCATCACCGTTCCTCCGGATTTGTCTCGCAAAAAGCGTGAACGCACCGCCGACCCGCGCTACGTGGACGGCCAGAAGATGCTGGTGGACGCAATGAATTATTTGGCGAAGGCCGATCCCGTGGCCAATCGCGGGGCCATCGAACTGCTGTCCGAACACGTCCGCACGCGCTTCCGCATGAGCGACTCGCCGCTGAGCTAATCGCTTTTCTTCCAGTGCTTTTCTTCCAGTGCTTTCCTTCCATCGCTTTCCTTACGGAAGACAACTGCTGAATTGCCAAGGCCGGCTCGCCTTCTTTCGGTGTTATTGACTGCTGGTCATTGCAGTGCCCTTTGATGTGTTGACTTTCTCGCCCTACGAATCGCTCGGCGTGGCCAAGTCAGCCGCGCGGAGTCTGGCTACAAGGCAAGGGGAGGTATTGCAAATGCGGGCTGGAGTCAGGGGCAATTTCGGGTTGGTGTATAAGGCTAACCGATTTCGAGATCAAGAAGGAAATCCCAAAATGTAAATGTCTGCTATGACAAATGGTAGATGTTGACCTTGTCATGAACGGAAACCGTTGAAAATTAAGCTTGCACATGGTGGTATGCCAGTTGCACAATAGCGTCGATCAGAGCCCCGGGGTTTCCGCTATCTTCCAAATCCTGGCAAACAATTTGAAAAGTGACGCCCCACTCGTGGGTGAAGGAGCTACCATGCGTTCTGCAAAGGTTACCGCTTTACTCCAAGGAGCTTCCATGCATTCCGTCAAGATAGCGGCATCGGTGGTAGTTCTGATGATCGCGTTGCCGTTGTATAGCCAGACAGGAACCTCCACGATTCGTGGCACCATTACCGATCCAAATGGACGAGTGGTCGCAAGCGCGACGGTCACCATTACCAACGTAGCAACCAATGGCAATCGCACCACCACGTCCACCGATTCGGGCACCTATGTGTTTGACTTGATCCCGCCGGCTGAGTACCGCTTGGCAGTCGAGGCGAAAGGATTCAAAACTAACGTCGTGGACAATGTGCAAGCTTTGGTCGGCAAACCCACGGAGGCCAATGTCCAGTTGCAAGTCGGTGCTGCCACCGAGACCATCGAGGTGAAGGCATCCGCGCAGGAAGTTCTCATTAACACGCAGGACGCCACGCTCGGCAACAACTTTATTGCGGAGCAAATAACGGGGCTTCCTCTGGAAGCGCGCAGCGTGGTCGATCTGCTCAGCCTGCAGCCGGGGTCCACTCGCGAAGGCTACGTCACGGGAGCGAGGGCCGACCAGTCGAATGTCACGATGGATGGCGTGGATATTAATAACGCGCAAACTGGCAATGCTGAAATACCGCGCAGCACCAACAGTTTAGTGCTAGGCGCGCTGGACAATGATCGAGGCGACATCACCACCGGTCCGGTTCTTCGTCTCAACTCGGAGGCGGTTGAAGAGTTCCGAGTAACGACGGCCAACGGAAACGCCAATCAGGGCCGGTCTTCAGGCTCCCAGATCAACATCGTGACCAAGTCGGGCACGAACGCCTGGCATGGAGCCGCGTCTGAATTCTATCGTTCCAGGGGATTCACTGCGAACGATTGGTTCAATAATCATGCGACCCCCCAAGTTCCTCGCAAGCCACTACAACGGAACACATTCGAGGGCGCGGTTGGAGGTCCGATACTCAAGAACAAGGCATTCTTCTTCTATGACTACGCCGGTCGTCGTGACGCGAGCAGCGAAAGCGAAAGCAGAACTGTTCCGCTACCGAATCTGGGCCAGGGACAGATCAACTACCAATATTGCACTAACCCTCCTTCTTGCACCACCGTTCAGCAAGCGTCGTTGAACCTGACTCAAAATCAGCAGGTTTACTCGGACGCGGGAATAAACCCATTAGCGATGGCCGCTTTGGCGGATGCTGCCGCCAAATTCCCAAACAACGACACCACCACGGGCGATCAAATCAATACAGGCGGCTTCCGCTTTAACGCGCCAACGCCGATCCGGCTCAATGCACATACCGCGAAGCTTGATTTCAACCTGACCAACAACCAGACGGCTTTCGTCCGGCTGCAAGCGCAAGATGATCATCAGACACTTCCTCAATGGCTGCCTGGAGCGACCTCCCCGTCTGTGTGGAGTCACAATTGGGGATTGGCCGCGGGTCATACCTGGAACATTGGAAGCAAATGGGTGAACAACTTCCGCTACGGCTTAACCCGGCAAGCCTTCACAGAAAGCGGCGACAGCACTGGGAACGACACTGAATTCCGCTTCGTGTTTCAGAACACCGGGCAATTGCACCCTGTCTCGCGGGTGACACCGGTCCATAATTTTACGGATGATGTTTCCTGGATCCACGGGCGCCATACAGTGCAGTTTGGAGGCAACGTCCGACACATTAGCAACAGTCGGATCGACTTTTTCAGTGCCTTTGATTTCGCAGAAATGAATCCCTCTTTTTACGCGGGTGCCGGAGCACCCGTTCCGGCTGCCTTTCAAACCTACTTGGATGCAAACAATTTGCCGGGTTGCGATAATACAGTCTCAACATGCACCCAAACCACCGGCACGATGTCGTCGACCCGTGAGGTGCGGGACGCAGCGACGGCGATCATCGGCCGTTTCACCGAGATGACAGCTAACTTTACTTTTGGCCTGGATGGCACCCTGTTGCCCAGTGGCTCTCCTTCTGTCCGGGATTTCGCCACCCAGGCCTACGACGAATACGTACAGGACAGCTGGAAGATCCGTCCCAACCTGACTCTCACACTGGGATTACGCTATAGTCTCGAGCGTCCCGTTTATGAGACTCATGGGTTTGAAGTCCAGCCCACGGTTCCCCTGGGACAGTATTTTGCCGAGCGCGTCGCCGCTGGCAAACAAGGTACCAACTTCGTCGACCCGATCGTGATTAACCGATCCGGTCCAGTCAATGGCGGTAAACCACTTTATAACTGGGACAAGAACAACTTCCAGCCGCGAATCGCGATGGCCTGGTCCCCCGATGGCGGCAAGACCGCCGTGCGGGGCGGCTTTGCAATGAACAACGATTATTACGGCCAGGCTCTTGCGGTCGACTTCGATTTGAATAACACGTTGGGTTTCGTATCCAATTTCACCAATCATGCGAATACCTTCGATATCACGGCGGGATCGCTGGGTCCACTGTTTACGAACTTCGGCCAGGACGTTCGACCGCTCATTGGAACTGCGGGCGGCGTCGTACCTTCGAATCTAACCTTTCCCCAATCGGCGAGTGTACTGGACGGCGTGAACACGTTTGGCGAACGTATTGAGCAATCGCTGGATTCCAATCTGCACGCGCCCACCGAGTACGTCTGGAACTTCACTATCGAGCGTCAGCTGCCAAAGGGAGCCGTGTTCTCGGCTTCTTACATCGGACGGAAGGGAACTAGTCTGCTGGCGCGCCGAGATGTGGCCGCGTTCAATAATCTGCGCGATCCAAAAACCGGTGTGGATTGGTACACGGCGGGGACGGCACTTGAGAAGTTACGTTCTAAGGGGGTTGATATTTCCCAAATCCCTTCACTGCTGCCGGCCAACATTAATCAGTATTTCGCCGATATGTTCCCGCCGCAACTGGCGCAGCTTTTGAATAATTACGAGGGCTTGCCCTGCGATCCGACTCAGACCATGGGAGGCTTCGATTGCAACTGGACTAACGCACAGGCCTTCCTGGGTTACCAAACGAGCAATGTTGGGTTCTTTTCAGGCAACGACTATACGGACGTGCAGGCAGAAATGGACCTGGCCTTTGCTGCCAATGGCTTGCCACTCAGGTTCATGCAGCCGCAGTACGGGGCACTCTCCACCTGGGCCACTATCGGAAACTCGACCTATAACGCCTTGGCAGTTTCCCTGCGCCAGCGCATGCATGGCTTGACCATGGACTTCAACTACACCTGGTCGCATTCCTTAGATGATGCTTCCGGACTACAAACGGAAACCGGCTTTGGCAATGTCCAGACTAACGGCGCGTTTATCCCAAGTGCTCTCCGGCAGAGCGAAAATTATACCAGCTCCGATTTTGATGTCCGGCATAGCATCAATGCTGACGTCGTCTGGCAGTTGCCCTTCGGCAAGGGCCACGCACTTGCGGGCAACGCCGGTCGCACGGCGGACGCCATCCTAGGCGGGTGGCAGCTTTCCGGTATTTTCCGTTGGAACACGGGATTGCCGACAGGTATATCGCCTTTTGATGAGGCTCAGTGGGCGACCAACTGGAACGTCCAATCCGATTCCACCCCCATTAAGCCGCTGCATACTTGCCCCAACAAGCCTGCGAATGGGCCGCCCAAACTCTTCGGCTCCTGCGGCGTTGACCAGGTGTATCAGAGCTTCCGAAATGCCTATCCGGGAGAAGGTGGTCCCAGAAACATCTTCCGCTACCCCGGCTACATTGATCTCGATCTAGGACTGGGGAAGTCATTTAAGATGCCGTGGAACGAAGGCCACCAACTCCAGATCCGTTGGGACGTTTTCAACGTAACCAATACCCAGAGGCTGACTGGGATCGCGGACTTCGCCGTCGCGCAAGATCCCGGTCTCAACCAGTCGAGCGCTCCTCCGGACTGGTCGAACTTCACCCAGATTCAGGGCCAACCGCGAGTAATGCAGATCGGCGCACGCTACACGTTCTAACGGTCACGATGGCGATCCGGGGCGGAAAATTTCCGCCCCATCTTTTTGGTGCGTGAGCTTGGCTGGTAGCAGTAAAGATCAGGCAGACTGCTTACCTTGACTTCGTCTCCCCGCCAGCAACGAAGAAGCCAGCACAATGATCACCGGATAGCATTCGAGCGTGTAGCGCGGTTCCGGGTTTTCCAGCGTTCCCAGAAATGCCGAGCGCAGCAGCAGGAAGCAGACAAGCAATCCGGCGCAGCGAATTCCCGACGGCCTGCGAACCAGCCCCAACAGCGCACCCGCCACATAAGCCAGGTTCAGCAAGCCGAACCCCACTGCCATGAACGAGTGCTTCGCGTCGTCATTGAACTCCCACCAGCGCGGGTCGGGAGGAAGGAGTTCGGTTCGCGGGCGCAGCCACATGTCTGCGACGCGCAGCACGGGCAGCACAACGTAGTAGCGAACGGGGTGGGCGCGAATGCGATCCGCGGCGACTTTGCCAAAGCGCGCGTCCAGTTCCGGCGTCATGTCCTGCGACTCGTTATAGTCCGCGATGACGGCCAGCGTTGCGTCCCTTTCAGCCGCGTTATCGATGGCGCGCGACGGCAGTTTCTCCGGGTCAATCTTGTCGCCAGGAACGTTCCAATAGATTTCTTCCACCGACACGTAGTCGACGATCCAGGTTTTGACCCAGCGGTTGAAACCTCGGGGGACGAGTTCATCCGTGTCGTTGGCGTAACGCGGAGCCAGCGGCTGGAAATGATGGAGCGTCCGAAAATTCCGAATCGTCCAGGGAGCGAGCGGCGCCAGCGCGAATGCTGCGACGATGGTTCCAGCGACTAGAACAGCAGCCATGTTTCTCTTGCCGGCCTTTTTCTTACCGGCGTGATGCGTCCAAGCCAAAACCGCCAGATAAAGCGCGACCGACGCCAGCAGGATGCCGCCATCGGGACGCAGCAGGATGCAGGCCGCAATTGCCGCGCCGGTCGCGGCCCAGAGCTTGCGGCTGGCAGGGTCGAGGACGCCCGTCTTCACACGACCTTCTGCACCACCGTCATGCATCCGATTCAGCGCGGCGGCCGCGCAATCGAGAGCGAGCGCGGTAAAGAAGATCTCCAAAGTTTCGGTGAGTTCGGCGGCGGCATAGTTTGCCAGGAAGGGACACAGCGCCGTCAGGACAAAAGCGATTCTCGCCGCGCGGTCGGAAATCACTCGGCGGGCAAGGTCGGCAACCATCAGGCAGGTGGCCAGGTCCACCAGAATCTGTGCCAGCAGGACTGCTCTGAAGTTGCCGGCTCCAAACAGCCAGAAGATCCCAGCCAGAAAAGCAGGATATCCGGGCAGGCGCGTGTCGGTCGGCAAGACCTGTTTCTCCGGCTGGCCGCCCTGCGTCTGGCCGTAGATGCCGTGCTGCAGCCAGTTGGTGGCGAGGTTGGCGTAAATGCGCGAGTCATCTGTAACCGCCGGGAAATGGACGAAGAAAAATAGTCTCAATGCCAGGGCCGCCAGTGTGGTTCCCAGAAAAAAAATGCGATGTTCACGGATCAGGCTGAGCACGTTGGGAATATATCGCGAATCGCGCGATTTTCCGCGTCGCTTAACGGAACCGTTTGACCCCCTGCGGCTCGCACCTTAGGATGTAGGAACCACTACGAGATGGCGAAACAGGTTTTTTACGATCCCTTGCAAGCGCGCTGGAAGCGGATTCGCATCGTTTTCGACGCGGCCGCCCTGACCTTTTCTTTGCTGGTAATCTTCTTCATCTACAGCGCCCTGCGCAGCGAGCCTCTGCCCGACCTTTCCTGGCTTACAGAAAAGCGCCCTTACCACCGTCTGAAACAAGAAGAGGAAAAGAAAGGCCGCGAGAAACGCCGCCTCGCCACTGTGGCCCGCGCCGGACATCGCCGCCAACCCCGCAAGGCTCCTTCCCAACTCACGCTCAACTCCGAGCAAGGGGTGCGCGCCGCATTCTACGTTTCCTGGGACACGGCCAGCTTTTCTTCCTTGCGCGAGTATGCGCGCCAAATCGACTTGCTCTTCCCCACCTGGCTGCAGGTCCTTACTCCAGACGGCCATTTGCAAGCCGTGGATCCGCAGACGAACACCATGTTTAACGTAATTCAGTCTGACGTGGTGCACGGCGAAACGGTCCATCCCGTGGATGACAAGGTGATGCCGTTTCTGAAGACGGAAGGCACCACCATGGAAGTGTTTCCGGTGGTGCAGAACTTTGATGGCACCGATTTTGTTCCGGGCATCAGTGATTTCCTGAAAAATCCTCAAGCGCGCGCCAGGTTTCGACGCGAGATCGGGCTTTTTCTTGCCTCCGATCATTATCGCGGGTTGATGATCGATTTCGAATCCTTTCCTAAGAAAGCACAGCCCGGATACGTGGCTCTGCTGAACGAACTCTCGTCTGACCTGCACGACAAGGGGATGAAGCTGTACGTGAGCGTCCAGGTGCGCAACGAGGATTACGACTACACCGCCATTTCCTCCGCCGTGGATGGCGTCGTCATTATGAACTACGACGAGCACTTTCCCGGCGGAACCCCTGGCCCCGTCGCTTCGCAGGACTGGTTCATGGACAACCTTGATTCTGCCGTCAAGGAGATTCCAAAAGAGAAGCTCATCTGCGCCATCGGCAACTATGGATACGACTGGGTCGAGCGGCCAAAATCAAAGAAAGGCAAGCTGCCGCCCGGAGTGGCCGACAAGAGCGTTTCCGTGCAGGAAGCCTGGATCGGGTCGCGCGATTCCGAACAAGACGTTGATTTTGACGGCGACGCGCTCAATCCGCACTTCAGCTACCGCGACGACGATTCCTTCCGCCACGATGTCTGGTTTCTGGATGCGGTGACTGCCCTGAACCAGATGCGTGCCGCCCAGACCCTTGGCATCCAGACCTTCGCCTTGTGGAGGCTGGGCGCGGAAGACCGCTCCCTGTGGCGCGTGTGGGATATCCCCGGAGAAGCCAATGCGTCCGATCGATTGAAGGACGTCCCTCCCGGCCAGGACGTCGACATGGAGGGTGAGGGCGAAATCCTGCACATCGAGGCGCGCCCTACCAACGGCGAACGCGATCTGACCGTGGACAAGCAGACCGGACTCATCGACGGGGAAGCCTTCAAGAGTCTGCCCGAACCGTATCGTGTGGCGCGCTATGGCGCCAGCAAGCACCAGCTCGCCATGACCTTCGACGACGGCCCTGATCCGGAGTGGACCCCGAAAATTCTCGACATCCTTAAACGCGAGCGTGTGCCCGGAACATTCTTCCTGATTGGAATCGAGGCGGAGAAGTTCAGCAGTTTGACCAAGCGCGTTTACCGGGAAGGCCATGAAATCGGGAACCACACCTTCACCCATCCCGATATCAGCTCGATTGGCTCCGGCTACATGAAGGTGGAGCTGAACCTGACCGAACGATTGTTCGCCAGCCGCCTGGGCATTCGCACCATGCTGTTCCGCCCACCGTACTCCGTCGATGCGGAGCCCGACACCGAAGACGAGGTGCGGCCGCTCGAACTCACGCAAAGCATGGGCTACATCACCATCGGCAACAAGATCGACCCCAAGGACTGGAGCGACGTGCCAGCGCTCACGCCGCAACAAATCGCCGCTGCCGTGCTCCTCCACCTGCCACCCTGCCAACCGAACGATCCGAAGTGCGGCAACATCATTCTCTTGCACGATGGCGGCGGTAACCGGGAAAGAACAGTGCTGGCGCTCCCGCTGATTATCGACGGCGCCCGCGCCCGCGGATTTGAATTCGTCCCCGTATACCAACTGATGGGCAAGACGAAAGCGGATGTCATGCCGCCGCTGCCGACCAACGAGTATTGGTCCGCGCTGCTGAATTGGATCAGCTTCGGTCTCTTCGGCGCGACCATGTCGGGCATAGCGATCGTTTTTTTCCTGGGTGACATCCTGATGACCGGGCGCTTGGTTTCGGTGGGTGTTCTCGCGATCTATGACCGTCTCCGCTCGCATATCTATGGAACGCCCGAGCAGATTGCGGCCTACCGGCCCCGAGTTGCGGTTCTCATTCCCGCGTATAACGAGGAGATGGTCATCGAACGCACCATCCAGGGCGCGCTCGACTCCGACTATCCCAATCTGCTTGTGGTCGTCATCGACGACGGTTCCAAGGATCGTACTTTGGAAATCGCCCGCCGGTCGTTTGCCGCCGAAGAAGCTGCCGGCAGGGTATTGATTCTCACCAGGCCCAACGGCGGCAAGGCCGAGGCGCTTAACTTTGGACTTGAGCACGTCGGCGATGCGGAACTCTTCGTCGGCATCGACGCCGATACCATCGTCGCTCCCGATGCCATCGCCCGCCTCGTGCCCCACTTCCTCAATCCGAAAGTTGCCGCCGTGGCCGGCAATGCCAAAGTTGGCAACCGCGTGAACCTGTGGACGCGCTGGCAGGCACTCGAATACATCACCAGCCAGAATTTCGAGCGGCGCGCGCTCAACACCATGGGCGCGGTCAGCGTGGTGCCGGGTGCGATCGGCGCCTGGCGTATCGAGGCGGTTCGCGAAGCGGGCGGCTACCATGTGGACACGGTCGCCGAAGACGCCGATCTAACCATGGCGCTGCTGCGCAACGGCCATCGCGTGGAATACGAAGACCTGGCGTTCGCTTTCACCGAGGCTCCGACCAGTGCCCACGCGCTCATGCGGCAGCGCTTCCGCTGGTCGTTCGGAATTCTGCAGGCCGTCTTTAAGCATCGCGGTGTTTTCGCGCGCAAAGGCGTTTTGGGATGGGTCGCCCTTCCCAACATCCTCATCTTCCAGATTCTGCTACCGCTCGTCTCGCCATTCATTGATGTGATGTTCGTCGGGGGCGCCCTCTATTACGCCATCCAGAAGTCCATGCATCCGGAATCCACCGACCCAGCCAGCTTCCAGCGGCTGCTGATCTTCTTCGTCGCGTTCCTGGTGATTGATTTCATCGCCTCGGCAATCGCCTTCGCCTTGGAGCGCCGCCGGCCCGAAGCCCGCGAAGACGCATGGCTGCTCAGCCAGGTGTGGTTACAGCGCTTTGCCTATCGCCAGGTCTTTTCTCTGGTTCTTTTCCGGACCATGAAGCGTGCCATCCAGGGCCGCCCCTTCGCCTGGGACAAACTGGAGCGCACCGCCGCCGTGAAGTACGTTCCCGCCGAGCGCAGGGATTCGGTGCATGTGCCGTAGGACTCAGACTCGGCTTCCGCCTGAACTACTATGACCAAGTGGACAAAAAACACGCCGCGATCCGGGACGCACCTACCTCGACGAGGAGAGGCTTCAGCGCAAGCGCAAGATGTTGGCAAGGGTTCGTGAGTTGGTAGAATGCGGGATCGAAGCAGAACCTGAAGTGGTGGAAGCGGCTAAAGCGGCCAATCCGGAAATCACCGAGGAAGAACTGAGAGAAGTGATTATGCTGTTCCGCGACGCTGTTTCTTCGCGACAGCACGATCGATAGCATCGTTGAATTTCTTTTCGGACTCGCGCAACTGCTCGGCGTCCATCTTTTGAGCGCCCGTCTCTATAATCTCGCCAAAGCGGTCAATGAGCGCATCCGTAGCGCTCTTCTTTCTCAGCTTCTTCAGCGGTGACGTAGCCACGCGGCATCCCTTCTTTCGATTCGTCTTAGGCATTACAGTTTACTCTATGCCGTCAACCTCACGACCGAATACATCACGAATGTACCCACACTGATAAGACGAATTACCATGGTAACCAGTTGCACGAATTCCCTCAATTCCTGGTTTTTGCTGGAATCGATTCCGTGATCCTGGTCACAGACATGCGCACCCAAGGCGAGTGTGTTTAGATAGATGGAGAAGCCGACATGCCCCGCACCATCATTGAGCCCTTTCGCATCAAGAGCGTCGAACCCATTCACTGGACGACCCGTGCTCAGCGCGAGCAACTGCTCCGCGCCGCGTGCTACAACCTTTTTCTCCTGCCGGCGGACGATGTCCTCATCGACCTGCTCACCGATTCCGGCACCGGCGCCATGTCCACCCACCAGTGGGCGGCCATGATGGAAGGCGACGAAAGTTATGCCGGCAGCCGCAGCTTCGAGCAGTTTCGCTCCTCGGTGCAGGATATTTTCGGCTACAAGCACGTCATCCCCACCCACCAGGGCCGTGCCGCCGAGCGCATTCTGTTCAGCGTGATGTGCAAAAAAGGCGACGTCGTCCCCAACAACACGCACTTCGACACCACGCGCGCGAACCTGGAGTTCGTCGGCGCCGAGGCAGTAGATCTGGTCATCCCCGAGGGCCGCCAGCCCAGCCTGAAGCATCCCTTCAAGGGCAACATGGACGTCGCTGCGCTCGAAACCCTGATTCAGAACGCCGGCTCGAAAGAAGCCCGCGTGCCCCTCGTCATGCTGACCGTGACCAACAACTCCGGCGGCGGCCAGCCCGTCTCCATGGAAAACGTCAAAGCCGTCAGCGCCGTCTGCCGCAAGCATCGCATCCCGCTCTACTTCGACGCATGCCGTTTTGCCGAGAACTCCTACTTCATCAAGATTCGCGAAAAAGGCTACGAGCAGAAATCACCGAAAGAAATCGCGCAGGAAATGTTCAGC
>Ga0209117_1000232_pt1 | contig 30560 bp, 29 predicted proteins | sample BlaSpr_A8_OM2_M2_FD_187978 | JGI IMG/M metagenome (GOLD analysis project Ga0209117, IMG submission 187978) | Forest soil microbial communities from Thunder Bay, Ontario, Canada - Black Spruce, Ontario site 2_A8_OM2_M2 (SPAdes) (version 2) | ecosystem: Environmental > Terrestrial > Soil > Boreal... | reverse complement strand
TCGGCCCGTATAATCGTGCCGTCCCCCCGGTGATCATTGGGAGCCGGCACTTTTCTTGATCGAGCGATACTCTCCGCCTGCGATCCGGGCGGTCTGGTCCGACCAGCACCGATTCGAGCTGTGGCTCCGCATCGAGATCCTGGCGTGCGAGGCCTGGGCCGATGTCGGACGCATCCCTGCTGCGGCTCTGCCGAAGATCCGCAAGGGGACTTTCGACGCCGCCAAGATCGCCGAGGTCGAGGCCCGCGTCGGACATGACGTGATCGCCTTTCTCACCGTCCTCAACGAATCGATCGGCCAGCCGGAGGCGCGCTACGTCCACCTCGGGATGACGAGCCAGGACCTCAACGACACGGCAATGGCGGTCCAGATCGTCGAGTCAGCGCGGATCATCGCCACCGATCTGGCCGCCGTGCGCGAGGCCGCGGCCGACCTGGCGATCCGCCACCGCCGCACGCTGATGGCCGGGCGCACCCATGGCATCGTGGCCGAGCCGATCACGTTCGGTTTCAAGGTGGCGGGCTGGGTAGCGGAGCTCGACCGGGCGCAGGAGCGGCTGGGGCGCGCGACCGAGGAGGTTGGCGTCGGGCGGGTGAGCGGCGCCGTTGGCACTCACGCCACCATCGACCCGAAGGTCGAGGAGTACGTCTGCAAAGAGATGGGTCTCCGCCCGGACACCGTTTCGACCCAGGTGGTCGCTCGAGACCGGCACGCAAGCTTCATGTCAGCGCTCGCGCTGGCGGCAGGCACGCTGGAGCGGATCGCGACCGAGATCCGTCACCTTCAGCGCAGCGAGGTCGGCGAAGCGTTCGAGCCATTCGGCAAGGAGCAGAAGGGCAGCTCGGCGATGCCCCACAAGCGCAACCCCGTCCTGACCGAGCGCGTGTGCGGCCTGGCGCGAGTTGTCCGCGGACACCTGGTGACGGCGCTAGAGAACACCGCGCTGTGGCACGAGCGAGACATCAGCCACTCTTCAGCCGAGCGCATCATCTTTCCGGACGCATGCGCTGCCGTCGATTACATGGCGCAGGAGATGGGCAAGGTCCTCAAGGGTCTCGAAGTGCGGCCCGAGAGGATGCTGCGCAACCTTCAGTTCGGCGGCGGGGTGGTTTTTTCCGGACGAGCGCTGCTGGCGCTTGTCGACAGTGGCATGTCACGCGAGGACGCGTATCCAATCGTGCAGAAGGCCGCGATGCAGGCGATGGATGGTGTTGATGGCGCGGGATTTCGCACCACCCTGGAGCAAAACCCCGATGTCATGTCGCGGATCGGCACTAAACTCGACGAGGTGTTCGACCCATGGGCAGGTCTCGAGCACACCGACCTTGCCTTTGAGAAGCTTGGATTGGGTGTGAAGACCACGTGATAGCAGGGCCGGCGGTCGTCAAGACCGACCTCCCGCTGAAGCTCTTTGCACGTGGCAAGGTCCGCGACACGTACGAGCTGGGTCCAGACCAGCTCCTCATGGTCGCGACCGATCGCCTCTCGGCTTTCGATCACGTCCTGCCCAACGGCATCCCCGACCGCGGCAAGGTCCTGACCCAGCTGTCCATCTTCTGGTTCTCGCAGACCGACACCTTCCAGGAGAACCACCTCGTCTCAGGCATGGTCCCGGACCTTCCGGCGGCGCTGAAGGATCATCGCGAGGAGCTGGCCGGACGCTTCATGATCGTCCGCAAGGCAAAGCGCATCGATTTCGAATGCGTGGTCCGCGGATACCTGGCGGGAAGCGCGTGGACGGAATATCAGGATTCGCACACGCTTGCTGGTGAGGAGATGCCACCCGGCTTGCGGCAGAGCGAGCGGCTCGCCTACCCGATCTTTTCGCCTGCGACCAAAGCCGAAAGCGGACACGACGAGAACATCAGCTTTGCTCAGCTCAAAAAGGAGCTTGGTAACGATCTCGCCACCAAGCTGCGCGACGCAAGCCTCGAGCTCTACAAGTTCGCTTCGGAGCTCGCGACACGCCGCGGCCTGATCCTCGCCGACACGAAGTTCGAGTTCGGCCAGATCGGCGACGATCTCATCTTGATTGACGAGGCGCTCACGCCCGACAGCTCTCGATACTGGGATTCCACGACCTACCAGGTGGGCGCGACGCCGGACTCGTACGACAAGCAGTTCGTCCGCGACTGGCTGACCCGCGCCGGCTGGGATAAAGAATCGGAGCCCCCGCCGCTGCCGGGAGACATTGTGGCGCAGACACGTGAGCGGTACCTCACCGCGTACCAGCGCCTGGTCGGCAAGCCCCTGTTTCCGCCCAAGCCAAGGAACGAGCGTTGATTGCTCGCATCGTCGTGACCCCGAAGCCGGTCGTCAACGACCCGCAGGGCATCACTGTCAAGCAGGGCCTAGCGACCCTTGGTTTCCGCGAAGTCTCCGACGTGCGCATCGGCAAGTACATCGAGGTGAGCCTGGAGGCGAGCAGCGAGCATGAGGCGCGGCAGCGTGTCGAGTCGATGTGCAAGCAGCTCCTGGCCAACCACGTGATCGAGGACTACCACTTCGAGATCGAAACGGACGGTCATCGGCCGCGATGAAATTTGGAGTAATTGTGTTCGCACCCCACGAAATCTTCGATTTCGCGGGGACCCCGCGTTGCCTTCGAGCGAGGTTTTTCCAATGAAGTTCGGTGTAGTTGTATTCCCGGGCACGTGGTCGGATCGCGATTGTGGTTGGGTGATCGACCAGGTCCTCGGTGCCGAACTTCAGTACCTCTGGCACAAGGACGCCGATCTCAAGGGAAGCGACTGCGTCATCCTGCCGGGCGGGTTTGCGTACGGGGACTACCTGCGCACCGGTGCGATCGCGAGGTTCGCGCCGGTGATGGAGAAGATTGAGGAGTTCGCGGATCGTGGCGGCCTCGTGTGGGGCATCTGCAACGGGTTCCAGATTCTCTGTGAGGCGGGCCTTCTCCCAGGCGCACTCATCCGAAACGCATCGCTCGAATATCGCTGCCAGTGGACAAACCTCGCAGTCGAACGGACTGACCTGCCGTTCACGTCGAAATGCACCGAGCGTGAGGTGATCCGCGTGCCCATCTCGCACGGAGAGGGAAACTACTTCGCCGACCCGGCAACACTGTCGCGGCTCGAGCAGCGGGGCCAGGTGGTCTTTCGTTACTGCGACGACACCGGGCATGTCACCAACAACGCCAACCCCAACGGATCGATGCATAACATCGCCGGCATCGTCAATGCGCGCGGCAACGTGCTCGGCATGATGCCGCACCCGGAGCGCTGCGCCGAGGCTGAGCTTGGTGGCACGGATGGGTTGAAGCTGTTCCGCTCTGTGGCGGAAAGCGCGATGAAGGTCCTGGTTTCTTGAGTCTCGATATGGTTGACGAGCGCAAGCTGCGGGAAGTGGCGCTCACCCCCGAGGAGTACCGGGTCATCGTCGAGGAGCTGAAGCGAGCGCCGAACGAGGTTGAGCTGGGCATGCTCGGCGTCCTCTGGTCCGAACACTGCTCGTACAAGAGCTCGAAGGCGCTGCTGCGGCGTCTGCCGTCCACCAGTCCTGCCGTGATCCAGGGCCCTGGCGAGAACGCCGGCGCCGTAAATATCGGCGAGGGCTGGGCGGCTGTTTTCAAGATCGAATCCCACAACCATCCCTCGGCGATCGAGCCGTACCAGGGCGCCGCCACCGGTGTGGGCGGCATCATCCGTGACGTCATCGCGATGGGCGCCCGGCCCATCGCCCTGCTCGACTCGTTGCGTTTCGGGCCGCTGCCGGCCTCCAGCCATCATGTGGAGGGGGTGGTCGCCGGCATCGGTTGGTATGGCAACTGCATAGGCATCCCGACCGTCGGCGGTGAGGTCTATTTCGACGATTGCTACGCGAACAATCCGCTCGTCAACGCGATGTGTGTAGGCCTGGTTCGCGTCGACCGCCTGATGCGCGCGCGAGCAGAGGGCACAGGCAACAGCCTGATGCTTGTCGGCGCAGACACCGGTCGCGATGGCATACACGGGGCATCGTTCGCGTCGCTGGAGCTCGACGAGACCAGCTCGGAGCGGAGACCCGCGGTGCAGGTAGGCAACCCATTTCTCGAGAAGCTTCTGCTCGAGGCGTGTATGGACCTCGCCCAGACCGACGCTGTCGTCGCCATCCAGGATCTCGGCGCAGCCGGCCTGACGTCTTCGGTGGCCGAGTGCGCGGGACGCGTACCGGGCGCCGGCGCGCACATCGACGTGGCGCGTGTGCCGCGTCGCGAGCGGGGGATGAGCCCGTACCACGTGATGCTCTCTGAATCCCAGGAGCGGATGCTCGTTGTCGTAGAGCGCGGCCGCGAGGCCGAGGTCAAAGCCATCTTCGACGCCTGGGACCTCACGTCAGCGGTGATCGGCCACGTCACCGACGACGGCTATCTGACCATCGTCGACGGCTCAGTCGATGTGGCTCGGCTTCCTGTGTCGCTGCTCACGGACGGAGCGCCGCCGCGCCGTCTCGTCGGTGTTGCGTCAGAGCAGCCGCCCGGTCTCGACATCGACGCCCTTCCACCGCTGGTCGATGCAGGTGCCTCACTGCTGCGTCTATTGGCGAGCCCGAATCTCTCCAGCAGGCGGGGAATCTTCCGCCGCTACGACCAGATGGTCGGCGACGCGACGGTCATTCCGCCGGGCGGCGACGCGGCGATGCTTCGCGTCAAGGGCACGCGCCTCGGCCTTGCCGTCACCACCGACTGCAACTCGCGCTACTGCTACCTCGACCCGCACCTCGGTGCCCAGCTCGCCGTGGCCGAGGCCGCGCGCAACATAGTTGCCACCGGCGCTCGCCCTCTCGCGGTGACCGACTGCTTGAACTTCGCGAACCCGGACCGGCCGGAGGTCTACTGGGAGATGGAGGAGACGGTCGCGGGGCTCGCTCATGCCTGCCGCGCACTCGACCTACCGATCGTCAGCGGCAACGTCAGCCTGTACAACGACTCCTCTGGGGAGTCGGCCATCTACCCGACACCCGTCATCGGCATGGTCGGGTTGATCAACGACTACGCAAAGCGGCTGTCCGCCGGCCTGCGCTCCGAAGGCGATTTCGTGCTCCTGATCGGATCGAGCCACAACGATCTCGGCGGCACCGAGTATTTGAAGGTTGAGCACGGCTACGTCGCGGGGCGGCCGCCCGCGCTAGACCTTGCGCGCGAGAAGGCGGTCAACCGCCTGGTGCTCGCGGCGGCAGAGAACGGACTGCTGCATTCCGCCCACGACTGTGCTGAAGGCGGGATGCTGGTCGCGCTGGCGGAGTGCTGCTTGCTCGGAGGTGTCGGCGTGCGGTGTCCGGCTGTACGGCCGGAAGCCCCGTTGCGGATGGACGCCGCTTTCTTCGGCGAGTCTCCGAGCCGCTACGTTGTGAGCCTGTCGTCGCGTGCGATGCCGGAGCTCCAGTCACTCGCGCGCCGTCACCACGTCGAGATCTCGCTGCTCGGTCTCGCCGGCGGAGACTCGATCGAGTTCGAAGGCCAGTTCCGGCTGTCCCTCGACGAGATTCGTCAAGCTTGGGAAGGGGGCTTGGTCTAGTGGTGGTCCACTAATGTGCGGGGTGTTCGGGATCTGCGCGAAGCAGGGGGTCGACGTCGCCAACCTCACCTACTTCGGTCTCTTCTCGCTGCAGCATCGGGGCCAGGAGTCCGCGGGAATCGCTGTCTCGGACGGCACCAACGTGCGAGTGCATCGTGCCATGGGCCTGGTGGCGCAGGTGTTCTCACCGGCCCAGATAAAGGACATGGGCGAGGGCTCGATCCTGGCCCTCGGCCACACTCGCTACTCGACGACCGGCTCCAGCAGGGCCGAGAACGCACACCCTCTTCCCTTTCACCACCCGACGCTCGGACCGGGCGCGATCGCTCACAACGGCAACCTGCTGAACGCCGAAGCGCTGCGGATCCAGCTGACGGAGGAGGGCGCCACTTTCGACACCGAGCTCGACACCGAGGTCATGGCCCGCCTGATCGAACACACACACGGGCGCACATGGGAAGACGTGATCCGGCGAACGTTCGCACGGGTGGTCGGGGCTTACTCGTGCGGCATCATCACTCCGAACCAGCTCATTGCGCTGCGCGATCCATATGGGTTCCGTCCGCTGTGCATCGGGTTCATCCCGCTGCCCGGACAGCCTGCACACGTCATCGCCTCTGAAACTTGCGCGCTCGACACCGTCAACGCGAACTTCGTGCGTGAGGTCCAGCCTGGCGAGATGGTGGTGATGGACGAGCACGGCGTTCACAGCGTGAACTTCCAGACCTCCAACAAGCACGCCATGTGCGTATTCGAGTTCATCTACTTCGCGCGGCCCGACTCCATCCTGAAGAACTGCGAGCTCGAGGACGCCCGCATACGTATGGGCCACGAGCTTGCCAAGGAGGCTCCAGTCGAGGCCGACATGGTGATCCCGTTCCCCGACTCGGGAACGCCTGCCGCCATCGGTTATGCGGAAGCTGCCGGCATCCCGTTCCGCGAAGCCATGATGAAGAGCCGCTACATCAACCGCACGTTCATCCAGCCTGACCAATCGCTTCGCGAGGCGGGCGTGATGCTCAAGCTGAATCCGCTGCCGCGATCGATCAAGGGCAAGCGGCTCATCGCCGTGGACGACTCGATCGTCCGTGGCACAACGTCGAAGCGGATCATCGAACGCCTGCGAGCAGCCGGCGCCAGCGAGATCCACATGCGGATCTCGAGCCCGCCGATGCGCTTCCCGTGCTTCATGGGCGTCGACATCGGCTCGACCAAGGAGCTCATCGCTTCCGGGCGCACCGTGGAAGAGGTGCGCGAGCGCATCGGCGCGGACAGCCTCCAGTACCTTTCGATTCCGGGTCTGATGCGGGCCATCGGCCGTGGCACGTCGCAGGAGTTCTGCCGCGCCTGCTTCGATGGCTCATATCCCGTCCCGGTGCCCCAGCAGCTCGAGATGGACAAGATGCAGTTCGAACTTCCGATCAAGTCCGATCACGTGGCAGGTCCTCCCTCGCCCACCCTGGTGAGTTAGTGGGAGCCGAAGGCCTTTCCTACGCCGCTGCCGGCGTCGACATCGCGGCTTACGAGAGAGCGTTGGAGCGGGTCAAGCCGCTCATCGCGGCCACGCACGGCAAGGAGGTGGCCGGCGGCGTCGGGCCGTTCGCGGGGCTGTATGAGCTACCGGGTGGCGGCCAGCTCGCGGCGAGCGCCGATGGTGTTGGAACGAAGATCAAGATTGCCATCGCGGCGGGATCGCATCGCGGCATCGGAATCGACATCGTCAACCACTGCGTGAACGACATCGCCACCGCTGGCGCACGACCGCTGTTCTTCCTCGACTACTTCGCCACGGGCCGGCTTGACCCTGAAGTTTTCACCCAGCTGATCGAAGGCATGACGCAAGCGTGCCGCGAGGCAGGTTGCGCGCTGCTGGGCGGAGAGACCGCTGAGATGCCGGGCGTGTACGCGCTCGGCGACTACGACCTCGCCGGTTTCATCGTCGGCCTCGTCGATGCCGGCAGCACGCCAGACACCGCTCGTGTCAAGGACGGCGACGTGCTGGTCGGCCTGCCGTCCACCGGCCTGCACACCAACGGCTACTCGCTGGTGCGCAAGGTGTTCGAGGACGTTCCCTTGAATCGTGCCTTTCCGGAGCTAGGCAGTCCGCTGGGTCAAGTACTGCTCGAGCCGCACAGGTCATACCTCGATGAGCTTGGACGCATCCGATGGAAAAGCGCCGCCCACATCACCGGGGGTGGCATCCTCGGCAACCTTCCCCGGTGCCTGCCCGAGGGGCTTGGTGCCCGACTCGACCGCAAAGTGTGGGAGGTCCCTGCGATCTTCGAGCTCATCCGCAAACGCGGTCGCATCGCCGACGACGAGATGTACGGAACGTTCAACATGGGTTTGGGCATGATCCTGGTGGTCGACGCGTCCGCAGTGCCGCCCGGCGCGACGGTGGTCGGCGAGGTGGTCCACCACTCCGGTCCAGACAGAGTGGTCATCCGCTGACCCTGAAAATCGGTGTCGCGGTATCCGGCCAGGGATCGAATCTACGCAACCTGGTCGAACACGGGTTCAACGTGGTCGCGGTGGCAACCAACCGGCCGTCCTGCGGAGGCGCTGTTTTCGCCCGCGAAACAGGCATCCCGCTCGGCGAGCTGTCGCAGAAGTCCTTCGGGTCTTCCGAAGACCGCGATGCTGCGATGGCCGACTTTTTCCTGAAACACGGAGTCGAGCTCATCGTCGACGCCGGTTACGACCGTGTTCACTCTCAGGCCTTTCTCGAGGCGTTTGAGGATCGGATCATCAACGTCCACCCCTCGTTGCTGCCAGAGTTCGGAGGCGGCATGGACGCGGTTGAGCGCGCGCTCGAGAGCGGGGCCAAGGTGACCGGCGCGACAGTGCACATCGTCACCGGGAACCTTGACGCGGGCCCGATCCTGGTTCAAGAAGAGGTTCCTGTTCTCGAAAGCGATACGGTGGAGACGCTCCTGCACCGTGTGCACGAAGCCGAGTACCGGATTCTTCCGCAGGCAATCCGGCTCATGGAGGCGCGCGTTGCGCCGGGCGCGCGCAGGGCGCAAATGCGCTGGGCGCGCGCAGGGCGCAAATTTAGATGAGAGCACTACTCTCGGTTAGCGACAAGCAAGGCCTTGCGGGATTCGCGCGAGGCTTGCGGCGCCTTGGCTACGAGCTGTATGCCACAAGCACCACGCTCAGGACCATTCAAGACGCAGCGATCGACGCGCGTCCTGTGACCGAGCTGACAGGTTTCCCGGAGATGATGGACGGGAGGATCAAGACTCTTCATCCAGGGGTGCACGCCGGCATCCTGGCCAGGCGCGACAGGGCTGAGCACATGGAGTCGCTCAGGGAGCACGGCCTCGAAGAGATCGACCTCGTGTGCTGCAACCTCTATCCGTTCGTCGAGACGGTCACACGCCGAGGAGCGACATTCGAGGATGCGATAGAGCAGATCGACGTAGGCGGGCCGGCGATGATTCGCGCAGCCGCCAAAAATCACGAGTCAGTGATCGTGGTCGTGAGGCCGGAGCGCTACTCCGAGGTGCTGGGCGCCCTGAGCGAAGGAACGGTCGACGCGTCGATGCGCCGCCGCCTGGCCGCTGAGGCCTTCGCCCACACTTCCGCTTACGACTCCTGGATCGCGGCTTACCTGCGCGGAACCGAGACCGACGGTTTTCCGTCCGAGTTCTCAATCGCCGGCCTGCTCACGCAGCCTTTGAAATATGGCGAGAACGAGCACCAGAAAGCTGCGTTCTACCGATTCGGACCAGACCCTGGCGGCCTTGGGGGCGCGGTGCAGGTCCAGGGCAAAGAGCTCGGTTTCAACAACATCCAGGACGCATCGGCCGCCTTTCAGCTGGTGCGCGATTACGAACCGCCGGCGGCGGCGATCGTGAAGCACATGAACCCATGCGGCCTGGCAGTGGCGCAAGACCTCGCCACCGCATACCGGCTGGCCTACGAATGCGACACGGTTTCGGCCTTCGGCGGGGTCGTGGCGGTCAATCGTCCGCTCGACCGGTCGACTGCCGAACAGATTGTGCAGATCGTCACACACGTGGTGATCGCACCCGAAGTCCTCGACGAGGCCAAAGACGTGCTGGCACGCCGCAAGAACATGATCGTGCTCGTCGCCGAGCCGCCCCGGGCCGGCCTGCTCGAATTCGATATTCGCTCGGTGCCGGGAGGCTTCCTCGTCCAGGAATGGGATCGCCTCGGGTTCGACCGGTCGACTGCTGTCGTCGTCACCCGACGTGCGCCTTCCGAAGTGGAGTGGGAGCAGCTGGGATTCGCCTGGACCGCGGTCAAGCACGTGAAGTCCAACGCCATCGTTCTCTTCAAAGACGGAGCCGCCGTAGGAGTCGGCGCAGGCCAGATGTCGCGCGTCGAGGCGGTGCAGATCGCGGTCAAGCGCGCCGGCGGGCGGGCCGTCGGGTCGGTGATGGCATCCGACGCGTTCTTCCCATTCGCGGACGGGCTCGAGGAAGGGATCCGGGCGGGCGTGACGGCAGCCATCCAGCCGGGGGGTTCGGTCAAGGACGCGGAAGTCGTGGCCGCGGCCGACGCCGCCGGGATCGCGATGGTCATGACCGGCCGGCGCCACTTCAAGCATTGACACGGGAAATGGGATCTCGGTTCGGTGAGGAAGGCCGCCGGCTTTCCTATGGCGCCTACCTAAAGGTGCCCGAGCTCCTTGGTCTACAGCAAGGTCTCAGCCAGGAGCACGACGAGCTGCTCTTCATCGTCGCCCACCAGGTCTACGAGCTCTGGTTCAAGGTTGTGCTGTTCGAGCTCGAGGCGGCGCGCGACAGGATCGACGCCGACAACATCTTCTTCGCGCGCCACTACCTCCAGCGTGTTCACGTCATCGAGCGGCTGCTCGTCGAGCAGATCGAAGTCCTCGAGACGATGTCACCGCAGGACTTCCTCGCGTTCCGCTCGCAGCTGGCGCCGGCAAGCGGGTTTCAGTCGGTGCAGTTTCGCGAGATCGAGTTTCTGTCCGGTTTGAAGGACCCGAAGTACCTGGCTCGCCTCGAAGCGACTCCTGATGAGCTGACCCGGCTGCGACGGCGCCTGGACGAACCTTCCCTAGGCGACGCCTTCCACCGTCTGGTCGAGCGACGGGGATCTCCATCCCTGCTCGAGATCTTCCGGGACCGCGAGCATCACGGCGACCTGTTCGACCTGTGCGAGGCGATGCTCGACCACGACCAGTCGTTCGCGCATTGGCGCGCCCGGCACGTGCTGATGGTGGAGCGCCAGATCGGAGGCAAGACCGGGACCGGCGGCAGCAGTGGAGCGGAGTATCTGCGCACGACCCTGGGGAAGCGCTTCTACCCCGAGCTGTGGGAGGTCCGGTCGCTGCTGTGAACGACGGATTTGCCGGCGAGCGTCCGGAACATCACATGAAGAAGACGCATGTAGAGAATCCCCGCGTCACGTGCGGCACGTGCCGCATGTTCGACGGCACAGCGTGGTGCCGGCACTGGAACTTCCACACGACGGCCGAATCACCGCCGTGCCGGTTCTATAAGAAGAAGGAGAGCAGCACGTAACCAGCCGGTCGGTGCGGCGTTGCAACTCCCGGTGAGGGCTCCCATACATATCGCGTCGATTGTGCTGTTGATTTCTGTCGTGGCATGCGGCGGCACGAGCGCTCCGCGCGCCTACGTGCCGCCATCGGCGTCGGCCGGCGTCACGGCATCGCCCACACCTCTCGCCTCGCCGTCTGCCATGGACTCGCCTGCCGCCCCACCAAGTAGGGTCCCGACCATCTCGCCGATCACCGCCACAATGCCTCCGCCCTCCTTGACATGCTCGCGCCAATATCAGCCCGGACATTTATTGGTGGCTGCGTTGCTCTTTTCACAGGGATACGGTTCGCTCGCAATCCTCGACGTCTCCGACCCTCTTGCGCCGAACCTGGTGTGCACGGTCAACAATTCGCCTTACCCCCTCCAGCCCATCCAGTGGTTGTCTCGGAGCGAGTTCTTGCTGGTCCTCAGCCAGCCGAACCGACTCCTCGATGTGGACATCTCACGACAGTCCATCACCACCGCTCGCGAGCTGAATGGCAATGTATTTGAGGCCAGGCTGAGCCCGGACCGGGCTTGGCTGGCAACGATGGAGTCACAGGCTGACGGAAGCAGGCTTGCGCGACTTTACGGCTCCGCCGGCGAGCGGACGCTGGCCTCCTACCCGATCATCGGCGGGCACGGCGGCACTATCTACGGCTTTGGTGGACCCACCATCGGGTTCTCTCCGGATGGATCGCTGGTTCTGGCGGTCGACTGGGGGGCGACCGCTTCGAACTCAACAGTCCCGGCTCTTCAGGTCTTCGACCTCCAGGGTTTGCAAATCGTCTCCGCGGCTGGTGGTCTATGGGGTGACTGGGTCAATGGGTCTCTCTACTACTCAGAGGGCACTCAGAAGGTCTACAAGTGGGTACGTGGGGTCGCTCCCGTCGCGGTGCTGCAGTCAACCTGGTGGCAGCCGACAACGTCGCCAGACGGCCGGACGATTGCCTACTTGACGAATCCAGGCTACAGATTCACTCTCGACGTTCTAGACGTCGGGTCGGGGACCGCTAAGAGCCTGAAGGCCACAGGACAGCGCATTTATCCGCTATTTGTTACCCCGAATTTGGTCTGGGCGAGCGAGCTGAACGTTTGCGACAACTGCTACGGCGGGGTGACGCCGACAGGCAAAGTCTTCGCCTACGACCTGTCGACTGGCGCCGAGAGTGAGGTGCGGTTGCCGGACTTGCTGGGCCCGCTGATGGGTGCATCGCTTTCCGGCGGAGCGTGATCGCGTCGCTAGTTGAGACGCTCCACTCCACGAAATCTTCGATTTCGCGGGGACCCCGGAGTGTTCTTCGGGCGGCTAGTTGAGACGCTCCACGATCATCGCCATTCCCTGGCCGCCACCCACGCACATCGTCTCCAACCCGTAGGTCTTGTTCTTCTCTCGGAGCCCGTTGAGCAGCGTGCACAGGATCCGGGCCCCGGTCATCCCGAACGGATGGCCCAGCGCGATCGCGCCGCCGTGCGGGTTGAGCTTGTCGCTGAATGGGTCGACCCCTAGCGCGCGCGCTGAGGGGATGACCTGGGCGGCGAACGCCTCGTTGATCTCGACGATGTCGATGTCGTCGATGTTCATCTTGGCGCGCTTCAAGGCTTGCCTGGAGGCGTCGATCGGGCCAAGGCCCATGAACTCGGGTTCGAGCGCCGAGAGCCCCGTCGAGATGATCCGCGCGATCGGCTTGAGGCCGAGCTCTTTCGCCTTGCGATCCGACATCACAACGACCGCGGCAGCGCCGTCGTTGAGCGGGCATGCGTTGCCGGCCGTCACCGTGCCGTCCTCCCGAAAAGCCGGCTTCAGCGTTGAAAGCACTTCCACCGTCGTACCCGGTCGCGGGCCATCGTCCTTGGTGAACATGGCGCCGCTGGGCAGTGGCACAGGGATGATCTCGCGGTCGAAGAAGCCGTTGTTTTGCGCAGCCACCGCGGCGTTCTGGCTCTTGACCGCGTAGAGGTCCTGCTCCTCACGGCTGATCTTCTCGCGCCGGGCCACGTTCTCAGCCGTCTGCCCCATGGCGATGTAGACATCCGGATATTCGTCGGTGTTTCCAGGCACCAGCCTCGGGTTGTACGTGTCGGGCGCGTCGGGGTAGCCGCTGCCATAGCGCGAAACGCATTCGACGCCGACCGACAGGAACACGTCTCCTTCGCCGGCCTCGATCGCGTGTTTTGCCATCCGCGTGGTCATGAGCGACGAGGAGCAGTAGCGGTTTACTGTGACTCCCGGAACGTCGAGGCGAGCCAGGATGGAAATGACGCGGCCGATGTTATGACCCTGCTCGCCGCCTGGCAGGCCGCAGCCGGCGATGAGGTCTTCGATTTCACTGCGATCGAGCTCCGGAACCTTTTCGAGCACCTTCGTCACGACGTGAGCGGCGAGGTCGTCCGGCCGGACGTCGACGAGGGAACCCTTGCGTGCCCTACCGATGGGGGAGCGGCCCAGAGCGACGATCACTGCTTCAGTCATGGGCTGATTATGGCCGCCGCAGCGATCCCGCATCGCATTGCTGGTCATGACCTGACCAGCAATGCTTCCCGGGTAAAGAGCCGCAGCGCCGCGAGCCAGCAGATCACGCCTGCGACGACCAGGCTGGCGCTCGTGACGCCCAGCGCCGGCCAGGCGACCGTGTTGTGGACTATCGCGTCGCGCAGGACCAGCACTGCGTTGAGGATCGGAATCAAGTAGTAGACGAGGTTGGGGTTGAAATCCGGAATGAACAGGATGATCGAAGCCGGGAAGATCGTGATGAAGTACAGCGGCGTGGCGTAGGCCTGGCCCTGGCGGAAATTCTTCGCGAGCGTGCCAAGAGCCAGCGTGAGAGAGCTGAAAGTGCCGGCCAGCAGAATCGCCAGCCACACCATCACGCCGGCGGCGAGCGGAGTGAGGGTGATGCGCGAGGACGCGCCTTCAGCACCCGGCAGCGCGATCTGGGTCAGTGCCAGCAGCATCGACGCGATGGCAGCGATCGCCGCGACCAGGCTGATCGTGCTGATCGCCAGGATCTTGCCGATCAGGATGCGGCTCCGAGGTGCCGGCGTCAGGAGCAGGCTCTCCAGGGTCTTCCTCTCTCTTTCACCCGCGGAGCTGTCGAGCGCCGCCGAGAGCCCGCCCGTGAGGACCATCGTGATCAGGATGTAAGGCAGGAAGAAGCTCAGGAACGCGTTTCCAGCCGCCTTTATCGGCGAGCTCAGGGGATGAGCTTTGATCGGCAGGGGATGCAGCACGCCCGGGTCGACACCTCGCTCCCGGAGGGCGGCCTCAGCCTTGGCGGCTTCGTACCTGCCTAGAACTGTCTGCAGGCGAGTGTCAGCGATCTGCGCGCTCTGGCGGGTAGGGTCGTAGTACTCATCGACCTGTGCAGTCTGAAACACAACGCCTATATCCACCTGCTGCCTGGCCGCGGTCGCAGGGTCGTCGACGCGCTCGAGCTTCAGGCCCGTCGCTTGGAGCAGGACGTCGAGACCGACGGGGATCTCGCCGCTGTAGCCCACCGTGTAGGTCTGAGTCGCCGTTTTGGTCGCCAGCTGCGAGATGACGGTCATGATGAGCGGCGTCGCAAGTGCGGCAAGCCCAATCGCAATCAACGTGCGGCGGTCGCGCACGACCTCGCGCAGTTCTTTCTTGAAGACGATCAGCACCGAACTCATAGGACGAGCTCCAGGAACGCGTCTTCCAGGTCTCGATGAGTGCCCCTCACCTCAGCGGTCGAGCCGGTCGCGACGACGCTGCCTTCGTGCAGGATGGTGACTCTGTCGCAGAGCCGCTCCGCGTCGTGCAGGACGTGCGTCGAGAAGATCACGCACCTGCCGCGTCCGCGCGACTCGACCATGAATTCTCGGATCTCCCTGGACGCGAGAACGTCCAGGTTGGAGGTTGGCTCGTCGAACATCAGCACTTCAGGGTCGTGAACGATCGCCCGGCCGATCGCTACCTTCTGCTTCTGGCCTGAGGAGAGGCTGTCCGCGCGCTGATTTGCGAATGACTCCATGCCCAGTCGATCGATCACCGCGCCGACCCTCTGCTTCACCTCGCCGTCGGGAACGCCGCTGAGCTGGGCGAAATAGGTGATGTTCTCGCGCGCCGAAAGGCGCGGGTAGACGCCGATGTCGGCCGTGACGACTCCAACTCGGCGGCGCACCTCTTCAGGTGCCGACAGAGTGTCGAAGCCAAGCACCTTCACGCTGCCGGACTCGGGCGCGAGCAGGGTGCAGATGACCCGGAGCGTGGTTGTCTTGCCGGCGCCGTTGGGGCCGAGCAGTCCGAAGATCTCGCCGGCATTGGCCTCGAGCGAGATGCCGCGCAGCACCTTGTTCTTGCCGAGCGTCTTCTCCAGGCGATCGACAGTGACCGCCGCCGGGCTCACTTTGTCTTGGTGGTGCGAGCCTTCGTGGCTTTCGGCTTGGCGGCCGGCGGATTGGCTTTGGTCGCGACCGTCGGCTTGGCCGCCGGAACCTTGGGCGCAGCTCTAGGTCTGGCCGTGCTCGACGCAGCCACCTCAGTCTTTGCAGGCGCCGTTTCAGCTGCCGGCGCATCAGCGCTCGCCACCCCCATCGTGCTGGAAAGTGTCCGGTGGCACGTCTCGCACGTCACCACAGTGCGGACGAATGTGCCGAGCTGATGCTCCTCGCGTCGAAGGTTGCGCGGGCGGCCGCAGAAGGAGCACATTGCGACCTCCGTCGTGACCGTCACGTGCCCTGGTCTTTTGTTCATGCCTGACTAAGGTAAACTTTCGCGAGCGACGGGGATTCCCCGCGGGTTCCTTTAAGTCCGGTCCAGTGAGACCGGGAAGGAGGTTTTTTTGTGGCAATCGGCAGCCGTCTACGGCACGTGATCGAGAGCCAGCAGTTCTCGCGCACGTTGCTCGAAGACATCTTCTCCCGGTCGGATGAGATCAAGCGCGAACCCCACCGCTTCATGGGGCGTCTCAACGGCCAGGTCATGGCCGCCCTCTTCTACGAACCGTCGACCCGAACTCGACTGTCTTTCGAGGCGGCGATGATGCGACTCGGCGGGCAGACGATGGGCACTGACAACGCGCGTGAGTTCTCCTCCGCGGCGAAGGGCGAGACTCTCGAAGACACAATCCGCATCGTCAGCGGTTACGCCGACGTGATCGTGCTGCGGCACAACGAGGAGGGCGCCGCCAAGCGGGCCGCCGCGGTCAGCTCGGTTCCGATCATCAACGCGGGTGACGGGCCCGGGCAGCACCCCACCCAGGCGCTCCTCGACCTCTACACGATCAAGGACGAGCTCAACCGGATCGACGGCATCAAGGTGGCCATGGTCGGGGACCTCGCGAACGGCCGCACCGTCCGTTCTCTCACCTACCTGCTGAGCAAGTTCAAGGACATCAAGATCTGGTTCGTCGCGCCACCCACGGTCGGGATGCGAGACGACCTGAAAGCCCACCTCGACGAGCGCCACGTTCAATGGGTCGAAACCGAGGACATGGAGGCCGTGCTGCCCGAGGTCGATGTCGTCTACATGACGCGAATCCAGAAGGAGCGGTTTTCGGATCCTGCCGCCTACGAAGCGGTGAAGGGCATCTATCGCATCGACAAGAGCACGCTCGAGCAGATGCGCAAGTACGCAATCGTGATGCATCCGCTGCCGCGCGTCGACGAGATCGCCCCCGAGGTCGACGACGACGCTCGCGCCGCGTACTTCCGGCAGGCTCGAAACGGCCTGCACGTCCGCATGGCGCTGCTGGACCGGCTTTTGGCATGACCGCATGAGCGTCACCCAGGGCCGCCTCAAAGCGACGGTGATGGACGCCGAGCAGATCCGCCGGTCGTTGTCGCGCATCGCGCACGAGATCGTGGAGCGGAACCGGGGCACGCAGGACCTCGTCCTCATCGGGATTCCAGCCAAGGGAGATCATCTCGCGGTTCGTCTCGCGGCCAAGCTGATGGAGCTGGAGGGCGGTCCGGTCGCAGTTGGTTCGATCGACATCAGCCAGCATCGCGATGATCGCCATCTACGCGAGCCCGCGCACCGCGCGACTTCGAACATGCCCGACGTCAAAGGCAAGGTCGTCATCCTGGTCGACGACGTCATCCACCACGGCCGCACGGCGCGCGCGGCCATGGATGCGCTGATGGACTTCGGACGTCCACGGGCAATCCAGCTGGCGGTGCTGATCGATCGCGGCCATCGCGAGCTTCCCATCCGCCCGGACTACGTCGGCAAGAACGTCCCCACGTCGGATGCCGAACGGATCGACGTGCTGATTTCCGAAGAGGACGGCGTCGACCAGGCGGTGATCGTTGCCGGCTAAGAATGTCGCAGCCCTCGTCTTCGAGGACGGCCGGGCGTTTGTCGGTGTCGCCCTGGGCGCCGAGGTCGTTGGCGAGGGAGAGGTCGTCTTCAACACGGCGATGACCGGCTATCAGGAGGTGCTCACCGACCCGTCCTACGCGGGGCAGATGGTATGTATGACGTACCCGTTACAGGGCAACTACGGTGTGCGCGAGGCTGACGCGGAGTCATCCCGGCCCTGGGCGCGAGCGCTCATCGTGCGCTGGGCGTGCCCGGTCCCGAGCCATCACTCGAGCGAAGGATCGCTGGACGACTACCTGAAGCGATGGAAGGTGCCGGGGATCACCGAGATCGACACCCGCGCGCTGACGCGCCACCTGCGCACGCACGGGGCGCTGCGCGCAGTGTTGACTCACGAATCCGAAGCCCCGAGCCAGGCGCGACTCGCCGAGCTGGCCGAGGCGGCGCGCCGCGTGACGCCGCTGGCGGAGCAGGACCTGGTGGCTCAGACATCGCGCACCGTGACCGAGGAATGGCTCGAAGCCCTTCCGGCAGAGCTGCGCCGTGCACACCATGCCGACGGCGCCGGGCTTTCGATCGCCGTAGTCGACTACGGAGTCAAGACCAACATCCTTCGTTCATTGCGGGAACGAGGCTGTCGCGTCGTCGTGCTGCCCCACACCGCAACCTGGGCGGATATCGAGGCCAGCGGCGCCGACGGCATGGTGCTGGCGAATGGTCCAGGGGACCCCGCGGTGCTCAAAGGGCCCGTCGAGCTCGCGCGCCAGGCCATCGGCCGCATTCCGATCTTCGGCATCTGTCTGGGCCACCAGATCATCGGCCGAGCCGCCGGCGCGACCACCTCGCGGCTTCCATTCGGACACCACGGCGCCAATCACCCGGTGAAGGACCTCGAGACGGGCCAGGTGCACATCACGAGCCAGAACCATGAGTTCCAGGTGGATGCGGCCTCGATCCCTTCCGGTGACTTCTTCGTCTCGCAGCGCAACTTGAACGACGGGTCGGTGGAGGGCCTGAGCCATCGGAGCCTGCCGGTTTTCAGCGTCCAGTATCACCCGGAGGGCTGCCCTGGACCGCAGGACAACCAGCACCTCTACGACCGGTTTGTCGAGATGGTTCGCGAGCGTCGACCGGTACTCAAGCCGGTGGGAGGAGCCGTACAGCCACCGAAGCCGCGGAAGGTGCTGATCCTCGGCTCGGGGCCGATCGTGATCGGGCAGGCCGCCGAGTTCGACTACGCCGGAACGCAGGCATGCAAGGCGCTCCGCGAAGAAGGAATCACGACAGTGCTCGTGAACTCCAACCCAGCAACGATCATGACTGACGAGGAAGTGGCGGACCGCGTCTACCTCGAGCCGTTGACGGTCGATGCGGTGGAGCGGGTGATCGCGCGGGAGCGTCCGGACGCGCTGCTGCCGACGCTCGGTGGACAGACCGGCTTGAACCTCGCGACTGAGCTCGCTGCGGCTGGTGTGCTCGACAAGTACCAGGTCCGGCTGCTCGGCGCCGGCATCGAAACGATTCGCAAAGCCGAAGATCGACAGGCCTTCAAGGACATGCTTCAGCAAATCGGGGAGCCGGTCCCAGTCTCGAGTGTGTGTGAGTCGCTCGACGAGGTGCAGAAGTTTGCCCGGGAAGTCGGCCTGCCGCTGGTCATCCGGCCCGCGTACACGCTTGGTGGAACCGGCGGCGGCTTCGTCACCAACGAGGCGGACCTGGAGCGCGTCGCGATTCGAGGCCTGAACGCTTCACCGATCCGCCAGGTCCTCATCGAGCGCTCGCTGTGGGGATGGAAGGAGATCGAGTACGAGGTCATGCGCGACGCCGCTGATACGTGCATCACGGTCTGCAACATGGAGAACCTGGACCCGATGGGCGTGCATACCGGCGACTCCATCGTGGTGGCGCCCGCCCAGACGCTGTCCGACCGCGATCACCAGATGCTGCGCTCGTCGGCGATCCGCATCATCCGCGCCCTCGGCATCGAGGGAGGGTGCAACGTGCAGTTCGCGCTTGATCCGAAGAGCTCGACGTATTACGTGATCGAGGTCAATCCTCGCGTCAGCCGGTCATCCGCGCTGGCGTCGAAGGCCACCGGCTACCCGATCGCTCGCGTGGCGGCCAAAGTCGCGGTGGGGAGGCGGCTCGAGGAGATCCGCAACGAGGTCACAGGTCGTACTTTCGCCGCCTTCGAGCCGGCCCTGGACTACTGCGTCGTCAAGATCCCGCGTTGGCCTTTCGACAAATTCCCGTCCGGCGACCGCAGGCTTGGCACGCAGATGGCCTCCACAGGTGAGGTGATGGCGATCGAGCGAACATTCGAGGCGGCGCTGACGAAGGCGATGCGTTCGCTCGAGCAGAAGCCGCCTGCCACGTGGGAGCTTGGTCCGGAGACAATCGATCAGCCCAACGACCGGAGGCTCTTCGCGCTGCTCAATGCTCTACGGAATGGGGCCGACCCGCAGTCCCTTGCGGAGCGCAGCGGAATCGATCGGTGGTTTATCGACCGCATGGCGACCATCACGCGCCTGGAGGTCGAGGGGGACGTGCACGAGCTGCGGCGCGCCGGATTTTCCGACACGATGATCAGCGCGCTTCGCGGCGACCAGGTCGAGAGCGGAATGCCGACCTACAAGCTGGTGGACACGTGCGCGGCGGAGTTCGAGGCGGCGACGCCGTACTACTACTCCTGCTGGGAGGACGAGAACGAAAGCGCCGCGGTCGAAACGCGAAGTGCCCTCGTCATCGGCTCCGGCCCAATTCGCATCGGCCAGGGCATCGAGTTCGACTACTGCTCGGTCCACGCGGCCTGGTCGCTGCGCGAGGCGGGGGTTCGGGCGGTTCTGGTCAACTCCAATCCTGAGACGGTATCGACGGACTTTGACACGTCGGATCGCCTGTACTTCGACCCGCTCGATCTCGATGGCGTGCTGAATGTCGCGAAGGCTGAGCGCGTGGAGGGTGCGTTGGTGCAGTTCGGCGGCCAGACCGCGATCAATCTGGCCGAGCCGCTCAACGAGCTGGGCGTGGCGATCATAGGGTCGAGCGTCGAGGCGATCGACCTTGCCGAAGACAGGCGCGCCTTCGCCAAGGCTCTCGACGCGATAGGCATCCCGCAGCCGGTCGGCGGCACCACCACCACTGTCGAGGAGGCGGTTGGGATCGCGGAGCGGGCAGGGTACCCCGTGCTCGTCCGGCCCTCATACGTCCTCGGAGGCCGGGCGATGGAGATAGTGCGCAACCGTGAGGAGCTGCGTCGCTACATGCTCTGGGCGATCGGCGCCATGCCGCGAGGGACGGTGCTGGTCGACAAGTACCTACAGGGCATCGAGGTCGAAGTCGATGCCATCTCGGATGGCGACACCGTCGTCATCCCGGGGATCATGCAGCACGTCGAGCGCGCGGGCGTGCACTCAGGCGATTCCTACGCTGTGTACCCTGCCCAAAGCCTGGAGAAGACGGAGCTCGACCACGTGATCGATTACACGGTGAGGATCGCGCGCCACCTCCGGCTGCGCGGCCTGGTGAACGTTCAGTACGTAGTGCACCGCGGCCACGTGTACGTGCTCGAGGTCAACCCGCGCGCATCCCGCACAGTCCCGTTTCTCTCCAAGGTCACCGGAGTGCCGATGGTCAAGCTCGCCACGCGGGTGATGCTCGGCGAGAAGCTGGCAGAGATGGGTTGGGCGACTGGCCTCATCCCTCCGCGAGACCTGGTCGCCGTCAAGGCACCGGTGTTCTCGATGAACAAGCTGCCCGCGGTCGACTCGTACCTTGGCCCCGAGATGAAGTCCACCGGTGAGGCAATCGGCATCGCGAGCACGCTTAACGAAGCCTTGCGCAAGGCGTTCGCGGCGTCCGGAATGCCGATCGAGCGAGGTGGAACCGCACTCCTCACCATCGCGGATGCGGACAAGCCGGAGCTCTTTCCGATCGTCTCTCGCCTGGTTCAGATGGGGTGGTCGCTGGTGGCGACCGAGGGCACTGCGAAAGCCCTCCGGCATGCGGGCTTCTCGCCGCGAGTGGTGGCGAAGATCGGCGAGGAATCGCCGAACGTGCTCGACGTCATCACGAAGGGCGAGGTGGACCTCGTCATCAACACGATGTCGAACATCTATACCGAGCCGGAAGAGGCCGGCGGCCCTGTCTTCAAGGACGGCTTTGAGATCCGGCGCGCGGCTGTCGAGCGCCGCATCCCCTGCTTGACCTCGCTCGACACCGCTACGGCGCTGCTCGAGTCCGCCGTGGCAGCTTCGCAAGAGATGGAGGTCAGGACCATCGACGAATGGAGGCAAGGTGTTCCTGCTTGAAGCCTCCTCCCCGCGAGCGGGGAGGTCCGGCGAAGCCGTTGTGGGGGGCGGGGGCTAGTGTTCTTGCTGGAAGCGGCAATTACGTCGAAGCGAGAAGTGGCGCGCGACATGTTCGTCGTTGCGATGCACGCGCCGGAGATCGCAGTCTCGGTTCGCGCGGGCGAGTTCGTCAACCTGGGCTGGTCGCCTGGGCCGCTGCTGCGCCGTCCGTTCTCGGTCTATCGCGTCAATGGAGAGCAGATCGAGATCGTTCTCAAGGCGGTCGGCGAGGGTACCTCCAAGCTCTTGGCGATGACTCCCGGCGACCGCCTCAGCTGCCTGGGCCCCCTCGGGCATGGCTTTGACCTGAAGTCCGGCCCACGAAGTGTCGTGCTGATCAGCGGGGGCCTTGGCGTGGCGCCGATGCCGATCGCGGCCAAGGAGGCAAAGGCACTGGGCATGCGCGTGACCTGGGTCCACGGCGCCCGGAGCAGCGTCGAGCTCTGCTCGGAATCCGAGGGAGACGATGTGATCTGGGCGACTGACGACGGCTCGAAAGGGTTCGCCGGCACAGCCGTGGCCGCGGCTCCCGACGCGGATCTCGTCCTCGCATGCGGGCCGAACCGGATGCTGTCGGCGGTCGCGGATCGCTGGCCCGAAGCCCTGGTGGCGGTCGAGACCTATATGGGCTGCGGCACAGGGGTGTGCCTCGGTTGCGCGGTCCCGCTCAGGCGCGGAGGTTATGACCGCGCATGCAAGGAAGGCCCGGTCTATCGCGCGGCCGAAATCGACTGGGCGGCATTGCCATCCCACCTCTCCTACGCCGTCAGCAGATGAGCCCCGATCTCTCAGTCGCGATTGGCGAGCTCAAGCTGCGCGGACCTGTGCTCGCGGCGTCAGGCACGTTCGGTTACGGGACTGAGGTGCCCCTGCTCGAGCGGCGCTCGCTCGGCGGCATGGTTTCGAAAGGCATCTTTCTGAGACCGCGCGAGGGCACTGCTCCCCCGCGCATCGCCGAGACGCCAAGCGGGATGCTCAATGCGATCGGGCTGCAGGGACCCGGAGTCGACGCGCTCATCCGCGATTACGCACCGAAGTGGGCGGGGTGGGATTTTCCAGTGTTCGTCAACATCAATGGCGAATCGGCGGACGAATATGGCGAGCTCGCCGCGCGACTGGACGGCGTGCCGGGAGTCGCCGGGCTCGAGATCAACATCTCGTGCCCCAACGTCGAGCAGGGCGGCCTTTACTTCGGCAATGACCCACGCGCTGCGGCGGCGGTGACCGAAGCCGTGCGAAAGCGAACCCGCCTTCCCGTATGGGTGAAGCTCACACCAATGGTCAGCGACATCGGTGTCATCGCCCGCGCGGTCGAGGCGGCCGGCGCTGACGCCTTATGCGCGATCAACACGTTTGTGGGGATGTCAATCGACCTGAACGCGTACAAACCAAGGCTGAGCTTTCGCACCGGGGGTCTTTCGGGCCCTGCGATACGGCCGCTGGCGGTACACCTGGCGCACCAGGCGGCGCGGGCGGTGAGGATTCCGGTGATTGGCATCGGAGGAATCATGCAGGCGGAGGACGCGCTCGAGTTCCTGATCGCCGGGTGCGCCGCGGTCCAGGTAGGCACCGCGACATTCGTCAACCCGCGTGCCATCGCAGAGGTGCACGACGGCATCGCTGAATTCCTTAGCACCAAGAGCATCACTTCACTCGCCGAACTACCCCGCTACCTGCCTCGGGATTAGGCGCGCGGGCGGAAAAGACCTCCGGACTGAGGACACGGATCCCGATCACGACCGCACCGGCGATGACCGCGCCGATCGCCATCGCCCGTGGCGCCCCGAGCCGTTGGGCAAGCAAACCCGCCTGAAGCGCGCCGAGCGGCCCGACTCCGATGAGTGCCTGGGCATACAGCGACATCACACGGCCGCGTAGGCGATCAGGCGTGATGGTCTGGATTCGATTGTTGGCGGTCGCCACGAACGAGATCTGGCAGTAGCCGGCGACGAACAGGGCGAGCATCGAAAGCACGAACACCCGCGAGATCGAAAACTCGATCAGCGCCGCCACCCAGATGAGGGCCATCCACAGCTGCCGTCCGGGATCGGACCCGAGTCTCGGGAAGAACGCGAGCGTCAGCGCGCCAACGAGCGCACCGAATCCCATCGACCCGAGGAGAAAACCGAAGCCGCGAGCACCGACGTGCAACACCTCGTCGGCAAACAGGGGGATCAGCGTCAACCGGTTCATCGCAAACAGAGAAAAGACCGCAACCGCGATCAGCAGCATCCCAACCACCCTCTCGCGCCGCGCGTAGGAGGTGCCTTCCACGAGCCGCTTCATGAATGGCAGCTCTTCGTGCCGCGGCGCGATGCCGGGCAGCTCTCGCATCATTGAAAGCGCGACGATCGCCGCCAGGTAGCTGACGCAATTGACCAGAAAACAGGCCGGCACGCCGATTTCAGCGATCAGCAACCCCGCGACCGCGGGACCGATCACCGCCGCGGCGTTGAACACCGATGAATTGAGCGCGATGGCGTTCATCAGGTCTTGTCTGCCGACCATCTCGATGACGAAGGACTGACGTGCGGGAACGTCGAACAGGTTGATCGTGCCTGTCAGGAAGGCTGCCACGATGACCATCCAGTACTCGGCGTGCCCGGTCGCGGTGAGTGCGTAAAGCGTGAACGAAGGCACCATGAAAAGCGCCTGGGTGGCCAGCAGGACGTTTCGCTTGCCGTAGCGATCGGCGACCACTCCGCCAAGGGGGCCTCCGACCAGGATGGGCAAGAACTGGGCTGCGAGTACAAGCCCGACCAGAAAGGCGCTGTGTGTCAGCTGCAGGGCGAGCCAAGGCATCGCGACGCTCTGCATCCACGTGCCTACGGTCGAGACGATCTGGCCGGTGAGATAGAGCCGGAAATTCCTGTGCCGCAGCGCGCCCAACATTCGAGGAGGTGGGACTCTCGCCTCGGCCACTCGTGGGATCATCGCAGGGTGAGCAAGATGCGCGAGTCGGTTGTCATCGAGGCGCCGCCGGAACGCGTGTGGGCGATCGTGCAGGAGGACGTCGAACGTGCACCTAGATGGTCGTCGAACCTGGCCAAGGTCGAGAAGCTGGACGACGGACCGCCGGGCAAGGGCACGCGGTACCGCTATCACCTCGAGCTGCCGGGAGGGCTGAAGGAGACGCTCGAAGTCGAGCAGACCGCGTACGTCAAACCGAAGCGATGCGCGGGCAAATTCATACGCGGCCCCTTGAAGGGCACCTGGTCGTACGCGTATACCGAGCAGAAGGACGGGAGCACGCGCGTGGTGTATGAGATGGACTACGAGCTGGGCGGCCTTCTTCGTTTCGCCGGCGGTCTGCTCAAAGGCCAGTACGCGGAGGGTATTCGCAAGAACATGGAGGCGCTGAAGAAGTACATCGAGTCAGGCAAGGGGCCCAAGGTAAAACAGTAGGTTGCTGGCGTACGTCTACTTTCATCGTGCCGGACCCGGCGTCGAGACTCCGCCGTACGAGGCAGCCCTGCTGCGATTCCATGCGTCGCTCGCGAGCAAGCCACCACCAGGGTTTATCAGCTCGACCACGTATCGCATCGGAAGCGGGTACGCCGACTGGTACCTGGTCGACAGTTCGGCAGCCCTCGACCTGCTCAACGAGGCTGCGGTCGACCGCGCGCGTTCCGCTCCTCACGATGCGGTGGCGCTTTTGTCCGCGGATGGTGCCGGCAAGCTGCTCATGCTGAGGTCGGGCAGCGCGCGTCCTCAACCGGGTTTCGAGATCCGGTTCTCCAAACCGGCCGGTACGACCTACCGGGAGCTGTACGAGCGCCTCAAGCCCTGGACCGATCGCGCCGAGGTCAGCCTGTGGCGGCGGATGATGGTGCTGGGCCCGGCGCCGGAGTTCTGCCTGGTCGCGCCTTCACAGCTGGATCTGCCTGACGAGATGCGCCCCGAAACGCTGCAGCGAGAACCGATCTAGGACTTGCGGAACGGCAGCAGCTCGAGCTGCTCGAAGCGATCCTGGACCGCGGTCCGCAGCTCGTTCGAAAGCGCCTTCAACCGCTCATGCGAGCTGCCCTCGAGGTTCAGGCTCCGCACCTTTCGGAGCACGGACTGAAGCGCGTAAAGACCGACCGGCTCGTTGCTCGTGATCCGAGCCGCCGCGGCGCGGATCTCGCGCGAAAGATCGTCGTGACCGTGCGTGCGCAGCCAATTGGAAAGGCGAGCAGCGGCCACCAGCACCCGTTGGGTTTTCGGGTTCAAGCCTGGCGGAACGCCCTCCCGCCGCTGGCTCTGAAAGACTGAGGGTACGGACGTGGGCCGTCTGATGGATCGGATGCGCTTGACCAAGCCCGACAGATTCGGGCTGACCATGACCAGGATGCCCGTCAGCAGCAGGAGGCCGACCACAACCCCAACCAGAACCTCCAGCATTTTGCCTAGGGTACGCTTTGACGGAATCTCTGTCGTGATCCGATGTCGCGGGTTTTTGGGGAGGAAGGGAAACGAGCAAGGCAACCCAGGTCGCGGTCATCACTGGCGCCTCGTCGGGCATAGGCGCCGCCACAGCAGTGGCGCTGGGCCGCCTAGGGTTCCAGATCGTGGTCGGCGCACGCCGATTGGATCGTCTAAAGCGAGTGGCGGGCGAGGAGGGCATTGCGATCGCCCTCGACGTCACCGACCAGAAGAGCATCAATGCATTCGTGCGCGAGGTGGCCAAGAAGTACGGCCGCATCGACGTCCTGGTCAACAACGCAGGCGGTGCGCTCGGCCTCACGCCTATTGAGAAGGCGGTCGACGAGGACTGGATCGGTATGTGGAAGGTCAACGTGCTGGGCCTTATGTGGATGACCCGAGCGTGTCTTCCGCTTTTGCGGAAGGCGAAACACGGGCACGTCGTCAACATCGGATCGATCGCCGGCTTTGAGACCTACAAGGGTGGCGCGGGTTACACGGCGGCCAAGCACGCGGTGCGGGCGATCACGCGCACGCTGCGCCTGGAGCTGAACGGGGAACCGATTCGCGTCACGGAGATCGCACCTGGGCTGGTCGAGACCGAATTCAGCGTCGTGCGATTCCACGGTGACCGCAAAGCGGCCAAAGCGGTGTACGAGGGATTGAAGCCGCTGTCAGCCGAAGACGTCGCGGATTGCGTTGTCTTTGCGGTCACCCGGCCTCCTCACGTTGACATTGACGAGATCGTCGTGCGGCCCGTGGCCCAGGCGACCGCGTCTGTGGTCGCGCGGAAGCCAAAGGCGACCTAGTCCCCGCGCATTACACGAATTTGGCGCCAGAAACGGCGAATTCATACTCACTCGTAGTAGGTCTGGCCGAGCTGGATCCAGCCCGGGATGGGGCAGCCGCTCGAGGTATGCGAATGCGTGCAGTGCACGCCGATCCGTGGGCCCGGGTCGATATAGAGCTTGCCGTGGATCACCAGGTGGTCTCCCTGGTGAACCGGGACATAAGCAGCGAGGCTGATGTTGTGGTCGACCTCGAGGATCTCGCCCGTTGAGGCTTTGACTTCGAATCGTTCGTGCGTCCCCGACTTCACCGGATCGTTCACGACTGTTGCGTCGAAAGTCACTTCGGCGCCGTTGGCGTTGCTGACGATGTCCTGGTGAAGGGTCTGGTCGTCTGGCACATCGCGTGTGCCGGACGTGGTGCATGTTGCGACCGCGAACGCGATCGCCGCCGCGGCGAGTATTCGCCTCACTTTCCCAATGCCTGCTCCAGCGTGATGCGGCCTTCGTAAAGAGCTTTACCGAGAATGACCGCATTCGCACCCGCCGCCGCCACGCGCGCGATGTCATCGAGCGACGAGATGCCGCCCGAGTACTGCATGGGCAAACCGGACATCGCGCGAACCTTGACCAGCGCATCGAGGTCGGGTCCCGAGAGAGTGCCGTCCCTGTTGATGGACGTCACGATCACGCCGGCAAGCGGCAATCTGTCCCAGCGCCCGAGCAGTGATCCGATCAAGATCGGTTCGGTGTTGGCCCACCCGCTGACGGCCGGCTTGTCGTCGCGTAGGTCGAGGGCGGTCAGCACTCGCCCCGGATGCACCCGTGCGCATCGCTCGAGGAGACGCGGATCTCGCACCGCGGCGGTGCCCATCACCACAGCGTGGGCGCCGGCGCCGAGCCAGAAGTCCGCCGCGTCGGAGGTCCGGATTCCGCCCGCAACCTGGACCTTGAGGTCCTTCCGGCGCAGGATCGCCTCGATGACCGTCTTGTTGTCGGCCGTGCCGCGGGCGGCGTCCAGGTCGACCACGTGAAGGTGCTCGGCTCCGGCCTCCGCAAACTCGGCAGCAATCGCGCTGGGATCGTCTGAGTAGACGGTGGGGTGCTCGTAGTCGCCCTGAACCAGGCGGACGCAGCGTCCACCGAGGATGTCGATCGCAGGAATGACCAGCACCCTGCTAATAGTCGCCGGCTTCGCCTACCTGTAGTTGGTGAACTGCAGGGGGACTGTGATGTCTTCTGCTTCGCGGAGCGACTTGATCACGAGCTGAAGCGAGTCCTTGTCCTTGCCGACAACTCGCAGCTGGTCGCCCTGGATGCGCACCTGCACCTTGGGACTCACGTTCTGGATCCGCTTGCGAAGGTCTTTCGCAATTTCGTCGGTGATACCTGCGTTCAGCTGGACCTCGATCTGACCTCGACCTTTCCCGATCGTTTTGGGGTCGCCGGCTTTGAAGAGCTTGATCGAGAGCTGCCTTCGTGCCGCCTTTTCGCGCAGGACTTGCAGGGCGGCTTTGGCCCGCTCTTCGCTGGCCGACTCGACGACGATCACATCGTCTCGATGGTCGTAGGAGGTCTGGGTGTCCTTGAAGTCATAGCGTGTTCCGACCTCGCGGCGAGCCTGGTCCAGTGCGTTCGTCAGCTCTGCGGAATCGAACTCCGAGACGACGTCGAAGGAGAACTCAGCCACTGCCGGAATGCAAGATCTGGTTTAGCGCTACCACGACGGCGGCCACCGCCAGGGCGATGCCTCCGATCGACGTGAGCGCGAGAAGCGCCCCGATGCCAAACGTCCCTTCGTCGAGGGGCTCGAGGGGCGGTTTGCCGTATGGGTCAGGGCCGTAGTCCAGGTCGTAGACGCCCTCCTGGCGCGCGCGTTCGATCAGCTCATCGAGCACCGGCTTGCCACCCGGCGGGAGGGGTTTGCCGCTCAGGTTGGCGACCGCCTCCTTGAGGTTGTCGCGCGTCCGGCCCAGCTCGGCCACGACCATATCGAGTGTCTCCGTGGTCGCTGGGGTTGGATGCTCGCGCCGCAGGTCCGCGATGATGCCGTAGAGGCTCACGCCGGGATTCATAACAGAACCCGGGTTCGCTGTGCATCCTCAGCCGCCCTCCTACCAGTCCCGGCCTACACTTAATTCGCGATGGGAGTGGATACGAAAACCAAAGCCGGTGCGAAGAAAACCGCGACTCACCCCAACACGTGGGTCTTTTACGACGGTGCGTTCGCCCGGTACAACGACGTCAGGCTCGGCTTGATGACACACGCGCTTCACTACGGCACAGGCGTCTTCGAGGGCATTCGCGCGTACTGGAACCCGAAGGGCGAACAGCTCTATCTGCTACAGGCTGCGGCCCACTACGACCGCATGCGCCGGTCGGCCAACGTGATGCGCATGATCCTCCCTCACTCCACCGAGGAGCTGGTCAACTTCACCCTCGACCTACTCCGGCGCAACGAGTTCAAGTCCGACGTCTACGTGCGTCCTCTTCTCTATGCGTCGAGCGAAGAGATCGGAGTTCGGCTCCACAACCTCGACCACAGCTTTTTCATCTACGCCATACCGTTCGGCAAGTACGTCGAGACGGAGGGCATCCGCTGCATGGTCAGCACGTGGCGCAGAGTGTCGGACCAGTCGTTGCCGGCGCGGGCCAAGGTGACAGGTTCGTACGCGCAAGCGGCGCTGGCCAAATCAGAGGCGGTCGAAGCCGGGTTTGACGAAGCGATAGTCCTTACCGTCGACGGTCACGTCTCCGAGGGATCCGCCGAGAACCTGTTCATGTTCAAAGACGGCACGTTCGTCACCCCTCCGGTCACCGACGACATCCTCGAAGGCGTGACGCGCACTCTGCTCATGCGCTTGATCAAAGACGAGCTCGGCATGCCGGTCGTCGAACGCAGCATCGACCGCACGGAGCTCTACACGTGCGATGAGCTGCTGCTCTGCGGTACCGGTGCACAGATCTCGCCCGTGATCGAGGTCGACCGCCGCCCCGTGGGTGACGGTAAGGTCGGCGAGTTCACCCAGGAGCTGCAGAGCATCTATTTCGGCGCGGTGCGTGGCGAGTCGCCGAAGTTCAAGGACTGGACGATCCCCGTCTATTAGCGGCCCCGCGTAAGCTCCCGGCGATGAAGGTGGTCATCGCCCCCAACACGTTCAAGGGATCGCTCTCGGCATCCGAAGCCGCGGCTGCTATTGCGCGCGGCGTGCGCGAGGCTTTCCCCGACGCAGAGGTCGTGGAGGTCCCGGTCGCCGACGGGGGTGACGGGACGGTCGAAGCCCTGGTCAGCGCCCACCGCGGCGAATACCGAACGGTCCAGGTCGAAGGACCGCTCGGGGATCCTGTGCAGGCCACCTATGGATTGATCGAGGCCGGCAGGACCGGGGTGGTGGAGCTCGCGTCAGCCAGCGGATTGACCCTGATTCCAGCCGAGCGTCGCGACCCTCGGAAGACCTCGACGTACGGGTTCGGCCAGCTGCTGGAGGCGGTTCGGGCAGCTGGGGTCCTACGGATCATCGCCGGCATCGGCGGGTCGGCGACGAATGACGGCGGCGCCGGAATGGCGCAGGCGCTCGGCTACCGGCTCCTGAGTTCCGCCGGCGCAGACTTGCTGCGCGGGGGCGCGGCGCTGGCTCACCTGGCGCGAATCGACACCTCGGGATTCGACGCGGCCTGGC
>Ga0209117_1000231_pt1 | contig 30688 bp, 26 predicted proteins | sample BlaSpr_A8_OM2_M2_FD_187978 | JGI IMG/M metagenome (GOLD analysis project Ga0209117, IMG submission 187978) | Forest soil microbial communities from Thunder Bay, Ontario, Canada - Black Spruce, Ontario site 2_A8_OM2_M2 (SPAdes) (version 2) | ecosystem: Environmental > Terrestrial > Soil > Boreal... | reverse complement strand
GGCGGCAGCGTCAAGGACCGGATCGGCCTGACGATGATCGAGGAGGCCGAGCGCACCGGACAGCTGCGGCCCGGCGGCACGATCATCGAGCCCACCTCCGGCAACACCGGCCACGGCCTCGCGATGGTGGCCGCGATCAAGGGCTACAAGATGATCTTCGTGATGCCGGACAAGATGTCCGCCGAGAAGATCAGCCTGTTGAAGGCCTACGGCGCCGAGGTAGTCGTGTGCCCGACCAATGTCGAGCGCACCTCGCCGCAGTCGTACTACTCGGTCGCCGACCGCCTGGCGCGCGAGGTGCCCGGCGCGTTTCAGCCCAACCAGTACTTCAACCCTCGCAACCCCGAGGCTCACTACCAAACCACAGGTCCCGAGATCTGGGAGCAGACGGACGGCCGCATCGACGTCTTCGTCGCCGGCATGGGGACCGGAGGCACTATCAGCGGAGTCGCGAAGTACCTCAAGGAACGCAAGCCGGGCGTGCACATAGTCGGCGCCGATCCCGAAGGCTCGCTGTACTCAGGCCCGATCGCCCCCTATAAGGTCGAGGGCGTCGGCGAAGACTTCATGCCGGGGACGATGGACATCAAGCTCGTCGATCAGATCGTGCAGGTCACCGACAAAGAGTCGTTCGTCGCCGCGCGTCGCCTGGCGCGTGAGGAGGGCATCCTGGTGGGAGGCTCATCGGGACTCGCCATGCATGGTGCGATCGAGGTTGCGCGTGACCGCGGGCCGGACGAGGTCATCGTCGTGTTGTTTCCAGACACAGGCCGCAACTACCTCAGCAAGTTCTTCAACGACGAGTGGATGCGGCAGAACGGTTACCTGGCGCGACTCGGCGCGGTGCGGATCCGCGAAGTCCTGCTGGCGCACACCGAGGGTGTTCCGAAGCTCGTCACGGTGGAAGCGCGCAAGTCGGTGGGCGAGGCCATCGACCTGATGCAGCAGTACGGCATCTCGCAGCTGCCTGTGGTCGACGATTCGAACGGGCACGGCGTGATCGGGACACTTCAGGAGCGGACCTTGCTGGACCGCGTTTACCGCGACCCCGCGGTGGTCACTACCGCCGCGTCTTCGGCGATGGATGCGCCCCTCAGCCAGGTGGGCGTCGACTCTTCCCTGGACGATGCATTCGAGCCGCTGCTGCGTGGCGAGCAGGCTGTGCTGGTGGTCGAGGGGGGCAAGCCCGTCGCCATGATCACGCGCGCCGACCTGCTCGAGTTCGTCGCCCACCGCGGCCAGGGCTGAGCTTGTCGAACGACGAAGCGACATGGGGCTTTGCGACCCGCGCGCTCCACATCGGACAGGGCCCTGACCCTGCCACCGGCGCAGTAGTCCAGCCGATCCACCTGGCAACGACTTTCGCGCAGCAGGGAGTCGGCAAGCACAAGGGCTACGAATACTCGCGCTCGGGCAACCCGACGCGGGCCGCGCTGGAGGAAAATCTCGCCGGCCTCGAGGACGCCAAGCACGGCCTCGCCTTCTCGTCGGGTCTCGGCGCGGAGACAACCCTGATGCTCCTCCTCAGTCCTGGCGATCACGTCGTCTACATGGAGGATGTGTACGGCGGCACGTTCCGCCTCTTCGACAAGGTGATGAAGCGTTTTGGCATGACCTTCACCGCGGTGGATGCCGGAGACATGGACGCCGTCGACCGAGCGATAACTCCCGCGACGAAGCTCGTCTGGCTCGAGTCACCGACCAATCCGCTGATGCGCATCGTCGACATCGACGCTGTCAGCGAGGTGGCGCACGGCCACGGCGCGCTGGTCTGCGTGGACAACACCTTCGCGACGCCGTACCTGCAGCAGCCGCTCCATCTCGGCGCCGACTTCGTCGTGCACAGCTCGACCAAATACATCGGCGGCCACAGCGACGTGGTGGGCGGCGCGATCTTGACCAACAACGACGAGCTCGAAAAGCAGCTGCGATTCCACCAAAACGCGGTGGGCGCGATACCGTCGCCCTTCGACTGCTGGCTGTTGCTGCGAGGCATCAAGACGCTCGCCCTGCGTGTCGACCGGCAGAGCCAGAACGCGATGGAAGTAGCGAAGGCGCTGGAAAAGAACAGAGCTGTGAAGCGAGTCCACTATCCAGGGCTGCCCTCGCACCCAGGCCACGCGGTCGCCTCGCGCCAGATGCGGATGTTCGGCGGAATGATGAGCATCGAGGTCGCCGACGAGGCCACGGCGCTGCGCGCGCTTTCGCGCCTCAAGATCTTCGCCCTGGCGGAATCGCTTGGCGCTGTCGAATCGCTGGCCGAACACCCGGCACTGATGACCCACGCCTCGATTCCGGCGCCGGAGCGAAAGCGCATCGGAGTGGGGGATGGGCTGATCCGCCTCTCGATCGGAGTCGAAGACATCGCCGACCTGATCGCCGACCTCGAATCAGCCCTGGCCTAACCCCGGCTCTGAATTCAGCCATTCGGGCCCCGATGGTCACCCTGTGGCACTCGATACAGCCATTCGGGCCCCGATGGTCGTCTTTAGCCGCGGATAAACTCTTGACCGTGCCTCCTCGCGAGCTCCCCAGCCGAACTCTCTACCAGGGGCGTGACCGTGCCGCGGCGCGGTCGTTCCTCCACGCGATAGGGCTGACCAACGCCGATATCGACAAGCCCTTCGTCGGCGTCTCCAACGTCTGGACTGAAACCATGCCCTGCAACTTCGGCCTCCGCGACCTGGCTGTGCCCGTGAAAGCCGGCATCAAAACCGCGGGCGCCAACCCCATGGAGTTCAACACGATCGCCATCTCGGACGGCATCACGATGGGCACCGAAGGCATGAAGACCTCGCTGGTCAGCCGCGAGGTCATCGCCGATTCCATCGAGCTCGTTGGGCGCGGCCACATGTTCGACGCGATGGTCACCCTGTGCGCCTGCGACAAGACGATCCCCGCCTCCGCCATTGCGCTCGCGCGCCTCGACCGTCCGGGGGTGCTGCTCTATGGCGGCTCGATCATGGCCGGCTCATTCCGCGGCCGGCAGGTTGCAGTCGGCGACATCTACGAGGCGATCGGCGCCGCCGCGGCCGGCAAGATCACCGATGCGGACCTCGCCGAGCTCGAAGCGGTGGCCTGCCCGGGCGCCGGCGCTTGCGGCGGCCAGTACACCGCGAACACGATGTCGATGGTCATGGAGGTCATCGGCCTCTCGCCGGTCGGCTTCAACTCGATCCCCGCGATGGATCCGAAAAAGCACCTCGTCGCCGAGACCATGGGCCGTGTGGTCATGAACGCGCTCGAGGAAGACCTGCGGCCTTCGCGCATTCTCAACCGCCGCGCCTTCGACAACGCCATCGCCGCCGTGGCGGCAAGCGGCGGCTCGACCAACGCCGTCCTGCACCTGCTGGCGCTGGCGCGGGAGGTCGGCGTGGAGCTGGCGATCGACGACATCGACCGCATCAGCCGGCGCACACCTTTGTTATGTGACCTCAAGCCCGGCGGTCGTTTCGCCGCCGTGGAATTGCACAAGGCCGGCGGTATCGCGCTCCTGACGCGGCGACTCATCGAGGGCGGCTACATCGACGGCGACGCGTTGACCGTAACAGGCCGCTCCCTCGGAGAGGAATGTGAATCCGTCACGGAGACAGCCGGGCAGGAGGTCGTCGCCCCGCTGTCGCGTCCGCTGCGCCCGGAAGGGGGACTCGTGGTCCTGCGCGGAAACCTCGCACCTGACGGAGCTGTCGTGAAGATCACGCAGCACACGTCCACCTCGCACCGCGGCCCCGCGCGCGTCTTCAATCGCGAGGAGGACGCATTCGCGGCCGTCTACGCCGGCCGGATCAAGCCCGGCGACACCGTCGTCATTCGCTACGAAGGCCCGAAGGGTGGGCCCGGCATGCGCGAGATGCTGCAGGTGACCGCCGCGATCGTGGGCGAGGGGTTGGGCGACTCGGTGGCGATGGTCACGGACGGCCGGTTCTCAGGTGCGACGCAAGGTCTGATGGTCGGACACGTCGCGCCGGAGGCTGCGGTGGGCGGCCCGCTCGCCGCCCTGCAGGATGGCGACATCATCGACATGGACGTGGACAGCCGCAGGTTGAATGTCGAGGGCGTGGACATCGAAGCCCGCCTGAAGAGCTGGTCGCCGCCCGAGCCGCACTACCGCAAAGGCGTGCTGGCCCGTTACGCGCTGCTGGTCGGCTCAGCCTCCGAAGGGGCAATGCTCAAGCCCTAGCCCGGAACCCGGATTCGGTTGATTTGACGCCAAATCGAGGTAATCCGAAGCGCGATTCAATTGATTTGTCGCCAAACCGTCGGAATCGGAGCGCGTCGCCCTTACTTCACCGCCGGCATCCACGCCGCCCGCCGACTTTCGAACGCCGTGATGTCGCCGTTGTGCTTTTCCACGAGCCCGATCTCGTCCAGCCCGCCCAGCAGGCACTCCCTGGCGAACGCGTCGATCTCGAAACGGTAGGCAAACCCTTCGCCGCGAACCTCCTGCTTTTCCAGGTCCACGATCACCTGTGCACCCGGATCCTCCGACGCGAGGTCAATCAAATGACGCACCTGCCGCTCCGGCAGCACCACCGCCAGCAAGCCCGTCTTGTAGCAGTTGGCGAGAAAGATGTCGGCGAAGCTCGGCGAGATGATCGCCTTGAACCCAAAATCGCGAAGCGCCCACGGCGCGTGCTCCCGCGAAGACCCGCATCCGAAGTTGGCGCCCGTGACCAGCACAGATGCGCCCTTGTGCTCCGGCTTGTCCAGCACGAAATGACCGTCGGCCCGCCAGTCGAAGAACAGGAACGGTCCAAAACCCGTCCGCTCGATCCGCTTCAAGAACTGCTTGGGGATGATCTGGTCGGTGTCGACGTCCGCGCGATCCAGCGGCGCCATCTTTCCCGAGACTTTGGAAACCGGCTCCATCAGGCTTCCGATACCCGAATTCGCGTCGCACATGCGGGTTTGAAGGCGGATCGACACCCGCATCTGCGTGGCGAATGCGGGTTTCGAGCGCCCACTTAGAGCAGCTCCCGCACGTCAACCAGGTGCCCAGTCACCGCGGCTGCCGCAGCCATCGGCGGGCTCATCAGATGCGTCCGCCCGCCCGACCCCTGCCGCCCCTCGAAGTTCCGGTTCGAGGTCGACGCGCACCGCTCGCCCGGGGCCAGGATGTCCGGGTTCATGCCCAGGCACATCGAGCAGCCGGCGTTGCGCCACTCGAAGCCCGCTGCCTTGAACACCAGGTCCAACCCCTCTTCTTCGGCGGCCCGCTTCACCGACGTCGATCCCGGCACCACCATGGCGCGCACCTTGGGGTGGACGTGCTTGCCGCGAATCACACTCGCCGCCGCCCGCAGGTCCTCGAGCCGCGCGTTGGTGCACGAGCCGATGAACACCCGGTCGATGGCGATGTCAGCCAGTGCCATCCCTGGTGTGAGGTCCATGTAGATCAGTGCGCGCTCATCGGTGTCCGAGCGCGGCGAAGGAACTCGCCCCGTCACCGGCGCCACCTGCCCCGGGTTGGTGCCCCACGTGACGTGCGGCTCCAGGCGGGACGCATCGATCTCGATCTCGCCGTCGAAGGTCGCCTCGGCGTCGGTCGAGAGCGACCTCCAGGAGTCCAGCGCGGCCTCCCAGGCCGCGCCCTTCGGCGCGTTCGGCTTTCCCTCCAGATAAGAGAAGGTCGTGTCGTCCGGCGCCACCATCCCGGCTTTGGCGCCCCACTCGATCGACATGTTGCAGATCGTCATCCGGCCCTCCATGGACAGGCCGCGGATCGTCGGACCCCGGTACTCGACAAGGTGGCCCTGCCCTTGCGATGTCCCGGTTCTGCCGATCAGGCCCAGGACGATGTCCTTCGCGGTGACGCCCAGGGGCAGCTCGCCCGAGATCGTCACCGCCAGGTCGCCCAGCCGCTTCTGGGGCAGGCACTGTGTCGCGAGCACAAGCTCCACTTCTGACGTCCCGATGCCGAACGCCAGCGCCCCAAACGCCCCATGCGTCGAGGTGTGTGAGTCGCCGCACACGATCAGCATTCCGGGCTGGGTCAGGCCGAGCTCCGGGCCGATCACGTGCACGATGCCCTGCCGCCGGCTGCCGATTTGATACAGGGGGATGCCCTCCCGCCGGCAGTTCTCGGCCAGGACCTCCATCTGCCGCCGCGAAAGGTCGTCCGCCGCCCTCACGCCGCCTTGCGTAGGGACGTTGTGGTCCATGGTCGCTAGCGACAGGTCCGGCCGCCGGACCTTCCGGCCCGACAGCCGCAGCCCCTCGAAAGCCTGCGGCGACGTGACCTCGTGGACCAGGTGGAGATCCACATAAAGGAGATCGGGCTCGCCCGGTGCGGTCGATACCACGTGCGAGTCCCACAGCTTCTGGGCGAGGGTCCTGGGCATTGGGAACGCCAACTCTACGCAAACTAAACGGCCGAAATTTGTGGCCCGGACACAACCCAAGGCCGGTTTCGATCGTTACTATTCAAGGTCCGATGGTTGGTTCTACGCGCTCACTCGTACTCCTCCTTGGACTCCTGGGCCTTATTGGCTTCGGACGAACGGGGGCGCGCGCGAACTAACCAGACCACAGAGTAGATCGCAAAAGCCCCCGACCGAGAGGTGGGGGCTTCTTCATTTCTAAAGGAGTAACGAAACCAAGTTGACCGGAGCGGACATGATCCTGGAGGCGCTGGAGCGCGAGGGAGTCGAATTCATATTCGGCTACCCGGGCGGCGCCAACCTGCCCATCTACCAGCACCTTCCCGAGCATCCCAAGCTCAAGCACATCCTGGTCCGCCACGAGCAAGGCGCCGCGCACATGGCGGACGGCTACGCCCGAGCCTGCGGCAAGCCCGGTGTCGTGTTCGCCACCTCCGGTCCCGGAGCGTTGAACCTGGTGACCGGGCTCTGCACCGCCTACATGGACTCTGTCCCGATGATCGCGATCACCGGCCAGGTCAACAGCACCCAGGTCGGACGCGACGCCTTCCAGGAGTCGGACGTCATCGGCGCGACCAGCTCGGTGACCAAGCACAGCTACCTCGTCACGAGCATCGACCAGCTGCCACGCGTCATCCACGAGGCCTTCCACATCGCCACCACCGGCCGCCCCGGGCCGGTGCTGATCGACATCTGCAAGGACGTGCAGCAGGCGGACGCCGAGCGCGTAACCCCGGAGCGGCTCGAGATTCCGGGCTACCAGCCCAACGGCCATGTGAACCTCGACCGCGCACGTGAAGCTGCGCAGGCCCTGGCCGGCGCCGAGCGTCCAGTCATCCTGGCCGGCCACGGAGTGCTGCTCAGCCGCGCCGAGCGGGAGCTGTTCAAGTTCGCCGAGAAGGCCGCGGCGCCGGTTGGCACGACCCTTCTCGGGATCGGGGCTTTTCCCGTCAACCACCCGCTCTCGCTGCACATGACCGGGTTCATGGGCACCGGCTGGAACCTCAAGGCTGTGCAGAACGCCGACGTCCTGATGATGGTCGGCATGCGCGTCGACGACCGCGTCACCGCACGGCTCGCCGACTTCGCCCCCAAGGTCAAGACCTTCATCCATGTGGATATCGACGGCTCCGAGATGGGCAAGAACGTGCGGCCGCATATCGAGCTTGTCGCCGACGCGAGGAACGCATTGGAAGCTATGACCCCGCATGTCGGTGAGCTGCAGGCAGGGCGCGGTCAGTGGCTCGCGCAGATCGACGCCTGGCGCGAGGAGCACCCGCTCAAATACACGCATTCGAACGGCCACCTCCAGCCGCAGGACGTGCTGATCGACATGTACCGGCGATGCCGTAACGAGGCGATCGTGGTCGCCGACGTCGGCCAGAACCAGATCTGGGCCGCTCTGTGGTGGAACTACGACCGGCCTGGCCTCTTCCTCAACTCCGGCGGTTCCGGCACGATGGGCTTCGCCCTTCCGGCCGCGATCGGCGCCAAGTTCGGTCGTCCCGAAAAGACCGTGTGGTGCGTCGCCGGCGAGGGCGGCTTTGTCATGACAGCCCAGGAGCTGTCGGTCGCAGTCGAGCACCAGCTCGACGTCAAGATCGTGCTGCTCAACAACTTCTCGCTCGGTATGGTCCGGCAGTTCCAGGACGACTTCTACGGCGGCGTGCGGTCACAGGTCGACCTCACGCACATGCCGGACTTCGTCAAGCTCGCCGACGCGTACGGGCTCCCCGCCGTCCGCGTCGACAAGCTCGAGGACGTCGGCCCCGCGATGGACGCGGCCGAGCGGACCAAAGGCCCATTTCTGATCGACTTCCATATCGACCCCGAGGCCAACGTCTATCCCATCGTCCCGCTGGGCAAGAGCCTCAACGACTTCTGGGAGGCACCTGACAAATGATTGAGACACCCCGCGACCCCCACCCGCCAGTGGTCGCTGCGCGACCAGTGCCGACCTCCCCACAAAGTGGGGAGGCCAGACCCCTCCCGGCCGCGCATGAAGAGCGTGTCCGCGTGCTCTCCGTTCTAGTCGAGGACGGCGCTAACACCTTGAGCAAGATCTCGGGGCTCATCCGCCGCCGGGGCTTCCACGTCCGCTCCATCTCGGTCGGTCCGAGCCGCCAGGCCGGGCGCTCCCGCATGACGCTGACCGTCGACGCCGGCCACGCCGAGGTCGACCAGGTGCTGAAGCAGCTCGAGCGCCTGGTCGAGGTGATCGAGATCGAAGACGTAACCGGTGAGGAGGTGCACAGCCGCGAGCTGGTTGTCGCGAAGGTCAAGGCCTCTCAAGTCGCCGGTCTCGTGGACCGCGGCGCCAAAGTGCTCAACACCGGCGCCGACGGCACGACCGTCGAGTTTGCCGGTGAAGGCACGGACGTAGGGGACTTCATCAACGAGCTGATGCAGCACGGAGTGCTGGACGTCGCCCGCTCCGGGCCGGTCGTGCTGAGGAGGAGCGCATGAAGATCCACTACGACGCCGACTGCCCGCCGAAGCTGGGAGAGAAGGTCGCGGTGATCGGCTATGGCAGCCAGGGTCGCGCCCACGCGCTGAACCTTCGCGACAGCGGAGAGGACGTACGTGTCGGCCTCTACCCGGGCAGCAAGTCCTTCGACCGTGTAGTCGAAGATGGCGTCCGCGCGCTCGAAGTGCCGGAGGCGGTGGCGGAGGCCTCCATCGTCATGGTCCTTACGCCTGACGCCGGCCAGGGCAAGCTCTTCCGCGAGTCGATCGCCAAGCAGCTGAAGCCCGGCACGATGTTGATGTTCGCTCACGGTTTCGCGATCCACTTCGCGCAGATCAAGCCCGAAGCGGAGACGGACGTCTCGATGATCGCGCCGAAAGGACCCGGCCACCTCGTGCGCAGCACTTACGTCCAGGGCATGGGCGTGCCCGCCCTGATCGCGGTCCACCAGGACGCATCGGGCCGCGCCAAGACACGGGCTCTCGCCTACGCGAAGGGAATCGGCGCAGGCCGCGCGGGCATCGTCGAAACGACATTCAAAGAGGAGACAGAGACCGATCTCTTTGGTGAGCAGGCCGTCCTCTGTGGCGGAGTCAGCTCATTGGTCAAGACCGGATTCGAGACCCTCGTCGAAGCTGGCTACCAGCCCGAGATTGCCTACTTCGAGGTCCTGCACGAGCTGAAGCTCATCGTCGACCTGATGTACCGCGGCGGTCTCGGATTCATGCGCCACTCCATCTCTGACACCGCCGAGTATGGCGACTACGTTTCCGGTCCACGCGTGATCGACTCGCACGTGCGCGAGAGCATGCGCCAGGTCCTGCGCGAGATCCAGGACGGCAGCTTCGCCGAGCACTGGATCGACGAAAACTCAAACGGCCGCGAGAAGTTCCTGGCCATGCGGCGTCAGGACGCGGAACACCCCGTCGAGAAAGTCGGGCGGGAGCTGCGCTCGATGATGACCTGGTTGGAGCCTGTAGAAAAGTAATGAGCGAGAAAAATACAGTGGGGTTTACCCCGGACAGAGTATTCATCTTCGACACCACCCTTCGCGACGGCGAGCAGTCGCCCGGGTTCCACCTCGACGCCAACTCGAAGCTGCGCATCGCGCGGCAGCTCGAGAAGCTTGGCGTCGACGTGATCGAGGCCGGCTTCCCGATCTCTTCCCCAGGCGATTTCGAGTCGTGCCGGCGCATCGCCCGTGAGATTCGAGGTGCGACCGTCACCGCCCTCGCGCGCGCAGTCAAAGAGGACATCGACGCGGTATGGGCAGCGATCAAAGAGGCCGAGACGCCGCAGATCCACATTGTGCTGTCGGTTTCCGACGTTCACATCCAGCGCAAGCTCGGCATGACTCGAGAGCAGGTGCTGAAGCAGGGGGCCGAGATGGTGGCCTACGCGCGGTCGCTGTGCGACCGGGTGCAGTACTCACCGGAGGACGCGGGCCGCGCGGATCTCGACTACCTGGTCGAGACCGTGGAGACGATGATCGCCGCCGGCGCGACCGTGATCAACATTCCCGACACCACCGGCTACTGCCTTCCCGACGAATTCGGTGGGATCATCACCCGCGTCATGACGGAAGCTCGTGGCAGCGACAAAGCTCTGTTCTCGGTCCACTGCCACAACGACCTGGGCCTCGCGGTCGCGAACACGATGGCCGCCCTGCAAGCCGGCGCCAGGCGCGTCGAATGCACCATCAACGGTATCGGTGAGCGGGCAGGCAACACGTCGCTCGAGGAGATCGTGATGCTGCTGAACGTACGGCAGGCGAAGCTCGGCCTCGAGTGTAGGGTGGACACCAAAGAGATCACTCGCGCCTCGAGATTGGTCGCCGAGCTGACCGGCAACTCGGTGCAGCCGAACAAGGCGGTCGTCGGCGCGAATGCCTTCGCCCACGCGTCAGGCATCCATCAGGACGGCGTGTTGAAGGATCGCCTGAACTACGAGATCATGAAACCCGAAGACGTCGGGCTGACCGACTCTCGCATCGTCCTCACCGCGCGCTCCGGCCGCCACGCATTTCACCACCGGCTCGGGCGGATCGGCATCACGCTCGCGGGGGAGAGGGCAGACGTCGCATGGCAGCGCTTCCTCCAGGTCGCCGACACCAAAAAAGAGGTCACCGACGAGGATCTGCGCAAGATCGCGGCCGCCGCATCAGATCCAAACGGCGAGAAGGCGAACGGCAGCGAGACCAATGGACACGAGACCAACGGTCACCCACCAGTGACTGACCAGCTCCACGACCACAATCACGTCGCGGATACCCTTCGGCATCTCATATTCGGGTGAGGGTGGCCTACCAGGGAGAGCCTGGCGCGTACTCGGATGAAGCTGTTTCGGCGCTGTTCAAAGATCCCGAAGCTGTCGGCTTTGCCACTTTTCGCCTGACCTTCGAGGCTTTGACGATGGGCGCGGTCGACGCTGCCGTGCTGCCGGTTGAGAACACCAGCGCCGGCGTGGTGCAGGAGGTGTCGGACCTGTTGTGGGAGCTGCCGGGCCTGCGCGTCGTGCGCGAGCACGTGCTCCCGGTGCGCCACTGCCTGCTCGGCTGGCCCGGACCTGTCGAGCGCGCTCTATCGCATCCGCAGGCGCTGGCCCAGTGCGACGCCTACCTGCACTCCCGGCAGATCCGCTCGGTCGCGTATCACGACACCGCCGGCGCCGCTCGCGCGGTAGCGGAGTCGCGGCAACCCGGCACTGCGGCGATCGCCAGCAAGGCGGCGGCCGCACGTTACGGGCTGTACATCCTCGCGGAGTCGATCCAGGACGATTCCGAAAACCGCACCAGGTTCATCGTTGTCGAGCGCGGCGATCCGGCCAGGCCCGCTGCATCCAAAGAGGGCCATAAGGCCTCGCTTGCCTTCGTCGCCTCACACCGCCCGGGCAGCCTTGCCCAGGCCCTCCAGTGTTTCGCCAGTCGCGGGATCAACCTCACCCGACTGGACAGCCGGCCCATGAAGGGACGGCCGTTCGAATATCGCTTCTACCTCGACTTCGCGGTCAATGGGAACAGCGCGGAGGCTGAAGCAGCACTTAACGATCTTGAAGAGGCGAGTGCCGAAATCAAATTGTTCGGAACCTACCCAGCCGCATAAATCAGTGGCCTCGAGAGCCGGCCGGGTTCGAATCCGTTAACTAAAGAGTCAAGTTAAGCCCGGCTTGTCGTTGACATCAATCGCTTAACCAGAAACTGCTGCAATCTTTTCAAAATTGTTATGTCGTGCTCCGATTTGTTTTGCTTTACAGTGGCACCGGTGGGTTCGAACAGCGAAGGGGTAAACGTTGTCGCACGCGCGCCTAAATCGACACGACGACGCCTTCCCGGCGTAACGCTCAAGCCCGGGGCGGTGAAACAGGCTCGCCAGGAGTCCGGTCTCAGCCTTGCGCAGGTGGGCAAGGGACATGTGACGGCTCCCGCCATCTACTTGATCGAAACCGGCCGCACCCGTCCGTCTCTGCCCACGCTCGAGCACATCGCCCAGCGCACCGGCAAGCCTATAGAGTTCTTCCTGGCCGATCCCGGAGGGACCACCGACGAAACGCAGGCTGCGCTCGCCGACCTCGAAGCCATGGTCGCCGACGGCCGCTACAACGAGGCCATCCAGCTGGGCCGCTCACTGCTCAGCGTCGGAACCTCGGCCTACCGGCTGGGCCGTATCCGGTATTTCCTCGCCCAGGCTCACCTGCAGCTGGCCCAGCCAGAACTGGCCGCGGGATTGCTGGCCGAAGCCCGCGCTCACTTCGAAGCGGTCAACGACACAGTCATGCTGGCCGAGTGTCTTGGTGCCGAGGCATCGCTCGCCTACATGACGCAGCGACCCAACGCCCTCGAGCTGGCGGAGAAGGCGCTTGCCGTCTGTAGGAGCCTCACGCCGGTCCCGACGCCGACGGAAGCTCGCCTGCTCGGCATCCTGGCAACCGCTCACGTCGCCAACTTCGAATGGGACAAGGCGGTCGAGTTTTACGAGCAGGCGATCGAGGCCGCGGGCTCTTACTTCGATCTCCGCGGGCTCGCGAAGATGTATGCGGGACTCTCTTCGGCGTACCAGGAGCTCGGCCAGATTGACGTCGCCGCGAGATACGCGACGCGGTCGGTCACTCTGCTCGAAGTGCTTCGCGACAGGGTGTCACTGGCACGCTCGGAGAACAACCTTGGCCTGATTCTCATGGCACGTGGAGACCTTGACGCCGCGCGAGAGCATCTCGACCGGTCTCTCGACCTCAGCGAGGAGGGAGACCTGGAGGTCGGCCGAAGCCACGTTCTGCTCAGCCTGTGCGAGCTGTGTTTGCGCGAGGGCAACCACGACCAGGCGCAAACGTTTGCCCGTGAGGCGCTCTTGCTGGCGGAGCGGTTGCACGAAGAGTCCAACGTGGCGGAAGCTCACATGTGGCTCGGCCGCATCGCTGACAAGCTGGGCGACCACCCGACGTCGGATTACGAGTTTGCGCTCGCCGTTCGCGGCCTCGAGCAGCTTGGCACCGATGAAAGGCTGTTCCAGTGCCACGGCATCTACGCGGAGATCCTCGAACGGCGTGGTGACGTCGCCCAGGCCTACGTGCACATGAAGAAGGCCCTCCAGGCGAGTCGCCCCGGCGGCCTTCTGCATAGGCAGCACGAAGACAAGGAGCGCGTCAGCTCCGCCTAGCTGGGAGCGATGTTGCCTCCCCATTTATGGGGAGGTGGCGCGAAGCGCCGGTGGGGCCGCAGGCCGGCCGGATGGGGAGCAGGGAGTAGTTGCTTCCCCACTTGTGGGGAAGGTGCCCGGCCGCAGGCCGGCCGGATGGGGAGACGGGACGTCTCTCACCTGAGAGGAAGCCAGATTCCCGCGTGATAACGTAGTTTTCGCCGCTCGAGCGTATCTATAGGCGTAGGGGAGGTTTCCGGCTGGCGAAAGCGCTGCGCAGTTCCAAGGTTTCCCTGAGCGCCGAAAAGATCGTCGCCGACTACCGCCTCGCCTACAGCAGCCGCCGCGCGAGCATAAGCGGGCGCGCAGAGGTCCTTCGTGGCAACGCCACCTTCGGCATCTTTGGCGACGGCAAAGAGGTCGCCCAGCTTGCGATGGCCAAGGCGTTCCGGCCGGGCGACTGGCGCGCCGGGTACTACCGCGACCAGACGTTCATGTGGGCGACGCGGATGTCCAACGTCCGCGCCTTCTTCGCCCAGCTTTACGGCAACCCCAACGTGGAGTCGGATCCGAGCTCTGGCGGCCGCCAGATGGGCAACCACTTCGCAACTCGCTTTGTCGACGACCGCGGCGAGTTCACCAGGTCCGTGGACATGCCCAACTCGAGCGCCGACGTCTCCAACGTCGCCGGCTGGATGCCGCGCCTCGTCGGCCTGGCCTATGCCTCGAAGCTCTACCGAAACAACCCTCAGCTGAAGTCTGTCCAGGACGGGTTCTCAGTCAGCGGAAATGAGGTCGCGTTCGGAACCATCGGTGATTCAGCCACCAGCGAAGGATTGTTCTGGGAGGCGATCAACGCCATCGGTGTCCTGCAGGTGCCGCTTGCGATGTCGGTCTGGGACGACGGATACGGCATCTCGGTTCCCATCACTGCCGCGACGACGAAAGCCTCCATCTCGGACGTGCTGAAGGGCTTCATGCCCGATGACCGCGCGGGCATCGACATTTATGTCGTGCCGGGCTGGGACTATCCGGCGCTCGTGGAGGCTTACGCAACCGGAATCGAAAAGGTTCGGCGAGAACACAAGCCGGCGCTGTTCCACATCACGGAGCTCACGCAACCCCAGGGCCACTCGACCAGTGGAAGTCACGAGCGATACAAGACGAAGGAACGGCTGCGCTTCGAGAACGAGTTCGACTGCGTCAGGCGCATGCGGGACTGGATCATCGAGACCGGGATCGCGAGCGAATCTCAGATCGAAGGTTGGGAGGCTGCCGACAAGGAATCAGTGGAGGCTGCACGCGACCTGGCCTGGGAGGCTTTTCAGATGCCGATCCGGGCGGAGCGCGATCGTGCGGTGGCGATCCTCAAGCGAGTCGACATGCCTGAGGTCGCCGAGATCACGTCCGAGTTGGACGAGGCGGGAAAGGTGACGAGGTCGCTCGTGGTCTCGAGCACAACTCGTGCCCTGCACCGATTGCGCGGCATCGAGTCGCCGGAGCGCACGGAGCTTGCGAAGTTCGTCGAGGAGTACCGGCGCGAGAACGACGAGCGCTACAACTCACACCTCTACAGCCGGTCGGACGAGTCGCCGTTGAAGGTGCCGGTCGTACCCGCGGTCTTCTCGGACCAGTCACCGATGGTCGACGGCCGCCAGGTGCTGCTGCGCAACTTCGACGCCAATTTCGCGCGCGACCCGCGCCTTTTCGTGATCGGCGAGGACGTCGGGCGCCTGGGTGACGTCAACCTTGTGTTCGAAGGCCTTCAGGCGAAGTACGGCGATCTGCGGTTCACCGACACCGGCATTCGCGAGGCCACCATCCTTGGACAGGCAATCGGCTCCGCAATGAGAGGGCTGCGGCCGATCTGCGACATCCAGTACCTCGACTACTTCCTTTATGCATTGGAGACCGCCTCCGACGATCTCGCCACGCTGCATTGGCGGACGGTGGGAGGCCAGAAGGCGCCGGTGGTCATTCGCACGAAGGGGCACCGGCTGGTCGGAATCTGGCACTCAGGCTCACCGATGTCAGTGCTTCTAAACGCGCTCCAGGGTCTCTATGTCGCCGTGCCGCGCAACATGACGCAGGCGGCGGGTTTTTACAACACTCTGTTTCGCGGCGACAACCCGGCGGTGGTGATCGAGGTGTTGAACGGCTACCGGCTCAAGGAGCGGGTGCCCGACAACATCGGCACGTTCACCGTCCCGCTCGGCGTGCCCGAGGTCCTGCGCCAAGGGACCGACGCCACCGTCGTCACGTATGGCGCGCTGTGCGGCATAGCGCTCGAGGCGGCCCGAACACTCGAGGACCTTGGAGTGTCCTGCGAGGTGATCGATGTGCAGACCCTGAATCCCTTCGACATCGAACACACGATCGTGAAATCGATCGAGAAGACGCACGCATTGATCTGCCTCGATGAGGACGTAGCAGGCGGGGCGTCGGCATTCATGCTGCAGCAGATCCTCGAGGTGCAGAACGCGTGGTGGCATCTCGACGCTGCGCCACGAACGCTCGCCGCCTCACCCAACCGGCCGGCCTACGGACCGGATGGGGACTACTTCAGCAAGCCGAACCGCGAGAGCATCGTGACCACCGTCTACGAGCTGGTGCGGGAGCGTCAGCCCTGGAGATTCCCGGCTCTCGACTGACTCCCGGAATTCGACACGTTTGGCGCCAACCACCCCTTTGAACTCAACGGTTCAACACGTCTGGAACCAAATGTGTCTTTCAAAGCGACCGGAAGGAAGCTAGGTCAGGTCGCCCGGAAGGTAGTCCATCACCGCCAGGGCCGGCGCCCGGTTGAGCAGCGAGAGTCCCTCGAGCACATAGCCGACAAATCCCGCGGTGCTTGCCGCCGCCACCGGTGGGATCATCCGCTTTGCCGGTCTGATCTCTCGGGCGGGCGCCGAGTCTGCAAGGCCCGCCAGCGTCCGCGCTTTGCGCACCGCCGCGTCGAATCCGCCCATCTCGTCGACCAGCTTCCGCTCGAAAGCCTGGCGGCCGGTCCAGACGCGGCCGGCGGCGATCGGATGGATCTCTTCGGGAGTCATGTTGCGCGCCTTGCTCACCCTCTCCAGGAAGAGCGCGTAGATGCGATCGATGTGGCTCTTGACGATCGCCCTCTCCTCTTCGGTGAATGGTCTCTCGTCGCTCTCCATAGACACGTGCTGCCCGAACGCGACGGTCTCGCGGTTGAACATGAGCTTCGACCACATCCCCCCGGTCACGAACTTTCCGGACAACACGCCGATCGAGCCAGTGACAGTGCCCGGCCGCGCGACGATCCAGCGACCCGACGTGGAAACCCAGTAGCCGCCCGAAGCGGCGAACGGACCCATGCAGACCACAAGCGGTTTGCGAGCTGCGATCACCTCCAGCGCCTGCCGCATCGCCTCCGATGCTGTCGCCGAGCCTCCCCGCGAGTTGACGTAGAGGACCACCGCCTTCGCGCGTTTGTCGCTCGCCACCCGGCGCGCCGCCTGGACCACTGTCAGGTCTCCCGCGCGTTCTGCGCTGACCAGCGGGATCTCGATCGGCGGTTTGAATGGCAGCTTGCCCGACCGTCCGTCAATGATCGCCCCCTCGATCCGCAGCACCGCTACGTACTTGCGTGCGGGAGGAGTTGGCGCAGGGATCCGCAGCTTGGTTTGCGCGCGCTCCCAGGTTGCGATCGTCACCCGAGCGTCGGCACCCTGGCTGAGGCGCTCAGCGAGCTTTTCTTCCGGCATCACGGCGTCCACCACATGTGACTCGAGCGCTGTGTCGTCAGAGTAAGGAGATCCGTCGACCAGTGCCTGCGCGCCCTTTTCGTCCAGCACTCGGCCCTTGCCGATCGCGCTCAGGAGCTCGTTGTGCTGCGAGCCGAGGAGCCACGTCACCTGTTCGCGCAGCTCGGGCGACATAGTGGACTTCATCCAGATGTCCGGGGCCGACTTGTAGGGGGAGATTTGCACGAAGTCTCCCTCGATGCCGAACTTCGCCAGACCGTCTTTGAGAAACATTCCGGTGGTGGCAACGCCGAGTGGCTGCACCGACCCCGCCGGCATCAGGAGGATCTCGTCGCATGCGCATGCCAGGTAGTACGTCCCGGTCGTGTAAAACGGCGCCCACGCGATCACGCGCCGGCCGGACTGTCGAAGCTTGCCGACCATCTCCCTCACGTCCTGAAGCGTTGCCATCGGCATGCCCACAGGTCGCAGATGCAGGATCACGCCCTTGACGCGGGGATCGTTGGCGATCAGATCGAAGCGCTCGGCCAGCTCTTTGAGGCTGAGCCTCGGTTGCGATGTGAACCGACGCCAGAGCGGGCGGGGCGGGTCTGGCAGCGCGGGCATATCGCTTTCGAGGACGAAGATCACGTACGCAGGCGGCTTGCCGATCGACCGGCGAACCCTCGAGACCAGCCACCACAGCCAGCGAAACGGAAAAAGGATCATTCCCGCGCCAAAGATTAGAGCCTGGCGGGATTTCGCCTCGACTTACGCAGTCAAACTACCTTCGAGACCTCGAGGTGCTGATCGACCGACTCGCCGAGCCGGCTCGCTCCGTACTCCTGGCCGACGTGCTGGTGATAAGGCACTCCGGTGAAAAGGTGGTGGCTGCGTGTCGGAACATCGGCGCCCTCGGCCCACTCCTTGCGCTGGAGCGCCATGTAACCCTCCTCCTTGTCGTGCTTCAGGCCGTCCAGCAGGGTCGACATGCCGAGCCCGGCCGCGTGCTGCAGCGCGAGCGTGATGAATATGAAGCCGACGCCGAGCTCGCCGAGATCGTCCCACGTGATCGGATCCTTCTCGTTGTACCACTTGAACGACGACGAGTAGTTGAAAGCGAACCGCGCCTTTGGAAACCGCTTCCGGATCTCTGAGCAAAATTGCTCTGTCGGCCCGCGCTCGGCCGTCGGGAACTCACACCAGAGCAGGTCGGGGATCCCGCTGTCCATGTAACGAAGCCCGCGGTCGATGGCCAGCTGGATGCCGCGTTTCGTCTCTGGGGCCTCGGTGGCGGACACGCCATCGGTGCGCGCGATGATGACGAAATCTTTGTGGCCGAGATCGTCGGCCGCCGCACGCATCATCTTGAGCTTGCCGACGTACTCGTCCGCGGCGATCAGAGCCTTTCCGGCGATATGGCCGCAGCGCTTGGGCATGACCTGGTCTTCCAGGTGGGCGGCCGCAACTCCTGCGCGGACGTACAGGTCAGTCGTGCGCTGGACGTTGAACAGGTTCCCGTAGCCGGCGTCCATGTCGACGATGACGGGCGGGATCTCGAGGTGAACCGGAGGCGCTCCCTTGTCCGGGTCGCCCATGGCCATCGTGAGCTGGAACTTACGCAGCGCGCTCACGGTGCGCCGAGCTCCGTCCGCGATCTCTACCGAGGAGTAAAGGTCCATGTCCGTCGTGCCCACGTGCCCGATGGCGAATGAGTAGCCGCTGAAGTAGACGGCGTCGAAGCCGTGATACATGACCAGCTCCGCACCCATCGGGTCGTACACGCCGGGACCAAATATGTATGGCTTGCTCGCCAGCAGACGCCGCAACCGCTTGCTCGGGTCCTCGTTACGCGACGCGGGGACTTTGAACCCCTCGGGCAGCAGGGGCGTGGAAACAAGGTCCATCAGGCGCTCCTTAGGTAAGTGATTGGACTGCTAACGCGGGGTACGCGAATGTCTACTCGTTCTCGTGATCGCAGTTGCATGGCTCAGGGCATTCGCACTCGTGTGACGAAGGCTCTGTCAGCAGCTCCTGCGACTGGTCGGCTCTTTCCATAAGCCGAAGTTATCAAGGACTCGCGTATAAGTCCAATTAATAGATTTGATGCTTCCCATCGAAAGAATCGATGTGTTTGAACCTTCAGCTGCGCGTTTCTATAAGTTTGAGGAAAGCGGCCACGATCCCTTCGGGCTCTCCGGCATCCCGGCGGCGGAACACGACGATCGAGTTGTGCATGGGGGGCGCGTCTTTCATCGCCACCAGGCAAAGGGTGCCGCCCGCCACCTCGCGCGCTACAGCCGTGCCGGGCAGCAGCGCGACACCGAGGCCTCGCTCAACCATCTTCTTGGCCGCTTCGATCGAGTCGAGCTCCATCAAGCCGCGAAGCTTCAGGCCGGCGGACAGAAACGCGCTCTGGGTGATCTCGTAGTAGCTCGAGGTGCGGTCGAACATGATCAGCTTTTGGGCGGCGACGTCAGCCATCGGAACCGAACGCCGCTTGGTGAACGGGTGGTCCGGAGCGCAGACGAGGACGAGGTCCTCGGTATGAAACGGCCGCAGCTCCAGGTCCGGATGGTGGATCGTTCGGCCGAGGCCGATCTGCACCTCGTCGTGTAGAACCAGGTCGGCGACGTCCTCCGAGTGGCCGGTCCGGACCGACACCTCCACCCTGGGATGGCTGGCGACGAAGACCTCCAGCAGCTCCGGCAGGACGTAGGTGCTCACCGCGGGCGCCGCCGCGATCATCAGGTGTCCGGCAGAAGCGGTCATCACCTGCTCGAGCGCGCCGCGCCCGTCAACCAGCGCTCGGAGCGCGCGCTCGGCAAAAGGGATCCAGGCCCGGCCCGCGTCGGTCAGGCGCATGCCGTGGGGGGTCCTCAGGAAAAGGGGGGTCCCAAGCTCCCGTTCCAGGCCCTGGAGACGCGCGGTCAAGGTGGGCTGGGTGATGAAGAGCGCCTCGGCCGCCCGGCTCACGCTTCCTCTGCGGGCCACCTCGAGGAAGCCCTCGACCTGCACCAGCTGAATTCCGCTTGGCTTGCCGTTACGTGTTTCGTCTATGGCCACGGCCGTCGCCACAAATTCTATCTATATGTGCACGGCGACCGGGGATCTAGCGCCGGTCCCTTTTCAGAATGACAACGGCGGCCCAGATGGCGAGCGCCCACACCGGGGCCATGGTGATCACGAAGGGGCGGATAGTGTCGCTATTCGAGTGGGATACCCGGTCGAAGGCCTGGAAGACTAGGACGGTTCCGAACATCAGTACAGCCAGGGCGATCGCTACGCCGCCGACGGTCGTCCACCTCATGTCGCGAGCAACGCTCGATTCGATCGCCCGGTTACGGAATGTTTCGGGGGGCTTGCAAAGTTCTTGATTGAGATGAACCCCCTATTTGGTTTCCACATGCCCAACTACACGTTTCCCGGCGTCCCCGCCGACCGCCTGTTCGAGCGGGTGGTACAGCAAGCACAGGCGGCCGAAAAGGCCGGCTTCGACCTCGTGACCGTCATGGACCACTTCTATCAGATACGCGGGATCGGTCCGGAGACCGAGCCGATGATGGAGGCATACACGACTCTCGGTGCGCTTGCCGCGAAGACGTCGAAAGTCAAGCTTGGAACGCTGGTCACCGGCGTCACCTACCGCAACCCGGCAATACTCGCGAAGCAAGTGACCACGCTCGATGTCATTTCCAAAGGACGCGCCATCTTCGGTATCGGGGCGGCGTGGAACGAGGACGAGCACAAGGGCTACGGCATCGAGTTTCCGCCCATCGGCCGGCGCATGGACCGCCTCGATGAGGCCCTGACGATCGCGAAGCTGATGTTCACTCAGGACCGCCCGTCATTCGAAGGCAAGTACTACAGGATCGATCGCGCCCTGAACGTCCCGCGGCCCGTACAGACCGGAGGTCCGAAGATCCTGATCGGCGGCACCGGCGAGCGGAGGACTCTGCGTCTTCTCGCCCAGCACGGTGACATCGGTCACTGGTTCGCCGCCAGCATCGAAGAGCTGAAGCGAAAGAAGCAGATCTTCGAGGAGCACTGCACGGTGGTCAAACGCGATCCCTCTGAGGTCTTGCTGACTCTCGGCGTGCCCCTGGTGCTGGTCGAAAATGAAAAGGACGCGAATGCCATTCTCGACACCCTTACTCCGGAGCGGCGCGCGATGGCGAAGGTGGCGACTGTGCCCCAGGCAGTGGAGTTGCTCGGCCAATACATGGACGCCGGATTCAGTGGTTTCACCCTGAACAACAACATCTATGGGACAGACGAGGCCATCGCGCGGGCCGGCGAGTTGATCAAGCTCGTGAAGTCGAAGACTCACGTCGCCGCCTAGGCTCCCACCTTGTGGGGAGCTCGGCTTTTCACCTCCCCACCTTGTGGGGAGGTCGGCCCCGCCCGCGAAGCGGGCGCGGCCGGGTGGGGGTCGCTCAGCCTGGCTCCACCTTGTAAGTGAGCTCCCCCGCGTGCACTGGAACCTTTAGATAGTTCTCAGGTGGTGCGAGCGGGCATGCCCACCGTGGGCTGTAGGCGCATGAGGCGTTGTATGCGTAGTTGAAATCGATCACGACGTCGGACGAGCCGGGCGTGATCTCGAGCACGAGACCGTCGGTGTTCTTGGCCGTGTCAAAGAGGTAGCGCCCGCCCCCATACGTCTCGTGACCGGAGGTCGCGTCGCGAAACGGCACGAACAGGCCGCCGGCGTACTGGATCAGGCTCAGGACCGTGAGCCGGCAGGGAGCGCCGGCGAGCTGAAAAGCAAGCCGACCCGCACGCCGATAGCGCACGGCGCCGTCGTCGCCGCCGGTGTCGATGACGAGCTCGGATCCGTCAGCCGGCTCAAAGCGTGCCTGCGTACGAAATGCCGGGTCGTGTGGAAAGTAGCGCAGGCCCGCGAAGGACGCCCGCTCCTCGGGTTCGACCGGCGACTGCGGATGCGAGCGGAACAGCTCATCGCGCTCATGCCTGAAGCGCGCGACGGCATCGGGACCGGTCAGCCGGTACAGATCGCCGACGCGGCGTCGCCAATCGACGAGATCGAGCAGGCCCTGTGAATCAGCGATCGTCAACAGGTCCGTGTTCTGCTGGGGTGAGCTTGTAGCTCGCGTGTGGCGGAAGGTTCGCAAGCGCCTGGTGCACATCGTCCTCGGTTGCGTCGGTGATCGCAAGCACGTAGCGGTGGGAATGGGAGTTGGCGGGGGCGGTGGGCTGGATCGCAGCCACGGGCACGGGCGCGGCATCGGTGACCAGCGCCGGCGCTGGGGCAAGCTTCGGTGGTCGGGCAGCCGCATCCGCTCTCAACACCTTCCAGTGATAGAAGCCGACCGCCGCCGCCACGATGATGACCGCCAGGTAATGGCCGAAGTCCAGGTTGGCGGTATCGCTGACTCTGGGATTGGCGCTGAAGACCTGCCTCAGCACGGCGTACAGCATGCCGACGCCCCCACCGAGCATCACCAGCACGCAGGCGAGCAGCGCGGCCCACACGTACAGGCGGCGGCTCAGCGCCTGCCGATCCTCGGCCCATGGCGCAGGTCGCCAGTGCGCAAGCCATACGGCACCGCCAACGAGCAGCAGGGTCAGCCAGAGGCTGACGGGATCCCGCCAGTCGGTTGCCTTGACTCCGATGATGGGCGCCTCGAGCTGCTCGGCGAGCGTCCAGAGCAGGCCGCCGGCGCCGATCGCCCCGGCGCCCAGCGAAACCAGGGCCACCAGGTTCGTGTAGAGGCGGCGCAGGCCCGCCTGGCGATCGCCTTCCTGGGCCCGGGCGTCGCGTGCCAGCCGCCGCCGCACGAAGAACCATGCCGTCCCGTACACGAGCAGCTGCGACCCGGGCGCGGCTACGGCACCGAGGACGTCGTTCCCCACACCACTCGGATGCTCCACGCCGAGGGCTTTCGCCAGCCCGTAGTAAAGGATCTGGCTGGCCCCGAACAGGGCGGTGCCAATGCTGACTGCGACGGCGATGAAGCCCTGCAGCGCCCGAAGCGTGGAGTGGCGGTCATCCGCGACGTGGTTTCGCGCAATCGTGAGAGCGTGGAAACCCCACACGAGGAGGCCCGCGATGAACAGGCCGGCGGCGTCACCCAGGTACCGGTAATCGCCGAGGGAGCTGCGCCAGCCTTTGAGCCAGGCGACCTCGAGAAGGCTGCTCGCGCCACTCAGCATCGCCAGCAACCCGACGAGGAGGACGGCATACATGTACCAGCGGCGCAGCGTTGCGGACGCGCCTGACTCGCCGGCTGCCGCTCGATCGCCGGCCGCGATGACGAAGTGGAAAGCCCAGATCGCGAGAAGCACCAACGCGATCCAGCCGGCTTGCGAGGTGGCGAGCCAATCGGCCTGCGCGCCGCAGTAGGGCTGATAGCCAACCTTCAAACCCCCGTTCTGGGGTCCCGGCGGGGGGCAAGTGTCGATGAGCGGCCGCAGCAGGTCGGCGGCGGTAATCGCCACTGCGATCATGAATCCGGTGGCCGCCGCCAGGCATGCCAGGTAGAGGTAGAGCCGCCGGAGGGCGGAGGCTCGCTCGGCGGGATCGCGCATCGCGAACCGACGTGCGAACCAAAAATGCACGCCCCAGACCGGCAGCGCGACCAGGGTCATCGCGGTATAGATCGCCAGCTGGGCGCGGTACGACGGATCGGAGGAGTAGGGCGTGTTGAAGATGAAGACCAGCGCGGTGGTCCCGAGCAATGCCAGCCCGGCGGCCAGAAGTCCGAGTCCGGCCGCGCTCACGAGGTACAGGTAGAGGCGCCGGAGAATCATCGGCGCAACCGTACTACCATGCGCGGGTGATCTCCCAAGAACTGCTCGAAATCCTGGCGTGCCCGAAATGCCACACGAAAGTGGAATTAAAGGAGCCCGATCAGCTCCGGTGTCCCAACTGCAAGGTCCTGTATCCGATCATCGACGGCATCCCGGTGATGTTGATCGAAGAGGCGAAACCCGAGAAGAGCTAGGCGGCGCAGGCGTAAGTGCTGGTGTCCCTGGGTGCCGGGTGTGCCACGGCATACCTGAGGTCAGCATCGATCTCGTCGTCGGTCAACGCGTAAGCCTGGTTGGGCACGCCGGCTGACGTCGCGAACACCAGGCCCAGCACGCGGCCCTCGAGGTCGACCAAAGGCCCACCCGAGTTGCCCGGCCGCACGCTGGCCTCGATGACGAAGATCTGCCGTGTGACCAGCTTGGAGTTGTAGATGTCACGTCCTTCGGCAGTGATCCGTCCGTCGACGATGGCCGGGAGCGTCTTCTCCTGGCCGCCGCCCGGGTAGCCGATCACCGCTCCCTTCGTGCCTCGGCTGGCAGGGCCGAAGACTAGAGGAGCCGTTTTGAAGTCCGGCACGTACAGCACCGCGACATCTCGATCCGAGTCGAAATAGATGACGGTGCCCGGCATCTGGGCGCCGCTCGCAGTGAAGATAGTGTGGGTTTTGGTTCCGGACACGACGTGGGCGTTCGTGACGATATAGCCGCTCCCGACCGGAAATCCGCTCCCGGTGACCAAACCCCCGCATCCTAGGCCCGTCACCTTGACCACCGCCTGAGCCGCGCGCGCCACCCCGGGGGTGTCAACCGAGCTCGGCAGTGGAAGGGGCGAGGGGAGAGTGGGCTCCAGGCCGGCAAACACCGGTGGGAACGACACGCCGGCCAGGATTCCCTGCACGCTGGCCAGGAATCCGGGTGCCTTGGGTGCGCGGTTGTCGAGTGTTTGGAGCACAACGGACCGCTGGATCTGCTGCGCTATCTCCTCGCTTGGGCCGCGGGAAAAGCTGAGGCCCAGGAACCAGCACATCGCGAGCACTGCGACCATGGACACTGCAGCTCCCGCCACCGAGTCGGTCACGGTGTGCACCCCGGTCCGGAGGATGTGGCGGCGTATCGGCTCTCCGGCGGCGAAGCCGATGCTCGAGCCGAGGCTGCCACCGATGACGAGCACGAGCACCGCGCCAAGCGGGCGCGCCACGGGGTTGTGGATCTCGAGGTAATTCAGCACCGGGGTCGCCGCGGCCGCTCCCAGAAGCACGCCGATCACCAGGCCCGCGTACTGGGCTCCCGACAGCCAGAAGCCGCGGCGGTAACCGTTCGCGACCCCGATCACGGTCGCGACGAGGATGACGAGGTCGATCAGGTTGAACACTTAAGCCAATAACCCTACGGACTCATTCACCTCCCCACCTGTGGGGACGCCGGGTGAGTTCACCACCCCACTTGTGGGGAGGTCGGTGCGCTTCTGCTTCCCCGCTTTGCGGGGAAGGTGGCCCGCCGCGAAGCGGCCGGCCGGATGGGGGACCTGGAATTTGGCTAGTGATTGCCCTCGGTGTGTTCGGACTCGGCTGGTCGCTCCAGCGCCTCCTCGGCGGCACGGTTTCGGGCATCGCCTCGCAACACCCACCAACCGAGCCCGACCACGCCGAGCGACGCGACCAGGAAGGTGACGCTCAGGCCGAGCCAGGCCGGCACCCACTCGCCAACAAGAAAGACCACGGCTGCGCCTTCCACTACGCCTTGACCGGCTCCGGCTTGGCAGTCTTGGCGAGCTGCTCCGCGTCGTGCAGGTCGCGGAGAGGCATGAAGCTCCGCACCGGCGGCACTCGCTCGAAGTTGTAGGGCGGCGGAGGAGAGGCGGTCGCCCACTCGAGGGTGTTGCCGTGCCACGGGTCGTCGCCCGCGATCTCGCCACCGTTCCAGCTCCTCACGATGTTGATCAGGAACAGCAGCACAGAGAAGGCGATGAGGAACGACGAGACGGTGATGATCATGTTGGTCGTCGCCCAGGCCGGGTTGGCGTAGGTGGCGATGCGCCGAGGCATGCCCTCCAGCCCGAGGGTGTGCATGATCAAAAAGGTTCCGTTGAACCCGATGAAGAGCGTCCAGAAGTTCCACTCGCCGAGCGTGCGGTTGAGCATCCTGCCCGTGATCTTCGGGAACCAATAGTAGATGCCGGCAAAGATCGTGAACACGCTGCCGCCGAATAGGACGTAGTGGAGATGGGCGACGACGTAGTACGACTGGTGCAGCTGGGTGTCCACCGGCACTGAGGCGAGATAGACGCCCGTGATGCCGCCGATCAGGAATGTTGCGAGGAAGCCCCACGCGAACTTCATCGGCACCGTGAACTCGACCGAACCCCACCACGTGGTGGCGATCCAGTTAAAGAACTTGATGCCGGTCGGAACCGCGATCAGCATCGTCATGATCATGAAAAAGGTTTCGACGTAGATGTTCATGCCGACCGTGAACATGTGGTGCGCCCAGACGGTCATCGACAGGAACACGATGCCGAACAGCGCGCCGACCATCGTCATGTAGCCGAAGATCATCTTGCGCGCAAACACCGGGATGATCTCGGAGATCATGCCGAAGCCCGGCAGAATCATGATGTAGACCTCGGGGTGTCCGAAGAACCAGAACAAGTGCTGATACAGCACCGGCCGGCCCTGAGTCGTGAAGAACTGGGTCCCGAGCTGCCGGTCGAACTCGACGAGGATCATGGCCGCCGCCAGCGGCGCGCCGACGATCAGCAGCAGGATCGAAGTCGAGATCTGGGCCCAGACGAACAGCGGCAGGCGAGTGAGCCACATGCCGGGCGCGCGCAGGGCAACGATCGTCGTGAGGAAGTTGGTCGAGGCCATGATTCCGCTGATCGCCCACACGATCAGGCTCAGCGCCCAGAAGTCCACGCCCAGGCTGTGGGACTGGTAGGCCTTCTCGGTGAGGGGCGCGTAACCGGTCCAGCCGGCGTTGAGCGCGCCTCCCGTGAAGAAGCCCATGTAATAAAGGAGGATCGACACCGGCACGAGCCAGAAGCCCAGCAGATTGACGCGCGGGAACGCCATGTCGCGCGCGCCGATCATGATCGGGACCATGTAGTTCGCGATCCCTGTGAGGAAGATCGTGACGAAGAAGAAGATCATCGTCACCCCGTGCGCTGAGATCAGCTGGTTGTAGGCCTCGTGGTCGACTACCGAGAGGTTCGGTGCAGAGAGCTGCAGCCGGATGACCAGGGCGAAGATTCCGGCGAGGACGAAGCTCAGAATGCCGGTGACCATGTACATGATCCCGATCAGCTTGTGGTCGGTGGTCGTCAGCCACAGGCTGATGGGCTTGAAGAACGAGTCGTCGTACGCCTTTGGGCGGGGCAGAACAGTTGTCGCTGCCATCTCTTCCTATGCTACCTCGGCGATGCCGAAGGGCTGGGGGACGGTGACGCCTTTGGCGATGGCGTCGGATGCAGACCGGCCACCTGCTTCGCCATCCACTGGTCGTAGGAGGCCTGGTCGATCGCCTGCACGATGATCTGCATGTTGCTGTGCCCGGCGCCGCAGAGCTCGGCACACTCTCCGCGCCACGTGCCGGGCTGGCTGATCTTCAACCACGAATAGTTGTCGTAGCCGGGCACGGCGTCGGTCTTGCCCGAGATGGCCGGCACCCACCACGAGTGGATCACGTCAGTGCCCTGGAACTGCAGCTTGACCAGCGTGTTCACCGGCACGACGAACGGCGTGACGTCGCCGGCCAATGTGCCCTCCTGGTGGACCACCACCTCGGTGCCCTGGTAGGCGTAGTCCCAGCCGAACTGGTGACCGCTGACGGTGACCAGCATCTGCTCGCCGGTGATCGGCTGGAAGTCCTTCTCCAACGTCAGGTAGCTGTAGTACGCAATGGCCAGCACCACGATCAACGGGATCACCGTCCACACGACCTCGAGTCCGGTGTGTCCATGGATCTGCGGCGGAACGTAGCCCACCGGCTGGCGCGAACGTCGGTAGCGGAGCACCACCCACAGCAGGGCGATCTCGACGGCGACGAAGATGATGATCGCCGGAATCGAGATCCCGATGTACGTGTCATAGATGTGCTGCCCGTTGGGCGAGACCGGTGTCGGAAAGATCGGGGAGAGGCCGCCCAGGTCGCAGGAGCTGAGCAGGACCGCCGCGGTGACCAGGCTGAGAGCCATGAGAGTCGCCCGTGCTCGTCCTGTCACGGCCTGAAGTATATCGATGCCCGGGAAGGCGTCTGCGAGCCCGGGCCTGGGCTGAGATAGAATCCAAAATCGACTGTGACGGCAGCGATCAAGACCCGATACGTAGACGTGTCGAACCCCGACCTGGCCGTCGATTGCCCGCGCTGCGGTCTGAAGACCGCCCGGTTCGTCGACCACTGTCGCAACTGCAGCTACAAGCTCTGGCCGTCGAGCGTGATGGCCTCGGCCGCGTTCAAGGCTTGGCGGGCGGCGGATCCGGTCCGGCGGTCGCGGGTCTCCCGATTCGACATGGACTATCCGGTCGAGGACGACAACACCGTCGACTACACGGCCAAAGCGCATCAGCTCGGCATCCACCTATCCCCGAACAGCAACTGGCCGTTCGTCATCTGTTTCGGGTTATTTTTCCTCGCGCTGGCCGCGGTTCCGCTTCCAAACAACGCGACTCGCATAGTGCTGGCGGTGATCGGGGGAGTGATCTTCTTGTGGGGAGTCGTCGGTTGGGTCGTGATCGACGACGTGCAGATGTTTCCCAGTGACGAGCCAACGGCCGGCGAGGAGGTCCACCACTGATGGCGGTCGCGGTAGCGCCTCGCGAACGGGAGCCGGAGTACCCGGCGATCAAGCCGGGCATGATGGGCATGTACATCTTCCTGGCTTCCGAGGTGATGTTCTTCGGCAGCCTGTTCGCGGTGTATTTCTACCTTTACGGCTCACACCCACAGTGGCCGCCGCTGGCACCGGAGAGCCGGCCCGAGTACTACGTCAATTGGTGGCCGATTCCGTTCTGGAACACGATCATCCTGTTCTCCAGCGGCGTCACCTGCCACTTCGCGGCCGAGGCGATCGCGCAGAACAACCGGCGCCGCTTCTTCATGCTCCAGATCGCCACCATCATCCTGGGCTTCTTGTTCGAGGCGCTCCAGGTGTATGAGTTCGCGCAGGCCTTCGGCCGCGGGCTGACCTTGAGCGCGAACACGTTCGCCAGCGCCTTCTTCACGCTCACCGGCTTCCACGGTGCGCACGTGTTGGGCGGCCTGATCCTGCTCATCCTGATTCTCTTCCGCGCCTACAGAGGGCAGTTCTCGTCGGAGCATCACGTCGCGGTCAACGCGGTGACCCTGTACTGGCACTTCGTCGACGTGGTGTGGTTCTTCCTTTTCGGAATCCTTTACCTCGGAATCACTGCCTTCAAATGAGGACGCTGGCCATGGCCCTGGCCGCAGTGGCCATCCTCGCGGGATGTGGCGGCGGCCCGGCCCAACCCGCGGGATCGATCAAAGTCACGATGACCGAATTCCAGTTTGCCCCGTCGTCGGTCGGGGCTCCCGCCGGCAAGGTCGTCTTCTTCCTTGTCAACTCGGGTACGACGTCACACAACATGATCATTCGCGACAGCTCAAACCGGCGGATCAGCTCGAGCTCTCTGGTCTCTGCCGGCGACTCGAGCGTGTTCACCGTGGACAGCATCGCGGCCGGGACCTACACGATCTTTTGCGACCAGCAAGGACACGAGGCCTCGGGCATGAAAGGCACGCTGACGATCACCTAGCCAACCCTGTTTCCGCGCGGAAACCACGTATCCACTGGCAACCCTCGGTCGTTTCCGCGCGGAAACCACGACTGAGAAGGGTGCTACTTCGTCGGGCTTGGGCTCGGCGACGGCGAAGGTGACGGCGACGGCACAGGACTCGGCGACGGCGACGGCGGCGGCCCCGGCGCCGTGGCGAGCACCTCGACGACGAAGACCAGCGTCGCGTTCGGCGGAATGATCACGGCCCCGCTTTGCGGATCGGTCTGACCCGCGGCTTTATAAGCGAGCGAACCCGGGATGATCAGCTTTCGCTTCCCGCCGACCTTCATCCCAGGGATTCCTTCATCCCACCCCTCGATCACCTGGCCGCGACCGATCTGCACGGTGAAAGACCCCCGACCCGGCTGACGGCTGGTGTCGAACATCTTCCCGCTTGGGGAAAGCCATCCCGTGTACTGCACCGTGATGTTGTCTCCGGTCTTGACCACATCACCGGTGCCGACGACGAGGTCGATGTACTTGAGCCCGTCCGGGTAGGTGATCACCGGCAGCCCGGCGCCTGCGTTGAAGTCGTCAGCCCCCGGCGAGGGGCTCGCAGCGGCCGAAGGTCCGGGACTTTCGTTCGCGACCGGCGGCAGGCTAGCGTAAGGATCTGCATAGCCGCACGCCGCCAGAGCAAGGCCGGTGAGTGAAACGATTGCTAGGAGCAGTCTCCTCACGAGGAGGTGATGTCGATCGAGGTCATCTTGTCGCCGATCTGGATCTTGTCCACGACTTCCATCCCGGAGCTGATCTGGCCGAAATGGTTGTAGACCCCGCTCGTCTCGAGGAACGGCGCTGCCCCTGTGGTGATGAAGAACTGCGACCCGCTCACGCCGGCGGCGCTTGACGCCATTCCGATCGTGCCGCGCGGCCATTTCGATGGGTTGCTCTCGTCGGGCAGCTTGTACGCCGGCCCCCCGGTTCCGTTGCCCAG
>Ga0209117_1000230_pt1 | contig 30781 bp, 28 predicted proteins | sample BlaSpr_A8_OM2_M2_FD_187978 | JGI IMG/M metagenome (GOLD analysis project Ga0209117, IMG submission 187978) | Forest soil microbial communities from Thunder Bay, Ontario, Canada - Black Spruce, Ontario site 2_A8_OM2_M2 (SPAdes) (version 2) | ecosystem: Environmental > Terrestrial > Soil > Boreal... | reverse complement strand
CAACGTGGTCCTCAGCCTGCGCCGGGCGCGGGCGGAGACGACGTGGATCGTCGCCGCGGAGAAGCAGGCCGACGGTTCGGTCATCGATGCGGACGTCCGCGAGCAGAACAAGGGCGGACTGATCGTCAACATCCTGGGGTTGCGAGGCTTCTTGCCTTCGAGCCAGGTGGCGCGCGCATACGCGGGTAGCCTGGAGTCGCTGGTCAGCCAGCGGATCCCCGTGAAGATCCTCGAGGTCAACCGGAAGCGGAACCGGCTGATCGTCAGCCAGAAGGCTGCCGAAGACGAGGATCGCGCACGCAAGCGAGAAGAGCTATTCAGCCGGCTCCAGACTGGGACCACGGTCAAGGGGACGGTGTCAGGAATCACCAGCTACGGAGCGTTCGTGGACATTGGTGGGGCCGACGGACTGATTCACATCTCCGAGCTGTCGTGGGATCGCGTTTCCAAGGTCACAGATGTCTTGCAGCTGGGCGATGAGGTCACCGTGAAGGTGATCAAGCTCGACCCCGAGCAGACGCGCATCTCCCTTTCCTTGCGGCAGCTGCAGCAGGACCCCTGGGAGAGGCTCGTGCAGTCGATGCCGATCGGCTCGATCGTGGAAGGCCAGGTCACAAAGACCAAGAAGTACGGCGCCTTCCTGCAGATCATGCCCGGGATCGAAGGGCTGCTCCACATCTCGGAGCTCTCGTGGGACCATGTGGAGCGGACGGAGGACGTGCTCAAGGTAGGGGAGACGCTGCAGGTGAAGGTGATCGGTATCGACACCGCCCGCCGCCGCATCTCGCTCAGCCTCAAGCAGCTTTCGGCTCCGCCGGCCAGCCTTGCCAACGGGCATTCAGAGCAGCGGCCGCGCGAGTACGACGAGACCGAGGACGAGTCCTAGCTCTCAGCTTCCCAGGGTAGCCAGGCGCTGGCTCGCCGGAGAGTAATAGGGGTCGATCTCGAGGGCTCTCAGGTAGTGCCTGCGCGCATCTGCCGACCGGCCGAGCTGCGCTTCGCCATCACCAAGCTCGACGTACAGGCTGGGTTCGGTTTCGCCCAGGTCGGCCGCGCGCCTCATCTCGTCGACGCCCTGCGCCACCGATCCCTGGGCCACGAGGCCTTGCCCGAGCGCCCAGTGATAGCGCGCCTGCAGCGGATCGACGAGCACCGACAGCTCGACCCTCCCCTGCCGGTACCAGGCGTCGGCCAGGATCGGAAAGGCACCAAGCCCGATGGCAAGCAGGGCCAGGGCAACCGCCATGCCTGTGCGCCAGAGCGCCGGGCCGCGCGCTGCAGGAGCCTCCGAAACGTTGGCGCTGAGTGGAGAGGACTCGGCAGCTCGGACCGCCGACCACGCGGTGCCGGCCAGGAGCCAGAAAGCCCCGGTGGCCGGCGCCCAGTCGAAGTTGAAAAGAACCCACACGGTGTAAGCAACGCACGCTGCGGCCAGCGCTCCGACGTCGCCGGCGAAGCGCGAGCGCCAGGCTCCATTGAAAAGGACGGCGAGAACCAGGCCAAGCGTTGCCAAGCCAAGCAACCCCTGGGTGGCAGCGAGGTCCAGAGGACCCGCATGGACGCGGTCGAAGGTGACGCCCGGCGACCAGTCGCCGCTCAAGAACCGGCCGAACGCGAGCCCGGTTGCGTCTTCGCCCCATCCGGTCACGGGCCGCGCCGAGATCATGTGCAAGGCGTCCTGCCAGAGATGAAGTCTCAGCGGGGCGGGGTCGTCGTTGAGAAGGCGCAGCGGCGACACCATGACCACCAGAAGAAGAGCCAGCATCACACCAGTTGAAGCAACGGCTGCACGGACTGCGCGACTACCTCTCAGTGCGAAGACCACCAGCGTCAGCGCGCCCGCGATCGCCCCGAGCGCACCGCTGCGTGAGGTCGTGGCGATCAGCCCGCCCGCCATCACGGCCACGCTCAGCCACCAGGCGAACACGAACCGACCGCCTCGCCAAGCTCGGGCGATCGCCAACGGCGCGGCCATCGCGATCAAAGCGCCGAGGAGGTTGGCGTTCCCGAGGTTCCCATCCGGGCGGAACCCAACCGACAGAGCCACCTGCACGAATGCCTCGAGGCAGGCCACTGCAGTACCAAACACGAATGCCGGCACCACCCAGTCTCGAGACCTCGGCTCCCGCAAGAGCCAAACGGCGGCGACGAGCAACCCGAGGTAGCTGAGGCGAACGGGGATTGACTCGTAACGGGAATACGAGCCGGCGAAGCTCAGGGGCCACGAGATGGAGAGAGCAAAGGCGACGAGGGCGGCCGCAGCGGCTGCGAAAAGCGGCCACCGGAGCCTCCCCAAGCCGGGCCCCCCGGGCGTCAAAAGAGCGGCTCCTATGCCGAGGCAGGCGCCGGCGATCACGAGGGAATAACGAGGCAGGATGAATTCATCCACCAAGTTGGGTATAAAGGCCGTCGGAAGGGCCAAAGCGACCGCCGCAGGGAGGTAACCGCCGAGGCGTCCGAGAAGCGGCCTCATCGCGCCTCCAGCAAAGGAAAGCTACCGGTCGAGTTGGACGTTATATTAGGTGCGGAGGTACCAGCGGGTACCCGAGCAACGTTGGAGGAGGTGCTGGCCCCACCCAAGCCGTAGGAACCCAGGAGGAAAGAACCTTGTATCCGTTTGAGAGATTTACTGAGCGCGCCAAGAAGGTTCTGACGCTCGCTCAGGAAGAAGCAGAACGATCGCACCACAGCTATATCGGTACCGAGCACTTGCTCCTGGGCTTGCTCCGTGAGGGTGAAGGCCTGGCTGCCAAGGTCCTCAACAATCTTGGCGTGGAAATCGGGAAGGTCCGCCAGACCATCGAATCCGTTCTAGGCCGCAACGAGCGGATCATCATCCAGCAGATCATCCCGACGTCGCGTGTCAAGAAGGTGATCGAGATCTCCTTCGAAGAAGCACGCCGGATGGGTCACAACTACGTCGGCACAGAGCACCTTCTGCTCGGTCTTCTGATCGAGGGCGAAGGCATCGCCGCGCATGTCCTCGAGGACCTGGGGGCAACGCTGGAGAAGGTGCGCTCGGAAATCGAGCGCCTGCTTCACGACTCGAGCGCTGAGACGGAAGCTGAGCCTGCTCCGAAGAAGCCGTCGAAGACGCCGCTGCTCGACCAGTTCGGGCGAGACCTCACAGAGCTCGCACGTCGAAACCAGCTCGACCCGGTGATCGGGCGGGAGATGGAGATCGAACGCGTCATCCAGATCCTGAGCCGCAGGACCAAGAACAATCCCGCCCTGATCGGCGAGCCCGGCGTGGGCAAGACCGCCATCGCGGAGGGTTTGGCTCAGCAGATCAACATGGGCAACGTCCCAGAGTCGTTGCAGCACAAGCGCGTGCTGACGCTCGACATGGGCGCTCTGGTCGCCGGTACCAAGTACCGCGGTGAGTTCGAAGAGCGGCTCAAGAAAATCCTCGACGAGATCCGGTCGAGCCGCGAGGTCGTGCTGTTCATCGACGAGCTCCACACTCTCGTTGGCGCGGGCGCGGCGGAAGGCGCGATCGACGCTGCCAACATCCTCAAGCCGGCGCTGGCTCGAGGAGAGATCCAGTGCATCGGTGCGACGACCCTGAACGAGTACCGCAAGTACATCGAGAAGGACGCCGCGCTCGAGCGCAGGTTCCAGCCCGTTTATGTCGACCAGCCGACGCTCGAAGAGACGATCGACATCTTGAACGGCGTGAAGTCGCTGTATGAAAAGCACCACCGCGTGACGATCACCGATGCAGCCGTGCACGCTGCGGCCGTGCTCAGCGATCGCTACGTAAGCGACCGCGCTTTGCCGGACAAGGCGATCGACTTGATCGATGAAGCCTCGGCGCGCGTGCGGATGAAGCTCACGACCACTCCTGACGACTTGAAGGAACTCCAGAAGGAGATCAAGAAGCATCGGTCGGACCAGGACGAGTCGGTCAACAAGCAGGACTTCGAGGCCGCGGCAAGCGTTCGCGACAAGGTCAAGAAGCTGCAGGACAAGCTCGCCTTGAAGGAAGCGGCGTGGCGAGACAAGCTCGGGGAGACGGTTCCTGAGGTCGGTGAGGAGCACATCGCGCAGATCGTGGCCGCGTGGACCGGAGTTCCCGTGTCCAGGTTGGTCGAAGAGGAGACCGCGCGACTTCTTCGCATGGAGGAGGAGATTCACAAGCGGATGGTCGGCCAGGACGAGGCCATCAAGACCGTCTCTCAGGCAGTGCGGCGCGCCCGCGCAGGTCTGAAAGACCCACGACGTCCAATCGGCTCGTTCATCTTCCTTGGGCCCACCGGCATCGGAAAGACCGAGCTGGCCCGCGCGCTGGCCGAGTACCTGTTCGACTCGGAAGACGCGCTCATCAAGCTCGACATGTCCGAGTTCATGGAGAGGCACACCACCGCGAGGTTGGTCGGTTCACCTCCGGGTTACGTGGGTTATGACGAGGGCGGTCAGCTGACCGAGGCGGTCCGTCGCCGGCCTTACTCGGTGATCCTGTTCGACGAGATCGAGAAGGCACATCCAGAGGTCTTCAACATGTTGCTGCAGATCCTCGAGGATGGGCGGCTCAGCGACGCCAAGGGCAAGGTGGTCAACTTCGCGAACACCGTGATCATCATGACCTCGAACCTCGGCATTCGCGACGTCAACCAGGCGGGCACCTCACTGGGTTTCCAGCCTTCGGTCGTGGATGAGGCGGATGAGGTCGAGCGGCGCCACAAGAACACCAAAGAGAAGATCGACGAAGAGCTCAAGCGGATGTTCCGCCCCGAGTTTCTCAACCGCGTTGACGCCATCGTCGTGTTCAAGAGTTTGACGACGGACCAGATCCGGCTGATCGTCGATCTGCAGCTGCAGAAACTCGGCAAGCACCTGGTCGAGATGCAGATAACGATCGAATGCACGGACGCGGCGAAGGAACTTCTTGCCAAGGAAGGCTTCGACCGGGTGTACGGCGCCCGACCGCTGCGGCGTGTGATCACAAACCGGATCGAAGACCAACTTTCGGAGCACCTGCTTCGAGGGAAGATCGCCCGGGGCGACACGGTACAGATTGACGTGGACGGAGAGGACGGCCTCAAGTTCACGCCGGTCAAGCACAAGCACAAGGAACCGGCGGGGGCGGCGGCGAAGCCCTAGTCCGACTTACTCAGGAGCTCACTGAGACCCGCATCCGCGATTGGATGCGGGTCTTTTTGTTTCCCTTTCGAAGGTTGCGCGCCCATCCTCGCGTGCTTGCGTCCTTTCAAAGGCACCGTTGGCGCCAGACGTGTCGAATCGGCGAGTTCAAAGGCGCGTTTAGTGCCAGTGGTGTCGAATCCAGCGCATCCAGGCCGGTTTGTGCCGGCCAGGCGGGCCTTTCCCGCCATTGCGCCCACGACTAAACCCAGTGCGAGACCCAACACCCTCTTCATTGCCCTGTCCTTTCTTTTCCGCTCTGCTCATTGGCGCCCTTGGTTCGTGATCTCACGAGGCGTTGCGTTGACCCATTGAGCCGACCGGCGGGAAATAGCGAATTCGGGACTCTTGACGACCTTTACAAGCAGGGTTGGAATGCGCTGGCGCGCAGGCTAAATTGATTGGCGGTTGGCTTGGTTGGACCTGGGGGAGGGGAGGGACCCCGCAGGGGTCTCGGGTTCGGTTAGCCACCTCTCGAGGCCGGCTTCGAGGATGGCCGGCGTCGTCTTGCTCTTGATCAGGTGGTCGAGCGCGCCCAGCTTGGCTCCGCGTTCGACCAGCTCCTGCTCCGAGTGACTGGACAGGATCACAACAGGGACCGCTTGCGTCTGCGGGTCGGCGCGCAGTGCCTCGAGAACCTCGAGGCCGCCGAGCTTGGGCAACCGGAGGTCGAGAAAGATGATGTCGGGCAGAGAGGTCCGGGCCATCTCGAGTGCCACCTCGCCGTCGCCGGCGACCTGGACCTGATAGCCGTCGAGCTCCAGCTTCAGCTTGTACATCGCGGCGACGGCAGGGTCGTCCTCGACGAAAAGAACGCGGACGTCGTCTGGGCCCGCCCCGTTGGAGTGATTCACCCTTCCCTCTCATCTGAAAACGCACAGGTCGATTCGACTCCGCAGGCTAAATTCGACCCGCCTTCACCCCACAATTGAGCACGGTGAGCGCCCCAACTCCCCTTCGCCTGCGCCCGCTCGAGATCGGCGACCTGCTCGACGAGACCTTTCGGATGTATCGCCGCCACTTCGTGCTCTTCGCGGGCCTGTCAGTCATCTGCGCCATACCGACGGCGGCGGTGACTGGCTTCACCCTTTTCACAGTGTTCAACACAGTGCTTACGCCGGGCAGCAGTCGAATCACTTTCGACCCGACGATCCTGATCTGGCTCGGCATCTTCTTCCTGGTCACGCTGGCCCTGGTGCCCTTTCAGTACGGAGCCGTTACATATGCCGCTTCCGAATCGGCGCTTGGGCGACCCGTCACTCTGTCGGGCGTCCTTCGGGGCGTTCTTCGCCGTTACTTTCCGCTCCTGGGCTACATGGTCCTCATCTCGCTGATGGCAATCGCGTTCTGCCTTCTTCCACTCTGGATCTGGATCTGGGTGGGCTGGTGCGTGGTCATGCCCGTGATGTTCATTGAAAACGTCGGCCTTCTCCAGGCGATGGGACGGAGCTGGCGACTTGTGCAAGGGCGCTGGTGGCGGACCTTCCTAGTCCTCTTCCTTATGTTCGTGGTTTATTACGTCGTCAGTCTTGCCCTGCGCGCGTTCCTCGCTCTGGGCCAGGCGCTGCTCCAACTCGTCGTGTCGCAGCTGGTCATCGTGTGGATCGCGGCAGCGACGTCCGCCATCGTCGACTCACTCGTCTATCCGGTGGTCCAGATCGCCATCGTTCTGATCTACTTCGACCTGCGCGTGCGCAAAGAAGGCCTCGACCTGTTCCAGCAGGCGCAGCGAATCAGCCCGCCGCTGCCGGCACCGTGATAATTCGCTGACGATTCACACCGTGTTTCGCGCGATCGCCTTGGCTGCCACCGTGCTGGCGCTCGGGGGTGTGACAGCAATTCCCGCTTCCGCTGATGCCCCGGCGCCCGATGTGTACCGGCAGGCCGTCCAGGACGCATACGACCAGGTGAAGGTTCCGGCGCCCACTGATGCGGCGAGGCGCCAGGCGATCACCGCGCTCGAAACGGGCACCGGCGCATCGCAGCCCGAGATCCTGAAAGACCTCAGGCGTCAGCCTCCTGATTACGTGGACGCAAGAGCCCGCATGGTCGCCCTTCTGGCATTCCTGGACGGGCCGGCCAACACTTCGGACCCGCAGCTGGCGCAGCAGCGCCTCCACGATGTCTTGGCGATGCCGCGCTACGACGCGTTGCGCGCCCCTCCGTCTTTGCTGGACCGGTTCGGGCTGTGGGCCCGCGATTTGATCCGCCGCCTGCTCCGCCTACTGTTTGGTGGCGGCGGCGGCGGCCCGCAGATTGCCAACTGGTTCTTGTACGGGATCGGCGCCGCAGTCCTTGCCGCAATAGCGGTCGTCGTCTTCCGCTCCGCTCGGGGGCGGTTTCGCGAGGATGTAATGGCGAATCAGCCTGCCGGACCTCGAGCGCCGGCCGACTATTTCGCCGAGGCGGATCGCCTTGCCGCGGACGGGGATCGCGTCGGAGCGATTCGCGCGTTGTGTGCCGGCGTCGCCGCCACACTCGCGGGCGAACACACGTGGGTTGGCAGCCCACTGACCGTGCGCGAGATCTTCCAGCGCGCGCCGGATCCGACTCGACTGCGCGCACTTCTCGTGCCGTTCGAGGCCGCCGTTTACGGCGGTCGCGAAGTCGACGCCGCGACGTATGAGCGTGCCGCACTGGTCGCCGCGCCATACCGCCAGCCGGTGACGGTGGCGGCATGAAGGGAGCACGCGGCTGGGTCATCGTTGGCGCTGTCGCAATTGCCATCGCCGCAGCCTTGTACTTCCTGCAGCCACACCAGGAGTCTCCGGATCACAGCTCGTGGAGCGATGCCGCCAACGGCACTTCCGCGGTACGGCTTTTCGCGGAATCCATGGGCCACAAGACAGGGCAGATCAGCGGAACCTTCGATCCGCCGTCAGTACCCGGAATGATGTTTGTGTTCACCCCGACCAGCCCTTACCGGGCCGACGAGGCCCAGCGCACCCGGAATTGGGTCGCCATAGGCAACGTCCTGATCTACGCGTCCGAGGAAGGCGACCGCGAGCTCGACCGTGCGTTTGGCGTGACGCGCGCGGGGGCCTTCGCGATAGTCAACAACGAGCTTGCGACTCCCGTGGTCACAGGCGTCGCGAACGTTGCAGGCGGGGGACTCTTGATGCCTCTGGAGCCGAGTGCGGAGCAGGTAGCGTTTCTACGAACGTCGAACGGACTTGTGCTGGGCTACATACAGAAGATCGGGATTGGCACAGTCGTGGTGCTTGCCGACCCCCTGGTGCTGGGCAACGGCTACCTCGACAAGCAGGACAACGGCCGCCTGCTGGCCGACCTGCTTGGCCTGACCGGGTACAACTTCCCGGTTTACTTCGACGAATACCACCACGGCGTCGTCCTCGGCGACTTCGCGCCCCAGGCCTGGCTCACCACGCCCTGGGGAGCCGCGCTGCTCTGGCTGCTCGTCGTGATGTTCTTCGGGCTGCTGCTGCGCGGCCGGCGCTTTGGGCCGATCATCCCGCGGCCCACGGAGGTGGCGCGTGCCGACGTGGAGTGGGCAGTCGCGGTCGGCGGGCTGCTGCGGCGTTCGAGCGCCCGCGCGGTCACCCTGGGCCTGCTCGCGTCGGCCACCGAACGTGCGGTGGCGGCTCAGACGGGCATCCCGCTGCAGCCGCGCGAGCGTTTCTGGAACGCTCTGTGGGTGAGTGTGCCGGAGCTCGCCGCAGAGCTCGCCGAAGCGGAGAACGCGCTCCATGCGGCCGCGCTCAGCGAGCCCGAGCTGTTGAAGGCGGCCCAGCGCCTTCACCGCATCGCCCATGCGGCGTCGGGTAGGGTGGCCTGATGGCCGGCACCCCGCCCGAGTTCTACGCCCGGCTGCGAGAGCAGCTCATCAAGGCCGTGGTCGGCCAGGAAGATGCGATTCGCCTGTGCGCGATCGCGCTCGTCGCGCAGGGTCACGTCCTCCTCGAGGGTGTTCCGGGCACAGGCAAAACGCTCCTCGCGAAATCGATGGCTCGCGCGCTTGCGCTCGAATACGGTCGCGTCCAATTCACGCCCGACCTCATGCCGGCCGACATCGTGGGCACGTCGGTTTATGACCTCGCGAACCGCACCTTCGCGCTGCGGCGCGGCCCGATCTTCACCAACGTGCTGCTCGCGGACGAGATCAATCGCGCCCCCGCCAAAGTCCAGTCGGCACTGCTCGAGGCGATGGAGGAGCGAGGCGTGACGCTGGAAGGCCAGCAGCTTGCGCTTCCAGCGCCGTTCTTCGTCCTCGCGACGCAAAACCCAATCGAGTACGAGGGCACCTATCCGCTGCCAGAGGCGCAGCAGGACCGCTTCCTTTTCAAAGTCCGGCTCGACTATCCCTCGCCCGCGGACGAGATGGAGATCCTGCGGCGCTGGGAGTCGGGGATCGAGCTGCGCGATCCCATCAAAGCCGGTGTCGAGCCGGTGCTCGGACCCGCCGACATCGAAGCGTGCAGAAACGAGGTGGCCAAGGTCGTGCTCGACGAGAAGATTCGTTCCTACGTGGTGAACCTGGCGTCGGCCACGCGTACCGCGCCCGAGATCGCGCTTGGCGCCAGCACTCGCGCCGAGGTCTTGCTGATGCTTGCTGCGCGCGCGTACGCCGCGTTCGAAGGACAGCAGTTCGTCACGCCTGACCACGTGAAGGCGCTGCTTGCGCCGGCGTTTCGGCACCGCTTGATCCTGCGTCCGGAGGCCGAGGTCAGCGGCCAGACACCTGACAGCGTGCTGGAAGCCGTCGCGAGCAGGGTCGTCCCCCCCCGCTGATAGTGAGGGGATTAGCCCCACAGCCGCGGCTGCTTTGGGCGGTCGCCATCGGGGCGGTTCTGATCGCGCTTGCGACGGCGTCACCTGTGCTCGGCCTCGTCGCGGTGATCTACAACGCCGGTCTTGTCATCGTCGCGGCTCGTGACCTCGCGCTCTTGCCGGGCAGCTCGGGTTATCGCGTTCGCCGCACCATGCCTCAGCCGTTCTCGCTTGGGGAGCACGAAGAGGTAGCTGTCGAGGTGGAGAATCCGGCGGCGGCGGGCCTGAGAGGCGGGATCGCCGATCACGCGCCGGACGACTTGAAGCCGCAGCCCCGCGAGCTCGAGGGCCGCTTCGACGCCGCCGGCCGCCTGACTGTCACGTACCGAACGTCTTCGCCGAAGCGCGGGGCATACAAGTTCGGCCCGGTCGACCTGCGAGTCTGGCGAGACGACGGCTGGTGGCGGCGCCAGGTCCGGCTGCAGCATCCGGCCGAAGTGGCGGTGTTCCCCAACGTCGTTGCCATCAAGCGCATACAGCTGACGTTGCGTCGGGGTCTCCGCGCGATGGCGGGCCTGCGCCGGGCGCGGCCGCCGGGTGCGTCCACCGCTTTTGCCGGCTTGCGTGATTACGTGCGAGGCGATGACGCACGGCGCGTGAACTGGACCGCCACCGCCAGGCGCGACCGTCCGGTGGTCGTCGAGGTGGAGGCCGAGAGAGGCCAGCAGGTGATGATCGCGATCGACTGCGGCCGGCTGATGACCGCGCCCGCCGGCGAGCTGGACAAGCTCGATCACGCCGTGAACGCCGCGCTGATGCTTGCCTGGGTGGCGCAGGCATACGGAGACCGAGTCGGCCTGATGACGTTCGACGACCATGTGACGACCTTCATCAAGCCGGAGCGCGGGAGCACGCAGCTGCGCCGCTTGACCGAAGCGCTGTACGCCATCAAACCCGAACATGTGGAACCGGATTTCGGCCATGCCATGACACACCTCGCGCTTCGACTCGGCCGGAGATCGATGGTGGTGATCCTCACCGATGTGCAGGACCGCGAGGCTTCAAAGGAGCTGGTCGCGCACTGCCTCCGGCTTTCGGCGAAGCACCTGGTGCTGGTGGTCGCGATGTCCGACCCGGCAGTCCTCGCCGCGCGCGACGCCCCGATTGCAACGGGTGCGCGTGCCTACGAATGGGCGGCTGCCGAGGAGTTCGTCACGAGCCGTAGAGAGAGCTTCGAGCTGATGCGGCGCGGCGGAGTGCTGGGCCTTGATGTCGTCGCCGGCGGCCTTTCGCCTGCTTTGGTCGAGCGCTACCTGGAGCTCAAGGAACGTGCGTTGCTTTGACTTGTGCGCCCCGTGCGGCCGGTGAGCAGTAGATAGGAATAGAAGAGCAGCCCGGTCGTTAGCCCGATCGTCAACTTAACCGGGATCGGCGCATCCGAGGGGGAGATGTTGCCCTCGATGATGCCGGCGATCACGAGCAACGGAGCAAGGCCGAGGAGCAGCGTGAACGCGCGCGGCGCCGCGATCGCGAGTGCATCGGAGCGGTTGTGATTGCCCGGTGAGATGAGCGCCCAACCCATCATCAGCCCGCCAGCACCCTGCGCGACCACTATCGACAGCTCGAGCACACCGTGTGCGATCACGAAATCAAACAGGCCGCCGCTGACTCCATAAGCCTGAGTCAGCCCGAACAGCCCGCCGAGGCTGATTCCGTTCGTGATCATCACCCAGATCACCGGCAGCCCGAAGGCGGTGCCGACGGCAAACGCAAGCATGGAGACCCAGATGTTGTTGGTCATGATCAAGCCGGCCGCTGCGACGCGGGCGTCGGCCGGGATGTGAGTCCACAGCTGATGGTGGTGTACCTGGTCAATCAGCTGCGGCGAAAAGATGGAGTACGCGGCGTCGGGATTGGCAAGCATCACGAAGTAGCTCACGAACGCCGGGACGAACAGGAGGGCCCCCGCCGCCAGCAGGTACGGCGCCGCCTCGCGGTAGGTGCGGGGAAGAGTCTCTGTATAGAAGATGCGTATCCGCTGCCGTAGGTTTCCGCCACGGCGGTAGACGATTCCATGGCCGCGAGCGACCAGTCCGTTGAGGTAGCGATGCACCGGCTCGCCCGGCCAGTCGCGCTGCGCCCGAGCGAGGTCCGCGGTGGCTCGCCGGTAGAGGGAGGCCACAGTCAGCACCTGGGCCGGCGCGAGGCCGTTGAGCTGGCCTCCGCCCGCGCGCGCGAGCAGGTCCTCGAGCCGGTTCCAGTCGTCCCGCCTCAGCACGACGAAATCCTCCGGTCTCACGGACCAAAATTACCTGACATGCAGGAGTTACCGGACACCGACCTGATAGTGCCGACCCCGGAGCGGGTTTCGTTCGACTACCAGGTGGCCGGTCTTGGAACTCGGGCGATCGCCCAGCTCCTTGACCTGCTCGTCGTCGGCGGGATCCTGTTGGCCGTCTATTTCGTCGCCTTCGCGGCTGCCGCGGCGAATGCCAACACCGTCGCTACGTTGATCGCGATCATCGGGAGCTTTGTCGTGATCTTCGGCTACTTCTGGGTGAGCGAATCGCTGTGGTCAGGGCAAACCATCGGGAAGAAGGTGTTCCGCCTTCGAGCTGTAGGCGATCGCGGCGAGCCACTCACGTTCGGGCAGGCCGGGATCCGGAACATCGTCCGGATCGTCGACTTCCTTCCCTATGCGTATGGCGTTGGGTTGATCGTGCTTTTTGTGAACGGCAAGGGCAAGAGGCTCGGCGACCTCGCGGCCGGCACCATCGTGGTCAAGGACTCGGATTCCGTCGCGTTGTGGCAATTGCCGGGAGCCAGGACCCCGGTTTCACCTTCAGGCGCGGCTGGGCCGGCTTCGAATGCGTACACCGCGGCAACGCCCGCCGAGCTGACGCTGCGCCGCCTCGACCCCGAGCTGCGCCGGTTTGTCAGCTCATATGCAAGAAGGCGGCCGGAGCTTGCCCTCGAAGTAAGGGTCCAGCTCGCGGGTCAGGTCCAGGCCAGTCTTCGCGGTGCGGTCCCGGACCTGTTCGCCCAGAGTGGGCCGCTCGCCGCGCTCGATCACCTCGCGGATCTGGAGAGGCAGTAGACGAACTTGCTTTAAGCCCCTCACCCTAGCCCTCTCCCCAAGGGGGAGAGGGAAAAAAGAGGACGCCGCCCCGGGGGTAGTCAGGGCGGCGCCAATACGCCTCAAGGAACCGGGTGTCGATTTCCGTTCCTCTCAATAAATACAACGCCCTAGCCTGTAAAAGGCTACGCGGCCACTTGTAAATCCCCCCGATGGGTGGGAGAGTATTCCCTCCATGCCCAAGCCCTCGATCACTTTCGTATGCACAGACTGCGGTGGCGAGAGCCTGCGCTGGGCCGGCCAGTGCCCCCACTGCCAGGCCTGGAACACGCTCCAGGAATTCCAGGTGCGCAAGCCGGCCGCCGGTCGCGGCGGCACGAAGGCGAAGGCCGGCAATTCGAAACCGATCGCCCTGAGTGAGATCGCGAGCGACGGCGCGCCGCGCCGCGCGCTGGCGTGGGACGAGCTCAACAGAGTCCTGGGAGGCGGGATCGTGCCGGGAAGCCTGGTCCTCGTCGGAGGCGAGCCTGGCGTGGGTAAGTCGACACTGCTCATGCACGCCGCGGCGCAGGTCGCCAAGGGCGGTGGACGTGTGCTCTATGTCTCAGGTGAGGAGTCGGCCCAGCAAATCCGCATGCGAGCGCAGCGGCTGGGCGCGCTCGAGTCGGGTATCTTCCTCCTCGCGGAAAACGACCTCGACGCGATCTGTGAGTCGATCACCGCCGAGCCGCCTCTCCTGGCGATCATCGACTCGATACAGACGGTGACCGACGCCGGTTTCGAAGGTGGCGCCGGCAGCGTGACCCAGGTGCGCGAGTCGGCCGGCCGCCTGATGCGGCTCGCCAAGGAGATCGGGGTGCCGATCTTCCTGGTCGGACATGTGACCAAAGACGGTTCAATCGCCGGACCGAGGGTCCTGGAGCATATCGTTGACACCGTGCTGTACCTGGAAGGCGACCGGCGGCAGGAGCTTCGGATCCTGCGCGCGATGAAGAACCGATTCGGCTCGGCCGAAGAGATTGGCGTCTTCGCGATGGGCGAAGCCGGGCTGGAGGAAGTTTCAGACCCCTCGGCCGCCCTTCTCGGTTCCGCGGCCACGTCCTCGCCAGGCACCGCGATCGTCGCGGCGCTGGAGGGGACGAGGCCGCTTCTGGTCGAGATCCAGAGCCTCGTCAACAAGAACGAGAACAGCATGGTGCGGCGGATCGCCAACGGCATCGACATCAACCGCCTGCACATGATCCTTGCGGTTTTGGAAAAGCGTCTCGACCACAAGTTCGGAAATTCAGACGTCTTCGTCAGCGTCGCGGGGGGCATCCGCGTGACGGAGCCTGCCGCAGATCTCGGTCTTGCCCTGTCGATCGTCAGCAACCAGAACAACAGGCCACTGCCAGACGGCCTGGTTGTCATCGGTGAGCTGGGATTGACGGGCGAGGTGCGCCGCGTGGGCCAGCTCGAGCGCCGCCTCCAGGAGGCGGCTCGGCATGGATTCACCAGCGCATTGATTCCGGCCGGCGTAAAAGCCGGACGGCCATCCGGCCTCGACGTGGTCGAGGTCAGGACCCTGGCGGAGGCCGCCTCCGCCGCATTTTCTACACCTATGAGGTCTGGCGCATTCATCAGGGGGGCCGGAGTATCGGTCTCCTGAGGAGGTAGTCGTGAAGCGTTCCGAGCGTCTTGCCCGTTGGATCGGGACAGGGCTCGGAGTGGTCGGTGGTTTCGTCCTTGGTTATGGCTTGGTTCGGCTCGCAGGGCATTCCGCGCAGCCGGGCTGGGTCATCATCGGGCTGACCACGCTGGAAGGCATGATCTTCGGCTACCTGGGCACACCCTATGTGCTCGGTGGCTGGCGGTCGTTCAACTTCCGGTTGACGAGCACTCCGCTACCCGACCTGCTGAGCGGCCTTTTAGGCATGGTCGTCGGTCTTGTCATCGCGGTTCTCATCGGCTTCTTCGTGCGCGACCTTCCTTATGGGATCGGACTGTCATTCGTGCTCGCACTCTTGCTGGCGGCTCAGGGCGCCGCGGTCGGCCTCACCCGCCGCGCCGAGCTGACGGCGCTTTTTTGGGGCGGCGCCCGCGAGGCGGAAGGTCATCGGATGCCCTCCGTGTTGCTCGACACCTCGGTCATCATCGACGGCCGCATCCAGGACATCGCAAAGACCGGTTTCGTGGACATGCCGCTTGTGGTCCTCAGCTCGGTCCTGCGCGAGCTCCAGATGGTGGCTGATTCCGCGGACGCCACGCGACGCCGTCGCGGCCGAAGAGGCCTCGACGTGCTGACGGAGATGCAGAAAGACGCGTCCATCAACCTGCAGGTCGAAGAGGACGACCCGCCCCCAGGCACGGAGGTCGACGCGCACCTGGTCCGCATGGCCAAGCGAAAGGGCTGGGCGATCATGACCAACGACTTCAACCTCAACCGCATTGCCCGGCTGGAGGGCGTCGCGGTGCTGAACCTGAACGAGCTGGCGCAAGCGATGCGGCCTGTCGCGATTCCCGGCGAGGAGATCCTGGTCACCGTCGCGCGAGAAGGCAAAGAGCCAGGCCAGGGAGTCGGGAGCCTCGACGATGGCACCATGGTGGTGATACAGAACGGCCGCCGGCTCCTGAACCAGACGATCACCGCAGTCGTCACTTCTGTGATCCAGACCTCGGCCGGCCGGATGATCTTTGCCGAACCGGCCGGCACCAACGGGCGGCGCCCGATCAATCGCGCCAAGCCCGAGGACCCTGTTTGAGAGTGACTGTCGGAGCTATCGTCGCGGCCGCTGGCTCGGGCTCGCGGCTTGGCAAAGGGAGCAAAGCCCTGGTCCAGCTCAACGGGCGGACCACGCTGGCCCGCGTTCTGGAGCTCTTTCTCGCCCTGGATGAGGTGGACAGGATAGTTGTCGTTGGCCCTCCGAGCCGGCTCGAGTTCGCCGAGCGCGAGGTGCAGTCTTTACACCCGCGAAAGCCGGTGATCGTCAAAGCGGGCGGAGAGAGCCGGCAAGAATCGGTCCGGGTCGGCCTGAGCGCGCTCGGCGAGTGCGACTTCGTTCTAGTGCACGACGCGGCGCGACCATTGGCGACCGCGACGCTGGTGCGCAGGGTCCTTGCGGCGGCGATGGAGTCCGGCGCCGCATTCCCCGCCATCTCTCCGCGCGACGCTGTCAAGAGAGTCGACGGCAACCGCCTGATCGAAAGCCTGGACCGATCCCGCATTGTGCTCGCGCAAACGCCGCAGGCCTTCTCCTACGAGCTGCTGTCCCGAGCCCACCGCGAGGCGGCTGACGCGGGCCTGGTTGGTGATGACGACGCGCAGCTCGTCGCCGCTACCGGTCACGCGGTCACGATGGTGGAAGGCGAGCCTGCCAACATCAAGCTCACGACACCTGAGGACCTCGGCGTCGTCGAGGCGCTGATCAAAGAGCAGGAAGCTGCCTCCAGGTGAGGGTTGGAATTGGATATGACGTCCATCCTCTGAAGGCCGGCCGGGATCTGATCCTGGGTGGCGTGCGCATCGACCACACCGCCGGGCTCGACGGGCATTCGGACGCCGACGTCCTCACGCATGCGGTGATCGACGCGCTGCTCGGCGCTGCCGCGCTGGGCGATATCGGGAAGCTGTTTCCATCTGACGATCCGAAATTCGAGGGGGCATCGAGCCTGGACATGTTGTCGACCGCGGCGGATGCGGTGCGCGCCGCCGGCTATCGAGTCGTCAACATCGACAGCACCGTGATCGCCGAAGCACCGCGCATGCAGCCGCACCTGCTGGAAATGAAGGACACGCTGGCCAGGTGCCTGACGATTGACGCCGGGCGCGTGAGCGTCAAAGCCACGTCTCCAGAAGGCCTTGGCGCGTTGGGCCAGAGAGCCGGTATCGCGGCGCACGCCATCGCGCTGGTTGAGGAAACGTGACGGTCAAGCTGCACAACACGCTGACCGGGGCCAAGGGCGTCTTCGAGCCGCTCGAGGACGGGCGTGTCCGAATCTATACGTGCGGACCCACGGTGTGGAACTTCGCGCATGTGGGCAACCTGCGCGCGTTCCTCTTCTACGACCTCGTGCGCCGGCACCTGCAGGTGAGCGGTTACCGCATAACCCACGTCATGAACCTCACAGACATCGACGACCGTATCCTCGACCAGGCGATGCACGCGGGGACCACGATCGGTGAGTACGTCAAGCCTTACGTGGCGGCGTTCTTCGAGGACATGTCGGCGCTGCGCGCGCAGCCCGCGGAGCACTTTCCACGCGCGACCGAGCACATCCCCGAGATGGTGGAGATGATCAGCAAGCTCATCGAGGAAGAGCACGCGTACGTCGCCGACGGCGACGTGTACTTCCGCATCGCGAGCTTTCCGCAGTACGGCGCGCTGTCGCACCTCGACCGGAGCGGCCTCAAGGCCGGCACTCGAGTTGCGGCAGACAAATATGACAAGGAATCCGTAAGCGACTTCGCTCTATGGAAGAAGGCACAACCTGGCGACGAGAAGCTGGGCGCGGCCTGGGACGCACCGTTCGGTCGCGGCCGGCCGGGCTGGCACATCGAGTGCTCGGCGATGAGCAAGCGGTACCTCGGCGACACGCTCGACATCCACGCCGGCGGCGTGGACCTCATGTTCCCGCATCACGAGAACGAGATCGCGCAGTCGGAGGCGGCCAACCACAAACAGTTCGCTCGCGTGTGGCTGCACTCGGAGCATCTCACCGACGCGACGGGCGAGAAGATGTCCAAGAGCGCGGGTGGCTTCACCACGCTTCGTGACCTGGTGGATGCAGGTCACGACCCGGTGGCAGTCCGCTTTTTCCTGATCGCCAACGCTCACTACCGCGCGCGCCTTCGGTTGAGCAGCGAGGCTTTGCATGCGGCGGCCGAGCAGGTGCGGCGCCTGCGCGAGTTTGCCGACCGCGTGAGCCGTACTGTGGCCGGCCGGGCGGAGGATGAAGATCTGTTGCGCCGCATCGGCGAGGTGCGGACCGGATATCGCGAGGCACTGGACGACGATCTCAACCTGCCCCAGGGCATCGGCCTGGTGTTCGAGCTGGTCCGCGAGGCCAATGCGGCTCTGGATGCCGAGCGTGTTGGCGAGCGCGGCCGGCAGGCGTTGCTGCAGCTGATCGACGACGTCGACGCTCACCTCGACGTCGTGCGTGCCGATGAGCCCGGACTCGCCGAAGAGGTCGAGCGTCTGATCGCGGATCGCGAGGCGGCGCGCAAGGCCCGCGACTTCGGCAGCGCCGACCGGATTCGCGAGGAGCTTCGCCAGAGGGGCATCGCCCTCGAAGATTCCAAGGATGGTGTGCGATGGCGCCGCGTCCGATAAAACGCCCGATCCCGCGCACCCCTGGTCCGGCGCCGAACCGCGCCCCTTCGCGAATCCCCGCGGCCGGTCTCATCCACGGCCGCAACGCGGTGCTCGAGGCCGCTCGCGCAGGCCGTGTCGTCAAGGTGTACCAGGCGTCGGGTCTCGGCCACGATCCGCGGCTTGATGAGCTCGCGCAGCTGGCGAGGATCGAGGTCGTCCCGCCGGATCGGCTCGATGTCCTTGCTCCAGGTGTTCACCAGGGCGTGGCCGCGGAGCTTCAGCCTCGGCGCGAATGGCCGCTGAAAGAGCTGCTCGCCACCAACCCTTCGTTGCTGGTCGCTCTCGATTCGATCATGGATCCGATGAACCTGGGCGCGATCCTGCGCAGCGCGGAGGTCGCCGGCGCTGAAGGAGCGATCATTCCGGAGCACCGCAGCGCGCCGCTGTCGCCTGCGGCGGTCAAAGCGAGCTCCGGCGCAAGCGAGCTTCTGCGCATCTCGCAGGTCTCCGGGCTGCCATCGGCGATCACGGAGGTCAAGCGATCGGGCATCTGGTGCGTTGCGCTCGATCCGCGAGGCGAGATGCCGGCCTGGGACTTCGACTTCACGCAGCGCGTCTGCGTGGTCATCGGGAGTGAGGGCGAGGGCGTCCACCGGCTCGTCAGAGAGAGGTGCGATGCGCGCGTCCGCCTGCCGGTGAAAGGCCACATCGCGAGCCTCAACGCCTCGGCGGCAGCCTCGGCGCTGCTGTACGAGGTCATCAGGCAGCGGGCCGGCTCCCCACCCGGCGCGCTTTCGCGCGCCGGCCTCCCCACAAGTGGGGAGGCGAGTGCTTTGCCCGGCGATCTGCCCAAAAGTGGGGAGGCGAATTAATGCCTGATTCCACCAGCGAGCTCGAGCGGGCGGTCGCCGACATTCCGTTGACGCGCTCGGCGCGGGAGATCCTCGACCGCGCGGTGGCGGCGGCGAAGGCACGCGGAACGAGCCCCACCGCCCGCGACATCCTCGAGGCCACGCTTTCGACTCGCGGCACGCTGGCCGAGCAGGCGATGCGTGCTTTAGGCGCCGATCCCGCCGCGATCGCGTCACAGCTGTCGCCCGCCGACTCGGATGTGGCGACGGTTCCTCTCCGCCAGCTGCTGGTCAACGCGAATCGCGAAGCCCAGGTGCTCGGTCACTACCACGTCGACTCCATCCACCTTTTGCTCGCGATGCTCTACAGCGATTCGCCTGCGACTTCCACGCCGCTGCAGAAGGCCGGCCTGACGATGTACGACCTCCGCCGGCACCTGCAGGCGGGGACCAAGGCGGATTTCCAGCCTGGGGAATCTGACAGAGCTTCTGCGACCCGATCCCAGCCCGCGCCCGCGGCGGGCAGGGCGCGCAATCAAGCCCAGCCTTCGGCTGTCCCTGCGAGAGCGGACGCTTCGCTGCGGCGGAAGCCGTGGCCCTCGCTGCGCGGCGTGATCAGAGTCAGCCCGGTCTTCCTCGGTCTCGTCGCCGCCACCGCGGCGGCGGGAGCATTGCTGTGGGTGGGAATCCTCCCCGCGTTTGCCGGACCCCTGACGATCCTTTTCGTCACCGCCGGTTGGATCACCTCGGTGTGCGTGCATGAGTTCGCGCACGCGCTCGTGGCCTACCTCGGAGGCGACATGAGCGTGAAGGACTCCGGTTATCTCGACATGAACCCGCTGCGCTACACGAACGTGCTGCTGAGCCTGGTCATGCCGGTGCTGTTCCTGCTGCTGGGCGGCATCGGCCTTCCGGGTGGAGCGGTTTTCATCAACCGCTCTTCGCTGCGCAGCCGGACCTGGGATTCGGCGGTTTCCGTCGCTGGACCGGTGGGCACGCTGCTGTGCGGCGTGCTCGTCGCGCTTCCTTTTGTGATCCCCGGCCACGGCTCGTGGATCAACCAGACGAATCTCAATTTTTTCGCCGCGCTTGCCTTTCTGGGATTCATCGAGGCGGTGGCGCTGGTGTTGAACTTGCTGCCGGTGCCGGGACTCGACGGGTTCGGCATCATCCGCCCGTGGCTGCCCTACTCGCTTCAAGGTCTGGCCATCCAGTACGGACAGCTCGGGATCATCGCGGTGTTCGCCGCGCTCTGGCTCGTTCCCCCCTTCAGCTCGGCCTTCTTCCAGCTCGTGCTGGATATCACTACCTTTGCGGGCATCGACCCTCGCTTGATCTTCTACGGCCAAGCGCACATGCGCTTCCACTAAGTGAACGATTGATGGAGCGAGTGATTGTCGACGGGTACAACGTGATTCACGCCTGGCCGCAGCTGAAGCGGCTGCTCGGCGACGCGTCGCTGGAGGCGGCGCGTGACAAGTTGGTCGAGCGACTTTCGGTTTTCGGCATGGTCGTCGGTGCGGACGTGACAGTGGTCTTCGATGCGCACCATTCGGCCGCGCGCACCAACAGCGAAGAGCTGGTCGAGGGCGTGCATGTGGTGTTCACGCGCAAAGGTCACTCGGCGGACCACGTCATCGAGCGCATCGCGTACGACGCCTCGCAAACCGGCGACGCGATCACCGTCGCGACATCAGATCGTTTTCAGCGCGACCTGGTGAGGGGGATGGGCGGGGCGGTCATCAGCGCGCCGGAGCTGGAGCGCCGTGTGGTCGAAGCGGAGCACGAGCTCGGCCGTCGGGTCCAAAAGTACCAATGAGCCAGATACGCCGGACACGCATCGTCTGCACCATCGGGCCATCGAGCTCGTCGCCGTCGATGCTGCGCACGATGATCCAGGCCGGCATGGACGTGGCCCGGCTGAACTTCTCCCACGGCGACCACGCCACCCACCGTCAGGTCGCCGCCGACGTGCGGGAGGCCGCCGAAGCGGCAGGCCGGCCGATCGCGCTGCTGGGCGACCTGCAGGGACCGAAGATCCGAACGGGTCCGCTCGAAGCCGCGTTCCAGCGATTGGTTCGCGGCCGAACTGTGTTTCTGACCGGCGCGCATCGGGCAGCCGGCGTGCCGAAGCCGGAGAACGAGATCGAGGTCAGCCACTCCGAGCTTGTCACCGCGCTCCGCCGCGGCGACCGGGTGCTGCTGGATGACGGTCGGATCGAGCTGATGGTGCGCGGCGTCGCGGATGGACGCGCCGAGTGCACAGTGATCCGGGGAGGCCTGCTGGGCGAGAGGAAGGGGGTCAGCGTTCCCGGTCGAACGCTGCCGATGCCCGCCCTGACCGAGAAAGACCTGCAAGACCTGAAGCTGGCGGTGGAGCTCGAGGTGGATTGGGTCGCCCTGTCGTTCGTCCGGCACCCCGAAGACCTGATCCTGTGCAAGAAGCACCTCGGTGCGCTCGGGTGCGGAACGCCGGTGATCGCCAAGCTGGAGAAGCTGGAGGCGATCCGCAACCTGAGCAAGATTCTCGAGGTCGCCGACGCGGTGATGGTCGCGCGCGGCGACCTTGGGGTCGAGCTCAAGCTGGGCGATCTGCCCGCTGTGCAGAAAGAGGTGATCGACCGCGCGAACCGCGCGGGCGTCCCGGTCATCACCGCCACCGAGATGCTCGAGTCGATGGTCACCTCCAACCGCCCCACGCGAGCTGAGGCTTCCGACGTCGCGAATGCGATCTGGGACGGCACCGACGCGGTGATGCTGTCGCAGGAGACGTCGGTCGGTGCGCATCCGATCGAGGCCGTCCGCGCGATGGCCAGGATCTGCCAGTCGGCCCAAAAGCACCCGGCCTTCCAGCGTGCCAGGCAGCCGTGGCGCGAGCCGGGCCAGGTCGGAAGCGCCATCGCCCACGCCGCGGCGGCCGCGGCGGACGAGCTCAAAGCGCGGGTCATCATCGCGTTCACCGAGTCTGGAACTACTGCCCTGCGGTGCAGCAAGGCGCGGCCTCGTGTGCCGGTGATCGCCGCCAGCCCGCACCCGGAGGTCCTCCGCAAGACCGCGCTCTATTCGGGGGTCATCCCGCTTCTGGTGAGCCCGGGCAAGGACACCGACCAGATGGTGGCGAACGCCACCGAGGCAGCCCGGCTCGCCGGCCTGGTCAAGACCGGCGACACCGTGGTGGTGGTGGCGGGGGTCCCTGTCGGCCTCGCCGGCCAGACCAACCTGCTCAAGGTCGAGACCGTCTAAAGCCGCCTTAAAAGGGCCGTCTCCCCCCAAAATTGGGGGGATGCCCGCCATACATGGCCTGCTTGGCCGGATTCAGCGTGCCAACGACGACGCCTCGCTTCGCTTCGGGCCGAACACGGCTGAGGTCGAAGCCTTCATCGATGCGGTCGCCAGGCTGTCGCCCTGGCAGTGGAGGCAGGTCCTGGCGAACCGGCGGCTCGTCGCCTCGGTGACCAAAGAGGGCGCCGGCCAGCCAAGCGAATCAGCCCGCGCGATCCAGGCGGCGATTCGCAGCAGCGACGGCCGCATGTCGGAGCCGATGTCGAAGGCCGGCGAGGTGCTGTTCGATTCGCTCGCGAAAAAGAACGAGGAGAAGCAGGTGGCGGCCTGGCAGGCGATGTCGGCGGTGGTCAACCGTCATCACCTTCCGGCGTTGAAATTTGCCGCCCATTACGCGCCGTTCGCCACGTTGATCCCGGCCTCGGGCTCGGATGTGCTCGACCCGATGACGCTGCGATTTCTCACGGCTTTGGAGGGGCTCACCGCCGCCCAGTGCGAGAACCTCGCCCACCGGCTGCGGATCGAACCCGCCGCCTCGCGCGCGCTTCTCGAGGCGGTGGCCAAGCACCCGGAGGTCAAAAGCGAGGAAGCGGTCGCCATGTCCGCCCTGACCCTGATCCCCGCGCACATCACAGGGGACTCGGGCTGGGCGGCGGTCCGCATGGCGGTCCACGGGGGCCGCGTGCTTGGGTGCATGCCGGACCTGTCTCAGGAGCAGATCGCCATCCTGTGGGCGCCCCTGGAAGCGGTCATCCCACTCGCCTCGCTGGCGGAGGAAGACCACCGGCCGGCTGCGGAACGGATGAGGGATGCGGTCAGCAGCGCGATCCGGACCATGAAGACGCCCAAGAAGAGCCGCCTGCCTGCGGCTGCGCCGGTGAAAACGGTGGCCCCGTTCGGGCGGAACAGTCCTGAGGTCGCGGCCTTCATCAAGGGTGTCAACGAGCTCACGCCAATCCAATGGATGCGCGTGCTGGACCGCCGCAAGCTCGTGGCCAGCGTCACACGCGACAGCAGTGTCGAGCCCGCCGGCGTGGTGCGGTCGATTCTGGCCACGATCGATGGGACCAAGGCGCTCGACACCTTCACCCGGTGCCGCGCGTTCGCGGCCGTCGAACGCGCCGGATTCGCAGTTGAGTCCAACGGGCGGCTGAGCGCGGACCAGGTGACGGAGATGTACGCGCCATTTGCTCAGTCGATTCCATTCGGCTACGTCAACGGGAGCGGTTTCGCGCATCAGCTGGCCGCGCTGAGCAAGAATGACTGGCAGAAGGTCGCTTCGGGCGCGCCTCCGGCGAACGAAGAAGCTGTCGCTCCACTGGTCAACGCAGGCACCGCGCTGATCGACTTCTTCGGCGGCAGGTCCGATGACGAGGCAGTCGCGGCCTGGCATGCGGTGTCGGCGCTCGTGCGCCGCCATCACCTGACGCCGATCAAGTTCGCAGCGTCTTACGCTCCATTCGGGTCGGCCATTCCGGTCACCAGTCCGCGCGCGCTGGGGGCGATGGTGTCGCGCTACGTGACCTCGCTCGGCCGCCTGGGGGCGAGTCAGTGCGCGGTGCTGGCGAAGCAGTCGCAGGTCGACGAAGCCGCCGCCAACGCGCTGTCGAAGGCCACAGTCGACGGAAGCACACGGGCCGCGGAGGAGGCGGCGGCGCTGGCTGCCGTCGTGAGCGTGCCGATGCGCGTCGCGGGGAGTGTTGGCTGGGCGGCGGTGAAGACCGCCGCGTACGGTGGCAAGGTCATCGCGGCGCGGGCCCGCCTCACGCCGGAGCAGCTGGAAGAGCTGTGGAAGCCGATCCAGCCCGCGATCCCGCTTGCGTCTTTGGGGGCGCCGGTTAAGGCACGGCGCTAAACCAGGCGATCGACCCCCACCCGCCGCAAGCGGGCCCGCTCCCGCGGTGGCGCGCGGGGACCCCGGAGGAGTGGGGAGGTGACCAGGTCCCTGGAACAGTCCGTTTCCTCGATCGCTTACATTCAAAGAAGTGGCAGCGAAGAAGAAGGCAACCAAGAAGGCTGTGAAGCCGAGCTCCAGGTCCAATGGCCAGACACCGAAGTTCGACAACGTGCTCGTGGTTTCGGCACACCCTGACGACCCGGACTTCGGCGCCGGCGGGACGATCGGAAAGCTGGCCAAGAGCGGCTCACGAGTGACGTATGTGATCGTCACCGACGGTTCACAGGGCGGGGAGGACCCGAAACAGAAAGATTCCGAGCTGATCGCGATCCGGCAGAAGGAGCAGAAGGCCGCCGCTCGCGTGCTGGGCGTGAAGAAGGTTGAGTTCCTCGGCTACAAGGACGGCCACCTTTCACCGGATCTGAAGCTTCGCCACGACATCGTTCGCATGATTCGCAAGTACAAGCCCGAGCTCGTCATCACGCACCTCCCTGGGCGTGTGCTGGATGCGCCGATGGGCGGGTCGCATCCCGACCACCTCGCGGTCGGGGAAGCCACGATGGCGGCCGTGTACCCGGACTCGCGCAATCCGCGCGCTTTCCGCAGCCTCCTCAAGGAAGGGTTGAAGGCGCACGAGGTGAAAGAGGTCTGGATCCCGTACTGGACTTCAGGCGATTACCTGGTCGACATCAGCTCGACGCTCGACCAGAAGATCGCGGCCTTGAAAAAGCACAAGAGCCAGGTGGCGAAGCCGGGGCGCACGTGGGATTTCGAGAAGTTCATGCGCAAGCGGCACCGCGAAGTGGGGAAGAAGGCCGGCTACAAGTACGCCGAGTCGTTCAAGAGAATCACGGTCTAACCAGTTCGATCTCCCCATGCGGAGCGGACGGAGTGCCAGATCACCTCGGCCCACGCAGCGTATTGAATGTCGCCGGGGTGGAGGCCGTCTGGGGAGATCCACTCCGCCGTTCCCAATCCGGAGATGCTGGCCGCGGTGATATCGACCCATTTGAAGCCGCGCGCCTCCGCCTCCTCGTGTGCGATGTCGTTGAAGGTGTCGGTGAGGTGGCGAATCTCTTCGGGGTCGCCATATTCCCGGGCGGCCGGGACGACCGACCAGTTCGGGATCGAGATCGCGAGGGCTCGTCCAGACGGAAGCTCGAGCGTTGCCACCTCGTCGTAGATCATCACCAGCGATTCGCGGTACTGGCCGGTCTCGCGTTCGCGCACGAGGTCGTTGACGCCGATCAGGATCGTGACCAGGTCGGGCTGAAGCCGCTGGACATAGGCTAGCTCCTTGTCGATGAGGTCGAGAGTGGTGAACCCGTTGACGGCGGGGTTGGTCACCTCGACTTCGCGGCCGGTCATATCTGCCAGGCGTCTGCCAACTATCGCCGGCCAGCTGTGGACCGAGCTCGACGCTCCCGTGCACGTGGTGTATGAGTCGCCCAAGGCCAAGTACCTGATCGGCGACCCCCTCCCGGCGCTTCGCGCCGACCTCCCCGCGGGGCGGGGAGGTGAATAGCTAGCGCTGGACGTCTGCCAGTGCGCTCCAGACATCGATCTTCGTCCGGACCCGGCGGATCACCTCGTCGGTGAAGTCGGTGGTCGACGCGTGTCCACCAAGGTCGGCAGTCCGGATTCCGTCGGACACAGCCTCGAGCGCCGATTCGTAGACAGCTCGCGAAGCCTGGTGGGCCTTGTCTCCTTTCATGTATCCGAGCAGGGACGCGACGGCGAGGATCATGGCCATCGGGTTGGCGACGTTCTTGCCCTCCAGGGCGGGTGCGGTGCCGTGAGGCGCTTCAGTCATCGCGACTGTGACGCCGCCGGCTTCGTCAAACGCGAGCAGGACCGACTCGGCGCCTGCGATGGTGCCGAACATCTTCATCACGAGGTCGGACAGGGTGTCCCCATCACGGTTGAGGGCGGGAATCACGAGGGACTCACCCGACGTGGAAAGCAAGAGCGCGTACGTGGCGTCGATGAGCTGGGGGTCATAAGGGACGTCGGGATGGCGCTCGGCGGCGGCGTCCAGCTCTTCCTTGAACATCCCCTCGTAAACGGGGCTGACGGTGAACTTGGGGCCGCCGAAGACCTTGGCCTGAATCCGGCGAGCGTGCTCGAAGGCGTACTCGGCCACGATGCGGCTCGTCCGGCGGCTGATCTTCTCGGTCCGGAACGCCCACTCGTCCAGGCCATGGCCCTCGCGCCACTCCTTGGCGCCGTAAGCGTCGTCGACCGCCATCCGGATGACGGAGATGGGGGAGTGGACCCCGGCGAGGGGCCGGACGCCCGGGATGCGCCGTCCGGTCCGCACTATCACCCGACCGTCGATCTGCTTGCGGAGGATGGCGTTGGGGCTGCCGACGTCGCCGGCTCCTTCGGGGGTGATAGTGGCGGCTTTGATCCCGAATCCGAACTTGCGAAGGGCCTCGGCGGCGGTCAGAACGACCTGGTTGCGAGTCTTGCGGCGCTCCTCGAGGGAGAGGTCGAAGTCTTGCTTTTCGATCTCCAGCCCAATCACATCTCGCTCCAGGAGACGAAGCGATTCGCGAAGCAACTCCTCCCCGGTCTGGTCGCCGTGCAGCACGGCGATCTTCGTGGCCATTCTGCAGATGATATGGGGGACCGGCTCGGGCTTCTGCGGCTAGATGCAGCCCCCGGCCAGCTGACCGCTGATATTGGACATCCAGTAGATGCCGGAGCCGGGGACGTACAACACCATCCCACTGTTGTTTGCAGCCTGCGGCGGGTACTGGACATAAGCTTGAAACCAGATGCCATGGCTGTCACCTAAAGGGGCGTTTTGGAGCTGTGGCGGCTGCCCGGCGTAGGAATATGAACCCGATCCTCCAAGAACTACTCCCGTCGACGGCCCGGTCGTCAGCCAAATCTCAGTGCCGCCGTTTGGGGCCGGGTAGTAAAGCTGGATGACCGGATTCCCCGCCACGTCGAAACCGAGGACGGAGGCCTGCGAATTTCCGCGCGCAAACCAATCGGTGATGACGCCGGTCGTCAGGTCGAGTTTGAGGATTCCGTTCGATGCCCCTTGAGGAACCGCCGAAGTGGCTGTCCCATACGCTGCACCGGCGGCGGCCGCCCGCCAGTAGCCAGTGGTAGCTATCTGACGGGGTGCGGTCGAAACCGGAAGCAGCCAGAGGCCGGCCGCGTTGGGAGGGGCTGCGTAAACGCCCTCAGACAAGTAGGCGACGATCACCCAGGGCTGACCCTCGCCAAGCAGGACTTTGGCACTGTCGGCAACGTTCTGCACCCAGACTGAGTTGGAGGTCGAAAACGCGTAACGAGATCCGTCAGGTGAGACCCAGCTGTAGGGAACTGGCAGCCATTTCGAGAATGCTCTGTCGTAGCTCAAATAACCCTGTTGGCCCATCATTGGCTGGGGCGTTGGAGCGCCGGGTGGTAGCGACACGGCGCTGGCAGGGTCGGCGATGAAGGTGCCGCCGGGGAAGACGATGAAGCCACCACTTCCGGATCCCCCGGCGTAAACGGGAAGTCGGCAGCTCAGGCTTCTGGCCGGGATGAAGCCACCGCTGCCGGAGCCCGGAGGATAGAAGGGTGGGTAAGCAGCGGAGGCGGGTCCATTGTCTGGAGGAAATGGACCTGAGGCGGGTGGGCTGTAGGGCGGATTGTAGGGCGCTGAGGCCGGCGGGCTGTAGGGGGTGATGCCAGGCGAACTGTACTGAGGCGACTGCCCTGGATTTGCTGACGGGACGGCGGACACGGCAGCCAAAGGTTTCGCGCAGCGGTTGCCGGTCGATTTCATTCCCAGCGCATTGGTGGGGCCGCAGCCGATCGGCGTCAAGGTCAGCAGCACCACGCCGATCACCGCCACGGTCACCGCGGTGAGCGCCACGGCCGCGATGACCTTTCTCGACTGGATCGCCCGCATTAGTCGGGAGAAGTTACTCCCCATGGCTGTGAATCGGCTGAACTAATCGATTGGTTACGGTGTGCCGTCAAATTGCGCTAGCAAGGCACGGTTGGCGGGGTCGAATCGATCCAGCTCGACGGCTTTCCGCGCCGCGGCTCTGGCCTCGTCTAGGCGGCCGAGGTTGCGATCGGCCAGGGCAAGGTTCCTGTAGACGAGCGGATTGTAGGTACCCAGCGCGGCTGCGTCACCGTAAGCCTCCCGGGCAGCGGCCCAATCCCCACGCTCGAAAGCGATGTTGGCCACCTCCACCGCATAGACGCTCTCGCGCGGCCAGAGCTTCCGAGCCAGCAGGGCCGGAGCCTGTGCGTCGTGGCTGCGCCCGGAAAAGTCCGCGTTGACTGCCTTGAGCAGGCTTGCGTCCGCGAGGTATGGCAACGCGGTCGCGAGTGCTCCGACCGCGAGCAGGCCGGCGATGGCGGTCGATCGTGCCGCAGTAACCCAGCGACCGGACGGAAATCTCCTGATCCAGAAATCGTGCGTCGCACCCCACGTTTCCATGGCGGCAGCGGCGAAGATCCAGAAAGGAAAGGCGGCTGCCGGGGCTGAGAAGTTGACCTGGAGGGTGGCCGTGTACGCGATCCACCCGGCCATGACCGCGAACGCTCCACTGGTCCGCCTTCCACGCCAGAAAGCGCGGACGAAAGCGAACAGGAGCAAGAGGTAGGCGGCCAGACCGAGGAGGCCCTGTGTGGCGGCGATCTGCAACGTCTCGGCGTGCGCCTTGTCCAGCTGCTGACCGAAGTCCCGTTCCTGGAAACGCGGAAACACCATCCCGAAGGTATCCGGCCCATAACCGACCAGGGGCCGGCTAGCGATCAGCTGCACGCTGTCTTGCCAGAAAGTAGGCCGGCCGCCGACCTCATAGAGGTCGGGGCGCTGCGGCTGGCCCGCGGTCAAAACGGCGATCGTGCAGATCAGGAGGGTTAGCGCTGCCACGCCGGCGATCCCAAATCGCAAACCCGGCCCGCGAATCCAGATTGCTGCGACCACCGCTGCAGCGCCTACCGCCAGCCAAGCCGACCGGCTGAAGGAGAGATAAAGGGCGAGAACGCACACGGCCAGCACGTTGTAGGCGAGGATCCGGGTTCCCCACGCGCGGGCGGCCACCACTTCGTAGTACGCGAGGGGGCTGATCATGGCCAGAAATGCGCCCAGCACGTTCTTTTGGCCCAGGGTGCCGAAGGCAGCTGCGAAGACGCCGAGCTGCAGCGAGTCGGTGACGCTCTGGAGGATGGCGATCCAGGCCACCACGTATGCGCTCGCCAGCAGCACGCGAAGCAAGGACCGCGCGTTGTCCGGTCCGTCCAGCGCCTGGACGCTGAGCCAGAAAAGCGCCGCGTACGTCAGGATCGTCACCAGGCCGTCGTAGCGGGAGTAGATGCCGAACACAGCAACGTTCTGGTTCTCGGCGAGAAAGGTGGACAGGAGGGCAGAAGCCACGAACGCGAGCCAAGGCAGGTCCAGAGGGGTCCGCTTGAACACCAGCGTGCGGGTGAACACCGTCCGCGCGATGTAGAAGGCGAGCAAACCGAGCACGAGGAGCCGGGCGACGAGCAGCTTGGGCAGCACGAAGCGGTCGTAGGTGTCCCACCAGAAGGCGAGAGGGAGCAGGAAAAGGCCTATCCTGAGGAACCACCGCTCCATGTGGGCTAGTCGCCACGTGCTCACGGGGCAGAGTCTATCGACGCCCTCTGCTACTATTGACACCGCCTAGGTAACCTAGGCTTTTTTCTTTTCAGCCCCACCAAAGAGCCAACTATGGAAGACGTAATCGCCCTCGCCTGCGGAGTGTGTAAGCGGCGCAATTACACCACCGTGAAAAACAAGAAGAACGATCCAGAGCGGATCGAGCTGAGCAAATACTGCAAGTGGTGCCACAGGCACACGCCCCACAAGGAGACCAAGTAGAGCAGTGGCTGTAACAGCCGACAAGAGCACAGAGAGGCCGTCATCGGAGTTCGGCCCGGCGCGATTCCTGCGCGAGGTCTATGAGGAGCTCCGGAAGGTGGTCTGGCCGACGCCCGCGGAGCTTTACCGCTACACGCTGGTGGTCATCTTCACGGTTGTGCTCCTGGGCACCTTCATCGGCGGTACCGACTTCCTTTTGGAGCAGCTCGCCAAGCGCGTGATCTACAACGGGGTGACCCCGTAATGGCGGTCGAGAAGAGCGCGGCGCCGCAGGAGCAGGAAGCCCAGTGGTACGTGGTACACGCGTACTCGGGGCACGAAGAGAAGGTCAAGAAGAACCTCGAGAAGAGGATCGAGTCCATGGACATGCAGGACAAGATCCTTCAGGTGCTCGTCCCGATGGAAGACGAGATCGAGATCAAGGACGGCAAGCGCCGCCACGTGCAGAAGCGGATCTTCCCCGGCTACATCCTCGTACGCATGGTGATGTCCAACGAATCGTGGTTCGTGGTTCGCAACACGCCTGGGGTGACGAGCTTCGTCGGGTCGGCGAACAGCCCCGTGCCGCTTCAGGAAAAAGAGGTCCGGGCGATCCAGAAGCAGATGAAGCAGGAAGCGCCCAAGATCCGCGTTGAGTTCCAGGTCGGC
>Ga0209117_1000229_pt1 | contig 31132 bp, 36 predicted proteins | sample BlaSpr_A8_OM2_M2_FD_187978 | JGI IMG/M metagenome (GOLD analysis project Ga0209117, IMG submission 187978) | Forest soil microbial communities from Thunder Bay, Ontario, Canada - Black Spruce, Ontario site 2_A8_OM2_M2 (SPAdes) (version 2) | ecosystem: Environmental > Terrestrial > Soil > Boreal... | reverse complement strand
GCTGGCTCTAGTGGCATTGGTTGCGCTACGTAATCGGCTGCCTGCTGCGATCGCATTGGTCTGGCTTTTCCTCGCGGTCGGAACGCTTGACACAGTGAACGCAATCATTCAATCGATGCGTTTCAGCGTGTTCACCCACGGCCTTGGCCTGAATTGGGTGATCGTCACCGCTTACGTGCCGGCGTTGCTGGTGAGTAGCGTTTTGATCTTCATTCAGTTGCGCAGGCCCAGCCGGGACCAAGCCTAGGTCAAACGTACCCGCAACCGCCAGCTCGCTCGAAGGTCTATCCGGCGACTCTCCCCTGCTCCGCACAATAAGAAGACGCGCGGGCGAGACTCGTGTCAATTCCACACGGTTCAGTTAGAGGAGAAAGCGATCAGGTGACCCCGGAGCACCCCTCTGAAGATCTGATGCTGCACCCCGGCCACGTTCTTCGCAGGGCCCTACAGGCGATGAACCAGCTTTGGGACCACGAGGTTTCGCACACCATCACGTCCCCGCAGTTCGCGGCGTTGAATGCGCTTTATGCCGAGCCCGCCATCGACCAGCGCACTCTAGGTGAGCGCATCTCTCTCGACCGTTCGACAATGGCGGAGGTAGTGGCGAGGCTCAGCGCTCGCGGACTGATCAGTGCCGCTCGCGATTCCAACGACGGGCGGCGTAAGACGATTCGGCTCACTCCCAAAGGAGTGACCACACTGCAACACCTCATCCCTCGCACGCATGAGATGACTCGCACACTTGTTGGAGCGCTCGACTCGAAGGAGCGGGCGGAGATGCTGCGGCTCCTGACGATGGTCGTCAGCTCCAACGAGCGCCGGCGAGCGCAGTCGACACATCCTCCGCGGTAGTGATCAGCCGAAGCGGATCGGCATCACTCCAAAACCCGAACAATCCGCTTCGATTTGAGCTCGGATCGCGGGAGAGTCCCTGTCTGGACGTTCTCGGCTATTCCCCGCCCAACGCTTTGTAGACGATCTCGTAGGCACGGATGGCGTCTTTTCTCGACTGCGCCTCGCGGAGCGCCGCGTCATCGATCCGTCCGGCGACTGAGTCGATAAAACGCCACTGCAGCACGCTCCGCTTCACTGCTGCGATCGCGTCTTCCGTGTATGGGTACAGGTCGAAGCCCAGACGCTCGCCCTTGTCGCCGTAGCCCGCGCGGCGCAGCTCGAGCGCGAGCTCGAGCGTCTCCATGAATGCGGTCGCGCCGACCATGTTGTCGTCGTCGAACGTGCCCCAGCCGCTGTTCGAATGTTGATGACCGAGCAGCCCTTCTCCGGCCAGCATCGCCGCGTACTCGGCAAGGTTTTCGCCGTTCATCAGGAGGTGTTGCCAGTCCATGTTGACCTGCACGTTGTCGAGGCCCTGCGCGCGCAACTTGTGGATGACGTGCAGAGTCATGCCGATATTGCGCATCAAGATCTTCATGGCGGGCTCCGAGTTCTTGTGCTCGAGGAAGAGCTTTATCCCGTGTTCCTTGCACCGTTGCGCCGCCAATCCGATGCCTTCCACCAACCAGGCCCAGCTCTCACGGTAGGGCGTCTGGAACGGATAGTTGTAGCCCTCGATTCCCGGCCAGATGATGAAGTTCGCGCGCAGCTTACCCGCCATGTCGGCCGCGGCCAGCGTGCGCCGGACGGCCTCCTTTCGCACCGATGCGTCAGGCGAGCACAGCCCGCCTCTGCCGAAAAGCGGATCGAGATGAAGGCCGGTCGCGATGCAGTAGATACCGTGCCCGCCGAGAGCGGCTTTGATCGCCTCGGCGTTGTCCTCATTGATCTCGTATGGATAGTGAAACTCGTAGTCGTCAATCAGGTCGCCCAGTCCCGCGACCGCCCGCTTCACCTTGTCGATCATCGGCTCGGTGGTCCACTGCGGCTGATAGCCCACTGGAACAAAGCGCGTGATCATCGGCCCCAGCGCCCAGATGCCAAGACTCGTCTTGAGCGTCATTTGCGATAGTCCCCCTCGATCCTTGTGAATTCGACCAGGTTGCCGACCGGGTCTCTACAGAAGAAACGCGGCCGGTTGGGAATCGGCGTGTCGTCGTAGGGCGCCAGGCCCGCTTCTTCGAGGCGGTGTCGGGTCTCCTCGAGGTCATCGATGTCAAAGCAGAAGTGGCGGGTCGACTCGACATGCTGCGCGCCCGGGAAGAAATGCAGCTCGAGGCCGTCGCCGGCTGAGAACCACACCAAACTCATACCGGCAAGGGTCGATGGGGTGGGTTGCTCGCGAAGCCCGAGGATCTCGCCGTAGAACCGGCGCACAGAGGCGGCCTCACCTTCGGGGTATGGCGACGAGACATGCTGCAGGCTGCGCAATATCACGGCTGCCGCACGCTCGGGGGCTCGACTCCGAGGTAGCGTCGCTGGGCATCGATGTCGCCAATCAGCTCCTGGGCGGTGGTCTCCGCGGCGATGCGCCCGGCGACCATGATCAGCTGCCGGTCGGCAAGGGCAGTCGCAACACCCAGGTTCTGCTCCACCACGAGCAGGCCCACGCCCTGCGCGGCCAGCTTGCGGATGGTGTCGATGACGTTCTCGACGATGATGGGCGCAAGGCCTTCGGACGGCTCGTCCATGATCAGCAGCTTCGGGTTGGTCAGCAGGGCCCGCCCAATTGCCAGCATCTGCTGCTCGCCTCCAGAGAGCTGACCGGCGCCGACGTTCTTGCGCGCCGCCAGCTTGGGAAAGGTCTCGTAGACGCGTTTGGGAGTCCAGCTTCCGTTGCCTTTCCGAGGAATGATCTGCAGATGCTCGTCGGTCGACAAGGAAGGAAAGAGCCGGCGCCCCTGCGGGACGAAGCCCAGGCCGAGCCTCGCAATGCGGTACGGGGGCAGGCCCATGAGCTGCTGTCCACCGAAACGGATGGAGCCGGTCGTGGACGCGAGCATGCCCATGATGGCCTGGCACAGCGTGGACTTCCCCATCCCGTTGCGCCCGATGATCGATACCGGTCGCTCATCGACCGTAAAAGCTACATCCTGCAGGACGTGGGCGCGGCCATAGAACGCGTTGAGGCCGCTGACCTCGAGTACCGGGACGCTCACTGTTTGTACCTCGTGCCCGTGTAGAGGTCGTGAACCATCTGATTGCCGCGGATGTCCGCCGGGCTGCCCTCCGCCACTACTTTTCCGTCGTGCATCATGGTCACCCACTGGGCGACGCGCAAGGCGACATCCATGTCGTGCTCGATCAAGATCAGGGTCATTCCTGGATCCAGGGCAAGCAGCTGCTCTGTCAACCTGTTCCGCTCGCCCGGCGACAGTCCGGCTGCAGGCTCGTCGAGCATCATGAGTTTTGGCGACGATGCCTGCGCCATGCCCACCTCGAGCTGCCGCTGCTCGCCATGCGATAGCTCGCGGACCAGGGTGTCGAGCCGGCCGGCCAGGCCGATCGCCTCAGCCGTCGCCCGCACACGTTCTTTGATCTGGCGCTCGAGGCGCGGCAGGCGAACCGGAACGAGATGTCCACGCCGTGCCCCGAGCACGGCAAGGTAGAGGTTGTCCTCGACAGACAGTCCCAACAGTAGTCGCGAGGTCTGAAAAGTTCGGGATAACCCGGAACGCGCGCGCAGGCGCGCGGGCTGGTGAGTCACGTCTCGGCCGAACAGCTCGATGGTGCCCTCCGTCGGGGGGAACTCGCCGGAAATCAGGTTGAACAAGGTTGTCTTCCCTGCTCCATTCGGGCCGAGAATGGCGCGTCGCTCCCCTGGTTTCACGGCCAGGGTCACATCGGCGACGGCGCGCAGGCCACCGAACCGCCTGCCGACCCTCCGCAAGTGGAGGATCGGCGCGGCGGACTCGGTGTTGGGCGATGCCTCGGTTACACCGCTTTGCGTAATGGGCTCATCATCCGAAGTTGACCGGGATTTCGTGTCCTACCCATGGCGGCGGTGTCTTCTTGACGCAGGGCGGGTTGGTCCGGTCGAGCGTTGAAGAGGAGTCGAAGAAGCCACCAAATGTCTGGTCCACCGCAGGGATCTGCAGGATGGTCTTGAGGCCGGGCACGTTGCTGCCTGCTGGCGGCGCCGTGACCTGGGTGACCCAGTTGTCGGCAATCGCCTGGCGGTTCTTGTCGAGGCTGACCTTGCCGTACGGGCCGTCGATCACGACCTTGGCCAGGGCTGCCTGGAGCGCCTTCTGGTTGCCTGAGATGTCGCCGTTGACCGATGTGAGTGCCATGCCGAGCGCCGTCATCGCGTTCCAGTAGCCGAGCGTGAAGACGCTGGCCGCGTCCTTTTGTACGTCGGGGTAGACGGAGAGTTCCTGGACGTAGGCCTTGGTTTGCGCCGACGTGCTATCGGCCGCGATCATGTTGGCGGCCACGGCGCCCACGAGCGGAGTTCCAATGGCCTTGAGCAACTGCGGGTCGATCCAGAACAGGTTGCCCATTACTTTCTTGCTGTTGATCGTCCCGTTGGCCTGCTGGTACTGCTTGAGGAAGGTGATCAGCCCGGCGCCGCCAATGCCCACGAAAGTCCCATCGACATTAGTCGGCATCTGAGCGACGAACGAGGAGTAGTCCGTCGTGCCAAGAGGGGGCCAAACGCGCTTGGTCACATTGCCGCCGATCGCGCAAAACTCGGCAATGAAACCTGCGAGCGACGTGTACGGAAATGCGTAGTCGTCGCCAATTACGGCGGCGGTACGCCAGCCGAGCTTGTTGTACGCATAGGAGCCGAGCCCGGCCGACCACTGCGCCCCGTCGGGGTTGAAGCGGAAGAAGTTCGGCGCCTGGACCTTCAAGGTCGCTTCCTGGGCGCCGGCGATGCCGTTGATGAAGGTCTTGTTCGGCTGGTTTGTCTTGGCGTAGTTGGCCACGGCGACTCCCTCGTCACCGGAGAGGGGGCCGATCAAAATGTCGGCACCAAGCTGTTCGACCAACCGCCGCGTCTCGTCGATCGCCTTGTTCGCGGTGGAGTCTGAGCAGCCGATGCCTACGATCTGGATGTCCTTGCCGGCGATCTTGGCGCCGGTCATCCCGTCCTGGGGCTTCGCTCCGCTGGCCTTGCCCCCGTAGTGGGCGGCCAGCACGGCCAGGGCGCCGCCGATGTCGTCGTTGTAGAACGAGCCAAAGTCTCCCTGGCAGTCGGACAGGATCCCGATCTTGATCACGCTCGCGGAAGGTGTCGCGTTGCTTGTGCACCCGGTTACCGCCAGAAGCCCTAGAACGGCGGTGGCAAGCAGCCGCCGAAATTCGACATTACGTTGAGGTCTAAGCAAATTCCTCTCCTTTACAACACGAATACGTCGGACACGCGATTCGACACCGAAGCTGCCCACTGTTGATATCTCCATCCACCTCCTTGACTACACCGCTTCGTGATGGTCGACAACGGCGTCGACTGTTTCAGGCGCCGGGTTCCTGGAGCTCTGTGTAGGCCCGCGCCCGGCGCGATTCCTTCTGGCCCACACGCTTTCCCAAATGCCGACCAAACCACCTGGTGACGCCAGGACGATCACCAGGAAGATCAGGCCGATAACAGTTTCGAATCGGCTAGGCCCGAGCCAGTCGCCCACATTTGGCATCCACACTCGGGAGTAGTTGTCGATCGTGGCGAACACCGCGGCGCCGATCCACGCCCCCTCCAGTCTGTAGAGGCCACCGATGACCGCGATCACGAGGACGTTGATGGTCTGCGCCACATTGATCCCACCCGGTGAGATCTGCGTCGTGTACCAGACGGACAGGATGCCCGCGATGGAGGCGATGAACGCTCCCACCCCGAACGCAAGCGTGCGGTGGAGCGCCACGTTGAAACCGAGCGCCTGCATGCGTGCTGGATCGTCGCGGATGCCCTGAAGGGCAAGTCCGAACGGTGTTCGCGCGAGATACCGGATGCCCGCGTAAATGAGAACCGACGCCGCCAGCGCTGTGTAGTAGAGCGGGAGCGGATTGATCACTGGGTTTCCGATCACCGCCGGCGGGGTCACGCTTCGGATGCCGCCGTACCCGGAAAGGGTGGTGACCTGGGCAAAGAAATAGAAAACGATCACCGAGATGGCAAGCGTGATCATCAAGAAGTAGATGCCATAGCTCCGCGAGGCGATGGCGCCGCAGAGGACACCGAACAGGGTGGCGACGGCGATACCCGCAGCGGTCGCGGCCAGGGGGTCCCAGCCGAGATGTCTGCCGCCTGCAGCATGGACCAGGTTCGCCATCGTGAAGCCGGCGACGGCGTAGATCCCGGTTTGTCCGAGCGAGATCATGCCGCCGTAACTGGAGAGAAAGATGAGACTGGCGGCGGCAATACCAAGCCACAGCGCCTTCGTCAGTATCTGGCTGAGGGTGAAGCTGTCGAAGATCGAAGGCGCGCCGGCGAGAAAGAGCACCAGCACGCCTAGCGCGACCCATCCAGGTAGCCTCCCGCGGCGGCCTGCAGCCAAGGAAGTCGAGATCCTCAAGCGGGTCGCCCGAACAAGCCAAGCGGCCGGACCGCGAGCATGGCCACGACGAGGATGAACGTGAGGAGGATCGAGTAGTTCGTCAGATCGGTTGTCCCGAAGCTTAGGTAGACGTTTGCGTAAGAGCTGACCAGTCCCAGAGCGAGTGAGCCGATCGCGGCCCCGCCGAGGCTCCCCATGCCACCGATGATCACCACGATCAGCGAGTCCAGCAGGAACGCTGAGTCATTCCCCGGCTGTACGGCGAGCATCGTCCCGCCGAGAACTCCAGCCAGCCCGGCAAGCAGCGCGCCGATGAAGAATGCTCCGGCGAAAACAACCTGGATGTTCACTCCAAGGGCCGAGACCATCGACCGGTCGTCCACGCCTGCGCGGATGATCATCCCGAACCGAGTTCGCTTGATCACCAGGAAGAGCACGCCGCCGATCGCGATGGCCGCACCGGTGACGACCGCAAGGCGAAAGAATCCGTAGTGCACACCGAAGAGCGTCACGCTCTCCGGCCACGCGGCGGGCGGCTGAATGGCCTCGGCGATTCCACCGAAATGGGCGACCATCTGGTCCGCCAGGATCACCGAGATGGCAATTGTGATCAACGCCTGGCGTAGGTCCTGGCCCTGGTTCCAGCGCAGGAACACCTGCTGCATCAGCACCCCGGCGAGACCGATGACCACGGTGGCTATCACCAAAGGCACGACCCAGGCGACCACCGTCGCGGGGTTCCCGCTCAACAGGTTGCTGCTGACCCCGTACCAGCTGGCCTGAAGCGTGAACGCGATGTAGCCGGCGAGCAAATACAGCGAGCCGTGGGCCATGTTGACGACCCGCATCAACCCGAAGATCAGTGTGAACCCGGCTGCAACGACGAAGAACAGGGCGGCCAGCGTGATCCCGTTCAGCGTGACGACCCAGAAAAGCCTGCCGTTCTGCCCGCCCTTGTAAGCGATCCAGGCGACGACGACCACGCCCAACAAGGCGAGCAAGATGCGGGGCGCCATCCGCAGGTCGAGTCGACTGCGCGTCAACGTGTCACGCCGCCAAGAGGTCGAGGGCCCAACGAGCGCAGCCCAATGCCTGTCGGCAAGCCAAATGACGACATCGCTCCTCCTGGCCGGTCTATCAAAACCTGTCAGGCGACGTTACATCCGCCCGGCAAACTCGTCAAGACCTTGCCTCCTGGGTGAAAGAAACTGTTATGTTGGCCCCGAGAGGCCTGGCGAGCGGGCCTGCCTGGGAGACGCGCGATGAGCGAGAAGACTGTTGTCCTCGTCGGCACTCTGGACACCAAGGGCGCGGAGTATCAGTACATGCGCGACCGGCTCGCGCTGGGCGGAGTCAAGACCATCCTCGTCGACGTGGGGACGCTTGACGCACCTCTCGCCACGCCCGACATCAGCCGATATGACGTGGCGAAAGCGGCAGGTGTGGACCTGAACGCCCTTACTGCAGCGCGCGATCGCGGTCGGGCAGTGTCAGCGATGGCCGACGCTGCGGCCATAGTCGTGCGGAAGCTCTACGACGAGGGTCGATGTGACGGTGTGCTCGCCGCGGGCGGATCGGGGAACACCGCGATCGCAACCAAGGCGATGCGCGCTCTTCCGGTGGGTGTTCCGAAGCTGATGGTTTCGACCATGGCCGCCGGCGACACTCGCGATTACATCGGGGCGAGTGACATCGCCTTGATGGCGTCGGTCACCGACGTGGCGGGGATCAATTCGATATCGGGGCGAATCCTTGCCAATGCCGCGGCCGCCATGGCCGGGATGGTGAACGCGCCTCCTATCGAGCTCGGCGAGCAGCGCCCCCTGATCGCCGCCACGATGTTCGGGGTCACCACTCCATCGGTGACGGCGGCGCGGGAAGAGCTCGAGCGGCGTGGCTACGAGGTGCTGACGTTTCACGCCACGGGCACTGGCGGTCGCGCCATGGAGGCGCTGGTCGAGGCGGGCTTCGTGACCGCGGTGCTCGACATCACCACCACCGAGCTGTGCGACGAGCTGGTGGGCGGCGTCCTTTCGGCGGGGCCACATCGCCTCGAGATGGCGGGCAAGTTGGGCGTGCCGCAGGTGGTTTCCGTGGGCGCTCTCGACATGGTCAACTTCGGAGCGCGGGACACAGTGCCGCCCAGGTTTGAGTCACGCAACCTGTACGTCCACAATGCGTCGGTCACGCTCATGCGGACAACACCGGACGAGTGCGCAGAGCTCGGGCGCCAGATCGCCCACAAGCTGTCCGCGGCGCGCGGGCCGGTGGCCTTCTTCATCCCTCTAAAGGGTGTCTCTGCGATTTCGGGCGAAGGCGGCCCCTTCTACGATCCCGCAGCTGACGAGGCGCTGTTTGGCGCGCTGCGCAAGAACATGGGCGCCAACGTTGAGATGCACGAGATCGACGCGCACATCAACGATCCCGAGTTTGCCCACGCCATGGCTGCCAGGCTCGACGAATTCGTGATGGCAAGGCGATGAAGAGCGACGAGGCCAGGCGCCGGCTGCGCGCCACAGTCGAGTCGGGCGGAGTGCTGATCGGGGCCGGGGCGGGCACCGGCCTGTCCGCCAAGTGCGCCGAGGGGGGCGGTGCCGACCTCATCATCATCTACAACTCCGGGCGCTACCGGATGGCCGGGCGCGGGTCTCTTGCCGGCCTCCTTCCTTACGGCGACGCCAACGCGATAGTGATGGAGATGGCCGGAGAGGTTCTGCCCGTGGTTGACCACACGCCGGTTCTCGCCGGAGTATGCGGAACCGATCCGTTCCGGCTGATGGACAACTTCCTGCGCGACATCGAGGCGGCAGGCTTCTCCGGGGTGCAGAACTTCCCGACCGTCGGCCTGTTTGACGGGACCTTCCGCGCCAATCTCGAAGAGACAGGCATGGGCTACGACCTCGAGGTGGAGATGATCCGCCTGGCCGCCGCCCGTGGCCTCGTCACGGCTCCCTACGTCTTCGATGTGCCATCGGCGGAGGCCATGACGCGCGCGGGAGCTGACGTGCTCGTCCCGCATATGGGGCTGACCACGAAAGGATCGATCGGCGCGCATACCGCGAAGACGCTCGATGACTGCGTGCCGCTCATCCAGGCGATGCGCGACGCGGCGGTGGCGATCAACCCGGACGTGATGGTGCTGTGTCACGGAGGACCCATCGCTGAGCCGGGGGACGCAGCCTACGTGCTCGAAAAGACTCACGGCGTAGTCGGCTTCTTCGGCGCATCGAGCATGGAGCGACTGCCCACGGAAGTTGCGATCACGGAGACGGTGCGCCGCTTCAAGTCGCTGACGCGCGGATCCCCAACCCGCTGAGCCAGCCGGCTCTTCACCAGCAAGGAGGAACAGATGCCGTCGAAGTTGGTTGACCCGAAGACGATCCCGACCCAGACCTTTGATTGGGGCCTTATCAAGCCGCTGGTCGCAAAGGCGAACACCGATAACCCGGCAATGAGCATGCTTCACGTCGTCCTCTTGCCGGGCAAGGGGCACACCCGCCACAACCATCCGGACGCGGACGAGATCCTCTACATCCTCGCGGGCCACGGCGAGCAGATGGTCGACGACGGCAAGCCCTTTCCGGTCGCGGCCGGTCAGGCCGTCTTCATTCCTACCGGCGCTTTCCACTCGACGATCAACACGGGTTGGGAACCGCTCTCCCTCCTCGCCATCTACGGGCCATCGGGAGCTGAAGACGCGCTGCGGGGCCTGCCAGACTTCAAAGAGGTGGCGCCAGGAAAGACCGCCGGCCTGGTCCGAGCCTGAACACATCAAGCCCGTTCATCAAATCCCGCAACCTGCGTTGACAGGAAGTGAAAGTACGCTTAGGCTGGGCCCGACGATTTGTGAAGGCTTCTGCTCTTAGATGGTGGATTCAATGAAACATCCTGGAAGCTCGAACATATCGGCCGGAGCCGATTCGAAGCTTCTCGCAGACCTGCGACAGGCGATGCCGGCGAGCCAGGTCTCGACCGAAGCTGAACAGCTCGACCGGTACGTGGCGGATACCTACTGGAAGGCAGTCGCGGCTCGTGCCGCGGGTGCGCCCCTCGGTAGGCCCGACGTTGTCGTCAAGCCTCACAGCGACGAAGAGGTGGCCGCCGTAGTGCGCCTCGCCAACCACCACCGGGTGCCTGTCGTGCCGTGGGGCGGCGGCTCCGGGACGCAGGGCGCATCGATCCCCACTCAGGGCGGGATCGTAGTCGACCTGACCGGGATGGACCGCATCGTCGAGATCGACGAGCAATCGATGACGGTGACGGCCGAAGCGGGTGTGAACGGAAAACGACTCGAGGCCGAGTTGAACAAGAAGGGCTTGATGCTGCCCCACTACCCGGCCTCAGCCGAATTTGCGACGGTGGGCGGCTACGTGGCGGCGAGGGGCTCCGGGGTGCTTTCGACCCGATACGGAAAGATCGAAGATCTCGTGGTCTCTCTCCGCCTGGTCACGCCCACGGGCGAGATCGTGGACACGTTGCCGGTTCCGCGACACGCGGTCGGTCCGGACATCGCCCCGCTGTTCATCGGCTCGGAGGGCAGCCTCGGTGTGATCACGCGCGCGCGGCTCGAGATCACGCCGCTGCCGGCCGTACGCCGCTTCGAGGTGGTCTCGTTTCCGACGGTCGCGGACGGCATCGAGGCGGTGCGCAAGAGCATCCAGTCCGGTCTGCGTCCTTCGGTGGTGCGCCTCTACGACGAGGTCGCGACCCGCATCACGCTCAGCCCGGTCGTTGGCAGCGAGCTGCCCGGGGTGGCCACGGTGATCTGTTTCGAAGGGGATGCCGGCGTCGTCGAGGCCGAGCGCGCCTCGATGCTCCGGCTCGCGCGAGCCCATAAAGGTGAGGTGCTGGATGGCGGCCTGGGCGAAATCTGGTGGAACCACCGCTACGACTTTTACGCGCCGCCTCATGCCCCAGAGCTGCCCGCCGTGTGGGGCACCATCGACGTGGTCGCCACGTACGACCGGCTGCTGCCCACCTACCACGCGCTGCAGGAGGCGGTCGCGAAACCGTATGCCGCGCGCGGGCTAAAGCTCCGGTCGCACCTGAGCCACTGGTATCCGTGGGGAGCGATGATCTACGGCCGCTTCGTCCTGCCCGACGGCGGCCCAGATGCCGTCACTCTCCACGACCGCATCTGGAAGGACGGCGTCACGGCAGCGCTCGCCATGGGCGCTGTCATCAACGACCATCACGGCGTGGGTCTCAAGCTGGCGCCCTATATGCCGGCCCAGCACGGAGCCGGCCTGGATGTTCTGCGGCGAATCAAGGTGGCGCTCGACCCGAACGGCGTGATGAATCCGGGCAAGCTCGGACTCTGAGGATGCAGAGCCGAATGGACTTTTTGTACAGGAGGGTGAGATGGCACTGAAATTGGCGATGCACAACTGGATGCGGCCGGAGCCGATCGAGACGACCCTGGCGCGGCTGGCGCGCTTTGGATATGACGGCATCGAGATCTCGGGGGAGCCGGCAACCTATGACCCCGGCGAGGTCAAGGAGCTGCTCGCGAAGCACAACCTGAAGTGCTGGGGCTCCGTGACCTTGATGGTCAACGGACGGGACCTGATCCACGAGGATCACTACGTCCGGCACGGCTCCATTCAATACGCGAAGGACTGCCTCACGTTGGCTTCGAAGCTGGGCGGAAAGATCGTGACCCTCATCCCCTCAACAGTCGGCAAGACCGCGCCGATGGCCTCGGTCGAGCAGGAGTGGAAATGGGCGGTCGACAGCATCAAGGAATGTCAGGAGCACGCTGAGAAGGTTGGGGTGAAGATCGCCATCGAACCGCTCAATCGTTTCGAGACGTACTTCATCAACCGTCACGACCAGGCCCTCGAGCTCGCCCACCAGGTCGGCGGCAACTGTGGGGTGTGCCTCGACTTCTTCCACATGAACATCGAAGAGGACGACTGGGCCAAGGCGCTCAAGACGACTGGCGATGCCGGCAAGCTCTACGACGTTCACGTCGCCGACAACAACCGCATGCCTCCAGGTGAAGGGTCGATCGACTGGAAGCGCGCCGTCGAGGCTGTGCACGCCGCCGGCTACAGCGACTACCTGACGGTCGAGTTCGTTGTCAACGTCGACCGAACGCCACGCTCGACGCGCAAAGAGATCGGCGATGCGACCGAGGCCGACGCCTCTGAGGGGCTGATCAAGTTCCTGCGCGACCACGGCACGGGCGCGGTACCCGAGCAGTACTACGACAAATACGTCGAGGACTCGGCGAAGCACCTGCGCGCGAGCGACAAGCAGCTGCAGTCCGCGAAAGCCTGAACCGGGGCGGGGTCTCGGGTTGAGCGCTCGCGCTCCGTGCATCGTGGTGATCGGCACCCTTGATACCAAGGGAGCCGAAATCGAATACGTGCGCGACAGGATCCGCGCGCTGGGCGGCGAGCCAATCGTGATCGACTCGGGGATTCTCGGCCAGGCATCGGGCATCACCGCGGACGTAACGCGAGAACAGGTCGCGGCGGCGGCCGGCCACAGCCTCGGCGAAATTCGGAAAGCGGGCAGCCGGGGTCACGCCGTCGAGATGATGCGTGATGGAGTGCGAGCCGTCTGCATGCGGCTGCATTCCGAGGGCCGTTTGCAAGGCGCTCTCTGCCTGGGTGGCGCGGAGGGCGCTCTTCTCGGGGCTTATGCGATGCAGGCGCTTCCGCTCGGGGTGCCGAAGGTGATCGTTTCGCCGAGCGCTTCAGGCCGCCGTCCGTTCGGTCCGTTCATGGGCTCGAGCGATGTGCTCGTGATGCATTCGGTGGTGGACATCCTCGGCCTGAACCCGATCGCCATCTCCGTGTTCGACAACGCTGCGGCGGCAGTGATGGGAATGGCCACCCACGCTGGGCGGTCGCCCGCGGGTCTCGGTGATCGCAGCGTGGGTATCACGATGCTGGGGCAAACAACGCCGGGGGTCATGCACCTTCGCGACGCGCTCGAGCGAGCGGGCTGGGAAACCGTGATCTTCCACGCCAACGGAGTGGGCGGACCCGCGATGGAGGCGCTCGCCAGGCAGGGCGCTCTTGCCGGTGTCGTGGACTACACCCTCTCCGAGCTGGCCAACTCGCTCATGGACGGGATCCACGCCACCGGGCCCGACAGGCTCACGGTGGTTGGTGAGATGGGGCTGCCCCAGGTCGTGGTGCCTGGCTGCGTGGATTTCTTCAACCAGGGAGCGCCCGAGACGCTGCCAGAGAGATACCGGCAAAGGCGCAGCTACTATCACAACCCGGTGGCCACCCTCGTCCGGCTCGAACCAGACGAGATGGCGGAGCTGGGACGGATCGTCGCCAAGCGCCTCAACGGTGCGCGCGGACCGGTCTCGGTCATCGCTCCCACTCGCGGCTTCTCGCTGTCAGACACAGAGGGCAGCGCGCTGTGGTACCCGGAGGCGGATGCAGCTTTCCTCCGCTCGCTGGAGTCGAGCCTCCGCCCTGGCATCGCGTTCGAGCTTGTGGACGCAACCGTCAACGCCCCTGCCTTCGCCGACGTCGTCGCAGACCGCTACCTCACGATCACCAAGGAGCACGCTCATGCCTGATCCGCAATCGACGCGGCCCAATTCGCACAATCTGTTCGACCTCGCGCCCCCTGATTTGCAGTGGTTCCTGGCGCGCTCGGACATCGTCCTGGTGCCGATCGGCAGCCTCGAGCAGCACGGGCCTCATCTGCCCCTGGGCACGGACACGATCACTGCGCTCGAGGTGAGCAAGCGGGCAGCCGAGCTGGCGGACGTCCCGTACGCTCCCCCACTCTGGGCGGGCTACTCGCCGCAGCACCTGCGCGAGCCAGGCACGGGCACAGGCACCATCACACTTCGCGCGTCGACCCTCAACGATGTCCTGTACGACATCGCGCGCAGCCTGATCCATCACGGATGGAACAAGCTGATCTTCGTCAACGGGCACGGCTCCAACGTGAAGGTGATCGACCCTGTGCTGCGTCGAATCCGCTACGAGACCGGAGCCATGGTGGCGTTGTACAAGCCGTATGCCGAGCGCTACATCGGCCTCCTCAAAGACGTGCTCGAGAACCCACCGGCTGAGACACCCGGATGGCACGCCAGCGAGCTCGAGACATCGCAAGTGATGGCTCACGACGCAGGGCTGGTGCACATGGACAGGGCGGTGGACACACGCGCGCATGCGCCCGCGTGGTTGCCAAAAGGCTTCGACAAGGCAGACGGTGCGCCTGACATCGAATTTGGTGGCTACCAGTACTTCAACTTTCCAATGGATCACGGAGAGTTCACCGAGACCGGTGTGATCGGCAACCCGTTCCGCGCCACCTCGCAGAAAGGCGAGGAAGCCTTCAACCGGTTCGCTCGACACCTCGTACAGGCGATCGACACATTCCGGCCGCTCAAGTTCGAGATCAAGAACCGGGCCTACGTGGACCGGGTGTGAGCGACACCTCTCGAATGACCGACCAGCCCCCACCAGAGCTTCGACGCATCCAGATCCTCGCGCACGTCCGCCGCAACGGCGGCGCGTCGATCAGCCAGCTCGCTCGCGAACACTCGATCTCACCAGTCACCGTTCACCGCGACCTCGAGGTGCTGGCCACCCAGGGCTTGATCACCCGCATCCGCGGCGGAGCGCGCGCGATCGAAGGCGACACGCGTGCCATTGAGACGGACTTCATGAAGCGGGCTCGGCAGAACCCGGCGGGGAAATACGTCATCGCAGCGCATGCACTTCGCGAGATCGCTGACGGCTCCACCATCTTTATCGATCATTCGACGAGCTCGCTGGCGCTTGCGCGGCAGCTCGAGCGCCATCCCCCGAAGACACTCACCGTCGTCACCAACTCACCTGCGATTGCCTACGAGCTCCACGAGAGCACGATCCACCTGGTCGTGACGCCGGGAGAGGTGGATCAAGTCATGCGCCTGATCAGCGGCGGCTGGACGGAGGACTTTCTCAGCCGCCTGCACTTTCAGGCTGCTTTCATCTCGGCCGCAGGGCTGAGCCTCGAGCGTGGGTTGACCACGACGCGTCAGTTCGTGGCCGGAACCTTGAGAGCAGCTCGAGCTGTGTCGGAGCGCACGGTGGCCCTGATCGATTCCACCAAAGTCGGCCGGGAGTCAATGCTCACGATTTTTACGGCCCAGGAGCCCGAGGAGATCATCACGGACGACGGTGTCACTGCCGCGGTCATTGCTGAGTACAGGGGCGCCAGCGTCAACCTGGTCGTGGCGCAGCCGAACCCAGTTTCCGTCAAGTAGCAGCACGCAAGGAGGTGTGCCCGTGGGACGTCCTGTAACCCTCTTCACCGGCCAATGGGCCGACCTCACTCTCGACGACGTAGCCGCCAAGGCAGCGAAGTGGGGCTTCGACGGGCTCGAGCTTGCCTGCTGGGGCGATCACTTCGAAGTCGACAAGGCAATGGCCGATCCCGCGTACGTCAAGGGGCGCTGGGAGATCCTCAAGCGTCACGGCCTCAACTGCTGGGCCATCTCGAACCACCTCGTGGGGCAGGCGGTGTGCGACCCCATCGACAGCCGGCACAAAGCCATCCTGCCCCCCGACGTGTGGGGCGATGGCGACCCCGAGGGCGTGCGGCAGCGTGCTGCCAAGAAGATGATGGACACCGGTCGGGCCGCCGCCAAGTTCGGCGTGAAGCTGGTCAACGGCTTCACCGGCTCGGCGTCGTGGCACATGCTCTATTCCTTTCCGCCGAACGACTGGGCCGAGGTCGAGCGAGGCTATGCCGACTTTGCCAAGCGGTGGAACCCGATCATCGACGTCTTCGACAAAGAGGGCGTTCGATTCGGTCTCGAGGTGCACCCGACCGAGATCGCTTACGACTTTGTGACCACGCGCAAGACGCTCGACGCGATCGGGCGCCGGCCGGGATTCGGCATCAACTTCGATCCAAGCCATTTCGCCCACCAGTTCCTGGACTCGGCCGCCTTCGTCCAGGAGTTCGCCGATCGCATCTACCACGTTCATGTCAAGGACTCCAAGAAGATGCTCGACGGGCGCCGGTCGATCCTCGGCTCGCACATCGACTTCGGCGAGCCGGATCGGGGCTGGACCTTCGTCTCGCCTGGTCACGGCGACGTCGACTTCGAGTCGCTCATCCGGGCTCTCAACCGGATCGGGTACGAAGGCCCGCTCTCGATCGAATGGGAGGACTCGGGCATGGACCGCGACTGGGGTGCGCCGGACGCATTGGCGATGGTGAGAAGGACCGATTTCGCCCCTTCCAACGTGGCGTTCGACGCCGCATTCAAGAAGGGGTAGGGCGATGGGCAAGCAAAAGCAGGTCGGCTTCGTCACCATGGGCGCCGCCTCGAGCGGCAAGAAGATCAAGGAGATAGGCGTCGGCATGCTGGGGTACGCCTTCATGGGCAAGGCTCACTCGAATGCCTATCGGAAAATTCAGTACATGACGTGGCCGCCGCCTTTGATGCCCAGGCTGGTGGCGATCTGCGGTCGCGACGAGGCAGCAGTGGCGGAGGCGGCGCGGCGCTACGGCTACGAGAGCTACACCACGGACTGGAAACGGCTAGTCCGAGATGACCGCATCCAGCTCTTCGACAACGGCGCGCCGAACAACCTGCACGCTGCGCCGACGATCGCCGCCGCCGAGGCAGGCAAGCATGTGATTTGCGAGAAGCCGCTCGGCCGCGATGCCGCTGAGAGCTACGACATCTGGCAGCGCGTGGAGAAGACCGGCGTCAAGCACATGTGTGCGTTCAACTACCGCTTCGTGCCCGCGGTTCGCCTCGCTCGGGAAATGCTCGAGGCAGGAGAGCTTGGCGAGATCTACCACTTCCGGGCCCGCTACCTGCAGGAGTGGATAGTCGATCCTCAGTTTCCGATGGTCTGGAGGTTCGACCGCAAGGTTGCGGGCTCTGGCGCGCTGGGCGACCTGGGCGCGCACATCATCGACCTCGGCCGCTACCTGGTCGGTGACATTGCCGCGGTGAGCGGCGCCACGCGGACATTCATCAAGAATCGGCCGGGTGGCACAGTCACTGTCGATGACGCTGTCGAGGCCGTGGTGGAGTTCGAAGGAGGAGCCGTCGGCACGATCGAAGCCTCACGCTTTGCCCTGGGGCGGAAAAATGGGATGTCGTTCGAGATCAACGGCTCGAAGGGATCGATCGGCTTCGACCTCGAGCGCTTGAACGAGCTGCAGGTTCACCTGCCGGGCTCGCGGCCGGGAGCTGAAGCGCAAGGCTTTCGTACCGTGCTCGTGTCTGAGGCAAACCACCCCTTCTGGCAGTGGTGGTGGCCACACGGCCACATGATCGGCTGGGAGCACACCATGGTGCACGAGCTGCATCACCTCATCGAATGCATCGCGAAGAACAAAAAGGTCGGGCCCCACGGAGCGACGTTCGAGGACGGCTATCGCACTGCGGAGGTGTGCGACGCGATCCTGAGGTCGGCGAAATCCGGCCGGCGCGAGGCGGTTCAGTCGCGGGCGGCCAAGCCAAAGGCCCCAAAACCAAGAGGGCGTCGGCGCGTTATTGCCGGCAGTCGATGAGCACCTTGAGGTGGCTCTCGGGATCCGCCACTAGCGGCTCGAAGCCACGATCGAGTGCCCCCTGGAGCGGAACGCGGTCGGTGATGAGCGACTCGAAGTCGACTTTGCCTTGGCGCAGGAGCTCGATCGCCGGGACGTAGTCGTCGTTCATCGCGTGCGATAGAGAAGCCAGGATCACGCGCTCGTCGAGCAGCAAAGCGACGAGGTCGATCTCGCGCGGCCGGTCGTGCACACCCAGCACGACAGTCGTCCCGCTCTTCGCTGTAGCCGACAGCGAGTCCGCCAAGCCCGCCGCGCTGCCCGTGCACTCGAACACGACCGGGACCCTTGCGCCGTCAGGGCCCCGTGGCACTACTTCGAAGCCCATCGCCGCGGCGCGACCCAATCTCGCCGCCGACGGGTCACGGAGGGTGACGGACCGCGCGCCGGCAGAGCGCGCGACCTGGGCTGTCATCAAACCGATCGCGCCCGCCCCAAACACATGCACATCGATGCCGGCGACGCTGCCCGCTCGGCGCACCGCGCGCACCGCGACGGAGAGCGACTCCGCCAGCGCGCCGGCTTCGTCAGGAAGGCCTTTCGGCAGCTCAGCGCACATCGATGCGGGCACGTTGACCGCCTCCGCAAGGGCGCCGTCCATCATCAAGCCCATCACCGCCAGCTGGGGGCAGAGTTGGCGGTTACCTGACAGACACGCGGCACAGTGTCCGCAGCCGACACTGTTTTCGAGGCCGACGCGAGTGCCGAGATCTATCCCGGCGCCGGCTCCGGCCGCGACCACGATCCCCGCTCCCTCATGGCCGAGGACCAGTGGTGCTTTGGCGCCAGTCAAGGGGTGAGGCGCGGTTGGGATGACGATCGGCCCGTGCAGGTATTCCTCGATGTCAGTGCCACAAATTCCGCAGTACGTGATCGCGACGGTGACCCAGCCGGCTGGGGGACTGGGCGGGGCGGGCCACTCCTGCACGCGAATATCGTTTCGTCCGTAGTAGACGGCGGCGACCACTGCCCACTTTTAACACAGGGGCCGTGCGACCCAGAGATAAAGAGGCGGCGGGATCGTCCCGCCGCCTCTGATGGTTTCGCTTAGCCGATTCGAAACACATGCGCAAGAAATTTCGACCCCGGGGCTTGAACGTAGCGTTAAGTCTTCACAACCACGCGGTATCTGGGAGCAAAACGTCTTGAGACAGACCTGGTCGGCGGTCGGAAGAAAAGTCCTGGTGGCTGCCTGGACCGGCGCCCTCCTCGCTGCCGCCTGTGGACCATCGGCCGCAGCTCCCGCAAGGAGTGGTCCACAATCCGCATCCACGCGTCAGGCCTACGCCCAGATGGTGGACGCGCAGCACCGCCAGGGCGACGGCGGGCAGAACCCGTCCGGCACGGATAACCAGTCCGGAGGGACCCAACCCGGCGCGGCAAGCACACCCGGCGCGCCGAAGCCGCCGGTCGCACCGAAGCCGCCGGTCCCAGGGCAGCCCGCCCAACCGACTCAGCAAGCCGGCGCCAACTGCGGCGCCGTGACCCTTAGCGCCAGCCCGTCGTCGCCTCAGTCCGTGGGAGTCACTGTTGCCCTCACTGGCGCTGCAGCGGGCTGTCCAAGCCCTGAGTTCCAGTTCTGGATCCTGCCGCCCAACAGCAGCTGGTCGGTGCTGCAGTCGTTCAGCCCGAACGCCACCGCCAACTGGCACACCACTGGCCAGGCGCTGGGGACATACGACTTCGATGTCTGGGCAAGGCAAGCAGGCTCCGGCGACCAGCAGGACGTCCACATCTCCCGCATCGCGAGGTACAGCCTGCAGGCGTCGACACTCTGTGCTTCGGTCGCATGGAACGCCCCGAGCTTGCCTTCGCCTCAGTCGCCAGGCTCGAAGGTCGGGCTGAGCGGCGCGGCGACTGGCTGCGCCAGCCCGCTGTACCAGTTCTGGATCCAGCCGCCCGGCGGGCTGTGGGCCATCTTGCAGCCTTACGGCCCGAGCTCCGCGGCGATGTGGGACACCACCGGACTCGTGACGGGTACTTACAGCTTCGACATTTGGGCCAAGCAGTCGGGTTCCACGGCAGACTGGGAGGCTCACACCTTGCCGAACCCGACGTACATTTTGCAGCCCGCAGCGCCCTGCAACTCGGTCACCTGGAACGCACCCAATCCGGCGGCCCCGCAGGCCCCCGGCACCTCGATCACGCTTGGCGGAGTTGCCGGTGGCTGTCCGAGCCCGCAGTACCAGTTCTGGATCCAGCCACCCGGTGGCGCGTGGGTGATCTTGCAGGCGTACAGCACGAGCTCGACCGCCGTGTGGATCACGGGTGGCGGGGCTACTGGGACCTACCAGTTCGACATCTGGGCCAAGCAGCTCGGATCGTCCGCGAGCTATGAAGCCCATATCGCGCCCAATCCCACCTACTTGCTCCAGACAGGTTCGCCATGCACCACGTCGACGCTGACATTCAATCCAGCCTCACCCATTAAAGCCGGCGCGTCGTCGATACAGCTGACGGCCACGTCTTCCGGATGCCCCAACCCGATCTATCAGTTCTGGGTCCAAGCTCCCGGAGGCGTCTGGACGATTCTCCAGGGTTACAGCTCGAGCTCGACTGCCACATGGAGCACGACGGGGCTTGCGCCCGGCACCTACCAGTTTGATGCGTGGGTCAAGCAATCCGGAAACTCCCCGCCGTGGGAAGCCCACATCTCACCGAACCCGACCTTCACTCTGTCCTAAAGCGCGGTCGTCGAGCGCGACGAGGCTGTACCGGCGATCAAGCCGTCTGCTCTTCGAGGAAGGCGAGGGTGGCCGCCGCGAACAGTGGCGAGTTGAAGATGTTGTAGTGGGTCAGGCCCGGAAGGATCGCGAGCGCGTGACCGCCCTTTGGCCGTCCCTCACCCATCCAGCCGCCATCGCGGAGGCCGCCGCCGAGCAGTTTGAACACTTCGACGTAATGGCTCGGTGGGGCCATGTCAGCGTCGGCGGCGACCACGAGCGTCGGCATCTGGAGACCACGAACGTCCTCGGTGAAGTCGTAGTCCTTAGACATCGATTCGCCAATCTTGCTGAGCAGCCGGGGGAAGTCCTCAGGGCGTGGAGCGACCCGCTGGTACAGCTGATACATTGGCGTGTCTTTCATGAACTCGGCGGACGCCGCGCTGACCTGCCCTTGCTGTGCCCGCATCTCCGGATAGATTGCGTCGGGCCGTGTGTTCGCTGAGACCATGACGAGCCGCTGGACCTTGGCCGGGTGCTGGGCTGCAGTTTGGAGCGCCACCCCACCGCCGAGCGAGTAGCCCACCACGTCCGGGGTGTCCAGCCCGAGGTGGTCGATGAGCGCCGCGATGTCGCCGGCCATCAGCCGGACGTCGATCGGTCGATCGATGTCAGCAGTGCGGCCATGCCCTTGCAGGTCGACGGCGACGACTTGATGGCGCTCCGCGAGCAGTGGTAGGACTGGCCCGAACATTTCGCCCGACCCGAGTCCGCCATGCAGCAGGACGAGCGGCCGCCCACTCCCGTGAGTCTCGAAGTAGAGGTTGATGCCGTTGACCTCGGCGTACCGGCCGGTGCCTTTCGCGTGTGTAGTCCAATCGCTGGTCATGGTCATGCTCCTTGCGTGAAAAGAGAGGTCGGGTTCCGGAAATAGAGACTCCCCATGCGCCCGGAATTCATCGGTGCGCAGGGAGGGTCTCATGGGGTACGCGTTCGCCTGGGGCGCGGCCAGAGGGAACGTCGTAATCAACGGCCCGGAGACCAGTTCATCGATGAGAAGGACCACGTGTTAGGGCCCGTCCAGGCTGCGTTAGCTCCGCCGATCGGACGCAGCTGAATTTCGATTTGGTCGGGGGCCTGGAATTTGAACCCGAGGCCTCACGGTCCCGAACCACGGTAGCGCTCGGTTCTACTGGTCCGCGACCAGGTAAGCGCGTACGGGAAACGTGCCTCCGCCCACCCACGCGATGGGAACCGCGTGGAGGCGTCCGGCACCCGTGTCTATCGCAGCTAGATTGGTCATGTGCTCGCAGATCGGGATGCCGGCCCCTAGCAAATGTGTATGCGCCGGGCGGGACAGGTCGGCGACGTCGTCGATATTCAACGAATCGATCCCGACGAGGGCCGCTCCAGCGGCCACGATCATCTGGGACGCCTCGGCCGTCAGAAATGGGTTTCCGCTGAAGTAGCCCTCGGTGCCCCAGTTGCGCGAAAAGTCTGTGCGAACTAGCACCGCCTTGCCATGAAGGTCGCCTGTGGGCAGGGCGTCCGGGCCGATCGCCCGCCCCGCGCGCGTCGCGTCAACTACGACGACCTGCAAGTCGGCAACGCGTTCGAGGTCTAGTCCGGCAAGATCCACGCCGACTCGAAACCGATGCCGCGGTGAATCGATGTATGTCCCAGTGTTCCCACACAAGTGCAGAGAGGCAATGAAGAACTCGGACTTCCCCTCGTAGCGCGACGCGTCGTAGTCGTTGAGAACTTCCACTCGGGGCGTTGGCAGCGGGCGGTAGGTTTCCATGCCTTCGACAATGGGGTGACTCACTTCAATGAAGCGGCTCATGGGCAAAGTGATCCTATCTCAGCCCGGACTGGAGTCTTGCAATCGAAACCCGCTGCGCTGTGCTCAGCTCTTCTTGGCGGTGCCGGCCTCTTCTCCCGCTTCGGCCTTGGCCTCGGTCTCCTCGAGAAGCTCGCCCTCGATGTTGATCTGGATCTCGTTGCTGACTATGAACTTTCCGTCCAGCATCATGTCGAAGCTCATGCCGAAGTCCTTACGGTTGATCTTGGTTTCGGCGGCGTACCCGATCCGATGACCCATCATCGGGTCGTTGAACTCGCCGTACTTCACCACGTTCAGCGTGACCGGCTTGGTAGTGCCTTTGATCGTCAGGTCGCCGGTGAGCTTGTAGCGGTCGCCGCCGGCGTGCTCGAGCTTGGTGCTTTTGAACGTCATCGTCGGGTACTTGTCAATCTCGAGGAAGTTGGATGACCGCAGGTCCTTGTCGCGCTGCTCATTGTGCGTCCGAATGCTGGCGGTATTGATCGTCGCTTCGATCCTCGACCGAGTCGGGTCGTCGGGGTAGATGTCGCCGCCGGCGACTACCTCGTTGAAGTTGCCTCGGACGGTCATCATTCCGAGGTGCTTGGCCGAAAACTCCACCTGAGTATGTAAGGGATCGAACTTCCAGGCTCCCATGTGACTACCTCCAGGTAATTCCAATTCCCGTGACCGCAACCAATGACCCACCTAGAAACTGAATGGAGGCTCCATTTATTTCATCCCGAACCGAGCGGCGTACACTCCGCGGCTAATGGGCGACGAGTTCGTCCCGGGCTTGCGCTACACCTCCGACGCCCAGGAGCTTTGGGCGCTGTTGATCGAGTCCTTAGCCGGTTGGGAGGTCCGCATGAACGAGGCGGCGGCCGCGGCTGAGCTTTCGCCCGTCTCGGCGTGGGTGCTGGTCCAGCTCGACCCCGACCACGCGATATCTCAGAAGGAGCTGGCCGCCAGATTGCATTGCAACCCGTCGACGGTGGTCGATCCGACGGACCGCCTGGAGGAGAGCGGGCTTGTAATCCGGCAGCCGCAGCGGTCCGATCGCCGGATCAACATCCTCACTGTTACTACAAAGGGCCGACACGTTCGTCGCAGGCTTGTGCGCCGTCTCTTCGAGCCACCCGAAGCGTTTCGCCGTCTGCCCTCGGCCGACCAGGCGCGATTCCGCGACGTCATGAAGGCGGCGGTTGGGCGCAACCCGCCCAGGCAAGGCACCTAGGACGTGTCTGTGCAGGTTATGGCTGCGATCGCCGGATGGCTCAGCGCAGCTGGTTGATGCGGACCAGGTTGCCCGCGGGATCGCGGAAGGCGCAGTCGCGAACTCCGTGCGGCTGCTCGGTCGGCTCCTGTACGACCTCGGCGCCGCCGGCCTGCAGCCGCGCGAAGGCGCCGTCGAGGTCGGCGGTGGCCAGGACGACGCGGGCGTAGCTGCCTTTGGCCATCATCTCGAGGATGGTGCGGTGCTCGTCGTCGGTGATGCCGGCACCGGGCGGAGCAGGCGGCTCCAGGACGATGGACGTGTCGGGCTGGTCGGCGGGGCCGACCGTGATCCAGCGCATCCCGCCGTATCCGACGTCGTTGCGGACCTCGAAGCCGAGGGTGTCGCGATAGAAGGCCAGGGAGGCGTCCGGGTCGTTGTGCGGGAGGAAGGTCCAGTGAATGGTGAGGGACATGGCGGTCATGCTACTTGCGGCTCCGTGACCGACGCTTCTCGATTCCTGATCGGTCTGGTCACCTGTTTCGAGACGCACGACGGCAGCTCCGTCGTCGCGCCAGATGCCTGGCCCCGATAGGTGCTGGGCGGCATACCGACCAATTCGGTGAAGCGAGTGCTGAAGGTGCCCAGCGACGAGCAGCCGACCGCGAAACATACCTCTGTGACGCTGAGGTCGCCACGACGCAGCAGCGCCATCGCGCGCTCGATGCGCCGCGTCATCACGTAGCTGTACGGCGACTCGCCGTAAGCGAGCCGGAACTCGCGGCTTAGGTGTCCGGCCGACATGTTCGCGCCGCGGGCGAGCGCCTCGACGTCCAGCGGCTCCGCGTAATCCCGGTCGATCCGGTCGCGGACGCGGCGCAGCCGCGCGAGGTCGCTCAAGTGGTGCGCCGCGGCGGGTCTGCTGGTCACCTGGGAGATCGTGCCACATACGAATGTGTGTACAGCAGGAAGAACTGGTCTCACGATGTCCGCGAGGGCCTGGTTGTGCCTGCAGAGGGGGGTGCGGGCTGTGCCGCGACATCCGCCATCGACCCCAACGCTTAGGGCGATTGGGTCAGCCCGATCACGTTGCCATCCGCATCTTTGACTTTCGCGATCAGCTTGCCGCCGCCAACGTCCTTGACGTCCTGGTCGGTCACGGCTCCCGCGTCCACCAGGTCTCGCAGCCTCGCTTTGATGTCCTTGACCTCCCAGTAGGCCAGAGGTCCTGACGTCTTTGCGTGTGGGTCTAGGCCGATCTCCAGGTCGCCGGTCCTGAAGCCGACGTAATACGGCGCGTCCGCGTACGGCTCGACGCCAAGCAGCTCGCGGTAGAACGCCTTCGCTTTGGCGATGTCCTTCACCGGGTAGACGAGCAAGCGCATTCCTTGATTCACGAATGACCTCCATCAGGTGCCAGTAGTTGAACAGCGTCTTCAGCAGGGATGACGGATCTAACGGCGCTCGTGTGACGGCTGCGTCTCATGGCGCGGAAACCGCTGTCCGTCTGAGCCGATACGTCCGAATAGACCCTGTCTTGCGTCGCAGTGCCAGACGTGTCCATGGCGGTCACTCTAGCCGCGGCTCCGTGACGGGCGCTTCTCGATTCCTGATCGGTTTGGTCACCTGTTTCGCCACGCCACTCGTCCAACGTCATATGCAATGCGCCGGTTGCATTTTCAGGGTTGGTCGCCGTAAGATGCAACCATGAAGTTGCATAACAGCACAGACCGTATCGAGAAACAGATCCTTTTGCGCGCACCCCGTTCGCGTGTCTGGCGTGCGCTTGCCAACGCCGAAGAGTTCGGCGCCTGGTTCGGCATGAAACTCGAGGGTGCCATCGCACCAGGTGCGCGTGTCCATGGCCAGATCACGCTGCCGGAACATGGGAACGTGACCGTCGAGATCGTCATCGAGCGGATGGATCCCGAGAGCCGGATGTCATACCGCTGGCATCCATACGCCGTCGAATCCGGGGTGGACTATTCGAGCGAGCCGACCACGCTGGTCGAATTCCAACTCGAGGAAGTCGCGGAAGGCACCCGGCTCACCGTGGTCGAGTCAGGCTTCGATGGCATTCCACTGGCGCGGCGTGCTGAAGCGCTTCGGATGAACGATGCGGGCTGGGCTGAGCAGCTCGAGAACATCGCGCGGTATGTCGCTTCATAGCGTCGGCTGGCGCGACGTTTCCCGCGCTGCGCCGATGTTTGCGGCGCTCGGTGACGAAACCCGGCTCGCGCTGGTGGCCCGATTGAGCTCCGAGGGCCCTCTCTCGATTACCCGGCTGACCGCCGGATCTGCTGTCACGCGCCAGGCGATTACCAAGCACCTGGACGTGCTCGCCACGGCTGGGCTCGTCTCGGATGTACGGCGTGGGCGCGAGCGCATCTGGGAGCTCGAGCCGGAACAAATGGAAATGGCGCGGGCCTATCTCGAGCGCGTCTCGAAGCGGTGGGACGAAGCGCTCGACCGTCTCAAGCAATTCGTCGAGGAATGAAGGAAGTAACCATGCTTTTGAACAACGAGGTCGCAATCGCGCGGACCGGCACCAGGACCGCCGCGACGGCAGCCGCGCTGACGGCACCGCTCGGGCTCGCCGCCGCATCATGGGTCGTCGCGGTCCGGCAGATGAATGGAATGGACATGGGCGTTGCGACCACGCTCGGTTCATTCACGTTCTTTGTCGTTTTGTGGGTGTCGATGATGGCGGCGATGATGCTGCCGGGTGCGGCTCCGGCAGTCTTGAGACGCGCTCGTGCCGCCGGGGTGCGCGCCGTGCCGCTTTTCGTTGGGTCGTACCTTGCCGTCTGGACACTCGTGGGCGTCGCCGTGTATGCGCTGTACCGGCCGCACGGGTCTGTCGCCGCCGGCGCGCTGGTGATCGCGGCAGGTGTCTACGAGCTCACGCCGCTCAAGCAGCACTTCCGCCGGCTCTGCCGCGAGAGCGTCGGCTCTGGATTCGAGTTCGGGCTCTGCTGCGTCGGCTCGAGCATCGGACTGATGCTGATGCTCGTGGCGTTGAGCGTCATGAGCGTCACGTGGATGTTCGTGATCGCCGTCGTCGTCCTTGCCCAGAAACTCCTGCCCGCCAAAGCCGCCATCGATGTGCCACTGGCGCTGGCGATCGTCGGGCTTGGAATCCTGTTCGTCATCGCGCCCTCGTCGGTTCCCGGACTCACGCCGCAGATGTCTGCCGTCATCGGTGGCGCGATCCACGTCAAGCTTTTGTAACTACAAAAAGGAAAGAAACAATGACCGAGCACAAGACCGGAACACGTGAAGAGTGGCTTACGGCCCGCCTGGAGCTCCTCGAGGCCGAGAAGGCGCTGACGCGGCGTGGCGACGAACTGGCGCGGTTGCGTCAGGGCCTGCCCTGGGTTCGAATAGACAAGGAGTACCGCTTCGAAACCGACGAGGGCACAGCGTCCCTCGCCGACCTCTTCAGAGGACGCTCGCAGCTCCTCATCTATCACTTCATGTTCGGGCCCGAGTACACAGCAGGGTGTCCGTCCTGCTCGGCGATCGCGGACGGCTTCGACGGCTCCGCCGTCCACCTCGCGAATCACGACGTCACGCTCCAGGCGGTATCGCGAGCTCCGCTCGCGAAACTGCACGCGTACAAGCGGCGGATGGGCTGGAACTTCCCCTGGGCTTCTTCGTTCGACAGTGAATTCAACTACGACTTCCAGGCGGCGGTCACCAAGAAAGATTGGAATGCGGGAGCCGTCGAGTACAACTTCCGCGAGGTGGACTTACGGATGCTGCAGGGCGGCGAGGACAATCCGTTCATCGCTGCGCTCACCTCGAGCGTGGGGACAGATTGGGCGACCTACAGGAGCGAAGGGCCCGGCGTGAGCGCGTTCGCGCTCGAGGACGGCGTCGTGTACCACACCTACTCGGCGTACGAGCGCGGGATAGACGGCCTCTGGGGTATGTACCAGTGGCTCGACCGCGCGCCACTCGGTCGCAACGAGACCGGCATGTGGTGGCGCCGCCACGACGAGTACGACAGCCGGAAGGACTGAATCAAATTTTGGTCGGAGAAGCGACACCTATAGCAACGTAGAGCGGACTCGCTCTCTGCTGAAGCGCGCGCCTGATGACTTCGATTGGCAGGCGATCCCGCTTACATCCGCTCCCGATACGACTTTCCGCGAGACGCTCGCCGAACGCGACCGCGTTCGATGCCGCGAGCACGTGCCGCCGCGTTACGCGCGATGCGATCGAGCAGCTTTGAAGAAGCCGCCGCCGCGGCAGGCACCCTAGCATGAATGTCGTTCCCATCAATACTTGCAGAGGAGGAAACCTCTAGTGAAGGACACGAAGAAGTCCGCCAAGAGCAGCACCGCAGTCAAAAAGAGGTTCGAGGGATTCACGGCCGAGGAACGAGGCGCGATGAAGGATCGCGTCAAAGAGATGAAGGCGGCCGCCGACGAGGCCGAAGGTGAAAGCGCCGTGCTCGCGAAGATCGACGAGATGCAGGCCACGGATCGCGCCCTGGGCAAGCGGCTCCACGCGATCATCAAAGCCAGCGCGCCAAGCCTCTCGCCCAAACTCTGGTACGGGATGCCCGCGTATGCCAAGAACGGCAAGGTCGTCTGCTTCTTCCAAGGCGCGCAGAAGTTCAAGACGAGGTACGCGACGTTGGGCTTCAGCGACGAGGCGAGACTCGACGAAGGCAACATGTGGCCGAACGCCTACGCTCTGACGAAGTTGACCGCCGCCGACGAGGCGAGGATCGGCGCGCTCGTGAAGAAAGCGGTGAGCTGAGCAGCTCGACACCGGGTCCCGCCCCAGTCGAGACGGCCTGCCTGTAGCTAGGCGCCGCTGCTCAGAGCGGCACCACCTCCCAGCGCAGGTAGACGGTTACAGCTGCCAGCGCGCCGAGGACCACGGTGCCGGCAAGCGCCGGAAACTCGCTCTTCCTGGCATGGAGGATTGATGCGCCCACCATGACGAGGACCAGCCCTACCGCGGCCAGGGGTGCCAACCAGGGAAAGACATGGACGGCGGGCGGCACGGTCAGACCGAAGGCAGCGGCCAATTCGGCCACCCCGATGAACTGACGCAAAGCCGGCGGCAGCGACGACGGAGGCCGTCCCCGCGCCTCCAGGCGCTTGGCCGCAGCACCGTATGCCACCGTGAAGAGCAAGCCGTGAAGAAGGAAAAGGACGGCGAGGACGATCTGGAGTACCCAGGCCAATGTGTTCATATTCGAATCTCCATGAATGGCATACGTGCCTAAGCTGGTACCGGCTGCGCCACACGCATCGCGCGCAACGCGGCCGCCCACCGAGTCAATTCGCCCAGGACCTTCTTGAGGCTGTTCTCGTGGGTTTCGTCGGGAACGAACTGGCCGTCGTGGATGTACTTCGGGACCATGTGAATGTTCACGGCCTCGGGCAGCGGCACCATCTTCAGGGTGGTGACGACCTGCTTGGCCATCTGGACCGAGCGCATGCCGCCCGACATTCCGCCGTAGCTGACAAACGCTACGGGCTTGTAGTTCCACTCGTGGGAGAGGAAATCCATCGCGTTCTTGAGGCTGCCCGGCATCCCGTAGTTGTACTCAGGCGTGACGATGAGGACCGCGTCCGCGGCGTCGACTCGCTTACTCCAGGCGATGGTGTGTGGCTTCGTGTAGTTGCGGTGATACGGGTGATGCGGCTCGTCGAGCATCGGCAGATCCATGAGCGCCAAATCCGCAACGTCGACCTCGAACCCGCCGTGCTTCTCGATTTCGGAGATCACCCAGTTGGCGATCGGGAGGCCCAGGCGTCCGGGGCGGGTGCTGGCGATGATCACCAATAGCGCTGTGTTCAAATTCGTTGTCTCCATGGATGGCAGTATTATTGACTCGTTCATTGAGATGTTAAACTATTGACCGATGCCGTATATTTCGGGAGATTTGAGACCGGCCACGACCGAGCTACCGATCGATCGCGGGCGAGAGATCTGGGGGTTGTTCCTCGACCCCGTCCTCGACCTGCTGAAGAGTCACGTCCTGGCGCATTACTCTGAGCACCGGCTGACGTCCTCACAGGCCTGCTTACTCCAGCGGCTGAAGCATCCGATGCCGCAGCGCGAGGCAGCGCTGCTGCTCGGCTACGACCCGTCCAACATCACCGCGCTGGCCGACGCGCTGGAGGCGAAGGGCCTCGTGGAGCGGAGACTCGACCCCTCGGATCGGCGGGTCAAGACGCTGGCGAGGACTGCCGAGGGCGAGAGGTTGGTTGGCGAACTGGACGAAAGTCTCTCCCACCCTCCCGAGTCGCTGAACCGGCTGTCGCCGGATGAGCAGGAGCAGCTCCTGCGCCTTCTGAGCAAGGCATTCGCCCCGAACAGCTGATTGGGAATGCCCTGAAGGTAGTCCCGGCCGTCGCGTATTAAACTCTTGACATGCAAGTGCTGACTTGCCTATTATGGGCCCCGGTTGGGCGATGTCTTCAAGGCCTTGTCAGAGCCGACCCGAAGAACGATCCTCGATGAGCTGAAGGTCAGGGATGGACAGACGCTTTTTGAAATCTGCGCACGCTTGGCGACCAAGCATCAGATGGCCTCGAGCCGCCAAGCAATCTCGCAACACCTCGATGTTCTCGAAGGTGCGGGGCTGATTACGACGCGACGTGAGGGTCGCTACAAGTTTCACCATCTGAATACCAAGCCGCTCCGAAGCATCGTCAGCAGGTGGTTATCGAAGGAGACATGAAAATTGAGAATCAACCTGGCAAGCGTTCTGGTCGACGACCAAGACAAGGCGCTCCGGTTCTACACCGAAGTTTTGGGCTTTCAGAAAAAGGCAGACATTCCTCTCGGCGAACATCGATGGCTAACGGTCGTGGCTCCAGAGGATCCCAATGGAACGGAGCTTCTCCTAGAGCCCGACAACCATCCCGCGGTCAGACCGTTCAAAGACGCTCTCGTCGCCGACGGGATTCCATTTACGTCATTCGCAGTGCACGACATTAAAAAGGAGTTCGCGCGAATGCGCGACCTGGGTGTCCGATTCACACAAGAACCCGCCGAGATGGGGCCGGTCACCACGGCAGTGTTCGAAGACACGTGCGGCAACTTGATCCAAATCGCGCAACGCACCCGGTGAGATGCCCTGGGCCATTCGCCAGGACTGGCGCCTGAGCTCAACGCCGCGGTGGCGAAGCGGGTTGCTGAGAAGCTCTTCAGCGCCGTCAGAAACCTATACCGAACCAGCTAAGTGCGCCTAACAAACCCGCGGCGCAAGTAGGCGAGAAAGCAGATGGTTGCGAGCTATGGGATCGAGTCGAAGAAGCCCTAGGGCGCCACCGGTTTCTCCGCATGCGGTGAACGCTTCAGAAGAGTTCCTCGGCCAGCGCGACGATGATGCCCGCAGGGCCTCGCATGTAGCAGAGTCGGTACCTGTCCTCGTACTGGGCCACCTCGCCGACGAGTTCGGCGCCGTTGGCGCGCAGGCGAGCGACAGTGTCGTCGACGCTTTCGACTGTAAACATGACGCTCC
>Ga0209117_1000228_pt1 | contig 31263 bp, 29 predicted proteins | sample BlaSpr_A8_OM2_M2_FD_187978 | JGI IMG/M metagenome (GOLD analysis project Ga0209117, IMG submission 187978) | Forest soil microbial communities from Thunder Bay, Ontario, Canada - Black Spruce, Ontario site 2_A8_OM2_M2 (SPAdes) (version 2) | ecosystem: Environmental > Terrestrial > Soil > Boreal... | reverse complement strand
ATCCTGATCACGATCACCCCGGAATCGCGATCACGATCGCCCGGAATCGGTGATCACCATCGTCCGGAATCCCCAGAGATCCAGCCAAGCACTAACTAACTACCTGTGGAAAGAGGAAGTACGCGTGTTCCAAATGGGTGCGCGAGACGCCGATTCGTAGTAGCGGCTTCTGCTATAGCGCACAGCGCACATGCTGCGGCGCTCGCCATGATGCGGCATCCGGCAATGTTCACGGATGATCGCGAAATGCTGAAGAAAAAAGACATCAAGAAGGTGGCCATCGCCGTTCCCATTAGTCTGCTGCGCGAACATGCATGTGCCTAAGCCGGCAAACAGAGGGTGTGTGAGAAGCCGCGCGATATAACCCTCGTTGTCTGGGGCAGAGGGTGCCAATCACGAGTCGACAATACGAAGGCATGTGCGCGCATACGAATCTGGCTATCGCACTCTGAACGAGTACAGCTTGGCATTTGTAATAATGAATTTAAATCTCACTAAACGGCCATTCAACAGCGCAAGATCTTTCTGATTTTTCCAAGAAATATCTTGGTTTGTTCCGCCGGTCGTGATCGGATTGCAATCGGAAGCAGCGAAGCCGGGAATAACTGCTCCCTGTTCATCGTCTACCTCTACCCTTACTTGTCCATTGCCGTCCATGCTTCCAGTAAGCAACTGACTCCATATTGGGCTTGACTCCTGCCCTCGAGGCCATGTAGCCCTCCCGACGTTGGTGCTTGCGTCTGGCCTCTTGCCGGATTTCGAGCGAAGAGAAACATTGAGTTGCAGTTGTGCACCTTGGAATCGTAAAGGACGAGTCAGGAGATAGCCTTCACTGGTCGCATCTATTGAAATGAAGCCATCCTCACGCAATTTGGCCACGCCCAACTGGCCAACGTAAGTCTCGGGCAAGCCGTCTGGAGTGGCAAGGCCTTCCCATGCATTGTGTTTGTCATGATAGCCGGTGTAGTAGATCCACAACTCACCCTCTCGTAGGACAGGCGCCGCCGCAGAACAAATCATTTCGCTATCGAAAGCGTGTCCGTCATAGTAGTTCTTCACGAATCCAAGAGGAAGAAACGTTCTCCGATGAGCGGCGCGTTGCCACAGAAGACCGTCGCGGCTAGAAACCAACTGAAGATCCATCTGTTGCGCGTAGGTGTGCAATACCCACAAAAGTCCAAGGTATTGGTTTCCGTACGAAAAGGGAGAGAGTCCATAAAATTCCGTGTCGGGCTGGTCATGATCATCTGGTTCGAGAACCAACTTGTCTTCCTTCCAACGCACGAAATCGTCGCTTACCAAACGTGAGACTTTTCGAAGCGGTGTTATGGACGACTTGTGATACATCCAAAACTGATGTGAGATAGGATCTCGCATAACGTTAAATGTGTCCCCAGAGGCCCAACTTGGCACGACCGGGTTCTGATCATTCACGGTCCAGTGGATGCCATCAGGGGAAAAGGCAACCCATACGCCCGCACTCCAATAGGCTAGTTTGTATCTCCGGTCTTTGTTCGTCTCCTCCATGTCCTTGATGACACTCAGCGTCCAATCACACCACTTTAGGAAGATATTGTTGGCTTTAGAACCCTGGAACTCCACGATGCCCAGATTCGGCTTTATCCAATGAATACCGTCTTTTGAAATCGCGTAACAAAGGAATCCCTGTATGTCAGGCTTCTTCTTCGTGGCCAGCGAGTTGTACCACATCTTGAAGATCTGCTCTTCATCGTCGAAAATCACGGTCCCGGGCTGAAGTGAAAGCTCACCCTCCCAAGCCTGATCAGGTCTAAGAATCGGATTGTCGGCGACTCGCACGGGGTTATTCAGCGTTCGCGTAACCTTCTCCATTCGCTCAATCAGGGCATCATCGACGAAAAGGTGGGTTCCCCTGGACAGCACCAGATCGGCGCCCGATTTGCTTGGCGGTGCAACGCATAGGACCAGACTCAAAAAGACAGACGGAATCAAAATGCATTGCTTGATCATTAACTCACCTTCGCCTCAGGGCCTGGAGTACCGGCGGACCGCCTCGAGAGTGGACTCGCCGTCCCCTCCTTGTCGGTCCACTTCGAATTTGTATTTGAAGAAAGCTTCGAACTGCTTTTTGCTATCCGCAACCTGCGCGCTGATCCAATAGCGGGCAGCTTTCACATTGCGCCGGCGTATCGCTCCAACAAGCGCTGCGTGTTGCCGCCAAATTTTAGGCCACGAAACAGTCGAAAAGTCACTGACAGTCTTTGTCCCACCCGCTGTCTCAAGTCGCAAACTTCCGAAAACCTTCTCCAGCAGACGCTGATCTCGCATAAACTTAGTGAGGCGACGGTTCTTGGCTGCTAGGATTAGGGTTTCATGGAAGAGTTGATCTAGATGGATCCATCGATCCAGTTGTTCGGGCTTCAACTGGAAAGTGCGGTTAGCTCGCAAGACCGCCAACCACTCACTGCAGACGGAGTCGAGAATCTTGAACTGTTCTGGTGTGATGTGTCGGATGGCTTCCGCTACGGCATGCGACTCTAGCACTTCGCGGATCGACAGCAACTCGTCGATCTCACGTGCGTCCGGCATGTGGACGTAGGCGCCCACACCTTTAATGTGTTCGACAAAACCCTCGCTTATAAGTCGGCTGAGCGCTTCTCGCACGGGTGTGTAGCTGACGCCTATCTCCTGTGCAAGCTTACGGTTGCCAAGGCGCATTCCTGGCCGGATTTCCCCTTTTAGAAGCTTGCCGCGAAGATGTTCATATGCGTTGGGCGTCTTTTTCTTGCTCATTTAGGCCTCAGACGGTTTTCATGACCTGTAATCATGTTATATACTACCGCTGCATTTGGATGCGCCGAAATATATCATGATAGTTTCGATCATGCAATGACAGCCCGATGATATACTCAGGGATGATCTCGACAATCTCCGTGTGGGCATTCTGTACTTTTTCGAAGGGGCATACCGGTGGGCGTCAAGCGATATGGAATCGAAGGGGCGTGCGGTAGCGGAGGTCAGCATCTGCCGTTTGCCCGTGCCGTCGAGGTCAGGGGTTGGCTGTACCTGTCCGGCCAGATCGCAACGGTCAACGGTGAAGTAGGCGTCGCAAACATCGTCACCACAGTCGCAGCGCACGATTCGCAATCTCCTATCGATTCTAAAAGAAGCGGGCTACGGGCCAGGGCACGTCGCGGCTCGCGGCGTCTGGCTCGACGATCCCCGCGATTTTCCATCGTTCAACCGAGCATTCATCAAACACTTCAGCGACAATCCACCGGCGCGAGTATGTGTCATTTCGAGCACGCTCGTCGATTGTAAAGTGGGGGTCAATTGTACCGCGTACAAGGCGCCTAAACCTCGCGCCTTTCGGTTATGAAGGTCTTATGAAGATCACATTTACCGTTACGGAGTGGGCCATCGTAGGCGGATATATCGCGGCCGTCAGTGTCTTGGGGAGTCTTTTTTATCGCAAGGGGTCGTCCGCGTCAGATTTTTTCTTGGGGGGGCGCCGGATGGGCTCGGTCGCCGTGGCCATCTCACTTGTCGCAGCGGACCTGAGTGCCATTACATACATGGGGCTACCCGCTTGGGCCTTCGAACATGACCTGGGTTTGATTTGGGCTCAGAGCACGTACTTGCTCGTTGCTCCAATCGTTATGTATGTTTTTTTGCCTTTTTATATGAAGTTTAGGTTTTATACAGGATACGAGTATCTTGAGCGGCGCTTCGATCTGAAGACCCGGCTGGTCGTGAGCGGTTTGTTCCTGCTCATGCGTGGATCCCACGTAGCGATCGCGATCTACGCTCCGTCAATAATTCTGTCGTTGCTCACCGGCTTACCTTTGTATGTCAGTGTCCTGATTATGGGAGCGTTTACGACCGCGTATACAACTTTGGGAGGAATGCGGGCAGTGATTTGGACTGATGTTATGCAATTTTCTATTTTGATGAGTGGGATGATAGCTGTCTCATGGCTCTCGATTGCTCGAATTCCCGGTGGGATACGCGCCATTTCAACTATTGCTGGGCAGGCTGGTCATCTCGGACTGTTTAATTTCTCGCTCGATCCCCACCAAATTACAGCGTTTTGGCCGTCTATTTTAGGTGGTAGCGCGATAGCACTATCCACTCTGGGCACTGATCAAGCCTATCTGCAACGCTATTTCTCCACGCGTTCTCTCCGCGAAGGCAGGCTTTCCATACTGATGGATGCTTGCATGATCGTACCGGTCAGTCTAATTCTGCTTCTGTTAGGGCCCAGCCTGTACACTTTTTATCACTTTTATCCCGAACATTTGAAGGGCCTGCCCAGCGCGGATGCACTCCTACCGTTTTTCGTTGTACATGAACTGAGCGGGGTCATTTCCGGTGTCATCATCGCGTCGATTTTTGCTTCGTCCATGGCGGTCATGAGCGCCGGCCTCAATTCATTGACTACCGCTACAACCGTAGATTTTTACAAGAGGTGGCTGCGACCCAATCTCGATGAATCGCACTATGTCTTGGTAGGCCGATGGGGTACCGTTGCCTGGGGTGTGGCTACAACGGTTGCCGCCCTGTTTGCAAATCGGCTCGGTCCACTTGTAAACGCCTTTACAAGAATCATGGGTTTGCTTGGCGGACCCGTTCTCGCGATCTTTCTGCTGGGAATGCTTACGCGAAGAGCCAAGGCCACTTCGTCGGTAATCGGTGGGGGAGTAAGCCTGATCTTCGTTATCTGGGTAGCAGGAGTATCCAACATCTCCTTTTTCTACCATGCCTTGATCGGAGCAGTAACCACCTTTGTGATTGGATACTTGTTGAGCTTGTTTGGCGCAAAGCCAAAACGAAGTCAACTAGATGGCTTAGTCCGTGGAATGGAGGGCTCTATGGGTAGTGTCCCTAAAGCTGTAGGAAAGTAGATAGCGCAATTTGCCTGTGAAATCATGAAATTCTTTTCTTTTTAAGCAGCAGTCTTTTCTTTGCCTCTGATGTCGCGGTAGCCGTTGATGCGGTGCAGCTTCATCTGTCCGCTAACCCACAACCCAAAGAACACTCGCGGCATGGCGCCGTCGTTCCTCAACGCCGCCTGAGTTTTCATTCTGCGGCAAAACTCCAAGTGCATGCGTTCTATCGCGTTGGTCGTGCGCAGCGACAGCCACTGAGTTTCCGGAAACTGGTAGAACGTCATCCAGGCGATCCCAACTTCCTAAGTGTCCACATCCTTCCTTAAATGCACATTTAGATGAAGCCACCCTTGTCAATGGGGCTACTCCGGACGCTCAACGCGCTATAGTCCCGAACCCCAGTTCAACTACCCGCGGCTGGGAAGAAATTCATGATGTTATTGACAGTTCGTACATGTCATGATAAGTTCGCGACATTCCGACCATTGAACAGTCTAAGGAGGCGAGAGTATGTCACCAGCACAAGTCGCAAATGCCATAACCATTCTCCCGCAATGCGGCGGAGATCGCGCCACTAACGTGCGTTACGGATGTTGCTCGGACCGTGCGAGCTCGTGGGGGAATATTGGCAAAGGCCAGTACTCCGTGTCGTCGCGCCGATGGTGGAAACCCTCAGTCAAATTGCTGGTGAATGTCTTGTTCCTGTTACTCGTAACACTGCAGAACTGGACACCGGTGTGGGCGCAAGCAAATGGCACCGCTAGAATTGCTGGAGTCGTCAATGATTCGACCGGAGCAGCCATCGTCGGAGCCAAAATCGGCGTCACCCATAGCGACACTGGGTTGATACGAACGACAATCAGCGGCGATGACGGCGGCTACGTCCTTCCAAGCCTTCCCATCGGGCTTTACACCCTCCAGGTAACAGCCCTGGGGTTCGGAACTTACACGCAGTCGGGCATCGACCTTCATGTTGGCGACAGTGTGGCGATTAACCTGGCCTTGAAAGTTGGGTCAACATCGGAACAAGTTTCAGTTACTGCAGCCAACGCAAACATGGTTGAGGTTGAGAAGTCGTCGGTTTCAGAAGTCATTGACCAAGCTAGGATTATCGGTCTCCCGTTGAATGGCCGCCAGGCCACGCAACTGCTTCTCCTTGCAGGTGCTTCCGCGGCGGTCACCACCGGGAATCCCATAGCGTTTGATCTGAACGGTGCCAGGGCCTATGCAATATCAACCCCCTACTCAGTGGCCGGAGGTCAGGCAAATACTAACAACTGGCTCCTAGACGGGGCTGACAACACTCTTGCCTCTGTGACCGTCAGCATGCCCTATCCATTCCCCGATGCTCTTCAGGAGTTCCAGGTTGAGACCAGTTCGCGCTCAGCGCGCACAGGCTTACATCCGGGTTCAGTGATCAATGCGGTAACCAAGTCCGGAAGTAATCATTTTCACGGAGACCTGTTTGAATTTTTACGGAATGGCAGCGTGAACGCGCGGAATTTTTTTGCGGCATCTCACGATACCCTCAAACGTAACCAATTTGGTGGCACCGTTGGGGGACCGATTCTTAGAGACAAACTGTTTTTCTTCGGCGGATACCAAGGGACAAAAAATCGCTCCACGCCGCCGCAGACGATATCGTTTGTACCCACGCAATCCGTCCTCAACGGGGACTTCAGTACGTACCTGGGAGCGGGCTGCCAATCAAGCGGGACGGCGGTCACTCTTATTGATCCGACTACGGGCAACCGATTTCCCAACAACCAGATCCCTACTTCGCGTTTCAATCCCCAGGCCCTAGCCCTGCTAAAATTCGTTCCGGTCTCCAGCGACCCTTGCGGCAAGGTCGTCTATGGGATTCCAACTACCGGAGACGAACAGCAGGTCATCGGGCGTGCCGATTGGATTCAGAGCTCAAGGAATACCGTGTTTGGCCGATATTTCATTGCGGACTATACCAACCCTGCAGTATTTGACGGCAAGAATCTTCTCCCGGCGCAGAGGACCGGGTTTCTAGAACGGGGCCAAGCCCTCACCCTGAGCGACACCTACACAATAAGCCCCACGGTGGTCAATTCGATGCACGTCTCCGCCACGCGGATGAGCATCACTCGGGGCGCCCCACCTAATTACATTAGCCCAGAACAAATAGGATTGCGTATGCCCGGACTTACAAATCCCGCTATTGTCAGTTTTAATGTCGCGGGGTATTTCCTTACCGGCAAGCCCGGAGTCCACTACAGGGCTGTCAACAACTCGTTTCAGGTTGCAGAAGCTCTCGACATGATTCGAGGTCGTCATCATCTATCGTTCGGCGGCGATTTTTTTCGCAACCAGATGAACGAAAACAACTATTACGCGCGAAATGGCAGTTTCACTTTCAATGGGTCGTTGAGCAACAACGCGCTGGCAGATTTTATGCTCGGCCGTATGAGCTCCTTCTTTCAAACCCAGCCCGAATTAGGAGCCTGGCGCCAAAGCGTCTTCAGCCTTTACGGGGAAGACGCCTTCCGCGTCAATTCTCATCTCACGGTGACGGCCGGGCTTCGCTGGGGCCCGTATTTACCAACGACGGATGCGCAGGGACGCGGTGCCGTCTTTTCTCCGGCCGCCTTCGCTGCCGGCGTGAAAACCAGTCGGTATGTCAACGGGCCGCCTGGCCTCTTGTTCAACTCCGATCCTGGAATCCCCCCTGCGTATATGAATAAGCGGTACCTCGATCTGGAGCCTCGAGTGGGCATCGCTTGGGACCCCACAGGAAATGGCACCCAGAGCGTTCGAGCAGCGTACAGTCTTATTCATGACTCGCCGCCGATCTTCTACAATACGAGTCTTTCCAATGATCCGCCGTGGGGTGCATCAGTCACGGTTACTAATCCTCCCGGCGGGCTGAGCAATCCGTGGGCTGGGTATCCGGGCGGAGCACCTTTTCCGCTCCCTTATCCACCTACCTCGACGGCGCCTTTCCCGCTCGGCGCAACCTACCAGAGTGTCTTGGTTGATAGTCGCGTACCCTACATGCAGCAGTGGAACCTGAGTTACCAGAGGCAGTTCGGACGAGATTGGCTTGCGTCAGCTACTTATATCGGGAATAAGTCCACTCATTTGTGGGTCGGAATTGACCTCAATCCGGCGGTCTTCATTCCTGGAACCTGCAATGGCCAACCATGCTCCACGCTAGGCAACACACAAAAGCGGCGAGTTCTCTCTCTGCAGAATCCCGCGAACGGTGCCTATTACGGTAGCATCCCCACTACGAACGACGGCGGCAACGCCACCTACAACGCCTTATTGCTGTCACTGCAGCACCGCTTCAGTCACAACTTCACCGTTCTCACCAACTATACCTACTCACACTGCATTAACTATGAGGGTAGTGTCGGAGATATGTATGGATCCGCTGTTCAGGACCCCAACAACATCCGGGGAGACCGCGGAAATTGCGAATCCGACTACCGCCAGATTTTCAACGCTTCCTTCGTTGTCACCAGTCCCACTTTGCATCAGCGGTGGGCGCGGCTGTTGGCGGGCAATTGGCAGCTTTCTCCGATCATTAGCGCGCGGAGCGGTCAGTGGTTCACTGTTTACGATGGGGTAGACAATTCGCTCACAGCCATCCAACTGGATCGTCCCGATGTGGTCTCTAACCCCTACCCTGCCAATCAAAATATTCAGAATTGGATAAATCCTGCGGCATTCCGTCGCAGTCCTTTGGGAACGTACGGCAATTCCGGCCGCAACTCGCTGCTGGGCCCGGGTTTCTTTAACATTGACGTGGCATTGAGTCGCGCTTTCCCTCTGGGTGAGGCTAGAAGGGTAGAAGCGCGCTTTGAAGCCTTCAACGTCACTAATCACCCGAATTTTGCCCCACCCGTGAACAGCCTGAGATCGTCCAGCTTTGGCCGGATTCAGAGTGCGGCTGACCCACGCATCCTGCAATTCGCAGTGAAGTTTGTCTTTTGAGCGGGAGGATGCGACGACATGGCAGAGAGGCTCGTTTAGTAAGAAAGGCTGGGTTGCATGCTCAAATAAGGCATCGAGGTACTTGGTCCAAACCTCTCGGCAGGTACTCTCGATCCTGTACTCTAAATGAGGACGTGATTCAAGTAATGCAGGATAGGGCTTCGGTCGGGACCGGATCCGGGGTAACCAAGTCGAGGAATAGGGGTTGGATATGTACAGCCGATCCGTATCGCGTGGGGGCTAAGAGTGGCAAATCGGGTGGCGGGAAAAGTAGCGATCGTTACGGGTGGTGGTTCCGGCATGGGTCGGTCTGGAGCGGTGATGTTAGCAGCCGAAGGCGCCAAAATCGTCGTGGCGGATATTGACGAAGAAAAAGGCGAACGCATCTGCTGCTCAATTGTCGAACGCGGAGGCCAAGCTGTCTCAATTCCCGTGGACGTCTGCAATGGGCGAACGGTGGAAGAGTTAGTTGAGCGCACAGTTTCAACCTATGGCCGCGTTGATGTTCTCTATCACAATGCCGTGGATGTCCAGTTTGTCAATAAGCAGGATCGACGGATCACGGAACTGCCTGATGAAACTTGGGACCGACTTATCGACCTGGTGCTCAGCGGAACCTATCGCTGTTGTAAGTATGTGGGACGGCAAATGCTGGCTCAGAAATCCGGTTCGATCATTCTGACAGCGACAGTAGATGCATTGATCGGATGCGCGGGACTTGACGGGTATACTGCAGCCAAAGGTGGTGTTATAGCGCTGACCCGATCCTTTGCGGCAGGCATCGCCAAAGATGGCGTCCGAGTCAACGCAGTCTGTCCGGGATTCGTTTACACCGAACCGATGCTGGGTTGGCTTGAACAGTCGGATTCACGCGCAGCCATGAAACTTCTTCACCTGCTGCCGGTCGCCACGCCTGAACAGATTGCGCCGTTTGTGGTGTATCTGGCGAGCGATGAATCGGCGGTGGTCACGGGCGGCATCTTCCCAATAGACAGCGGCTACATGGCATTCAAGGCAAACGTGGATATCGTGGGACTGCAGGGTCAGGAGCGAATGTGACCGAAGCCGGAAGGGTTCCTGTGGTCCGCGCAATGGTACGGCAGGCAGCAAGTGTCGACATTATGGAGCTCTCAGTGGAAGGCTATAACGAATCAGAAGATCTATAGCAGGAGAGAAGAGACATGATGCACAGGCGCGCTTTCGTGAGCATGATCGGAGGAGCCAGCTTGATGGGGCGCAGCTTGCTTCATGCTGGAGACGCACAGAGCGATGCTGGCGCAAAGATTCTGCTCGCCAGCCTACCTTCTGCGGTGCCCCTTCCCGAAGTGGTTCTGTTCAGCTTTGACAACCGGGCATTCCCATTCCAAAACCATGTGGAGACACGACTGATCCCCGGTGACAATCCTAGGGTTGTCCTTCGTCACGGACCGCCCGGTTCACATGATGAAGTCCTGCCTTTTTACGGCACGGTGATACGTATTGAGAACACGTTTCATATGTGGTATTGCGGCAATTACGGGCCACTCCCCGATCCCAACTTTTACGAACTAAAAAATTACGTCCTCTGTTACGCGACCAGTAAGGATGGTGTGAGCTGGGAAAAACCTGCGCTTGGCCTCGTGGAGTACAACGGCTCCAGGAATAACAATATTTGCGAACTGGATGAGCCGACGTTCTATGCCTCCTGCGCCGTGCTCTACGAGCCGGAAGATCCCGACCCAAACCGCCGTTTCAAGCTCGCCTATGAGGCTGGCGTACCTGTTCGTGCCGAAGACCTGGGTCATCATCCTCGCATGCGCTTGTACGTTGCTTTTAGTTCCGACGGGCTGCGTTGGAAACGCTCGCCTAAGAATCCTGTTGGCCCGTTTCAGGAGATGACTTGCGTTACAAAATTCCGCGGCCTCTATTACGTGAACGGCCACGTAGAAAGTAATGCGCATTCACTGGTGGGGGGACGGCGCTTAGACACCTTTGTCTCGGAGGATTTTGAACTCTGGTCTCCCTGCTCCGCCTTAGGGTTAGATCGCACACCCGATCTCGCCGGCCCTTCGACCGTAGGCCGCGGCAAAAAGAGCGAGGGGGAACAGATCCATATGGGAGCGGCTCTCTGGAATCGGGGCAATGTACTCATTGGCATTTATGGCCAGTGGCATGGCCATTTCTCCGGAGACCGCAGGCTCGCGGTGATAGATCTGGGTCTTGCCCTGTCACACGACGCTCTGCACTTCTATGAGCCGATTCCCGGATTCCGCTTTATAGAGGCACAGGAGACACCTGAGAGTACCAAAGGTGTTTTCCCGGCTCTAATGCAGGGACAAGGAATGGAGAACTTTGGGAATCAGACGCTCTACTGGTACTCCGTTTTGCCCGTCGGTTCGCCACAGGGGCTGGGCACTGAAAACAGCGGCGTACGAATGGTTACGTGGCAACAAGATCGGCTGGGAATGTTACGACCCTTCCTTCCCGAATCTCCGCGCGCGATCTCCTGTCCCATCCAGGCATCGAAACAGGGAGCCAAGTTGTTTATCAACGCCAGCGGCCTCGGTCAATACAGCTACTTACGTGTCGGCCTGCTCACGGAGGGCTTTCGGCCCATTGCTGGTTATAGTGATTCGGATGCCGCAAAAATTGGAGAAAGTCACCTGCGCTTCCCGGTGCGGTGGAAGAGCAGCGATGCGCTGCCTGTTTCCGCCGGACCGTTTCGGATCGACATACGCTTCGAGGGCGTGCGGCCCGAAGATGCTGCTTTCCACGCAGCCTACGTGACGGCATCATGAGATCCGTTGATGGCAAGAATCACACTTCGGATCTCATCGGTGTGCCGTCGCTAGTCCTATCCTCCAACTATCGGTGAACTGGCGCCGGAGGGAGCCCCGCAATCATTCTTACCGCTCGCGGCTGGTTGCGGTTGGTTTATCAGTTCAGATCAAATTGGGAGGGTTTTATGGCACAAGTTTCCGTCAGTGTAAAGCACATCCCGTCAAACGCATTTAAGACCCTGAGAAACTACGATTCAGCGACGGTTGCTAACGTCATTGAACTGTTCCAGGTTCGTCCGAGTACGGCTGGCCATGTGCGCGGCTCTGTTCGGGCAGTCTATCCGGAGCTTCCGCCGGTAGTAGGTTATGCGACGACTGCAACTTTTCGGGCGGCCTACCCCTCGGATGACCCAAATGTTTATGTGAAGTTCCCCGAGCAGCTAAAGGAAATGGGCGCACTCCCGGAGCCAAGGATCGCGGTTATCCAGGATCTGGATGACCCGCCGATGGCAGCGACTCTGGGAGAGGTTATGTGTAGGGCCTACAAGCGATTTGGTTGCGCAGCGATAATCACCAGCGGCGGAGCCCGGGACATCTTGGCCGTTCGTCAGTTGAATTTTCCTGTGTTCGCATCGTCAATCATCGTGTCCCATGGTTACTGTCGGATCGAGGATATACACACTCCCGTATGGATATGTGGTCTCACCGTGCGCCCGGGCGACATCCTACACGCGGATGCGAATGGTGTGGTACTGATTCCCAATGATATTGTAGAGCAAGTGGCAGGCGCATGTGAGGAGTTTGTCGCGGTCGAAAAAGTGGTTATGGAATACTTGGAGGGCAAGGATGCGACACCTGAAGGTTACCTTCAGGCTGAGAAGCTTGCCGCGAAGCAATTTGACCAGCTCTCCGCGAGGTTGCGAAAGCAGCTCAAAGCCGTTAGGTAGCAGCTCATTAATACGTCAGTGCACCGATCAGGGTTTAAGTACTGTACCGATGAGGACCAGCACGTGGTCAGGGTTACAGCGCTGGGGAATGGCTTGACAGCACTAGTTTGGTTCGATCGGTTTGACTATTACGGAGTCAAACCTGACCACCAGATCGGAGCTGCGGAAGCCCGTCGACAAACACCAACGTGCGATGAAATTGCCGAGTTCAGAGTCACAGCCGATTACGGAGACCTGTGCGGTGAGGGCCGGTTTGGGATCCGGATTCAACCAGCCTTTATAGGTCGGACTGCGTGGGGCAGAAGTAGTTCTATCGATTTCATCAACCTTCCGGCAAGCACGGAGTCCTGTGGATGTCTTCCACGACCGCGTGGCCTCAAGCGCGATGGACCGGGGAGCCACACTTGGTCGGTTCCTCAGACTAACCAACGAGCTACGAAAATTGGTGCAGTCGGGGAGGCGGCCCGGCAGCCTTGAGTTTCAAGTAGATAGCCCTTCGGAATAGGTCATGACGGTGACGCCGAAGGCAGGACATTCACGATCGTTATAGAGGGCGGCTAGACAGCATACTTCATCATGAAAATAGCAAAGCTTGAGTTCCTTCCCGTAAGCATCCCGTACACGCACCGAGAGGTGAGTTCGTTGGTCAATCGAGATGGCGTTACAGACATTGTTGTGAAGGCCACAACGGACAATGGAGTAGTGGGGTGGGGCGAGAGCTGTAGCGGCGCGGATGTGAAATCGGTCTTGGAGGCGCTCAGAGCGATGGTTCCATTCGTCGTCGGCCGTGATCCCTGGGAAAGCGAACAGATACGTCAGGAATTGTGGCATCGCGGAATCTGGGCGTGGCGCCAGCACACCGCGTGTTTTGCGTATCCAGGGATCGACATGGCTCTTTGGGATATCTGCGGGAAAGCGTGTGGTCAACCGCTTTATAGGCTGTTCGGCGGAAAGGTTCGAGAGCGGGCGAATTACTTTTACTACTGTTCCCAGGGAACGAACGAACAGATTTCCAAGCAGGCGCTTTGTGGGGTGGAGAAGGGATTTCAAGTGTTTTATCTAAAGGTCGGCATAAATATCGATGCCGAACTCCAAATGGTTCGGACTTTACGTAAGACGATCGGCCCGAAAGCAAAGATCCGGCTCGACGCGAATGGAGCCTGGAAAGTTAATGAAGCTCTGCGGAATCTGGCCCGGCTGGATGAATTCGGAATCGATTTTATCGAACAGCCGGTCGTTCAAGATCCGATCACAGGCATGCAGGAAGTCCGCAGGCGCTGCAATATCGCGGTTTCAGCCAATGAAGGTACCTGGACCGTTGCGGACGCGTTTAGACAAATAACCGCCCGGACCGCAGATGTGTACTGTTTCAGCCCTTACTTCACTGGCTCACTGGCGCAATTCCAACGGCTGGCCTGGCTGGTGCACTTTGAAGGCCTACAGATCTGCCGCCACACTCACGGCGAACTTGGAATAGCCGCAACAGCGTTTCACCACATTCTGCTCACTCTTCCAAACATTGTCGATGGGAATCAGCAGACTGCCCACATGATGACTGACGACATCGTTGTAGATACGATCCCCATTACGAACGCGCCGGATTGGGGTCTACCCGGCGGATGTGGAATCGGAGTGGATGTGGATGAGGCAAAGCTCATGAAGTATCACGAACTGTATCTTAAGCGTGGGCAGTTTACTCCTTATGATTCAACGCTAATCGGAACTGAGCTGTACCCATAAATGAGTTGACTGTAGCAATTCCGGACTCCTGAGTGCAGGGGGAGTTCTGGTCATCTGGCCGAATCTGGCTTTGGCTAGTCTTGCTAGAAAAGAACACAATGTCTACCTGTTCCATCGTTTGCGACGACACCAATCTTTGTGGCGAAGCTCCACTCTGGGACGCAGCGAACCAGGCGCTCTACTGGAGCGATTGTGTCGGCCGCAAATTCTACAGTTATGACGCGAAAACTAAACGAAGAGCACTTGTTCTGGCAGATTTCGAGGTAAACGGTTGCGCCCTCGATCAATCCGGAGGATTCGTTTTTTCGAACAATTCCGGTGTTTGGTTTTGGAACAAAACAGATAGGCCGGTGCTAGTTGCCAGCGAAGTTGGGGAAGAGAAGTTGCAGTTGAACGACTGCATTGCAGATCCAGATGGGCGTGTTCTCGCGGGGTCGTCGTTCTATAGTCCCAGTGACAAATATCCTTTCGGCAAGCTTTTCTGCGTGCAAACCGACGGGGCGATTCAGATATTGGATGAAGGTTTTCACCTCGCCAATGGACTTGGATTTTCGCCCGACGGGAGGACTTTGTACTTCACCGATTCGGTGGCCCGTTTAATCTATGCGTACACTTACGACCGAGTCATCGGACGCACGAGCGGTCGCCGAACTTTCGTCAGGGTCGACAGCAATGCGGGGCTGCCTGACGGACTGACGGTAGATGCCGAAGGCTTTGTGTGGTCAGCGGAATGGTATGGTAGCTGCATTTCGCGATACGATCCCGATGGCAGGTTAGAACGTCGACTTTACGTTCCCGCAAAACAGGTTTCTTCGCTGATGTTTGGGGGCCCAGACCTGCGGGATATTTTCGTCACGTCCGCTGCGAAATCGGAACCGATGCCGGTGATGCCGCCTGGTTATGATCCCGATTCGGGCTACTTCGGAGGCGGTCTATTTCATATGAATGTGGGCATTCAAGGTCGTCCTGAGTACAAAACGAGACTAGAATTGGGCATTCCACTGTGGTCCGCAAAAAATCCATCCGAGCCGTCTTGCTCCAAGTAACATTGTTATTTCTTGCTAGAAAGCTCTCCTAAGGGTGTCATATCGGACGGCATTTTGGCGAACCACAACAGGGCGAGATGGTCGAAACGAAGGCGGGAGATCGAAATGGAAGGTAACGTAGCGTGAAGTTTATTGGGATGCGCCAAAACATCGTCACGCGGCGCATCCCGAGGCGTGCAAACAGTGCCGCTGATGGGAGCACGACAAGAGCAATTAGAAGCGGATGTTCGGAGGACTTGACCGGACCACAATCCGACGCAATACCTACACGGGAGTACACGGAAGAGCCCGTGGAAATAATCCCTTCCAAATCAAAAGAAAGAATGGTGGAGGCGGGGAGAGTAGAACCCAACGCCGAAAACAAATTGATATTAAGAGAGAGAAAGCAAAACGACGCGGAAACTCTTTCGAATTCCCGGGCCGTCGCATTTTCAGGGTTTTGAATTACGCCACGAGTCGCTTCTCCGATTGCAGAAAAGCAAGCCGAGATCGTTCTTCCGGTCGTGCTCGAATCAAGTTCATTTTTCGGAGTGTTTGTCCAAACTTGGACAACGTATCCTTATTATCTGTAGCCCAATGAGTAGCCCAACTAGCAGAGGGGTTTGCACTCTTAAGAGACGCCGATTCAACGGCTTAGGTGAGTTGAAGACGTGTTTGCAAAGCAGGTGCTCTCCCAGCTGAGCTACACGCCCATCCTTGTAACCACTTAATTCTAAAACATTTTCGAGCGCAGCGCACTCCCATTCACATAAAAACAGAGCACTTTCTGTCTAGGCAGGTGCTCTCCCAACTGAGCTATCCGCCCGCGCGGAGTAACCGTTTCTGCCGGCACATTTGAAGGCGTTTCGAATTGACGGTATGCGCGTTCACCAGGTGCAGTGTTGCTTCCGGCAGTCGGAAGCAACAGTCTTAACTAGGAGCTTGGAAGCGAATAGCCTCGGAGCGCCGAAGAAAATCAATCCTTACCCGTGCTCACTGCTCTTCGACCTTCCCGGCTCTTTCTGACCTCTTCCGCACACTCCTTGAAAACGTCGTGCCCAAACTTACGATTGGCAGCAGCAGCACTAACTTCGTCATAACTATCAACATACGAGCGCAAGGTTTTGGACACAATGCAGAGAGCGACAGTGTGCATCTCTATGCCGTACTTCTCTTTCAACAGGTGACCGTACTCAGAACGCCAGATTGGCCATAGGCCAGTATCTTGTAATGTTCGTGCCGCACGTCGAAGCGTGCCGCCATTCGACCCCGCACCGGGGCCGCGACAGACCATGCTTCGACTAGGGCGACAAGCAGCGCAATGAACCCGATGACTGCGCTAAGTTTCTTGTGGTTCATCACAAAAGCTCTCATCCTCCTCATTACCACTTGCCACGACTGGCGCAAAAATCTACCACTTGTAGTCCTCCTTGTTTTCATTCCAACACTTAGAACGCACATGACGGAGAATCTTGCAGCCTCTTGCACCATCCACTTGGACGTATAACGCGCAAATCGTACAAGTGAAATCTGCTCAAATCCCAATGTGTGGAGAAGTAGGTTTTGATGCGCTGAGTTCAGCTCTTTTACACCATGCGCTCCTCCCTTGACCTATACATTCAACTAATCAGGCCCTTGGTATATCCTAACGAATGATGCGCGACTCTAAGCGGCCCAAAGGACTCACGGAAACATCGATACTCATGTCAATTACCAATGCTATGGGCTGGGCAATAATCGACTGGTCCAAGCCCAACGCGCGCGTCACATTCGTCATTTTCACAATACTCATTGTTATCGGATACCTCGTGCTTTGGTTTTACTGGGAAGGTCGGAATTGGGCGAGGATACTCGTTCTGCTCACGTCGCCTCTTGCCCTTTACAATCTGCGTTACTTTTTCCGAGTCGGAATAATCGAGCGGGTGATGATTGGGTCGGAAGCCGCCCTTGCCGTGTTTCTATTATTTTGGCTAAATAACTCCAATATTAAGTCGTTTTTCGGTGCTGCAAATAAAAAAGAAAAACCCATCAACTCCTGATTTACCGCATTATAAAAGGGCGCCCTTTTGGAGTCGGTTTTGATGCGCTGAGTTCAGCTTTTTTACGCCATGCGCTCCTCGCTGACTTATACATTCGAACTAATCGGGAGTTACCCTGCCGCTGCAGGGCTGGGAGAATTTTGGTAGGCTCTTCAGCTATGAAATTCCAAGTCGTTCTGCAGTGGCCTGCATCGTCGGTAAACGATTTCGACCGAATGGTTGAGATTGAACACTTATTAGTTGAAAAGCTAGGCGAGCAAGTCGAAGTGGACAGACACGATTTTGGGTCAGGAGAAATGAATATCTTCCTCCACACGAATGACCCGCGTCGCGCCTTTGAGCAGATACGGAGGGGAATCGCCTACCGGGAGGTCGATGAACTGAATACAACATGCTCCCGGCACCGCCGATCTCTCCTTCACCGGCCAGAGTCAGGACACAGTTTCGGGCGACTACGACTTCCTCGCTCGCGAGTACAGCATTCAGGGACGCTGGCCTTCGCCTGACCCCCTTGGCTTAGCCGCAGATCTCTCCAATCCCCAGTCTTGGAACCGTTACGCCTACGTGACAAACAACCCGCTTGGCCGGGTCGATCCGCTCGGGCTTTGTGATGTCGTAATTGGAGGAATCACCCAGTCACCCGGAGGTGCTGACACTCGCGCTCAAACCCAATTTGCAAATGCTATCGGTGCTCAACAAGCATTTAGTTCAATTCGGGGCTCATCGCGACCTCCAAGGTAGTCATATTGGAGGTCATATTGTTTATTTCTATAACGTTTTGGGTGAGCGATAGGTGAACCACACTCCCAACTGAGCTATCCGCCCGCGCGGAGTAACCGTTTCTGCCGCACATTTGAAGGCGTTTCAAAATTGACGGTATGCGCGTTCACCAGGTGCAGTGTTGCTTCCGGCAGTCGGAAGCAACAGTCTTAATAGACGTCAGTTTAACCTGTCCCTGGCGAATTGCTATTTCGCCCATGATTCCTCAGGATTCCCCATCCTGCTACGCATTATCAGGTGCTCCTTTCTTCTTGAGGCCAACGCTCAAAACTTACCTCAGAAGGGGCGCACTCTTATAATGCGTAGCAGGACCGAAAATGCTATGGAATTGTTGGCAAAATAACAATTCGCCAGCCACAACTTACCGGGCACTATTCTGCGATTCCTGCGGAAAGAACTACAACACGGCAACGTGCGAATGGCGAAAGAGCCCGTGTTGGTTTAAGGAAGCCGCTTCTAGGTGTCGCCTGCGTTGTAACCACCGTGAACGCGGACTGGAACAAAGTCGGCGTTTTTTCATCCGACCGGCTAATCTCGATAGTGCCAATCAGATGTCAGGCCGGGTCACTGTGCCCTCTTAGACAGATTAATACAACTCCAGCGGTCAACTCCAGCGGTCAACTCCAGCGGTCAACTCCCGATAAGTCGATCAGGCATGTGGCCAAGTTTCCCGACATTTGCGCGCGAGATCGAGGCTACCCTGTTAACTTCATTCGGAAGCCTTGACGTGAACTGACTTGCGCCTTAGTATTACGCGAGACGTTGCTTTCCTAGGAGTAGACCTATGAACCCTCGCTTGCGCGTTTTCGTCGAGCTGGCGTTGGCAACGGGTCTCCTAGTGCCAGTTGCTTCCGCACAGCAGCCAGCGCCACCTCCTACTCCAGCTCCCTCGCCTGCGCCTGGGCCTCCGCCATCCACGGCGCCAGGCCGTCCTGTAAATCCCAATCCCTCGCCCCCGATTTTGCAGCCACGTCCGCCGACCGACGATCTCGTGATGTTTCTCATGGGACGCGTTGCCACCGACGACGGCTCACCCATTCCCCACGATGTTGTGGTGGAGCGCGTGTGTAATGGCAGGGTGCGTCAACAGGTGCATGCAAGTCCTCGCGGCGACTTCAGCATGCAAATGGGATCGATGGCCGATTTTCCGCTTGATGCTAGCGGCGACTCTGCGCCTGACCGTGTTTCGCAATATGGCATGCCTGGCAGGGATCCGCAGATGGGGATTCCGCGACGCGAGTTGATGAATTGCGAGATACGGGCCTCTGTTGCTGGTTTTCGCTCAAGTTTCGCAAGCCTGGTGCAATTCCAGCCTTCCGCCGGCAGCATTAACGTAGGCTCGATTATGGTGCAGAGAGGCGCAAAGATTGAAGGGACGACAGTAAGCGCCACCAGCTACCAAGCTCCGAAAGACGCCAGAAAAGCTTATGAGAAAGGCCTCGAAGCCGAGAAGAAGGGCAAACTTCCCGACGCACGCGGTTACTTTGAAAAGGCAGTGGCGATCTATCCCAAGCACGCGAACGCTTGGTTTCAGCTAGGCGCTGTCTTACAAAAGCAAAACCAAAAGGATGAGGCTCACACGGCGTATACCAAGGCCACTACTGCGGATGACAAATTCCTGCCGCCTTATTTTTCGCTCGCGTTATTGGCCGGCGAGGCGGAAAACTGGACAGAGCTGGCTAATCTTAGCAGTCACATCTTGGATAGCGATCCATTGAATTACCCCGACGCCTATTTCTTGAACTCGGTCGCAAATTACAACCTCAAAAAGATCGAAGACGCCAAAAAGAGCGGGCTCCAGGCGGAGCGGCTTGACCAGCGCCATCGTTTTCCGCAAGTGCACCTGTTACTGGCTGAAATTTTTACTCAGAAAAATGACTACGCCACCGCCATCACAGAAATGCAAACATATTTGAGGGTGGCCCCACAGGCAAAGAACGCAGATCAGGTCAGGGAACGAATGGCACAATTGGAGAAGCTGAACCCCTCCACATCTATCCCCGAGAAACCCGCTCCGAAATAAGTATCGGCAAATTGGCTCGCAGCGCATAGCCTGAGAGGTTGCCCTTAATTCCAAATGACTCCCTCAACCGTCCACGAAGTTCTCGCGGTATAATCGCGGCCAATCATGGCACTGGCCCCGGCGACTCGACTTGGACCTTATGAGATCCTTGCACTGCTCGGTGCGGGCGGGATGGGAGAGGTATACAAGGCACGCGATACGCGTCTCGATCTGTGATACGCAAAAACTCCATCCAGCGGTTTGCGCCCTCAGTTTCGGCTTCTTGAATGCCCGTGAGCCGGCGATAGCATTGCTGGGCTTTAGCTATCATTCACGTCCATCGCGTTGTGAAGAGGACTTGCACCTCCAAGCTGTCGATCATTCTCGGGACACCAAAACGGCCCGGAAGCTCTGTCGAATTTCCGGGCCGTCGTATTTTCAGGGTTTTGAATTACGCCGCGAGTCGCTTTGCCGATTGCAGAAAAGCAAGCCGAGATCGTTCTTCCGGTCGCGCTCGAATCAAGTTCATTTTTCGGAGTGTTTGTCCAAACTTGGACAACGTATCCTTATTATTATCTGTAGCCCAATGAGTAGCCCAACTAGCAGAGGGGTTTGCACTCTTAAGAGACGCCGATTCAACGGCTTAGGTGAGATGACGACGTGCTTGCAAAGCAGATGCTCTCCCAGCTGAGCTACACGCCCATCCTTGTAATCATTTTATTCTAAACCACTTTCGAGCGCAGCGCACTCCCATTCACACAAAAACAGAGCACTTTCTGTCTAGGCAGGTGCTCTCCGAGCCTCGAAGAAAAAAATTGGACGCTGCGGTTATTTCCTCAAAGTGAACAGCAGTCCGCTCCACGTCTTGTTCACCGAACAAATTCTATAGGGGACTAACCCCACCGCCTCGGCGGATTCGCGGATGAACAGTTGAGTGATTCCGCTGTCCCGGTGCTTGCTCGCCGCTTGCCGCTTGGGATAGATCAGGCACAGCCGACTTCCTGCGGCGGCTAGCTTGCGCATACGCGGGAGCTCGGCAAGGTACGCCTCAGGATCGCGGACAAACAAAAGCGTGACTGGAAGCGTTTCTTCCGAGCCTTCTTCCAGCGACGCATCGGGCGGAAGGGGGCCCACCAACTTGGCATAGCCCGGCGGTGCATCGATCACCGCGACGCGTGACCCGTCTCGGATGCCGAGCTTTTGTGCTGTTGTGCGATTCCCATAGCCCAAGGCCGGGCTTGCCAGCGGCTTGGCCCTCTTGAGCGCGCCTGCCAGCTTCGCGCGAGAGGTGTAGATGGCATCCGGCAGCTGCGCGCGAATCCTCTGGACTTTCTCGGGATCGCCGTCCACAAACACGATGGGAATGCTTCGGATCGCCTCCTGCGAGCGCATCCACATCGCCAGATGCCGGCCGCGCGAGGGCAAGCGCGCCAGGGCGATCAGCACCGCCTGGGGAGGGGACTCGCGTAGCGAGCGGACAGGAATCGTGTCGCTGCACGCAACCGTGTAGCCACTAGCGCGAAGCCGCTCGATCAACCGCTTGGCTACTCCGGCTTCTGCGTTCAGCAGTTGGACGTGTGGCATAGGTCATTCGGCGGCTGTGGTTTGATAGAAAATCATCGCATCTCAACCTGCAAATTTCTAGCTTACGCTTGACCGACAGCGGTCAGTGGCAGCTTCTATCCAAAGCTTCCAATGATGCCAGTCCGCTATCTTGTATTCACAATCCAAACAGATTTAGCGGAATTAGTGCGAGTGAGTGTGGGTCTGTGTGACGACCCGGTGGAGCTCTTGAGATGCGACTTGGGACTCGGCTCGACGAGAGCGGAAATTCCAATTCACTCCCACTGACAGGCCACGTTGCAAGGCGTGACCGTTCTCGCCCCACACCGTGGTCACCACCGAGGCAAACACATCCACCGATTTGCTAACAGCGACACTCACTCCACCGCCCAGATTGAGGAAATTGACACGGAGAGTTTGGTCGTGATGACGCCAGCGATAGTCAGTCCGCGAGGGGAAATCTTGCGGAGAATTGAGGCCGTCGTGAGAAACCTGAAATCCTTCCAGGGCCCGGATGGCCAAGCGTCTAGTGACGAAATACCCAAACTCTGAATCAAAATTGCTGTGGTTGGGCCGAACGCCGTCTACTCTTTTTGTTATGCCATAGGAATAACGTACTTGGAAATAGGCCTTCGGGAGGCGCGGAGCCAATTGTCGCCCAACGTATGCGCCCAGTCGCAACTCTGGTACACGGTTGCCCACGGCCGAATGGGCGAAGAACTCGTAACCATGGCTGGGGACCACTCCGGCGATGAATGGAGTGATAGCAAACCCGTGCGCGCCAAAACTATAGCGGAGGCCTATCCCGAAGTCCTGAAAGGTACTGTGATAATCTCCATTATCAATGGGAAGCTGGTGCGGCTTGTCACCGTGGTAACTTGAAGCAATGTACGGAAGGCTGAGGTTCAATGCCAGGTTGCTGCGCAGACCATATTCCGCATACGTCAAGACCCCGTGAGCCTGAACCTGTCCCCCATCGAACCTGCTGCCATCTCCGTTTAAATGATCTACGATCGCGACGTTTTGATAGACGACCGCAACCGAACCCTCACCCTTTCGCGGGATCCATGCCTGACCGCACATTAGATGCGCAGGGGCCAAATACAAGAGTAAGGTCCACGCCGTAAGAACCCCGACCCGACACAAAGGGGTGTCCTTCCTTTGAACCCGGGCGGCTTATGACTTCTGCCGCTTGAGCTTCAATTTCATCGCCTTGTCGATGGCAGAAACATAATTGCCGACCTTACCCGGGCTTACAAGGACGTACGCGTATTGCATTGAATGTGGCGCGGAATCCTGTTTCCATCCCTTATAGACTACCGGCACCACCAGGGGCTTGGTTGACATCGAACCAATTCTTTGCTCAATTGCGGGAACATCCTCAACGTCGGCCAAAAGGAGGTCGTACGCGGCCGAGTTCAATGTGTCGGCGACCTCGTCGATATTCTGAACCGTGCGAATCTTATGACCTGCCTGCTCCAAAGCTGGCTGTGAGTCTGCGGCAATGGTTGCGGCTCGAGAATTCGGCCGCACGAACATCAAGACTGACGCCGGATGTGCCGAAACGGAGCGCTCAAATCTAAGGCCACGACTCAGCAGAAGCAGCTTATCGCCACACGCGTTAGCGTTACCTGATACGAAAAAGGCTATCAGGCAGATGCCGGTTATCAGGGCAAACGTTCGCATCGCATCCTCACGAGAAAAACGGGGGGTCAATGTGGGCAGCCTAGGCTCTAATCGGATCGAAGTCAAGGTTTTTAAAACCGACCGGGTGCGCAAGGTTATCGATAAAATAAGTTGTCTGATTATCTTGGAAAGCCGACCTTCAGTAATAGGGCTTGAAATCTCGGGTCTGAGCGCACCTTGTCATATTCCGACGCCACGTTAAGAAGGGCCACACCCGAGTCCCGTTCTTCGTAAGCCTTCTCCAGCCAACGGAGAGCTTCCTCCTTATCATCCAGTTCCGCGGAGATGGAAGCCAGAATGTCGGCCGGCAAGTAGCTTCTTTTCGAGACCTCTTTCATAGTGGTAACGTCCCGCCTCAGGATCCCACTATACCCTGATACTTTAAAGACTGCTTCCAGCGTTGCCGCTTCGTTCGAATCCCCGACAAGTCTCTGCCGTTCTCTGAGGGCCTCCTTGTACATACCTTTGCGGACGTACGCCTCCATCAACCATCCATGAATCAGCCCAAAGTGGGGGTCCAGTTGCACAGTCTTGAGACCTTGTTCGATGGCTCTGTCGTATTGGCGCGCATAGACCAAAGTGCGACTCAGATTCGTATTGATGATCAACGAAAGTGGATCGAACTCGCGGGCCCGCTCTTGCTCGGAGATAGCTTCTTCAAAGCGACCCAACACCGAAAGGTACATGCTGTAGTAATTGTGGCCCAGAGCGTATGAAGGATTCAGTTCGAATCCGCGTCTAAATTCTCTTTCCGCGCCACCCCAGTCCCACTCAAATATAGTCTTGGCATTCGCAAGCGAGAAATGCGCCTCAGCTGACGACTCGTCCAACTTCAATGACTTTTGAGCCGCGGTAATGCCTTTGGGCGTCGTTTCTCTGGGAGGAACAATCCCGAAAGCGCCCAGGGAAACGTAGCAGTCGGCAAGCCCGGCATATGCCGGCGCATAGCTTGGATCGAGATGAATCGACTCGTTAAAATAATCGATTCCCTTCTGCCAACCTTCCGAGGTGAACTTATTCCAAAAAAAGCGCCCTTTTAGATATGACTCGTAAGCTTCTGGGTTAACCAGCCGCGCGCGCGCAAGGCGCGTCTTCTCGTGTGGTGTAAGCTTGACGCGGACGTCATTAGCAACAGCCCGTGCAATATCATCTTGCAAGGCCATTACGTCGTTTAGATCCCGCTCGTAGGTTTGTGTCCAGAGGTGCATCTCGGGCTCGACTCGAATCAATTTCGCCGTGACCCGCACCCGTTTGCCAGATCGTAGCACTGTGCCTTCCACGACCGCGTCCACTTTCAACTCGCGGGCAATCTCGGGCAATGCCTTTCGCGTACCCTTGTAGTGCATAGCCGACGTCCGCGAAATGACCTGTGCGCCGGTCAGTTCCAGATCGGTGATCAGCGCCTCCGTCATCCCGTCGGCAAAATACTCCTGTGAAGGATCCCCGGTGAGGTTTTCGAGTGGCAGCACGGCGATGAAATGAATCCGCGCCGGAGTAGATTTGCTAAGCAAGCCGTCACGCCACCCGCGCACATTCAATCCGAAAAGCAAGACAAGAAGTACTGCGAATGCCGTTGCCGGCATCCAGAGCCAAGAGAGGGGGTGACGCGCGGGCGATGTGAGTTTAACGATGGGCACGACCTCTTTTGCGGCCGCGACGAACTGAGAATTTCGTACCTCAGAGGGTCCATGATCCACCGGCGCAATGAAGCGGTAGCCGCGGCGGGATAGGGTTTCGACATAACGCGGGTTCTCCGCCGAATCGCCCAGCGCCTCGCGCAATCGGTTGATGGCGTTATTAAGGCCGTGGTTGAAATCCACAAAGGTGTCAGCGGGCCAGAGCTTCAGACGCAAGTCCTCGCGGGTGACCACTTCACCGGGGCGCTCCAGCAGCATGGTCAGAATCTGAAAGGGCTGCTCCTGCAGCTTGATTCTTCGTCCATTCTTTAACAGTTCACCCGCCCGCATGTCGGCTTTAAAGGACCCAAAAACGGCCACCCTGGAAGATCCGGCAGTGTTTTTCATGGGGGAGTTCCTTACTTTTGGGGGAAGTATACCACGACGAATCTGAACAACAGTTATACCTGTCTGTTGAAAGAGCCCTAAGTCTCATAGCCGCATACCGTTACCTGGGGAGAAAGAGGTGGCTGTCGCGTGGCCCTTGCGGGATTGACGAACCTGCTCCTCTGCGCGAAGCTCGGCGCGTTCGCGCATTTCCTGAACACAAAACCAAGAAATGACGGGATATGAAAGATCAAAAACTAAGAGGAGGTACTCTGATGAATATAAAAAAGCAAATGTTGGCAGTGATTGGCGGCGTCGTATTAATTACAGCCATCGCCGTGGCGACTCCACCCATGGGTATAATTAAGAATGAATTCCCAGCGACAGGTGTGGCTCGCGAGCCGATCGACCAGGATTTCACCGTAACTAACGCTGCCGGTGACAACTGGGATCTGACGCTATCTACCAGCGGTCCATCAGATGTGTACATACAAGATATCGTATTTGCGCCCGGGGGATACTCAGGTTGGCACCACCACCCTGGCGTCCTTTTGATCACCGTCAAAGAGGGTTCAGTCGATTGGTACGACGGGGACTGCAAGAAGACTACCTATACCGCCGGCCAGTCATTCACCGAGAGCAATGCACTCCACGACGTCGTGAACTCGGGAAATGTCAACGCCCGCTTGTTCGGTGCGTACATCACAATGAAGGATGAGTCCCGCCGAATCGAAAACGATCAGCCTGCTTGTGGGAAGGAACTTGGGCTCCCATGACGTAACCGTCCGAAAGAGGGCCAAGAACAGGGGAGCCGAACCCTGGTACTTGCAACAATGTTCGATAGATTTTTGGTACTTCCTCTGGAGTAACGACCTTCGGAGATTCTGAATCACGGTACCGTGGAGGTCATGCCGCGCTGGTCGGCGTGACCTTCACACCGAAGGAATTCGCTCCAGCCAATTATTTGAACCTGGGCGGGAGAACCAGGTACATAAAAATATGAGAACAAGCCTGGTTATCGGAGAAAACCCACCTTCAACACCAAAGCTTGAAATCTTGGGTCTGACTGCAGTTTGTCATATTCGGGGGCTACTTTAAGCTGTGCCAGAGCGGGGTCCCGTTCTTCGTAAGCTTTCTCCAGCCAACGGACCGCTTCTTCCTTATCATCCAGCTCCGCGAAGATGGAAGCTAGAATATTGGCCGGGAAGTAGCTTCTTTTTGAGACGTCTTTCATTGTGATGATGTCCCGTCTCAGGATCCCCCTATACCCTGACACCTTAAAGACTGCCTCCAGCTTTGCGGCTTCGTTCGAATCTCCGACAAGTCGCTGCCGTTCTCTAACGGCTTCCTTGTACATACCTTTGCGTACGTATGCCTCCATCAACCATCCATGAATCAGTCCAAAATTAGGGTCTAGCTCCACGGTCTTTAGGCCTTGTTCGATGGCTCTGTCGTATTGGCGCGCATAGACCAAAGTGCGACTCAGATTTGTATTGATGATCAATGAGAGTGGATCGAAATCGCGGGCCCGTTCTTGCTCGGAGATCGCTTCTTCAAAACGACCCAAGGACAAAAGGTACAAACTGTACCAATTGTGGCCCATGGCGTATGAGGGATTCAGTTCGAATCCGCGCTTGAATTCTCGTTCCGCGCCAATCCAGTCCCACTCAAACGTGGTCTTCGCGAACGCAAGAGAGAAATGCGCCTCAGCTGACGACTCCTCCAGCTCCAACGATTTTTGAGCCGCAGCAATGCCCTTGGGCATCGCCTCCCGGGGAGGAACAATTCCGTAAGTTCCCAACAGAAGGTGGCAATCGGCGAGGCCGGCGTAAGCCGGAGCATAGCTTGGATCGATGTGAATCGCTCCGTTGAAGTACTCGATCCCTTTCAGCCAACCTTCAGAAGTGAACTTATTCCAGAAGAAACGTCCTTTCAGATATGCCTCGTAAGCTTCGGGTACGACCGGACGAGCACTGGCCAAATGTTTGCTTTGCCGTAGCGGAAGCTCGGCACGAATCTCACTGGCGATTGCCAGTGCCGCCTCGCGCTCGAGCCCGATAATGTCGCGCAGGTCGCGTTCGTAGCTCTTGGCCCAGAGATGCCGGTCAGTCGCGGCCTGGATCAACCGTGCCGTGATCTTTACCCGATTCCCCGAGCGCAACACGGCCCCCTCCACCACCGCATCTACCTTCAACTCCCGCGCAATCTGCAGAAGCGGCTTCTTCGTTCCTTTATATTGCATCGCCGAGGTTCTAGAAATCACCAAGAGGGTGCGGTTTTGCGCGAGGTCGGTGGTGAGTTCATCGGTCATCCCGTCGGCGAAATAATCCTGTGCTGGGTCGCCCGAGAGGTTTTCAAGTGGCAGCACGACGATGGACTGAATCTGTCTTGGAGTTGCCCTCGCGAAGAATCGCTGTCGCAAACTGCCCGAATCCAAGGCGGCCACGGCTATCCCCAATGCGACGATCGCTCCGAGCGCGAGAGTCACTATGTATCGCAACCGAGTTCGGTTGGTGGGGCGCTCTGTTCGAGGCAGGCCGCTAGAGTGAGCCTCTGCCCCTGGAATCTCGGAACAAACAGCGCTGCTGTCGGAGGCCCGCAACGTTGAGGCATCGTCATTCGGTCGAGACACCTCTGCCGCCTCTATGGCTCCGTCCACTACCTTCTCTACGGGTGCGATGAACCGGTAACCCCGGCGGGGCAGCGTCTCGATGTAACGGGGAGTTTCGGCATCATCGCCCAGCGCCCCGCGGATCTTTTTGATGGCGAAGTTCAGACCCTGGTCAAAATCCACGAAGGTCTCGCTTCCCCAGATTTGGTTCTGAACTTCTTCGCGACTCACGAGTTTGCCCGCGTGCCCGGCGAGCAGGGCGAGGATTTTAAAAGGTTGGGGAGCCAGTCCGATGGGGACGCCGTCTTTCCGAAGCTCACCGCTCTTCAGATCCAACTCGAAGACCCCAAAGCGCAGAGCTGAAATCGGAGTCGCGTTTAAGTTCAAGCGAACCATCCGGAACGGGAACGCGTCGTGGAGGCATTATACGCGCATTAGAGTCAAGTAACCTACGGTGGATGCGTGGATAGCCGTGGATGCTGCTCCGTGCAGCTCCACCGGGTGCTAGACCGGATTCGGCAACCCTCAGTGCTCCAACTACTTAGTCGCTCATCCAGAACTCAGCGAAAGCTCAGCCGCTGGCTATTGCTCGGCTGTCGAACCCGGGCATAGGGTAGCGCCATGCGAATGATGCGCGTAACCGATGCCAGGGCGTCATTCCCGGCTGACGCGCTCCTGTCTCGGTGACATTGCCGCGGGGCGCCCAGCCAATTTTAAGTTCTGTGCTGATTGGAAAAGGAGGTGGCCGATGGCCACGAAAAAGTTATTCTTTAGCTGCGTCGTGTTGATAGGTTTTGCCTTCTCTTGTTTGTTCTTGGAAACACCGGCCAACGCTCAGAAGGTCGATACTGCGGGTCATCGTCACCATAACGAAAAAATGGGTCCTTTTTCGGCCTGGTCGGAACCGGTTAATCTCGGTCCCTCGATCAACACACCAGACAGCGAGTTCCACTCCTCTATTTCCGAAGATGAACTGGCCATTTTCTTCGCCGCCGCCCGCCCCGGAGGGTTCGGAGGTAACGATCTCTACGTTGCTGAACGCCACAGCAGGGATGACGATTGGGGCCCGGCCCAGAACCTAGGGCCGAAGTTCAATACCAATCTCAGCGAAGGCGGTCCTCTTCTATCACCCGACGAGCACTGGCTTCTCTTTTGCAGTAACGGCCATGGCGGCTTCGGTGACTTCGACATTTTTGCCGTTTTCCGTAAGGATACCAGCGACAATTTTGGCTGGGGGGAACTGATAAATCTGGGTGAGGGAGTGAACTCCCCGTTTGGGGACTGTGACCCAACCCTCTTCGTAGACACAGAAACACGGGTCATAACGATGTACTTTGCAAGCACTCGGCCAGGCCTGGGCGATTGGGATATTTACCACAGCACGCTGGGAGACGACGGTGCGTTTGGTCCCGCTATCCTGGTCCCTGAGCTTAGCAGCCCCCAACGTGACGCACACCCTACTATCAGGCGTGATGGGCTGGAAATCTTCCTGGCATCGAATCGCCCTGGTTCGATCGGTGGCATCGACCTGTGGGTTTCCACGCGGCCGACTATTCATGACGCGTGGTCCACACCGTTGAACCTCGGACCGACGGTCAACACCCTCGACGACGAGAGGGCTCCGTATCTTTCCGCCGATGGCGAAAGACTCTACTTCACCTCCAACCGACCCGGATGTTGCGGCGGGAATGACTTCTACGTGATCACGCGTAAAAGGCTTTGTGATAATGACTACGAGAAATGCGATACCGATAAGTTTGATTGAAGGAGATTTCACGAAATTGAAGTTGAACTTTGCATGCGCAGTTGATGCATATAAGCAGAGGAGATTCAGCATGAACACACGAAGACGATTCACCTTGGTGACCCCTTTCACCCTGCTGGGCTTCACACTTCTCTTATTTGTTGCCGAGCCGATGCTGGCCGACGACAGGCATTTGTATGTAGACGCAAACGCGAGCTACAACGGCGACGGAAGCCGACACCATCCCTATTGGCGCATCACTGATGCCGTTGTTCGCGCACGGGCGCTGCGACAAGAGGATCGGGAGAATGATTCAAAAACGCCAGAAGATAGAAACGATAATAAGGGAAAAATTGTAATTCACGTGTTGCCCGGAACCTACGCAGGCAGCTATGACCCGGACCGCTTGGCAGCGAATCCGAGGCTGGAGCTTCTGCCCATCATTCTAAATGTATCTAACCTCAACCTTGCAGGAGGAACGGAGCTAGACGAGGACGCTAGGGGCCTGCCCACGGGCACCTATCCGCCCGATAGTGAGACGCTACTCACTACCGCCGATGTCACAACAGGGTTGCTTCGCGGTCAGATGCTTCTCTTGATTGCGACCACCACCGATGGGATGGCTGGCAACGAAGTCAGCGTGAGCGGGTTCGTTATGGACGCGCAGGCTCAGGACCTCGCTGGTGTTCGGGGCTTAAACATTTATGCCGATCGTGTCTCCGACTTCGCTATCCACCGCAATCTCCTTCGGCACGCCACAGTAGGTGCCCAGACGCGTTTGGCTTCGGGCACGTTCGAGGCAAACTTCGTCGGTCCTAACAATGCCGCCACCGAGGGCACGGGCATCCACATCACCGGGGGAAGTGTGATCCACCCAGCCAGGGTGACAGTCCGGCGCAATCGCTCGACACAAAATTCGCACGGGGCGGCCTTACATGCTCTGGCGAACTTCCTAGAATTGAAACTCGGGTCCAACACGTTGAAACTCGAGCCACTGCAAATGAGCTTTGATATCAACAATCCAAAGGACCAGCAAAATGTCCCAGGTAGGCTAGAAGTGGCGATCGAAGGGAACGATTTCAGTAACAATTCGTTTGTCGGACTCCGTTGCGGGTTCTACCCACCGTTTTTCTACACCACGGCGGATGCCACGCAACCGGTAACGGGGACCCTTGACGTTATCGTTCGCGACAACGAACTTAACCGCAACTTCGACTATGGGATCACCGTCGATCCGGCCAACGCCAGGAGGAGCAACTCACGCCGGCTTACCGGTCGCTTCGAAGGCACGTTCGAACACAATTCGCTCATTGACAACGGCCGCAACGCATCCGTGTTTGGCTTTACATCTCTAAACGCATCGACAGGGAGAGCACCCCGTCAGGATTTCAAATATGTGCAGGGGGCAACTTTTCAGGTCGAGGACCTTGACTGGGGATTCCGGCGAAGGTAATCGGGATTCCGGGCTGATCGTGATCAGCATTCCGGATCGAGGTGATCAGTCGTCGGAGCGAAGCGACGCTGGCCGGA
>Ga0209117_1000227_pt1 | contig 31614 bp, 38 predicted proteins | sample BlaSpr_A8_OM2_M2_FD_187978 | JGI IMG/M metagenome (GOLD analysis project Ga0209117, IMG submission 187978) | Forest soil microbial communities from Thunder Bay, Ontario, Canada - Black Spruce, Ontario site 2_A8_OM2_M2 (SPAdes) (version 2) | ecosystem: Environmental > Terrestrial > Soil > Boreal... | reverse complement strand
GCAGGGTACGTTTGGTTCCGATTCCCGTTACCAAACTCCGTCCACAACGTGTCTTATAGGTGGAGCGTCTGAGAATTAGATGAGAATCGGAGTCGCTGCACTGGCAGTCGTTGCGCTCATGGCGTGCGGCTCAGCGGCAGGCACGCCCAAGCCCGTCGGCACCCCGCTCACCGTCGATCAGCTCAAGTTCGCCGTCATTGACGCGGTCGGCCCGCCGATCTACTGCGATCCGGACTTCTACCCACTGGAACGCCCCGGCGGCGAGCAGGCCAACGCGATCGCCAAGTACCCGGAGATCCGCGCCGACGCCGCTCTGTACGCCGCCATCGTCGCGCACGAGCAGCTGCCCTCGGGAGAGCTCACCGATGCGCAGAAGCTCGTCCTCTACCGCGCCTGGAAGCGGCTTCGTGCGCTGACCCTGACCCAGGGCCAAGGCGGCAATTACTCGTTTTCCTATCGCGTGCAGTCGACTACCGGCAGCGCCTCGTACCTGATGGTGACCGGCACAGTCCAAGTCGACGGCATCGTCACAGTGAACTCGCGCACTCCGACCACCGCGCCGAACTGTCCGATCTGCCTCGCCGCGGCAACTCTCATCGCGACTCCGAGCGGCGACGTGCGTGTGATCGACGTCGAGCCGGGCATGGTGGTCTGGACGGCGGGGGACGACGGCAGCAGAGTCGCTGCGCCGGTTCTTGCAGTGGGCAGCATGCAGGTGCCCGCCTCGCACCGGATGGTTCGTCTGGTCCTGGCCGACGGACGCGAGCTGCTCGCTTCGCCCGGCCACAGAACGGCGGAAGGCCGGCAGCTCGGCTCACTCGCGGTTGGAGACTCGCTTGACGGCTCGACGATAGTTCGATGGGAGCTCGTTCCGTACGCGGGCGAGCGGACCTATGACCTTCTCCCCGCCGGAAGAACTGGAACCTACTGGGCCAACGGCATCCTGCTTTCAAGCACCCTCGCGCCCTAGCGCGTTAGGAGACTTCTTCTTCCTCGACCAAGCGCAAATGGCCGCTGACGTCTAGGCCGAGGTGGCGTGCGAAGAAACCGGCGACCCGCTCTACGTATAGGGGCCGGTCGGCGAAATATGCGCCGGTGTGTGGAGCCCCCTGGACGATCCAGATCTCGCGCGGCCCGCGGTAAGCGTCGTAGAGCCGGCGGCTGTGGTTGACGGACGTGATCTCGTCGGCGCCCCCGTGAATGAAGAACAGTGGCCGCGGCTCGAGCGAGCTGAGCACCTCGCGCGGGCTGCATTCCGACATCCAGCTCTTTGTGCGCAGCCAGAGCATGCAATCCGCCAACCAGACGAAAGGTGAACCCGGCAGCTTCGACGTTCGGCGCACGTTTTCGATCAGCAACATCCGCAGGTCGCTGAAAGGACTGTCGAGGACGAGAGCCTGGACACCTGGCTCGCCCGCGGCGCCCAGCAGCGAGACGACCGCGCCCATCGAGAAGCCGAGCAACCCGATCTTCGCGTTCGAGATGCGCTTGCGGGCAAACGCGATCACGGCCTGCAGCTCGAGCACCTCCTTGATGCCAAACGTGATCGGCGCGCGGTCGCTGCCCGGCATGCCGCGGTACGAGTAGAGAATCACGTTGAATCCCTTGCGCCAAAGGGCGGCCGAGATGCCGAGCGAACCCTGGCGCTGGCCCTTGTGTCCACCGGACACGATGACTGTCTGAGGCGAGCCCGGTTGCCGGAAAAGCCACGCGCCAAAGTTCACCTTATCGGCTGTAAGCAGCTCGACCTCTTCGTAGTCAGCCTGGAACTCGAATGGGGTGAACGTGAAGTCGTCGAGAAAGCTTGGCCGGGCTGGCACAAATGCTCGTCGGTACACCTGGAAGGACAGGGCGACGTACAGGACCAGCAAGGCCGCTCCGGCGAGAGCGACGTAGGTCTCGGGTCGCATGATCTGAGCTTATCCCTAACGGCGCGGCGCGGATTTCGCCGGCGGCGCGGCGCTCCCGGCGAGCTGCTCCTCGTAGCGACCGAGCACAAAGAGAAGCAGGCTGAGCCGGTTCAGCCACCGGCGCACCTGTTGGTTTTCGAGCCCGTCTTTCTCTCGCTCGAGCGATACACAACGCCGCTCTGCCCTGCGCGCGATTGCCCGCGCCAGGTCCAGCGCTCCGGACGCGGGCGTGGCGCCGGGGAGGATGAAGCCGGCCGGCATCGTGACCAGCTGCTCGAGCTCCCCGATGAGGGCGTCGAGCCGCTCGACGGCCTCTTCCGTGGCGCGGGCGAAAGAAGTCCCGGCGGCAGGATTGGTCGCGAGCTCGGCCCCGATCGAGTAAAGGCCCCGCTGCAGCTCGTCGCAGATCGCCCGCACGCGTGGATGAGGGCTCAGCGATTTGGCCAGGCCGACCGCGCTCGACGCCTCGTCGATGGTCCCATAGGCCTCGATTCGTGGATCGTCCTTGGGCGCCCGGCCGCCACCAAGCAATCCTGTCGAGCCGTCGTCACCGGAGCCCGCAAGCTCGAGCATCCTCTTCTTGCGCGGCGGCACGTCGGCCTACTCGAAGACCTGGTTGAGGTCGTACAGCTCCCTTGGCACGCGACGAGTTTCCTTGACCACGTCCGCGAGCGGCACGACGTCGATATCTCCGTTGCGGCGGATGGGAATCACGCCGCTCTTACCGGCCACGATGAGCTCCACCGCCTCAACACCTAGTCGAGTCGCCCAGATCCTGTCAGTCGGTGAGGGCGAACCGCCGCGCTGTAGGTGGCCGAGGACCGTCACGCGCGTCTCGAATCCGGTCTCGCTCTCGACGTTTCCGGCGAGGAGATCGCCGATCCCTCGCTTCGAGAGGCGGATATGGCCGAACGCATCCTTCTCGCCCTGGCCGCCTTCCTCCCTTTCCAGCTCCGGGATCCTGGCGCCTTCGGCGACGACGATGATGCTGAAGAGCTTGCCTTCTGCCCGGCGCCGATGCAGGTGCGCAACTACCTCGTCCAGGCCGACCTCGAACTCGGGGATCAGGATCAGGTCTGCGCCACCCGCGATGCCACCCATCAGGGCAACCCAGCCGGCGTCGCGACCCATGACCTCGACCACCATCACGCGATGGTGGGCAGAAGCGGTGGTGTGCAGCCGGTCGAGCGCCTCCGTCACCACTCCGACCGCGGTGTCGAAGCCGATGCAGAACTCGGTTACCGAGAGGTCGTTGTCAATCGTCTTCGGCACGCCCACGGTGGGAAAGCCGGCCTGATGCAACGCCGCAGCGACGCTCAACGTGTCGTCTCCCCCGATCGCAACGAGAGCGTCGATGCCTTTGTGCCGGAGGGCCTGGATCACCCGCGGGATCCCATCCTTCTCTTTCAGAGGGTTGGTCCGAGACGTGCCCAGGATGGTCCCGCCCATGGGCAGGATGCCGCGGACGCTCGCGGGAGTGAGCTCGTCGATCAAGCCTTCTTCGAGGCAGCCGGCCCAGCCGTTCTGCACGCCGCTGACGTGGTGGCCAAGCTGGAATGCGCGACGGGCGACCGCCCGGATAGCCGCATTCAGTCCTGGCGCGTCACCGCCGCCGGTGAGAACTCCGATGCGCACGGAGATAGGTTAGAGCCTCACGCTCGTCAGGCTGGGACGACCCTCCGCACAAGCTCGGCGAGCGTGAGCTCGGCGAGCGAGCCCAGGACCAGATCAGCCTGGCTCAGATCGAGACGGGCCGTGATCGCATTCGGTATCGCGACGCAGCGCATGCCCGCCCGCTTTGCGGCCAGAACGCCGTTGGGCGAGTCCTCGATGGCGATCGCATCCGAGGCGCCTACACCGAGGCATTCCAGGACCGCCAGGTAGAGGTCTGGCTCGGGTTTGACGTTAGTGACGTCGTCGCGACATCGCACGCAATCGAAGCGGTCCAGGATCCCCAATCGCGCGAGGTGCCCGCTCACCCACTCGCTTGTCGAGCTCGAGGCGACTCCCACCTTGAAACCCGACGCCTTGGCCGCGTCGAGATGCTCCACCACCCCCGGGAGGAGGTTGTTGGCGAGGACCAGCTCGGTCCGGCGGCCGATGCGCCGATCCAGCACCTCCTTTGGGAGAGAGCGTCCAAGACGCTCCTCGAGGTGGTGCTGCGGATGAAATCCGATGGTGGTCGACCCGACGATCTGGACCCACCGCTCGAACGGGAGCTCCTCCCCGTGAGCCTCGTAGACCTCGAGCCAGGACCGGTAGACGGGTTCTTCCGTGTCGAGGATCAGCCCGTCGAAATCGAAGACGAGCGCCCGGATCATGGTTCCAAAGCTTAGGATCGCCCTCGTCGTGTCGTCGAGCAAGTCAGGTCAAGAAGCGAACAAGCTGAGCTCACGCCAGCCGGATCGAGGCACAGCGCGTGGGTGGATTGCCGCCGCGCTCCCTGGCCTGGCCCTCGTCTCCGTCGCGTTCATGTTGTTCGTCCTCTTCGGCTTCGTGGACGCCATCCATTACCGCTCGATCAAGGACCTGTTCACGCCCGATCCAATTGCCGCGGGCGGCGTGCTCGGGCTGGTCGGTGGCGCTGAAGGCGTGACCCTGAGCATCGTCATCGTCGCGGTCGTCTTCGGCATTCAGACGACTTCCTCCCGGTACTCGCCACGGATCATCGGCATCTTCACCCGCAACCCGCTCAATGCGTTGGTCCTGAGCCTGGCCCTGGCCTCGATCCTCTACACCTTCCTCATCAGGATCGAGGTGAAGTCGAACTACGTTCCGATGTGGAGCGTCGGTGTGGCGGTGGTGCTTGCCTTCCTGAACTTCGCCATCCTCCTTCCGTATGTGAGCTACATCTTCGAGGTGATGCGCGCGGAGACCCTGGTCGAAAGCATCATGCGGCGAGCCAAGCGAGAGCTGCGAGCCGCCGGCACCAAGCGCAACACCCGGCCCCACCGTGATGCCCTGATGACGTCGGTCGCCCAGGTCACAGACATCGCATTCGGCTCGATCCAGCTCGGCGACATGCCCGTCTGCGTGCTCACCATCGAAGAGCTCGGTCACTTCCTGGCCGAGGACTACATGAAGTCAAAGAAGAATTTCCCGGCGGAGTGGTTCCAGGTCGGCCATGCGGACCTGCCGGGCGCCTCCGACCAGATCGTGGCTGAGGTGAACCGCGCCAAGACCTGGTTCCCGTACAGGATCATGTCGAGCTTCGTCGACATGGTTGGCCTGACTCCTGTGCATCGAAAGGAGGCAGTGCACGCCATCGCTGTCGCCACGCGCGACGTCGGCATTGGCGCCATCGCGGTGGGCGACTCAGAGGTGGCCGAGCTATGCGTACGGTTTTTCAACACGTACCTGAGGGCCGCGATCAACCGCTCCGCGCCCACCTTCGCCTCCGGGATCATGAACGAGTACCGACGATTCGCGATCGGCGCCCTCGAATGGCGCTCCGACCTGGCCGTGGAGGCCGCGGCGCATCTGCTGCGTTATGGACGGCATTTCGACGACGCGGGGATGCCCGCGACCCTCGGCGCCGCAGCAGAGGATGTCGCGGACCTTGCCATCGAAGCCCACAGCCGCGACCCTCAGGTCTCGCTCCAGCTGGCACGACTTCTCGTCCGCAACCTTCTCGACCTGACACCTAGCGCGCGTCCTATCGGGCTCAACGGCCTGTTCAAAGGTGTGGCCAAGCTGAGCTTCTGGGCGATGGCCGCGGATCAGAAGGACGTCGCCCGGCTCCTGGTCGAGGGCATTGCCGCCGCGCCGCCCGACTTCGTGGACGCGGCACTCGACAGGATGGAGTCCATGCAGAACGGGCTTTTCTGGGAGGTCAACGAGCGTGTCATCGCGTTCGACTGGGTCGAACAGCCGCTGCGCGCGGAGATTCCACGCTTGCGTGCGGCACTGCGCAAGAACAAGGCGTCTGGAAACGGGCTGGCGGTCGAACTCGAAAAGGCTCCCACGGTCGCTCCAATCCTCGTCCAGCCTGAACCAACCGCCGCGCCGGCCGCACCTCCTAGCGTGGATCCGGCTGATTGATCATGGCGGTCGAAGCAGTCCCGAAATAGTCGAGCAGAGACTTGCGTATCTCCGGCGCGAGCTCGAGCGATTCGACGGCGGCTGTCATGTGACGCAGCCACGCATCGCGTTCCGCCGTGCCGATCGCGAATGGCTGGTGGCGCATTCGAAGACGCGGATGGCCTCGTTGGTCGCTGTAGGTGGTCGGCCCTCCCCAGTACTGAATCAGGAAGAGGGTCAGCCGCTCGGTGGCGCCTGCGAGGTCGTCCTCCGGATAGACGGCACGCAGCAAAGCATCCTCAGCGACGCGGGCATAGAACCGCCCGACCAGCAGCCTGAAGGTCTCCTCCCCACCCGCGAGCTCGTAGACGCTTCGATTTAGCACTCAGCCGGCGCTGATCCCAGCGCCGTGGAGGATCTCTGCGGTGGGCCGGACTATGGCCTGGGCGGCCCTGAGCCCCGTCGCCGCCAGGTAGCTCTCGACGATTTGCCTTCCGACCGCATAGCCACCCATGTGTGGCACCCCAACAAGCCGATGTCCCAATCGTCCAGCGACTTCATCGCCCAGGACGTACGGGGTCCAGTCTGGAAACGAGCTTCCGGTGCCGAAGGCGCTGGTGACTTTGGCAAACGCGTCGTCAAGCGCAGGTCCCGTCACCCCGGCGTACCAGGCTCCCGTGGAGTCAGGACCGCAAACCTCGACCGTGAACACCTCGGCCAGCCCCTCCTGGATCACCCACTCGGCGAGATTGAATCGAGTCTCGACGTTTGGAGTTCGCAGGTTGTGAGCGAACTCGTGGACGCCGCATGCTCCGATCCGGGTCAGGTTGTACTCGTTGGGCCAGGCCACCATCCAGATGTTTCCGGGCGTCGCCCCCATGCCGTAGTAACCGAGCGTGCGCTCCGTGAAGATTGGATCGTCGGGATTGCCGAGTGTCAGCACCACCTCCACCTTGTCCGGATGGTGGATTCCAGGCAGGACCGAGCGCTGGTACTCCCACGCCCGCGCCAGCTCTCGACGAAGCTGGCCCCACGCGTCCGCCTTGATGAGCTGCTGCAGCGCACCGGGGTAGCGAGGATCGTCCACGCTGACCCGGAAACCGTCCCCGTTTTCATGAATCTCCTTGAGGATCTTCATCGGGGCGTCGTCGAAGGCCGAGAAACCACGCATGGCCGCCAACGCGTCCATCCGGGCCGACACAGGCAGTGAGAAGAGACGTGTCATCGCCGCGGCATCGTCGTGCACGTCGATCTCGAGCTGGTCGCCGGTCGTCAGCGCCATAGCGGTTGCCGCTTATGGTGCCAGGGCACGCTGCTGGCTGACCGAATAACTCTCCATCTTTTCTTCGCTCGGGAGGAACCAGGCGATCGCGATCGTGGCGATGACCAGAAGGACATGGGTCATCAGTGACTTTTGAAGCCCGATGTGGTCGGCGATCGCTCCATTGATCGGGATACCGATCGCTCCGGTGACAAAGCCGAGTCCCATCACCAGCCCCGACGCAAGGCCGGCCCGCGCGGCCATCAGCTGCTGCGCCATCAGCAGCATGAGCGGTGCGGTCGACGCGGCGAGAACTCCGATCAGGACGGCACTTGCGAACGCCCATGGCCCTGGGAATGCCGTGAAGAGCAGGATGGCGGGTACGCTGAGCACGAGCGTCGCAAGGATCACGACGCGCCTTCCATATCGGTCGGCGAGTGTGCCGCAGCCCACAGTGCCGACCGCGCTCGCCAGCACAAGCGTGGTGGCGAGCGGGCCGTAGAACTCTGGGCCATACCCGAGCTGCTGATACCAGGTCGGAGTGAAAGCCTGGAAGACGTTGACCGTCCAGCTGCGGGACATCATCACCCCGATCACCATCGCGAGAGCGAACAGAGGCGCACGTGGCGCGGCTGCCGCGACTGCACGCGCGGCGGCCGCCGCCGGCACCACAGCGCGCATGCGCCATAAGAGGTATCCGCCGGCGACAAGGCCGGGAATGACGAGCAGACCGGTGCCCTGGACGCCGAATTCGTGGAAGAGGACGATGCCGATGAGGGGGCCGACAGCAACGCCGACGGTCCCCGCTGTCACATAAATCGACATGCCGGCACTCCGCCGCCACGCGGGCAGCAGCGCGCGAACGTCGAGCGCGCCCATCGGGTGGAATGCACCGGACCCAAGGCCGGAGGCAAAAGCCAGCAGCACGAGGAGCGGGAAGGTCGTCACGAAACCCATCAGCGAGAAGGTGAGCGCCGTCCAGACGAGCGTCAGGCCGGTGAATCGAGTGCCGAACCGGTCGGCGAGCACCCCGAAAAGAGGCTGCGACACAGCAGCCATGCCGCTGTACGCAAGACTCACCAGCCCGACGGTGGCCAGCGTCAGCTTGAACCGTCCGATCAAGATCGGATAGAGGACGGGAAGGACGCCCACATAGCTGTCGACCGTGAGATGGCCGAGCATCAGAGTGAGCAGCTTGCCGTTCCGAAGAAAGTCCTTCACCAGGCCGGTAAGGGTAGTGCGCCTCGGGCGAGCATCGTCATTGAAATGACGCAGCTATCATCGCTTGCGGTGGGTGAGCTGCTCTATTTGAGCCGCGCAGACGTAGAGCGCCTGCTCGACGTCGACGCGATGCTGGATGCGTTGGCCAAGGCGCTGGTGATCTTCTCCTCCGGGATCACATCGGTGCCTCCTCGCGCGGGGGCGCGCGTCGGCGAGCGCGGGCTCCTGGGCACCATGCCCGGCTATGTGCCCGGCGTCGCCCTCGAGGTCAAGCTCGTTTCCGTCTTTCCGGGCAACCATCACCACGGCCTGCCTTCGCACCAGGGCTTGATCATGGTGTTCGACGAGGACAACGGGGCTCCGCTTGCACTGATGGACGGCACGTACATCACCGCCATCAGGACCGGCGGCACTGCGGCTGTGGCGGCACGGCTCCTGGCCCGAGAGGACGCTTCGGTGCTGGCCATCCTGGGCGCGGGCGTGCAGGGCGGCTCGCACCTCGAGACATTTCCGCGGATCCGCGATTTCAAAGAGATCCGCGTCGCCTCGCGAGACCTGGACAAGGCCAAAGAGCTGGCGGCACGTCACTCTCGCGCCAAGGCTGTCGACTCTTTCGAAGCTGCGGTTCGTGGGGCAGACGTGGTCGCATGCTGCACCGATGCGCGCGAGCCGATCCTTCGCCGCGAGTGGCTGACGGACGGCGCACACGTGAGCTCGGTCGGCGGCACGTTCGGACCAGAGCTCGACGCCGCCACGATTGCGGCCGGCCGCGTGTTCGTCGAATGGCGCGGCGCGGCCACCAATCCACCTCCGGCGGGCGCGGTGGAGCTGCAGGGCATCGACCCGAACAGCCTCACCGAGGTCGGCGAGGTGCTGGCAGACACCAAGCCCGGCCGGCTGTCCCGTGATGAGATCACGATCTATAAGTCGACCGGGCACGCTGTCGAGGACGCCGCCGCCGCCCGGCTCGTTTACGACAGGGCGAAAGCTGAAGGCGCAGGGATTTCTCTGCCGCTCTAGATTTCGATGAGGCGGGAGGGCACCGCGTTGACGATGCGGGTGCCATCGACGCGCCGCTCAGGTTGGGTGCGCCCGTACGGATGTATGTGGCCGTGCACGAGCAGCACTGGGTGAAGGCCACGGATGATCCGGTGGAAGGCGACGAACCCGACGTGGGCCGCATCTTTTGCCTCGGCAACACCGAAAGGTGGCGCGTGCGTGATGAACACGTCGAGCTTGCGGCCGGCCCGGGCCAGTTTGAGCCGGATGCGAAACTCCAGGCTGAGGGCACGCCACCGCATCTCTGCCTGGGTGTACTGGTTAGGGCCCGGCTTGTAACGAAGGCACCCGCCCAGCCCGGCTACGCGCAGCCCTTGCACCTCGATGACGCGACCGTCAACGTTGTCGCAACCCTGCGGTCCGGGGACCGGAGCCTCAGGCTGCAGCGGCAACCAGGTCAAGTTCGTCGGAACGAGGCTCTCATCGTGATTTCCGGGCACGTACAGAAGCGGCACGTTGGCGCAGCTGACCAGGTACTCGAGATAGTCGAACGGCAGGTCGCCGCTCGAGACGACGAGGTCGGGCCTGAGCTTGCTGACCTTCTCGACATCTAGAGATTCGTCGACCTCGTCCGCGACCGCGAGAATTCTCGTCAGGCCAGGATCTCGCGCCTAACCGACAGCCGCGCGATCTCGGCGGCGCGAGCCCCATCGAAACCAACTTCGAGCCCGACCTTGAGGACTGTTGCGATCTGCGGCGCGGAATGAAGCCTCGGGATGTAGACGAAGTCCGCGCCGGCCTCGTAGAAGTGCAAGGCCTGGGGTATGTGCTCCGTGGTCAACATGACCTTCGCATTCGGACAGGTCGCGCGGATGTTGCGCAGCATCCTCAGGTTGCTCGTCCCACGAAGGATGTCGTCGGTGATGCTCGACACGACGAGCTTCGCCTCCTCGATACCCGCGTGCCGCAGGGTGTCGGCGTGGGCAACGTCGCCGTAGATGCAGCTGATCCCTCGGTGGCGCAGCTCTCGCATCACTGTCGGGTTGAAGTCGATGACCAGGATCTTGTCCAGGAACTCCTTGACCTGCTGCGGATCGCCCTCGTGCTCGAACTCGTGAATGATGGAGCTGGCGTCCCGGAAGAAGCCCAAGAAGACAACCGTCTCGATTCGCGCCTTGGAACGCTCCTGCGCAGCCAGGTGGGTGTCGAGGTCCTTGATGCGAAGAGCTCGAAGCAACCCGCTGAGGAAGCGCTGCACCCGGTGACTCGAGTTGATCATGTAGGTGGAGACGACCGAGGTCAGCGCAAACGTGATGATGACAATCGTCAGCACATCCGTTGTGATCTGGGGTGGGCGGGTGGCCAGGCCGAGCGACGCGATGACGATCGAGAACTCGCTGACCTGGGCGAGGTTGATCGCAGGTAAAAGGCTTGTCCGATGCCCGAGGCGAAGGGCGTAAAGAATCGGAACAACAGAGAGCCGGCTGACCATGACGAACGCCGATGCGGCCAGTGCGATGAGCAGGACGTGAAGGCTCGGCAGCGTGATCTGCATGCCGAGCGCGACGAAGAAGAGCGTGACGAAGAAGTCCCTGATGCTGGTGGCTTTGGCCATCACATCCAGGTTGTAGGGAAAGGTCGACAGGCTGATCCCTGCGATCAGCGCTCCCATTTCCTTGGACAGCCCGATGTAGCTCGCCATGCCCGCGAGGAAGAAGCACCACGCCAACGCGCTGACCAGCACGAGCTCGGGAGCCTTCGCCACCGAACGAAACAGGTATGGGAGAACGTACTTCGAGAGGGCAAGCCCGCCCACGACCAGCAACGCACCCTTCCAGAGCGAGAAGGCTAGCGGCAGGAGGTTAGGGTTCTCGAGGTTCGGCTGCACCGCAATCATGGCGACCGCCCACAGGTCCTGGATGACAAGGACCCCGAGCGTGATCCGGCCGGGAAGGGTATCGAGCTCGAACTTGTCATAGAGCAGCTTGACGACGACGAGAGTGCTCGAAAGGCTCATGCACGCGGCGAGGTAGAGCAGCGCGTGGTTGCCAGGTGAGTCGCGCTCGCCCAGGAGATAGAAGAAACCGAGCCCCAGGGCGATGCAGATCGGCACCTGCAATGCGCCGGTGAGCAGCACGGCCGGCCCGGCCGAGGCCAGCTTCTTGAGGTCGATCTCCAGCCCGATGATGAAGAGCAACAGGATGAGGCCGATCTCCGAGACGATCGCGATGCTCGCCTGATCGTGCACGAGGTTGAGTCCGATCTTCACGGAACCGAGCTCCGCAATCTTGTTCGGGCCAATGAGTACGCCGGTCAGGAGGTAAGCGAGGATCAGGGGCTGCCGGAAGCGCCAGCCGACCACACCGAGAAGCGCCGCTGCGGCAACGCAGATGCCGATGCTCGATAAGAGTTCGTCGGTTGGTGGGCTCACCGGCTCACCCGCCTTCCGTCGACGTGACCCCAGCGGCCCTCGAACATCTTCGCCTCGGAGGGATCGCCGAGGATCAGGAATTGTTGAGGGTCCAGGCCGTCGATCAGGGTCGAGGCCAGCTGCTCGAGCTGCTGCGACACATCGGGGCCCTTGTCCGGACCGCTGAACAAGCGGCCGACACCACGCGACCTCGTGTTCTGCCCGATGCGCGGCCCCTTAGCGCCAGGACAGAAGATCGAGACGCCCACCCCGGTGCCGTCAAGCTGCCGCGCGAGGCCTTCGCTGAAGACGGCCAGCGCCGCGTGGCCGGTGTCGTATGGCAGGGCCACTGGATCATTTGGAGCCAGTCCGCCGTAGGACACCACGTTGACGATTTGTCCAGAACCTCGCGCTGTCATGTGGGGAATGTAGGCGGTTGACGTGCGCACCGCGCCGACAAGGTTCGTCTCCAGCATCCAGGTCCAGTCCTCGCCAGAAATTTTTTCCAACTTGCCCTGGAGAAGCACGCCGGCGGCGTTGACGACCAGGTCGACCCGTCCCATCGTCTTGATCGAATCCCGGACCAGGGAGTGGACTGAGGAGTCGCTCCTGATGTCGGTGCTGAGCGCAATCGCCGCCTCCGATGTGCCAAGCCGCACCACCTCATCAACCGTGCGGTCCATGCGAGGGCCGTCGAAGTCGGCAACCACGATGTTGGCACCCTGGCGGGCCAGCCCCTTGGCGACTGCCCGACCCAGGCCGCTGCCTCCGCCGACGATGACCGCGACGCGCCGCGAAAAGCTGCCTAGGGAGCGCGGACCTGCTTCGGAATTGGTGGACACCCGGCCGCATTCTATTCAGCGGCGCGCTGTTGCGATCGTCTCTTCGCTTATATAGAAGGATGGAGAACCGGTTCGGATCGCTCGCCAGGGTGGCCAAAGTCGGCTTTGTGCTGCTGATCGCGGGCATTTCCAGCGGCTGTTCGATTGGCGCGCCTTCAACGTTTGCCTTGAACAGCGCATCGGTCGACTCCTCATATACGTGCCCCACCGGTGTGGACAACGCGGCCTACGAGCTGCACGCCACGATCGACCTCCGAAACGGAACATCGAATCGCGTGACGATCCAATCGGTGGCAGCCTCGATGACCCTTTCAGCGGTCAAGGGAAGCTGGCTCGAGCGCGTGGGAGACAAATACGAGGCCAGCGGGATCACGTTCGCTCCGGCGGCGATCAGCGCCGGCAGTTCAGCGTCTTTGAAGGTCACGATCCCGAGCGCCTGCACCAATGGCGAGGCGCCCGCCGCCGGCACGAGCTACGGCGATTACTCGGTGGCCCTCGTCGTCACCGCGTCGTCGGGCACCTACACGATCCAGAGCAGGAACCACCACCGGTTAGTCGCGGCCTAACCGCGCTCGGCCGTTCGGCGAGGCCTTGAGCCGGCTCAGGCGTTGCTCGGAGGGAGGGTCCAATCGTGTTCATGCCGCGCGCCTTGATCGTTACGGCCGGTTTCCTGCTGGCGGGTCTGCTCGGCCTGGGAGCCTACTTCCTTCCGGTGCTTCAGGTTGCAAGCTCGAGCTCGAGGTCTGGTTACGTGCCGGATCTCGATCCGCGGCAGCGCACCACTGCGCCGTTCACGGTCCTGCTCCTGGGATCGGACGATGACGCCAAATTCCCGCCCGACCGTCTGAACACCCAGTCGATGATCCTGGTCCGCGTCGATCCGGCCGCCGGGCAGGCCACCATGCTCTCGATTCCTCGCGACCTGTGGGTGCCCATTCCCAACCAGGGCGAGGGCAAGATCAGCACCGCTTTTCAGCTCGGCGGTCCGCCGGCTGCGATTGCTGCCGTCGAAACCAATTTCGGCGTCCACGTCGACCACTATGTCTGGATCGGTCTGAACGGGCTGGTCAAGCTGATCGACCAGCTTGGGGGCGTCAACGTCATCGTCTCGAATCCCGTCATGGATGACTTCTACCCCTCAGATCTCGCGCCTGGTGGCTATCCATACGACTACTACCGGGTCGCCGTGCTTCCAGGGGCGGCCCACCTCGACGGCGTGCACGCGCTCCAGTACGTGCGATCGCGCCATGGAGACCTTCGAGGCGACTTCGCCCGCTCCGAACGGCAGCAGCAAGTCCTCCTCGCAATCAAGGGTCAAGCCTCACGCCTCAACTTGGTCGACCTGCCCACGCTCGCGAAGGCTTTCGACGGCGAGATCAAGACGAACATGGGGCTGGCCCGCATCCGCCAGCTCATGGGTGTCGCCAACGACTTCGACGGAACAAGCATCCATCGCATCGTCCTTGTGCCTCCTTATACGTCCGAGGGCGTGATCGCGGGCCAGGACGTGGTCATCCCGCACTGGGACACGATTCGCCCGTTCGTGCACCAGACCTTTCCGTGAGGCGCGCCATGGTCGTGGCGGCTCTCGTCCTTGCGATGTCTGTCTTCGGAGCCGGCGTCTACGACACCGCCGGCCACCTCAAGACTGGTCGACCACACGTCCAGCGCCCGACCAAGACGACTGGCCCAACCCTGCCGGGAACGATGTACGTGGTCCAGGGCGGCGCCATTTACAGGTTTCAGCGTGGGATCTTCCACCAGATCACACCGGAGGCCGGCTGGATGCAGCCCGCCGCAGATCCGACTGGAACGCGGCTGGTTGCGGTCCGCCGCCAATCCAACATGTCAGACGTCTACCTCCTCGAACGGAGCGGGCGCGCGTGGACGCAGCTGACCCATCACTCCTCGTCCGCGATCGAGCTGAACCACTGGGCCTTCTATCCACGGTTCAGTCCAGATGGATCGCAGCTTTTCTACGACTACGATCCAAAAGACCCGTTCAACAGCTACCGCCTGGACCTGGCTATCTTCTCGAGCTCCGCCGATCCATCCTCCAAAAGCTCGGTGCAGTGGACTTATCCCAACCCTTACACGGGTGGCGACGTAAACCCGGTCCCCCTTGGTGGCGGTGGGCTTATCTACACCAGGTTTTCGATCGACGGCCAATCCAGGGTTCATTCGCAGATCTGGCTGCAATCGCGCCCGGGAGACCCGGGCACGGCCCTCACCGATCCCGAGGCGGATTGCCTCCAGCCGGCGCTCACTGCCGACGGCAACCTGATCGCCATGGTCTGCACGAATGGCCAGCCTCTGTCGGCCCAGCTCGTCGCGGCCGCCTTCTACCCGGCATCCCTGAGCCTCGGCCCGCCAGCAGTGCTGGTCGACGGCCAGCTCCTCGCTTCGCCCTCGTTTTCGCCCGACGGCAAGACCGTCGCGTTCCTCGCCCCCGCGGCTGCTGGCGGCGGCTTCCAACTGTGGACGATCCCTGTAGCCCAATCGACCAGGCCGGCGCCTAGACAGGTCTCGAATGGGCTGAACCTCGACGCGGCCTCCGCCCCGGTCTGGGTGCAGTAGGGACTCAGCGGTAACAAACCGTTCAATGGTGGAATTTGAGAACCGTCCAACGATGGTAGTCGAGTTCGAGATGTTTGTGCGTTTTCAGGACAGGAGCATGATGTGAGATTCAAGTCCCCGAACGACGCGCCGGACCTTCACACGCAGTTCGAGTCATTGCTCGACCAGGTCTGGCAGTCCGAGGCGGACTGGCGACTGTGGGATCGAGTCGACGCCGCGGTGCGGCTGGAAACCATTCGCGAGAAGCGGGCAGCCGCCAACCGCGAAACCGAAACTCCGAAATGATTCGCCGGATCCTCGCGCAAGGGGGTCGGGGTGGGAACGATCGAACAGCTTTCGTCCTCTCCGGCGGAGGCAGCCTCGGCGCCCTGCAGGTCGGCATGCTCCAGGCGTTGACCGAATCAGGAATCCGCCCAGATATCTTGATGGGCACGTCGGTCGGCGCCGTGAATGCGGCCTGGATGGCCGGCAGTCCTGACCACGACGGCGCGCTGAAGCTCCGCGAGATCTGGCTTGGGCTGCGGCGCCAAACCATCTTTCCCCTGAGCCCGTGGTCGAGCGCCCTCGGCCTGCTTGGCCGGAGCAACCACGTGATCTCGAACTCGAACCTGCGCGTGTTGCTCGAGAGGCACCTACCGTTCGAACGCCTGGAGGAGGCGGCAGTGCCCGTCCACGTCGTCACCACTGAGCTCAAGACCGGGCGCGCCGTGCTCATGTCGTCGGGACCAGCAGTGCCGGCGCTGCTGGCCAGCACCGCGATCCCCGGCATCTTTCCACCGGTGACCATCGGCCGGCGGGAGTTCATCGACGGCGGTGTCGCCAACCACACACCTCTCGCGGCCGCGATCGAGATGGGTGCCACGCGGATCTTCGTCCTTCCGGTCGGCTATCCCTGGCTGCGCCAGGAGCCCACAAACGCGCTGGGCATGGCCCTTCACGCCCTCGCCCGCTTCGTCGAGCAGAAGCTCGATGCCGAAGTCGCCGCTTACAAGAAGCTCGCTGACATCCAGGTCCTGCCCACGCTCGAGGCTCCGGCGGTGTCGCCGGCGGACTTCTCCCACACCGAAGAGCTGATGACCCGCGGCTACAGGTCGGCCCGCAAGTACCTCGGCTCTCTGACTCAGGCCGCCGAACCGGCGAAGACGCCGCTCAAGCTCGCGGCGGCAGTCCGCGCCGCCTAGCCTATTTCTAGAGCGATCTGAGGGCGCGCTCGAGCGGCCGCTTCAGGGCGGCGCGGAGATCGTCCACCTCCGGGAGCGCGTCCTGCAACCGCTTCAAGGTGGCGCGGAGATCGTCGACCTCTGGAAGCGCTCCCCGAAGCTGCTTCACCAGCGAGCGCCTGCGTCGCCGGCGGATGATGACGAATCCCGCACCGGCGACCAGCGCTAAGACCACAACGGCTGCGGCGATCCCAAGTCTGCGGTCAGAGGCAGGAGCGTCGGCACCATCGATCTCGCCGATCTCATCTTTGAACTCGTCTTGTGGTTGGTCTTCTGGTTGGTCTTGGCGCCTCTTGGCCTTCTGCCTTTCTTGCTGCCTTTCTTGAAAGGTGCTCATCTCATGTCCTCCATGCGTATCTGGCTCGCGCCTTAGTTCACCACAAAGCGAGAACGCGCGGGGTCGCAATCAGTACGTGGTCAAGTACGGGCGTTTTAGAGGTGAAGCGCTTGGGGCCGTTTTGTTTCCGGCGCTCAGACCTGGTGCAGGAGGCTATGTGATGAAGTGCGATTTGTGCAGCGAGGAATTCGCCAACTCTGAAGAGGTGAACCGGCACAAAGAAGAGATGCATCCCATGGGTGACGGCAAGGACTTAGACATCATTGAGAACCCGGGGATGAGCGGCAGCGAGGTCCCAGAACCCGCAGAGCGGCGCACAAGCTAAATCGTCTCAAGTCAGCTGCAGGTCGAGCCGCAGCTGACTTTTTCTTTTGACTCTTTCGCGCCGCTTCTCGGCAGACTCACAGACTCCTCACACGGTGCGCTTGGCTTGCGCCGTCAGCCTTCGATTCGACGCTCTTACGAGCGATTAACGATTCGGAGGAGAAATGAAGTGATCAGTGTTCGAAAGTCAATGGCGGCGGTTGCGATTGCGGGATCGATGTTGGCGGGAGGTGTTGCGGGAGCTGTCCTGTACGGCGCCGCGGCGATCACACCGACGATCGTCGCCTCAGCAGCGACGACGGCGGCCAGCCCGGCACCCGGTACACCTTTCGTGTCCAATGAGACCGCGGCTCATGAGGCCACCGAGAGCGCGGCCCGTGAGGCACAGGAGAACGCGGGACAAGTCCCGACCGTTCCGTAGTCGTCATCAACCAGATGTTCGGCCCAGGGAGGGCCGGTGAAATGCCGGCCTTCCCTATTTCGTAGCCTGAAAGGCGTTGGGATGAAGAGAAATCTGATCGTTGCAGCCGCGGCCGGGCTCGCCATCGTCGTCCTGATGGGCGTGGCCGCTTACGCCTATTTCTTCTCGGGCTTGCGGACATCGCCGGCAGGCCTCGGGCTGAGCACGCCACCGGCGAGCTCACCGACGGCCGCCACCACAGGACTCGCCGGAACCTGGAAGGTGACCACTGGTTCGCTCGCGGGCTATCGGGTACAAGAGCTGTTTGGCGGTGAAACTTCCAAGCACCTTGCCGTGGCCCGCACCTCAAGCGTCAGCGGCGGCCTGATGATCAGCGGAGACGCGAGTGGCTACCAGGTCAGCGGCATCGCACTGACCGCGGACCTGAGCACCCTCCAAAGCGTCGACCAGGTGGCGGGTCGCAACGTGAGCCAGCGTGACGGCGTCGTGGCGCGTCAGCTCGAGACGCAGCAGATTCCCCTTGCGACGTTCACCGCCGCCACCGCGTCAGTGCCGGGCAGCGTGACCAGCTCGCCGGCGGACGTGACCCTGCTCGGCAGACTGACGATCCACGGAGTCTCGAAAGACGTCACCGCCACCACTCATGCCCAGGTGGTCGGCGACAAGATCGAGATCGCCGGGACCCTGACGATCAACATGAACGACTACAGCGTTTCGCCGCCACGTGCGCCGTTTGTCACGGTCGACCCGACGGCTGTGATCGAATTCGACGTCTTCCTGGTTAAGACCTAGACCCTCAGGGGATCAGCTGCCTTGCGACGAACAGAACATTGGCCGGTCGCTCGGCCAGCCGCCGCAAGTACCACCCATACCATGCGTCGCCGTAGGCGATCAGGGCTTTCACCACGTAGCCGTCTTTGGCCAGGCGCACCTGCTGGTCGGCGCGGATGCCGTAGAGCATGTTCACCTCGATCTGCGCGCGTTCCAGCCCAAGCGCCCGACCAAAGCGAGTGGCGCGTTCGATCAGCTCGACGTCGTGAGTTCCGAGAACAAGACGAAGCGCGCCGCGCTTGACCTCCGGCAGCATGAGCGCGCACAACGCGAGGTAGTTCGCGTCGACGTCTTTCTTGGCGGAGTAAGCACGCTCTGGGGGCTCGGCGTAGGCACCCTTGACCAGCCTGATCGCGGGCTTGACCTGCACGAGCTGGACGACGTCTTCCACCGTGCGGTAGAGGTAAGCCTGAAGGCAGACGCCAGTTTGCGGATTGTGCGCCCGCAGCCGCATATAGAGGTCGAGGGTCGGCTGCGTGTAGGCACTTCCTTCCATGTCGATCCAAAGGAAGCTCCGTGCCTTCGCAGCAGCCCTGGACAGTCGCTCCAGGTTTGCGTAGGCGGTCTCGGCGTCGATGTCGAGACCCACCTGGGTCGGTTTGACCGAGATCTCGGCCTGGACGCCGCTCGCCTCCATTTTCGCGAGCACGGATTCGTAGTGCTCGACCACCGCGGTCGCTTCCGAGAGGTCCTTGACGTTTTCTCCAAGGCGCGTGAAGAGCGTGCCGATGCCCTGCGCCTTGAAGGCGATCGCCGCTTTCAGCGCGGCGTCGAAATCCTCGCCGGGCATGAAGCGGCTGACCGCGCGGCGCGCAAATCCCCAACGCGGCACGTGAGCCGCAAGCCAGGCGTTCTGGGCGCACCACAGCAGTACGTTTCGCACGCCGCAACGTTAAGCCCAGGCGGGCTGAAGGGATTGCCCGGGCTCAGCGTTTGCCGAGAAAACGGAACGAGGACCGGCCCCCGAAGGGACGCGGCCCTCAGCTCCCGAGCGCGTTACGGAGTGGGCGAGGCCGCCGGTGAGGCAGCAGGTGCGCCGCCACCTGGCACGGTGGCCGGGCTTGCAACCGTCGGGTTGTTAATGGCAGGAGTCGTACCTTGCCGTGCGCCGAACCAGTTCCACTGCGTAAAGCCGAAGAACAGGACGATCAGCACGAGAAGGGCCAGGATCGCGGCCGCGATCCCCGCACCTGCGCCTCCAGTGGTCTCGCTTGTTTCAACCACCTCGGAGCCGGCGGGGCTCCAGTAGCGACGAACGCTGTATCCCCCGGCGCCAAGCAGCACCGCGAGCACGAGAATGACGAGCACGATAAACAGCAGAGTTCCCAAAGACGTACCTCCTTTCAGTCATTGGCAGCCCCGAGCGCTCAAGGCCACTCATATCGGTAACGCCCACCGCCCGCCGGTGTACTGAGCACCGAAATCCGGCTCTAGGAGACCGAGTGCCTTCCGCGTGTGGTGCGTCGCCTGATCACACTGCTTGCGACCGCGGCGCCGACGAATAGTCCGAGCGCGGCGCGCTGGAAAATCGAACGATTCCTATTCCGAACAGGAGGTCGCTGTTCGAGTGAAACGGTTGCCTTCTTGCGCCTGATGACGTCCACCGGCCGTTCCGGCTCGTGCGATTCAGCGCGCGGGCTCGCAATCAAGCCCTTGGTCGCGGGCTGACCGAGGCGGAAGCGGTTGTAGACCGCTCCGAGCAGCATCAGCTCGCTCAATAGATACAACCACGTGGCCAGGAGGAAGAAGAGGCCGAACTGCGCGCCGTAGGTGTTGAAGCCGCCCGCGAATCGAGCGTAAAGCGGAAACACGAGAGAGAGCGCCTCGATCAGCACACCGGCAAGCAGGGCGCCCGGCAGTACGTCGCGCACGCTGAACGTGCGGTTGGGGACGAAGCGATAGAGCAGCACGAGCAGGGTGACCATCACGGCGGCGCCGATCACGAAGCTGAGCACCCATGCGTAGGGAACGCGACCTGAGAGATAACCGGCGGCCCAGTTCGCCGCCACCGTGATCCCCAATCCGACCACGAGGACCACCATCATCACCAGGGCCATCAGCTTCTGTCGCAGCATGTCCCGCTGCTTTGTGCCGAAGATCTGCGTCAGCGCGAACTCCATGGCCCCAAAGATTCCAGTTGCGCTCCAGATGAGGCCACCCAGGGAGACCAGGCCGATCCAGCCCGCCGACTGCTTCACACCATGAAGTGCTTTCAACAGCTCGGCCTCAGCGTCGGCAGGAAAGGACTGGATGATCAGCGTCTGGAAGCGAGCCTCGGTCGCCGGATCGCGGATGGCAAGTCCGATGATCGACAGCATCCCAAGCATCATCGGAAACATTGCGAGAAAGCCTGCGAACGCCAGCGCGCCTGCGTAGTTGGCGGCCTGGCTTTCGCCGAAGGCGGCGACCACGCGGAACGGAAGTGAGTCTCGCGCGCGGTCGATGAGTTTCCGCGGGAAGCGAGTCAATCAGTCGTAAGCAGGGGCGGTGGATCGGGAATGCTTGTGTTCGAACGGATCAGACTGTCGCGCGAAGCGGTCGATCAAGGCGCTCGATGCGGTGGTCACCACTGCCGGTGCAACCTTGCGCACGATGCCCTCGAACCTCCCTGGCTCGCGTGCGTCGCCTTCGCCGTTGATCTCGACCTTGATCGACGGCAGCGGCCTTTTGAGTCGTGTCGTCACCTCGCCCGGCAGGTCGCGGAGCGAATCCGGGAGATCTTTCAACACCTCCAGGACCATCCCCCGAACCTGCCCAGTTCGCGAAGGACGGTGCATCCGCCGGTAGATCAGCAACCCGGTCCCCGCCACCGCGACCACGCCAAGCACCACCGCCGCGATGCGCCCGTAACGCGTGGCGTTCGAAGCAGCACGTCGCTCGAGCGTGCCGATGTTTTCGTCCATGTGTTCTCGCGTCTCTTTTATCTGACGGTCGATTTCATCTGCCGCAGCGCCCATTCTTTGTTCTCCTTCAGGCTCGTCAATGTCTTGACGGGTAGCTTCAGCTCGAAGCGCGTCTTGCCGAACATCACCAAACCGATTCCCGCGGATACGTAGAGGAGGATCCATGCCACCGCTGCCTGCCAGTGCCAAGGGACCAGGATCACAACCAGCGATGGAATCGCCACGAGCAGGCTGAGGATGACCAGCAGGCCTCCCGAAACGACCATGCCTGCGGCGATCGCGTTCGCCATCGCGATGTCCTTGAGCTCCTGCTTGGCCAGCGCGATCTCCAGCGTGATCAGACGCTGAGCGTCTTGAATGACTTCAGCCGCAAGATCGCTCGACTTTGCGGTGGGACTCGATGGTTGTGCTTCTACGGGTGCTCGCACCAACTGCCTCGCTAGAGCAACGCCTCGCGAACGAGAGCTACGCGCGAGTCAGCGGCGGAAAGGTCAGCTCGGCAGGCCCTGTGTCGCCACCTGGTAGACCATGGCCGCGTCAGCCAACACCATCACAGCCGCGGCCGCCCAGCCGAAGACTTTGGTCGGCAGGCCGTTGACGAAATCGCCCATCAGCTTGCGGCTCGAGGTCAGGAGGAGCAGCAACACGATCAGGACCGGCGCAATGAGTCCGTCCAGCACCTGCGAGTAGAAGAGCGCCTTGATCGGGTCCACCGCTGAGATCGCCAGCTCCATCGCGACCAAAAAGGAAAGCCCGATCACGATGTAGAACTGCGGCGCGTTCTTCGCGTTGCGGCCCAGCCCTCGCCGCCAGCCGGCGAGCCCCGCGACTCCGAATGCTGCCGACGACGCGAGGATTGGAATCGCGAGCAAGCCGGCTCCGATCACTCCCACGCTGAAGAGGACTGTCGCGTAACGACCGGCAAACGGCTCCAGGGCGCGCGCCGCATCGGCTGCCGTTCTGATCTCTGTGTGATGGGAGAAGAGCACAGCCCCGGTCGCGACGATGATGAAGAAGGCGACCAGGTTCGACCAGACCATGCCCATCGAGATGTCAAGGTTGGTTCGGCTGAGAGATTGCACGCCACGACGCTCCTCCACCTCGCCGCTCGCCTGCCAAAAGAACAGGTAGGGGGTGATCGTCGTACCGAGCAGCGCTACGGCTCCCAGGAAATAGTCCGGGCTCATCGAGATCCTTGGCACGACCGCGCTGCGCAAGACGTCGCCCCAGTCTGGCCTCGCCATGATCGCGGCGACGATGTAAGTCGCGAACACCGCTACGAGCCAGAGCAGATACTTGCTGACCGTCCTGTAGTCGAGAAATATCGTCACCCCGCCCATCAATGCCACCAGCGGGACGATCCAGTAAATGAACTTGATTCCGGTCAGCAGCTCGACGGCGGCGCCCATGGCAACCAGGTCGGCGCCCATCGTGATCACGTTGGCGGCGACCATCAGCACGACCGCGGGCGTGGCCACCCGCCGGCCGAACTCCGTTCGCAGCAAGGTCGCCAGGTCGCTCTTCGTTACGTTGGCAACCTTGGCTGACATCTGCAGGACGACGATCAGCATCGGCGTCGACAGAAACAGGAGCCAGTTCTGCGCGAACCCGACCGTCGCACCGACAATCGAATAAGTCGCGATCCCGGCCGGATCGTTGTCCGCTCCGCCGGAGATCACTCCTGGGCCGATCGTGCGCAGGATGTCCCTGAAGGTCAGCCGACTTTTGGTTGCGTCGCGAGCCGAAGCCGGGCGCGACTCCCGTTTGGTCCAGCGTGTGACGTCTGACACCTAATTCCTCTCCGTACTCAGGGTTGGCGGTGTAGCGACCGTCCATTCGCTGCGCGTGTCTTCCTCAAGCAGCTCACGGACCTTGAAGGCCTCTGTTTCGTCGACGCGCAAGACCAGCAGCGCCTTTCCTTTCTCGAGCGCTTTGCGCGCAACGGGAATGAAACCCGCAGTCACCAGGTCAGTCATCCCGTCCGGATGATCCGGATCCACTATGTGGTCCTCCTTCGGCACCACGCGGCTGTGCTCGACCACGAAGGCGCGCGCATACTCGGCGGCCTCTCGATTCGGGAAGGCCGACATCAAGGTCTGGTCGAGAATCCCGCGCTGTTCGTCTCGCTTGGCGAGGGTGAGGTCGGAGGTGTCCACGCGATCGATCCCGTGGCCGACGCGCTCTCGCGCCTGGCGGATCAGCTCCGTTCGATCTTCCTCTGACTCGAGCTCACCGGAAATCCGCAGCCGGTTTCCGTCCAGCCGGACCTTCACATCGGGCCCATGAATCGGATGCGGTGCATAGACATTTCCCGCCAGGACCGATGCCCACCAGGCGTCGGCCAGCGACGCGCTTGCACCTGCCGGCTCAACTGCCTGGACCGCGCCGGCCTGGGCCTGCTCTTTCGGCGGCTCGATTGGGTGCATCATGCAAAATCACAACGCAGGGTTCCGAGCCGGTACCGCCGAGCTCCAGTGGCTGAGGCCGCAGCCCCTAAATGGTGGAGAGCCCGGCCCTTGCAGGCCAGGCTCCCCACTCATCTCAACGCGTTCCACTCCAGGGATACTTATCGAGACACTTACGCGACTCCTATTCAAATGCTCCAAAGTAGTTGACAAATTCGGTGCGTTTTGAGTAAGAATGGAGATTGCGGTCACCTGTCGGAACATGTGGACCGCAGAAGGGGGATTCGGCATCGACGCATCGCTCGAGCCGGCGATCGGGGGTGGTCGCGTTTACAGCGACAAGCGCCTCGTGGTCACACGCACCCTCAGGCCGTATGGGCTGCACTTCTCAGGCGAGATCGACCTCGCCAACTCACACGCCGTGGCCGAATGCCTTCGTCTGACGGTCACGACGGGTGCAGACCTCCACCTCGACGTAAGCGCCCTGATCTTCTGTGACATCAGCGGAATCAGGTCCTTCGTCGAGGCGGCAGAAAACCGGGTCGGCGGCAGGTTGATGCTTCATGGGCTACCCGAGCTGCTGCAGACCGTGATGAGGGTGACCGGCTGGGCCGACCTGCCGAAGCTGGTCATCTGCCGCTGTAGGCGCGCAAAGCCATGAGCTCAGCCGCTCCTCACGTTGAGCACTTCAGGCACGAAGCCTTCCTCTATTCGGGCTGGGCTGAGTTCGTGGCCGGCACAGTACCGTTCATCCGGGACGGTGTGAGAGCCGGTGAACCCGTGCTGGTCGTGGAGTCGCTCGAAAAGATCCAGATGCTTCAGGTCGCGCTCGGCAAGGAAGCAGGCGCTGTCTTGTTCGCCGACATGGCGAACGTCGGTGCGAATCCCGCGCGCATCATCCCCGCCTGGCACGAGTTCGTCAGCCGGCACGGTGCCTCGGGCCAGCAGTTGCGAGGGATCGGCGAGCCGATCTGGAAGGAGCGTTCACCCGACGAGCTCGTCGAGTGCCAGCGCCACGAATCGCTTCTCAACACAGCGTTCGGACGTGGCCAGCCGTGGTGGCTCCTCTGCCCTTATGACACCGAGAAGCTGGACGGTGCAGTGATCGAAGAAGCCCGCCGGAGTCACGAATACGTCACTGAAGGCGGCAAATGGGAACGCAGCAACATCTTTCGCGGATTGGATGCGTCGGGCGCGCCGTTCGCTGTTCCACTGCCCGAACCCCTGACCGGCATAGTGCGGCTTGCTTTTGCGTCCGAAGACCTCGTCGCGGTGCGCGGTTTGGTCTCGCGGGTCGCTTGCAGTGCGGGTCTCGCCCGCCGCGCCGGCGAGCTGGTGACGGCCGTGAACGAAGTCGCCACCAACAGCATCCGCCACGGCGGCGGCGGCGGCACGTTGCGGATCTGGCAGGAGCAATCCGGGCTGGTATGCGAGATCAGCGACAACGGACGCTTCGACCAGCCCCTGGTCGACCGGCAGCGCCCGACCGCTGAACTATCCGCGCCGCGAGGCCTATGGCTGGCGAATCAGCTCTGTGACCTCGTCCAGATCCGGACCCTGGCGGAGGGAACGGTTGTTCGCCTCCACATGCATCTAACGCCCCCCGAACGCCACCTGCACGTGCTTGCGGACAGCCCCGCGAGCGGGTCCGAAGGGGCCGACTAACCCCGTCGCCAAGGGTCTCGGTTAAGACCCGCCACGGGTCCCTGGAAGCGTTTACCCTGTCCGGACCATGGTGGTCCGCAGCGAGCTAACCGGGTTCAGCGCCGCCGAGGCAAGGCGAGCGCTGGCTGGCTTGCCGCGCTGCGATTACGAGATCCTGGTCAAGCCTCTGCGCTATCGCTGGTACCCCCACCTCGCGGCGCTGTGTGAGTTCGAAGACCGGCGCATCGTGCTCCAGGTGCCGATCCCATGGAAGCCCTTCAAGGAACCTGTGATCTTCGCCGCACGCCGCAAGCGCGGGCAGGGTTTTCGCTTCGCGTGGGCTTCGGAGACGGTTTCCTTTCGTGGGCGCCGCGACGTGCTGCGCTTCCTTTACTGCCACGAGTGGATGCACTGGTATCTGCATGAGGTGCTCGGTAAGCCGTCGGCGGCTGAGACCGCGTGCGACCGCTTCGCGTTGAGGAACTTCCGGCGCAGGATCGTGACGACGGATGACGCCGATGAAGCGCTCACGCGGCGGACGCGCCTGCTGATTGCGCGCGGTTAGATTCACCTAGAGGCGTCTCGTCACGTGGCTTGCGCAGCAGCAGGAAGACGACGATCGGCAGGACAACGTTCGTCATCAGGGCGACTGGGCCATGGTTGGCGCCGATCGGCAGCACCAGCAACAGCAGAGAGCCGATCAGGCAGGTGACCTCCAACGCGATGACCCACCGTCGGGCCCATCGGCGTCGCCAGAGAACACCGATCGCGAGCAGGCAGGTGGCGAGTGCTAGCAACAGCGAAGCAAGACCGAGTCCGAGCATGAAGATCTCGCCGGCGAACACGAACGGTATCGCGGAGAGGCCCGCGATGGCCCAGAACATCGACTGCATCAAGAGCAGAACGAAAGCAGCCTCGGGCCGGCTGGAAGTGCTAGGCGCGAACAATTCTCTTCACCACCTCGTCATCTATATCCACCGCGAACGGGCCGCCTTTGGGGTTGTCCACGATCCACACGTGGAGCATCGGCGACGCGCTGATGTCGATCGCCCCCAGCGGACAAGTTGCGAGCGGAGTCATGAAGCTGAATTCGAAGCCGAACGGCGTAAAGCAGATGTTCTCGTGCTGGTGCCAGGCGGTCAGCGGGCCTCCGGGGTCAGGACCGAACTGGCCGAGATTCTTCATCTGGAACATCGCCCCCAGCAGGACCGGACCGTGCTTGGTGTTGGCATACACGAGTCCCTGCGGACGATGTGGGTCCAGCACGTAACCGGCATTCACATAAGCCTGGTTGGACCAGTGCTGGGAAGGCATGTTGGCCGCTCCTTCAGGTCGGTAGCCCGCGGTCCATGCCCTGTGCCAGTCCTGGTACGGCTCGAGGGCGGCTTTCGTTTGTGAATAGAGCTGCGCCGCCGCCACGACCTGCTCCGGCGTTGCCACTTCGTTGGTTGCCTGGAGGAGAGCCCCCGCGTGGACATGTCTGGCGTCGGGCCGCGCAAGGTCGACGATCCAGACGGTCGAGGTCGTGACCAGGGTGAACAGCGGAAGCGCGATACCGAGCGACGTCCACCGTAGCGATCGGCGCGGTCGCCCTGCCTCGCCTGGAGCCGGCACGAGGACCAGTCCGAGCGCCGTGAGCTCGAGCAGCTTCGTTGCCAACCCAACCTGGTCGGGCGATTCGAAGCCGAAGGCTATGTACACGAGGTACCCGACCAGCGTCGCCACGAGCAACGATGCGGAGGCCAGGCGCCACCACCGCCATGTGAACGCCAGCGATAGTCCGATGAAACCGATTCCGTTCGCCAAGAACAGCAGCGCTGTGATCGGTTCGTCCGGATGGGCGCTGATGAGCGCCAGGTGGACGACTCCCGAGACCGCCATGAGGACTGCCGCGCCAAGCACGGTTCCAGGGACGAGGCGGCGAGCCGGTCGGAGCCTGATCGCGATCAGCGCGAGGGGCAACGCGACAAGAGCAGCGTAGAGACCGATCGCATGTGGAAGGGCGATGTCGAACATGTCATGAGCGTCGCGGCTGAACCTAAGAAGGTCGTAAGAATTCAGCAGGTCCCATCGTCATTGCCGCTCTTCGTGCACGGGCAGGTCCACATACATCGCCGCGCCGCCACCAGCCGACTCGCCGGCAAGGATGCGGCCGCGATGCTGTTCCACAATCCACCGCGCGATCGACAGTCCGAGCCCTGCCCCCTGCGCCGTGCGCGCTGGATCGGCCTGGTAGAAGCGCTCGAACACGCGCTCACGGTCCTGTGGTGCGAAGCCAGGCCCATCGTCTGCGACGACTAGACGGGCCCAACCTCCTTCCAGAGATAGCGTCACTGAAACGCGAGAGTGCGAATGGCGCAACGCGTTGTCGAGCAGGATCCACATCAGTTGCCGGATGGCGTCCTCGTCGCCCGCGATGCGCGCGTCGACGGTCGTGCACTCCAGCGCCCGGTCGATGTGAACGGTGCGAGCCTGGCGGCAAACCTCGGTGACCAGGGCGCCCATCTCGAGTGGGGCGAGCTCCAGACTCAAGCCCGCGTCGGCTCGGGCCAGCGTGAGCAGCCGATCGACGAGGCGCGTCATACGAGCTGTCTCGGCGCTGATGTCTTCCGCGGCTGCTCGACGCGTCTCATCGGAGACGGCTGGTCCCCGGGCAAGCAGTCCCGCGTTGCCCTGAATCGTGGTCAGCGGTGTGCGCAGCTCGTGCGAGGCATCCGCCACGAATCGCCGTTGAGAGTCGAACGCGTCCTGGAGCTGATCCAGCATCCGATTGAAGCTTGTCGACAGCAGCGCCACCTCATCGCGGCTTCGACGTCCTGGAAGGCGCCGCCCAAAATCCCGAGTCCTGCCGATTCCATCGGCGGCGCCGGCGACGTCCTTCAGCGGCTTGAGTGCACGGCCCGCGACAAGCCATGAGCCGATGAGGGCCGCGATCAGGGTGGGGATGCTGGAGATGATGAGAAACCCGACGACTCCCGACAGGCTCGACTGTGGCACTCGCGTCGACTGTCCCGTGACGACAAAACCGGTGCTGAATTGCAATGCGTAAAGCCGGAAGCCACCCTCGGTGCCAAATGCCGCCGGCGTGGCCGCCATTCGCAGACCTTGAGATGGCGTCGGTGCCACGCCGCCCACCACTCCGGTCGAATAGACGAGTGACCAACGCTGGTCGAACACTTCGACAAAGATCTCGTTGCTCGTTCGTAGGTCCACGGGCACAACCGGAACTCGGGGCGTGAGGTCAGGAGCGAGCCCGAGCGCAGCGACAGCCTCGGCGGCTCGACCGCGGAGAGCGGTGTCCTGGTCGTTTGTCACGCTTCGCCCAAGCAGTCCGTAAAGCAGCCCGCCGAAAAGGACCAGAGTCAGGGCAACTACCGCCGCGCCGTAGAGCGCGAGCCGGAGCCGGAGGGGCACTACTCGCGCAACGAGTAGCCGGCGCCTCGGACAGTGTGTAGGAGCCGCGGTTCTCCGCCCTCCTCCAGCTTCTGCCGCAAGTAGCCGACGTACACCGCGACCACGTTGTCTGTCTCGGGCTCGCCATTCCAGACAGCGTCGAGCAGCTGCTCGCGCGTGAGGACCTGTCGCGGATGGCGGAGGAAATGCTGCAGGAGCTCGAACTCCGTGGTGGTGAGCGTGATCGACCGCTGGCCGCGCCACGCGCCTCGGCTTTGCGGCTCGATCAACAAGTCGGCGAAACGCAGGTGGTCGTTGGGAGCTGACCGGCGGCGCAGCGCCCGCACCCTGGCGAGCAGCTCCTCATAAGCGAACGGCTTGACGAGATAGTCGTCGGCCCCTGCGTCCAGCCCGCGCACGCGCTCGTCAGTTCCGCCAAGAGCGGTCAAGAGCAGGATCGGGACCTGCCCGGTTGCGCGCAGGCGCCGGCAGACGCCAACGCCGTCAAGGCTCGGCAGCATGATGTCCAGCACGACCAGGTCGAAAGGTTGCTCACGCGCTCGCCTGAGCGCCTCCAGCCCATCACCCACCAGCTCGACCTGGTGACCTTCGGCGGTCAGGACGCGCTCCAGCGTCGCGGCCAGGCGCGTGTCGTCTTCGACCACCAGGATCCGCGAGGTCACCACTGAACCGATATATAAGGGATTGGTGTGAATCCGATATGAGCATGTCGAAATCGGCCCTCGCCGTTCGTCGTTTGAGTGAGGCCGCAAATCAAGGTCATCACTTTTAGAGGAGAGCAAACATGGCGAATTTTGTTCTGTTGTTCACCGGGGGAAGCTCCGGCAGGACCGAAGCCGAGCGGGCGAAGGTAATGGAGGCATGGGGTGGCTGGTTCGGCAAGCTTGGCGACAAGGTCGTCGATGCCGGAAACCCCTTCGCCGCGGACGCCAAGATGGTCTCGAACGGCGGAACCGTTCACGACGGAGCACTCGGGGACCCGGCCACGGGCTACTCGATCCTCAAGGCGAGCTCACTCAGCGCGGCGGCCGACCTCGCCAAGGGATGTCCCGTGCTGCAGTCAGGCGGCAAGGTCACGGTCTACGAAATCACCCCTATGTAATGCAGAACGGGGCCCGTCTTTGGGCCCCGTTTCAAAACCCCTTTATTGGGCCCGCCGGCATCAACCGCCGTAATCGAGGTCGGTCAGTGTGACCCGTTTGCTGGTCAGCAGGCGTCCCTGCGCCGAGGACAGATACGTCCCGGAAGTGGGCGCTACATCGGAATAGTCCCCACCGACCGCGATCGTCACGTAGCCAAGCCCACCCCGGCTCGCGTGCGTTGGATCGAACGTCGAGGCGATGGCCTCTCCGGTCCCGTCATTGGTCGGAAGCACTACCTCAACCCACGCATGTGTCCCGCCCTGTCCAAGGAGGTGTCCCGACACGTAGCGAGAGGGCAGGCGGCAGGCTCGGCAGACCGCAAGCATCACGTGTGCGTAGTCCTGGCAGACACCCGACCCTAGCGCCAGCGCCTCGGCGGCGGTGGTCCGCACACCGGTGACACCGTGCTGGTAGGTCATCGATTGATACACCCAGTCATTGATCGTGTCGGCCAGCGGTAGCCCCCACTGGGCCGACTCCGCCAGCTCCTGAGCCGCTCGCTGAATGCGCTCGTCGGCAGATGTGAGGGGCGAAGGCTCGAGCAGGTAGCCTTCGCTGAGCCAGCCGTCAGGGAGCCGGTTGGGCTCGCCGGCGTGCCGCTCGACGGTGACCTCGGCCACGAACTCGATCTCTTCTGACACACGAGGGGCGAAGACGTTGACGATCATGTTTCCGAAGCGGTCCCGCCCGTTCTCGAATTCGACGCCGTCCCGATCCACCGACACCTGGTGCTTCAACCGCATCTGATCCCCGAAGCGCTCTGGCGGGATGACGACCAAGCGGTGGCTCAGATCGCGGACGGGCTGGGGGTATTCGTAGCGAAAGGTCTGGCGCAAGGAGTAGGAGACGCGCCGGGCGGACGCCCAGTCGACAGAGGCAGGGTCGATCATCACGAGTCTTTGGCGACCTCGGCGACGTCCGCCCAGACGGTCATCGACCGGAACGTCGCCGGCCCGAAAGTGGTGAGCATGGCGACGTCCAGCGCGTCGCGACCGCGCCCGATCAGCACGCGCCCGGCGCGGCGCGCGTTGTTGCGCGGGTCGAAGGTCCACCATCGATCGCCCAGGTAGACCTCCATCCAGGCTGCGAAATCCATGGGATTCGGGTCGATTGGGACGTACAGGTCTGGCAGGTAGCCAAACACGTAGCGGGCTGGGATGTTCATGGCGCGGCAGAAGCTAACCGCGACGTGAGTGAGGTCCCGGCACACGCCGATCCGGTCTCTGAGCACGTCTGCGGCTGTCGTCAGCGGATTGCTTGTGCCGTACTTGAACTTGATGTTGTCGTGCACCCAGTCGCAGATCGCCTGCACTCGGGCGCCCCCCGGCTGCGTCTGCCCGAACAGCTCCCAGGCCATGCCCATGAGCTCATCCGAAAGGCAGTAACGGCTGGGCAGCGTGAAGTGGAGGACCTCGCCGGGCACCTGGTCGACCGCAGCCTGGGGCACAGTCGAAGCGTCAGGTTCGGGCCCGTCGGGGACCGCGCAGATGGCGTCGTACCGCAGAACCAGGGGTCCGGGGGGCATCACGAAGCGCTTGACCGGGTTCCCGTAGATGTCGCTGTACTCGTCGATGGGCACCGAGGGCGTGGTCGACCAGGTCTCGCTCACGAGCTTGTGACTCGAGTCCGACCGAGGCCGGACTTGCACCGTGGCGGGGGTGGGCGCGCTCACGTCGTAGCTGAACTCACAGCCGACGCGCAGGTCGATTGTCCGGCTACTTTCTGTCGGGATG
>Ga0209117_1000226_pt1 | contig 31800 bp, 22 predicted proteins | sample BlaSpr_A8_OM2_M2_FD_187978 | JGI IMG/M metagenome (GOLD analysis project Ga0209117, IMG submission 187978) | Forest soil microbial communities from Thunder Bay, Ontario, Canada - Black Spruce, Ontario site 2_A8_OM2_M2 (SPAdes) (version 2) | ecosystem: Environmental > Terrestrial > Soil > Boreal... | reverse complement strand
GGCTTCTGGCTTTCGCCCAAGACTGCAGCGTGGCCCGTTCTTCGGGGGACAAAACAACCAAAGGTGCTTGCCTGCTCATGGGGAAGAGCATAAGGGAGGAGCAACAATAAGTCAATCTATTTATGACTCACTACACTAGTTGTTCCCAAATGCTCCCAAGTTTGGGATGGCGCGAAACAAGCTAAAGTTGTAATTCACTGATTTTAAAAGAGAAGGTTGGAGGCGCGGGTGGGAGTCGAACCCACGAATGGAGGTTTTGCAGACCTCTCCCTTAGGCCACTTGGGTACCGCGCCGCTACTCAAATCAAATGCTCACCACCATCGTCTGCGCCCGACTTGTTGCCCGATCTGCCGGGGCTTTCGACCGAGTGCTTCCTTGTTGTATATGCTGAACCGTGTCCGAGTCAAACCCGAGCCGCCTTCATCGGAACTCCCTCATCATGACGGTGGATTACCGTGACGAAGAAAATACCAGGTGATCTGCTAAGCTTCGCCTATCTACTACGCCCCATGTATCGCCGCGCGAGTTAAGGGCAGGCAACTCGAGCCTGCAAAGACGGTGATGCAAACGACTACACCATTGTATGGCAGCATTCGGGGAGTTCGTCAAGGAGACGCTCGAAAAGCTGTCGCTTGGCGGCAGTCGTGACAATCGGCACGGAGATTCCATCAGGGGGCGCGACGCGCGTAATGTGAACCGATGCTTCGCAGCACTCTGCGACATTAATATCCCAGTTGCTTATCCACGACATTCATCAGCGGTTCGCCTTTGCGGAATCGATTGAACTGCGCGATGAAGAACTTCATGGCCTGCTCCAACCAATCGGGCGTATGGTCGGCGCAGTGTGGCGACAACAGTATATTTTCCAGCTTGAAGAAAGGATGACCTTCGGGCAACGGTTCTTGATCGAAGACATCCAGCGCTGCACCTTTAATCCGACCGCTCGAAAGAGCGCTGAGCAGTGCCTTTTCGACGATGATGGGGCCTCGACCAACATTGATTATCACCGCTGTGGACCTCATGGCGGCAAACTCCGCATCTCCGATCATTCCGCGCGTTTCCGACGTTAAAGGCGCGGCTACGACGATATAGTCGCAGCGCGTGAACATGTCCAGGAGGCGCTCCGGAGCGTACATCTGCTCGACAAGCGGATCCGTGCTGTCCAACGGCGAAACATGACGCTTGACCGCCAGAACTTGCATTCCCATCGGCCGCACCCTCGTGGCGACGGCGCGACCTATGTCGCCATATCCGACGATTCCGACGGTGTGGCCCGAAATGGGCATCACATCAAAGGCTTCCCACACGCCAGCAGTTTGATTGCGGATCATACGGCGGAAGTCTTTGGCGAAATACAGCATCGCGGCGAGCGAGAACTCGCCAAGTGACGCGCTAAATACGCCGGTTCCATTGGTGAGTGGTACGGGACTTTCAACCAATTCCGGAAAGAGCGTCCTCTCGAGGCCCACTGATCGGGAATGCACCCACTGCACGTTCGGACACATACGAAACACATCTCTGAACAGAGTAAGAGAGCCAGACCAATTGAAGATTACCGTGGCCGTCGACGCTACCCGGTGGAATGATTCGGACGAACTCGCGACAATCATTTGGGCCTCGCCCCGCAACTCCTCCAGCATTGCGAGCTGCGTCTCAGCTGGATCCGCCAACACTACGATTGTGTTATTTTTCATCAAGAGCAAGAACGTACCGAATATTTTGTGAAAGTCACTAAGAAAAATCAAATGCGGCGTCTACCGTTCCGCGTTTGACTCTCGAAACAAAGGACACCTACAATACAACGTTTCAAAGATATTATCGGTTGGCGAAATCTCCTACATTTTCTACATGAATGCCACCGCACATGGAAGAAAGGATTTGATGCCACGAAAGGACCCGAAGTCATTAAGAAGTTATCGCTGGTACGGACCGGATGATCTGCGTTCTTTCGGGCATCGCTCGCGGGCGGCCTCCATGGGATGTACTCAATCTGATTACGCGGGGAAGCCAGTCATTGCCATCATCAATACCTGGAGTGACATCAATCCGTGTCACAGTCATCTGCGAGAGCGCGCCAATGATGTCAAGCGCGGCGTGTGGCAAAGCGGCGGCTTCCCAGTCGAAATGCCAGCTATCACCCTTGGTGAGACGTTTCAGAAACCAACGACGATGATGTATCGCAACCTGCTGGCAATGGAAACAGAAGAGTTATTGCGGTCCTATCCGGCCGATGGTTGTGTGCTGCTGGGCGGCTGCGATAAAACGACACCGGCGCTCCTGATGGGCGCCATCAGCATGAATCTACCGGCAATCTATGTCCCTGCGGGACCCATGTTGCGGGGTAACTGGCACGGCCAGATTTTAGGCAGTGGGTCGGATGTTTGGAAATACTGGGCAGAGCGACGCGCGGGCAACATCGATTTGCAAGCGTGGCAGGAAATAGAAGATGGCATCGCGCGGTCGGCAGGAACTTGCATGACCATGGGCACGGCATCCACCATGACCAGCGTGGCGGAGGTGCTGGGATTCTCTCTCGCTGGTGCGAGCTCAATTCCAGCCGTTGATTCGAACCATCCCAAAATGGCTAATCGTTGTGGGCGACGTATCGTGGAAATGGTTTGGGAGGATCTCAAGCCACAAGATATTTTGAATGGGGCTTCGTTCAACAACGCCATCGCGACCGTGCTTGCACTGGGGGGTTCAACGAACGCGGTCATCCACATACTCGCGTTGGCCGGGCGCGCGGGAATCAAACTGACAATCGATCGGTTTGATGAACTTTCAAAAACAACTCCTGTGCTTGCAAACTTACGTCCGAGCGGCAAATACCTGATGGAAGACTTCTATTATGCTGGTGGTTTGCCAGCGCTGCTCAAAGAATTATCTCCACACTTGGACATGAACTGCCTTACCGTCTCCGGAACAACGCTTGGCGAGAGTGTTGCCAACGCGGAAATTTACGATAGGGATGTCATCCGCACGCTAAATACTCCAGTTCTTGACTCAGGCGGGTTGGCGATTCTACATGGGAATCTTGCTCCCAATGGCGCGGTCATCAAAGCGGCGGCGGCCGAACCAACGCTCTTAAAACACACGGGGCGGGCCATTGTCTTTGACAGCTATGATGAAATGAATGCGCGGATTGATGATCCGGCCCTCGATGTGGATGCAAATAGTGTTCTAGTACTGCGCAATGCAGGACCAAAAGGTGCGCCAGGCATGCCCGAATGGGGGATATTGCCGATCCCGCAAAAGCTCCTCAAAGCTGGAATACGCGACATGGTTCGCATTTCCGACGCACGAATGAGCGGGACCGGTTATGGCGCATGCGTCCTTCATGTCTCGCCCGAATCATTTGTGGGTGGCCCTCTTGCGCTTTTGCGTGAAGGGGACCTCGTCGATCTTGATGTGCCCGCCCGCCAATTGAACATGCGCGTGAGTGAGGATGAACTTACCCGGCGTCGCGCAGCCTGGCGGCCCAAAGAGGGGATTTATCCACGAGGGTATGGGAAGTTGTTCATGCAGCACATCACACAGGCTGATGAAGGATGTGACTTCGATTTCCTGGAAGGTACCGCTCACATCCCTGAACCCGAGATACATTAATTGACAGGGAATCTTATAGCTTCTCGGAGACGCGTTCCGGCGTGAGTTCAGAGTCACATTCTAACTTTTGTTCTGAAATAATGAGGCGACGCCCAACGCCGACCGTGAGCATCAGAACGCCCGAAAGCAGAAAGCTACCGACCAGGTACAAGAGACCAGCGGTGAAAGACCGAGTTCGGTTAACCAGGTAGCCCATCACCAGCGGTCCGACAAAACCCCCTAGGTTACCTACAGAATTGATTAAGCCGATGGATGCAGCGGCAGCCGATTCACTTAGAAACATTGTCGGAACAGCCCAAAAGACAGGTGTAAACGCAAAATAAGACGCGCCAACCAGGGTAAACAAGCCGACCGCAAGGAAGGTGTTCGAGCCAAAGATAACAGCCAGGAACAGCGTTACTCCACTGCACAAGACAGGAATCGCGGCATGCCATCTCCGCTCGCGGGTTCGATCGGAATGCCAACTGTTGAATTGCTGCGTCACAAAACCGGCAAGATAAGGCAGAGCCGCAAGTAGACTCACCTTGAGGTCGGTATGGCCCGAGAGGCGTTTCAGAATGGTGGGCAGCCAGAACGCTATACCGTAGTTTCCCGTTACTGCGAAGAAATAGCACAACGTCAGCAGGATTACGTCGCGATGGTGTAATGCCTGCCAGATGCTAAACGAGCGGATCTGCTGCTTTCGCTGCTTTTCCAAGCTCAACTGCTCCGAAATCCACTGGCGCTCGTCGCGGCGCAGCCAAGTTGCTTGCTGTGGCCAGTCGGTCAGATAAAAAATAGTGACAATACCAAACACGATGGCTGGAATTCCTTCCATTATAAATAGCCAGCGCCAGCCTCGAAGACCGAACCAAGACATGCCCATCAGCCATCCGGCCAAAGGCGAGCCAATCACAAAGGAAAGAGGCATTGCCGCGTAGAAGACGGCCACGGCCTTGGCTCGGTCTTGGTATCGAAACCAATGTGTCAAGTACACAATCACCGCTGGGAAGAAGCCTGCTTCGGCCGCGCCCACCAAAAAGCGCACCACATAAAACTCTCTCACGGTGTGCACAAACGCCATCAGCACGGTCAGGATTCCCCAGGAAATCATGATGCGAGCGATCCACCGGCGTGCGCTCCACCGCTCGGCGATTAAAGCACCTGGAATTTCCAGCAAGAAGTAACCGAGGAAGAACATGCCTGCCCCCAGACCAAATACACGATCACTGAAGCCCAGGTCGGCGGGCATTTGCAGAGCGGCGGCGCCAACATTCATTCGATCCAGGAAAGCGATTACATAAAGCAGGAACAGAAACGGAAGGAGTCGCCACGCGATACGTTTTCGTGCCTGTTGAGCGACCTCTGAGTCAGGAGAGGTGTAAGGCATGTCGCCTCGATTTGCAAACGTAGATGCCGGACATACCCTACACTTTATTTCTATGGATGCGAAGTTTTACCTACACGCGCGCGAAATCAATGTACCCGCGCTGTATATCCGTCTTGATTAGTTTTACGCGCAACCTGTCTCCCACATCGGCGCCTGGCTGCCCTTGTGCAAGCAATCCCTCTACATGAGGGTTCAAGGCGCGGACGAACGTGCCACGCGGAGTTACTCCTGTAACGATCGCATCGAATACTTCTCCGATTCTCTTGCTCATTGCCACGGCAGCGATTCTTTTGGACATTTCGCGCTCCACCTTTCGCGCGGCATCTTCCTTCAGGGTGCAGTTGCCGGCGATTGCGGCAAGTTCACCATCTGAATAGGGAGTCGGTTGGTTCGGGAGAGCGGCTTTAACCAGCCGCTGTATCACCATGTCGGCGAAACGTCTATTGGGCGCGGTTGAATGAGTGTAGTTCTGCACGGCAAGACCAAAATGCCCCACGCCCTGCTCGCCAGGGCGTTGCAAGACATACTCGCCGGGTCCCATAAGCTTGACAACCGCGAGGGAAAGATCGGAAAAGTGATCGGGGTCGACGGTCTTCCGCTCAATCAGAAATTCATTGAGCGCCTTTGAGTCTGGTTCGGCGGGAAGTCGACCGCCTTGCTTCGCGGCAAGTTCGACAATCCGGCTCCAGCGCTCCGGAACCTTGACCACACGTCGAAGGGATGAAACTTTCTTTGTGTCTAGCATCCCCGCGATCACCCCATTGGATGCAATCATAAAATCTTCGATAAGTTCCGTCGCCCGGTTTTTCTCCGGGCTCACAACGTCCACGATCTGGCCATCCACGATTACAGGCTGCGTCTCGATCGTTTCTATATTCAGAGCGCCATGGCGATATCGTGTGTTGCGGAGCGCTTGGGCAACTTCGTCCTGCAGCCGAAGCTGAAGCTGCAGTTGCGACGAGGCCGCAACTTTTACCGGCGGAGCTCCCTTACCATCAAGCCATGCCCCAACGCTGTTGTAGGTTAGCTGTGCCTTATTGCGTACAATTGCGCGATAAACGCTGCCCGAAGCGACCGTCCCGTCCCTGCCGACTACAAACTCGATGACCATCGATAGCTTGTCATCGGTTTCCAAAAGCGAAGTAGTATCTGTAGAAAGCTGCTCAGGGAGCATGGGGAAATTGCGAACGCCGGCATATATCGTTGTGGTCTCTTTCGCGGCGTGACGATCGATCGGCGAACCTTTAGGAACGAAGGCATCAACGTCTGCGATCCCAACCAATACTTTTATATCTCCATTGCTCAGGCGCTCGGCGACCTCGATCTGGTCCAGGTCCTTAGAGGTGTCATTATCGATCGAGGACCACAATAAATCGCGCAGATCGCGAACGTTCGCTACCGGTGCAACCTGAGGGGGATGCGCTCTTAGTTCCGATAACTGCCGCTGAACCTCAGGGGAAAAGTCCGGTTCAAAACCGTTCTCCAGCATGACTTGCTTCGCTATTGCTTGAAGGTCAATTTGTGACGCCTTATAAACATTCATCGATAAGAGCGGCATCCTTTCGGCAAGCGACTGCGCTGATTTACTGCGCTCGGTCGAGATGGTGTTGTCTCAGAAAAGCAGCCAGCTCGCGAGCTGCCAATTCGTGGCCTCGGAATTCCAATGAGTATCGTCCGGAAAGTATACTGACATTCCTTGATCAATCTGCAGCTGTATCGCAGGAGTCAAGTCCAGAAAAAGTAGCCCCGTTTCTTCACATAAGTTGCGCATCATTTCGTTTTGGGCCAGGCGATTCTTGCTCATTGTCTTCACATCAGCATCACTTTGATTTTCGCGAAAGTAGAATCTAAAATCGCGGTTCAGCTCATCCATTGAAAACAATTGCTCCAGCAATGGCAAGTATTAAAGGGTCGCTCAGCCATTTCACAAGTAAAGCGAAAGGACAGAAGAAAACAAAATAGAAGAGCGTTAACAGAAGTCGCGCTTGGGAATTCGCAATCCTTCGGGCGGCGCGCTTCCATGTGTCCCACAGCCGGACCAAATAGTTCGGACCTGTATTTCTCGCGGGACTGTTTGCCGTTTCAATCGTTCGCGTGGAGAGCAAGTTAAAGCTTGAAGCTTGTTAGCGCCGCTTGAAGGTCAATTGCATCCCTGGGTCTTAAGGGCGCGTCGGTGCAGCGGATGAAGGAACCGCCGCCTCGCGCAAAAACTTGGCTGATTCTTCCGGCGGTGTCGGACAAATGTAAAACCCAGTGCCCCACTCGAATCCGGCAACTTTTGTCAGCTTGGGGATAATCTCGATATGCCAATGATAGTGATCGTTAATTTCTTCTCCGATAGGTGAGGTGTGAATCATGAAGTTGTACGCTGGACGCGCCAGGACAGCATCGAGACGCATCAGATTATCCTTCAGCGCGCGTGCCAGGCTGGAATAGACCGAGCTCTGGTTATTTTCGAAAGACGAGCTATGCTGCTTGGGCAGCAGCCAAGTCTCAAAAGGAAAACGCGGCGCGTAGGGCGCCAGCGCGATGAAGTGCTCATTCTCGTTTATCACCCGGATGCCGGTGTCTTGTTCCTGGCGGATCACGTCGCAAAAAATGCAGCGCTCTTTCTCATGAAAATAATGTTTCGATGCATCCACTTCTTCACGTACGCGCTTCGGTACGATGGGCAACGCGATCAATTGTGAGTGCGGATGTTCAAGCGAGGCGCCGGCGGCCTCGCCATGGTTCTTGAAGATAAGAACGTAGCGGAAGCGCTTGTCATTTTTCAGATCGAGCATGCGATCGCGATAAGCCCAAAGCACATCTTCAATAGCGCGGTCCGGCAAAGTAGCCAGTGTGGCTGCATGGTCGGGCGTCTCGATAATCACTTCGTGTGCGCCGATGCCATTCATTTTGTCAAACAACCCCTCGCCTTCGCGATCGAGTTCCCCTTCGATCCCTAGCGCAGGAAATTTATTGGGGACAACTCGAATGCACCAGCCCGGCGTGTTGGGACCGCCACCATTGCGGCCATAAACGAGGATTTCCGGCGGGGTCTTCGCTTCATTGCCCATGCAAAAAGGGCAGAACCCCTTGCCGTGGATGACTACGCTCTCACGCAAAAAGTCCGAGGGCCGTTTGCCGCGTTCGGTAGAAATGATCACCCAACGGCCTACGATAGGGTCTTTGCGAAGCTCAGGCAACGGTACCTCCTGGGTTTGTGTTACACATCAAGCCGGGCACCAAGAGAGTGCGCCCGGCAGTCTGGCGATCTCGTATTGTAACCTGTTCTTCCGTCAGCGCCGAGCGCGCTCAGCTACTGGGACGTTGTTGTTTTGGTTCTCGCAATCCGTTGCGATTTCTGCTTGGTTCTTTTTCTCATACCAAAGCGCCTTGGTGCAGACGCGAGCGCGCAACGTCTACACTTTCCTTTCAACCTCAGCAATGCATTCGCTAAGAGTTCTCACCGCAAATTCAGCCTGCTCTTCGTCAACCACCAGCGGCGGACACAGGCGGAGTGTAGTATCTCCCGAGCCGAGAACCAGAAGACCCCGCTGGAAGGCCAACTGAACAACTTGGTTCCGCAGGTCGGGCGCTTTTTCTTTGGTTTTTTGGTCGCGAACAAACTCAATTCCGATCATCAGTCCTTTGCCACGGATGTCTCCCACGATTTTGTGCCGCTCGCGCCAATGGGCCGTCCGACTGATGATGAATTCTCCGAGACGCGCGGCGTTGGCAATGTATTTCTCCTGGAGTAGGCGCAGGGTAGCGAGCGATGCAGCGATACAGACGGGATTGCCGCCGAAGGTGGAAGCGTGTGCACCAGGAGTCCAGTTCATAACCGATGTCCGCGCAATGATGGCACTCAGCGGCATACCGGAAGCGATACCCTTGGCCGTGCAGATGATGTCCGGTTCGATGCCAGCGTGGTCCCCGGCCCACCACTTGCCGGTACGACCCATTCCGGACTGCACTTCGTCGGCCACGAGAAGGATGCCGTATTTGCGGCATATGCTCTGCAAGCCCTGAAGAAATTCTGGCGGAGCAACAATGTAACCGCCCTCACCTTGGATCGGTTCGATGAAAATTCCGGCCACCTCCTCGGGATCGACGCGACGCCGGAAAAGTTCGTTTTCGAGATAGCCCAGGCAATCTTCGGAGGCATGTTCCGGACGAATACCGTACGACCCGCGGTAGGTATCCGGAAATGGCGTGTGAAAGACGCCGGAGAGCAGCGTGCCAAATCCCTTTCGTTGGATGGCCCGGCTGGCCGTCAACGAGAGAGCACCCATGGTGCGGCCGTGGAAGGCACCGTGGAAAGCGATTAGCTTATCGCGCTTGGTGTGAAAACGGACAAGCTTAATTGCCGCTTCTATTGCCTCCGCACCCGAATTTCCGAAATAAACACGCTTAGGTTCTTTCCCTGGGCTGATTTCCGCCAATCGCTCCGCGAGCTGTGGCAAGCTCTCGTAATAAAAATCTGTGCCGGACATGTGAATCAATTCCGCCGCCTGCTTCTGAATCGCGGCAACAATGCTGGGATGGCAGTGTCCTGTCGAACAAACCGCAATCCCTGCGGCAAAATCAAGAAACACGTTCCCATCTACATCTTGAATTAACGCTCCGCGCCCGGTTTTCGCTACCAGCGGATAGTCACGGGTATACGAAGGCGAAACGTATTGTTCGTCAAGGGCCAGTATTTTCTTCGCCTGTGGACCGGGGAGCGCCGTTACCAGCTGCGGCAGCTTCATTTCTGTCGTTGCGATCATAGACTTCCTCCTAAAAATCGATTCAGCGCTCCGGATAAGGGCCGCATCTGCAAAGCGATTAGAGATCTGGAAAGGGAAAACCGCGACAATCGAGAGAAGGGGTTAGTCCACGCCGTATAGATTTGGGCGATCGTGTGACGGAAGAGAGTGCCGCAGGATGGATTTAGGTCTCTGCAGGTTCATTTTCGTTTCCAACGCACACTGCCATCTTTTGAATCCTCGAGGATTATACCATGTTCCGCAAGCTGCTGGCGAATGCGATCGGATGCCGCAAAATCACGCTGTTGGCGCGCGCTCCGCCGCGCGTCAATAAGCGCTTCGACTTCGGCGTCCGAATACCCCTGCTCGGTGCTTCCCAAACCAAGCTCGCGGAGCCGCATCGCATCATCATCGTTGAGCACTGCAAAGATGGCGTCAAAGCGCCTGAGCACATCGAGTATTAATCCAGAATTCCCTTCGCAGAATTCTCCTTTATCGATAGCAATGTTCGATTCTCGTACCAAGTCAAAAATCGACGCTAACGCTTGCGCCGTGTTCAGATCATCGCAAAGCCCTTTCTCAAACTCTTCGCGTGCAATATGCGTCCTTGCCGCTAGGGTGGCGTCCTGGCCCGGCGGGAATTTGCCCGCGCGCACCCTGGTATCCAAATTTCGGAGGCGCTCCACGGAAGTCGCCGCCTGCTGCAATCCATCAAAGGTAAAATTAAGTTGCCGCCGGTAGGGCACCGAAGCGAGAAGGAATCTCACCGCAGATGGCTTGTGTCCCTTGGCGAAAATATCGCGCAAGGTGTAGAAGTTTCCCAAGGACTTCGACATCTTTTCGCCTTCAACCTGCAAAAACTCCGCGTGTAGCCAATAGCGCACAAATTGTTTTCCAGTAGCACCCTCGGACTGAGCAATTTCATTTTCGTGGTGCGGGAATACCAGGTCAACGCCCCCGGTATGAATGTCCAAGGTCTCCCCAAGGTAACGCATAGCCATGGTGGAGCATTCGATATGCCACCCCGGGCGTCCCGGCCCCAGTGTTGTCTCCCAAAAATGTTCGCCCGGCTTCGGAGCTTTCCACAACGCAAAATCACGCGCGTCAGCCTTATCGTAGCGGTCCACATCAACGCTCGCACCCGCCTGAATACCGGTGAAGTCAATCTTGGAAAGCTTTCCGTATCCCGGAAAATTAGCGATGCGGAAATAAATCGAGCCATCGCTCACGTAGGTAAAGTTCTTCTTCCGCAACCGATCGATCAGCGCAACCATGTCGTCAATGTGATCGGTGGCTCGCACGCTTCGCGCGGGTGGCTCGAGTTGCAGGGCCTTGCAGTCAGCGAAAAAGGCATGCACATATTTTTCAGTGTACTCGCGGATTCCCACGCCCTCCGCGGCGGCCTTCTGAATGATCCGGTCATCCACATCGGTAAGGTTCATCACCTGCGTCAGCTGCAGGCCCTGGCTTCGCAGAAAGCGCCGCAAAATGTCTTGGAACACGAACGTGCGGAAATTTCCGATATGCGCGAAGTCGTACACCGTTGGGCCGCAGGAGTACATGCGCACCTGTCCAGGGGTGACCGGTACGAAAGCTTCCTTGCGCCCCGTCAGGGTGTTATGAAGAAAAATCTCCACCATCAGTTCTCCACCAGCAGCTTGCCGCCAGCCCACGACTGGTTCACCATCAGCGCACTACCGGCGAGAGCACGCCTGGCAAAACAGGCCATTGTAGCCGACGCCCGCGCTCGATACAAACCAGGGCCGCCTGGACGTTTCCCACAGACACTATCCATTGTGTTTCGCTTTACAGCCTGCACCATCCATGCTATGTTTTTGTCCCGTAACCGCCATTCGATAGCGCCAGGCGGCTGGGCCACTGTTTCAGGACCTGCCAACCTTTTTGTCGCCAGTAGCAACCTCCATCCGAGGAATAAGAACACGTCTCTGCGTGCGCGATTTTCAGCGCGCCCACGCAGATGACCCAAAGGGGCGACCTTGCTGAAGCTGCGAAAAGTTGAGCTAGTCGGGTTTAAGTCATTTTGCGAGCGCACCACCATTACATTTAGCGGCAATGGCACCACCTGCATCGTTGGTCCCAATGGCTGTGGGAAGTCTAACGTCGTCGACGCCATTTCCTGGGTACTCGGCGAGCAAAGCCATAAGTCGCTACGTGCTGAGCGCATGTCCGACTGTATTTTCAATGGCACCGCCAAGCGTGCGCCTCTGGGCATGTCCGAAGTGCTTATTACCCTCGAAGACTCTGAACTCGCCGAAGCGGCGCGTTTCGTACTTGAAGGAAAATCGGATTCTCAAGGTGCGGTGTCCGAGGTTCTCCTGGAAACAGCTCAACCTTCCGAAAGGCCGGATGGCGGCGAAGAAAACGTCGCGAAAAACCCTGATGGGACCAGCGGGAGCATCGAGCTCTGCAAGCCCACCGAGCCGGTGATCGAAGAGAAGTTTAAGCATCGCAAGCGCTCACCAGAAGATCCACCTGTCCGGGTCAAACCTGGTGAAGTAGTCGTCGGGCGGCGCCTGTACCGTTCGGGCCAAAGCGAATACATCATCAATGGCCGGACCGCCAGGCTGCGCGACGTCCAAGACATGTTCATGGGTGTCGGCCTTGGACCCGATTCTTACGCGATTATAGAGCAGGGCCGCATCGGTCAAATACTCAGCAGCAAGCCCATGGAACGGCGGGCAATCATCGAAGAAGCCGCCGGCGTCACCAAATTTAAAACCAAGAAACGTCTTGCCGAAGCGAAGCTCGAATCCTCCAAAATAAATCTGTCTCGCGTCAACGATATCGTCGTGGAAGTCGAAAAGCAGCTCGGGTCACTCAAGCGCCAAGCATCCAAGGCCCGTCGTTATGCCGAAGTCCGCGAGCAAATGCGCGGCCTCGTTCGGCAGGTTCTCGCCAGCAAGGCCAACGAGCTCGATTCTGAGGCCGAGCGTCTCTCTCAGCTACTCGCCGAACTGAGCACACGTGAATCGCAACAGAGCGAAGCCGTACGGCGAAGCGAACAGGAAATCGAGCAACTCTCCGAGCGAACGTATTCGCTCGACGCCGAATTGCGCCATAATCAGAATCTTTTTGGGCAGACAGCTCTTGAGCTCGATCGCGCCGAGAATCGCATCAACTTCAACCTGCAGCGCATGAGCGAGCTCGAATCGCGCGGCCATCAATTCCAAGTGGAGATACAGCAGGCCATCCTCCAATCCGAGCAGGCCGGCGCTCGCCGCACCGCGCAGCAGGAAGCCGCTGACTCACTCCGCGCCCAAACACATTCCCTTGAGGTGTTGCTTCAGCAAGCAGCCGAGAAAACGCAACAGCTCACCGACGGCACCTTGGAAATCGACCGACGCATCGACGAACTTCGCCAGCAGACAGCTCATCTCGGCGAAGACCTAATCCACCTGCACGGTGAGCAGCTCCAGGCTGAAGAAGCGCTCGCCCATCACAGCGGCGCAGAGCAGCGACTCCAAAAACAGGAAAACGGGTTGCTTGAAGAATCGCTCCACTTTCGCGAGCAGGCTGAAGCTGCGGCCGTCCAATGGCAGACCGCAGCCGATCGCACCCGCGCCATGGAGCAGCAACTAACCGCAATGCAGGAACGTCTTGCCGACCTGCGCCGCCACCAACAGGCAACCACCGCCGAGGTCGAAGCAGCACGTGACTCGCTGGCTGGTGCTCGCGCTCGGCGCGGGACGCTGGAACAAATCCTGACTGATCGTTCTTATACCGCGGAGGCTGTGCAGAAACTTTTCGCCTCGAAGGGCGAGCCGGGTCGCACGTTTCGTGCCGTGGGTGTCCTCGCCGATTACGCCGAGGTCGAGCAGCAATACGAAAGTGCCGTTGAACAGTTCCTCCGAGACGAATTGGAATATGTTGTCGTCGAAACATTTGATCACGCCCGCGCGGGAGTAGCTCTGTTGCGCGACGAAATGGGCGGCCGCGCCACGTTTTTCGTGGATTCGCTACGGCATCTGCAGCTCAAGGCCAATGAGCCGGTCATTCCCTTCGCCTCGAATCAAGCCGTCGTCTCGCGCCTGGACAAACTGGTCGAGTTCCGCGACCCTCTCGGCGCTGCCGCGAAACAATTTCTGCCGCGTCTGCAGTCTGCGTTTCTCGTGGAGACCTCCGCCGCTGCCGAGACCCTTGCGCGCGAAAATCCCCATTTCCACTTTGTGGCTCTCGACGGCACTAGCTATCAGGGACGCATGGTCACCGGTGGGCGTCCGGATCAGGCCGGACCACTCGGCATGAAACGCGAGTTGCGCGGTCTCGATGCGGAAGTGTCGGAGCTCGAGCGTCGTGTCTCCGAATCCCAGGCCACACTTGAACATTTTGCGCAAGAAATCCGCGTCACCGAGAAATCGCTCGAGGAAACGACTGCTCTCCATCACGACGCCGAAAAGTCCGTCTTTCTCGCCACGCATCATCGCGAGCAGGCTAATGCCGAGCTAGCTCGCCTTGGAATGGAGCTCGGCATTTGTCAAAAGGACCTCATCAGATTGCGTGAAGAAATGCAATCCACGCAGCAGCGCGCCATTCATGCGCAGCAACAGCTCGCGCGAGCGAGAGATTCGCGCGCGTCCGCGGAGAGCGAAAGCCTCCGGGCCACCGAGTCGCTCCAGACAACACGTGAATTACTCCTGGCGCAGCAAGAGGAAACCGGAAGGCTTCGCGCCGAACACGCCGGATCCCTCGAGCGTTTAGCGAGCGCGGAATCTCTCGCCGTCCGCCTCTCCGAAGAACAGCAGGAAATTGCCCGTCGCGAATCTGCCTTGCGGGAACAACGGTGCGCGCTCTTAGCCGAGCGGCAAACCATGGCTTCGCAAACGGCTGAATTGCAGCTTCAGTTAGAAGCACTCCGCGCCGACAAAGCTCGGCTTGAAACGCGCCGCATTGAGCTCGAGCGCGAATGGAACGAGGCTCGCGAGCGCAATGCTCGCGTTGACGACGCCTTACGCATGTCCCGTCAAACGCTGGAGGAGCTGCGCGAGGGTCGAAGCCAGCACGAGATCGAGCGGGCGCGCAACGACTCCGATCGCCAGCACTTGCGTGAGACTTGCCTCGCCGAACTCAATGCCCATCCCGAAGACCTAGTCGCCCAGGAAACCGCTCTTCTCACTGGCGAAGAGCTGGCATCCGCCGAATCTAATTGCCGCGAAATGCGCTCGCGTATTGATGCTATGGGCCCTGTCAACATGATGGCCCTCGACGAATACACCACTTGTGAGCAGCGTTTCACCTTCCTCACTCGCGAGCGCGACGACCTGCTTCAGTCCATCTCCGACACACAGCAGGCCATTCGCGAGCTCGACGAAGTTTCTCGCCACAAATTTGAGGAAGCTTTCGCCATCATCAATGCCAATTTCGTGGAAGCCTTCCGCACGATTTTTGGCGGTGGTACGGGTGAGATGCGCCTCACGGAACTCGATAGTTCTGGCGATGCCGGCATCGACGTCGTGGCGCAGCCGCCTGGCAAGCGCCTGCAAAATGTTTTGCTTCTCTCTGGCGGCGAAAAAGCGATGACTGCACTCGCGTTGCTCATTGCCATTTTCCGCTTTCAACCCAGCCCTTTCTGCATCCTGGACGAAGTTGATGCCCCGCTCGACGAAGCCAACGTCGGCCGCTTTACGCGCCTCGTCGGGGAAATGAGCGGCAAGACACAATTCATCATCGTCACGCACAATCGCCGCACTATGGAGATGGCGAGCGTCCTGTATGGTGTGACCATGCAGGAGCCCGGCGTGTCTAAGCTGGTCTCCGTTCAGTGGGATGATCAACCGAAGGCCGCTGCCGCCACCGCCGCCTAAATGGGGCGCTTAGCTCCCTGTTAGCCGGTATAGCCTCTCCGAGGGGCTGGTTCATTTTTCCGCGAAAACGAGTGATGCCTGCAAGTTGTATCCGCCTCGCATGGTTCGCGCATCGGTCCCCTCTTCGGAGCAACAGCGATTCCTAAAACCAAATGACTGCCTTCAAAATAAGGGCCAGCGAAATGGCCGCAACTGTGAACCACAGCAAAACACCTTGCAGAAAAGGGCGCAGGCCGGTTCGTTTCACGGTCGCGACGGAAATACCCGTACCGATCAGATATAACGTCGCTGTCAGACCTGCCTTCCCGAGCCTGCTGAGAATGTTCGTAACATTCGACGCTTGCGGCACGTAGGTGTGGATGACGGCTGCCGCGCAGAACAACATAATGAACCAAGGCCATTGAATTTGCCCCTTTGTTTTGTTTACCGCCGCCGTGCCCAACGCGAGCGGCACAATCCATAAAGCTCGTGCCAGCTTCACTGTGGTGCCGATCACGAGCGCAACTGTCCCGTAACGTGCCGTCGCTCCTACTACTGAGCTCGTATCGTGAATAGCTAGCGCCGCCCATAATCCGAACTGCTCCTGCGACAGATGCAGTGCCCATCCAATTCCGGGAAATAAGAGCAGCGCCACGGAATTGAGTATAAAGACCGTGCCCAATGCCACGGCCATCTCTTCTTCCGTTGCCTGCACAATCGGAGCAACCGCCGCGATTGCACTTCCCCCGCAAATTGCGGTGCCCGTTGCGATCAAGAATGACGCTTTTTTCTGAACTCGCAGTATCTTGCCCATCAAAAGTCCCAGCAAAAGCGTGATGGCGATCCCTGCAGCTGTATAAATAAAACCGACCCGCCCGGCCCGCAGCACGTCTCGCAGGTCCATGCCAAATCCAAGCGCGACGACAGAAGCCTGCAGCAGGAATTTTGCAGCTTGCCTGCTCTGCACGGCATAGGGATGCACAAAGGTGAGCCCAAACACTAATCCCACTGCAAGTGCAACCGGTGGAGACACCCTCCCACTGGCCGAACAAACCAACCCTACCAAGAATAAACCTGTCGCCAAATTCTGGTTTACTGAGCGCTTCGATCGCACGGTTCCAATGTGCGGGGTCATCCCATTTCCTCTCAAAAACACTGCAGACTGGCCACCACCGGCAGTCAAATCCCTTCCGTGCCCGCAACACACAACATTGTGCGCGGCCAACACGCGGCGCCATTGTAAGATAGTTGGCGAATTTTGGGAGATTCAGATGCCTGGCGACAAGCAGTCGTCTTCGGTATTGATAACCGGCGCTACTGATGGACTAGGTCGGGCTGCTGCCCTGCTTCTCGCAGAGCGAGGCTATCGCGTTTTCGCCGCAGGACGTTCCGCGGAAAAGCGCGCGCAACTGGACAGTCTTGCCCGTGAACACAATCTGCCGCTTGAAACAATCGAGATGGACGTTTGTGAGGACAGTTCCGTGAAGCGCGGCGTAGCGGCCATTCTTGCGAAAGTCAGCTCCGTCGATGTCCTGATCAACAACGCTGGCTTTGGATATTACGCAACGGTCGAGGATCTTCGGATGGAGGACTTGCGTCGCCAGTTTGAAACTAATTTGTTTGGGGTCGTGCGCGTGACCCAAGCCGTGCTGCCGGGGATGCGCGAGCAACGCAGCGGACGCATCATTAATGTAAGCTCGGTCGCCGGAAAAGTTGCTCCACCGCTGTTTGGCGCCTATAGTGGCAGCAAATTCGCCCTGGAGGGACTGAGCGATGCGCTGCGTCTCGAATTATATCCATTTGGCATTCACGTCATCCTCATCGAACCCGGTTATATTCCCACAGGCTTTCAGAAGATTTCCGGCGAACTTTCCTCATACTATTTTGACGCTGCTAAGTCTGGTCCTTACGCAAGAGTCTATGAAAACGCTGCACGTTCCACGAGCAGCAGTCGGCAGAATAGCCGTTCCACGCCCGACGACTTCGCCGGCGTCGTCCTTCACGCAATCGAGACGCCGCGTCCGAACCCACGCTACACGATAACAGCGCTTGCAGCCATTACCCGGTGGGGCAAACGAATTCTTTCTGACCGCGCTATTGACGCGCTTCTCCGCAAACGGTACGGTTTGCGGCGCGAAACTCCTTCACCGCGTGGCACTAGGGATTCGTAATTTGCAAAGAGAGACTGGTTTCGCGCAGTTCCTGCCAGTTCTTCGACCACGATTGATGAACGGGGCTTTCAGCATAATCAGCAGCAGCTTCAGCACTCGCAAATTCAATCGCAAACGCCCCGCTGAAGTCCCGAAGCTGCAGGCGTGACGTTTTCAGCCAGACATTTTTGACGCCAGGAATTTTCCCCGCCATGGCCTTGATCCCTGTCAAAGCAATTTCCTTCTGCGAATCGGAAACACTCTCTTTCCACTTATAAATGACGACGTGAATTACGGTTTTTGGCTGGCCAAATTTATTCTGGGCCTCGAGGCGGCTCGCCGGCCAACTGCCAAGCGCTATTCCGGCCAACAAAAATATGGCCATTGCACTAGCTGCATAAATAACCCGCAGAACTTGCTTCATCTTTACCCTCCGAGACAAATGCGCCGCTAGTGTAAGCGACGCGATTAGCACGCGCAAGCGACGCCAAGAATGGTAAAACATCTGGCTTTGCTATCTTGGAGCGCAGAATGGTCCGCGAATTGAAGGTAGAATGTAGGAATATCGCCAAGCGTAGGAAACTAGGGGGCCAAGATTCATGAAGCGAATGATTTTGGTTTTGTCGGCTGCGATTGTTCTCTTACCAGTACGCGCCTGGGGCCAGACAAATGAAAACGTAGATTACATGGCGCGAGACATCTTCAAAGAGCTGATCGAAATCAATACCACGGACTCCGTCGGCAGCACGACGAAGGCCGCAGCGGCCATGGCAGCACGGCTGATCGCCGCTGGCTTTGCAAAAACCGACGTCATCGTGGACGGGCCGAATGCTCGAAAAGGCAACCTGGTTGCCCGAATTCATGGCCTCGGAGAACAGAAGCCTGTACTTCTGTTGGCCCACCTCGATGTCGTAGAGGCGCGTCGCGAAGATTGGACCACCGATCCATTTCAATTCGTCGAAAAAGATGGGTACTTCTATGGGCGCGGCACTGTGGACATCAAAGATGGTGACGCTATTCTAGTCGCCAATTTCATTCGCCTGAAAAAGGAAGGTTTCACTCCTCGCCGTGATTTGATTCTGGCACTGACGGCTGACGAAGAAGGTGGCAACGATAACGGGGTCGACTGGCTACTCAAGACCCATCGCGACTGGATTGACGCTGATTTCTGCGTGAATCTTGATGGCGGCGATTTCATGAGCGAGCAAGGAAAGCGCATTTATGCCGCGATGCAAGCAAGCGAAAAGGTGTACACTGATTTTCAACTGGAAGTAAAGAATTCGGGCGGCCACAGCTCCAGGCCAATCCGCGATAACGCCATTTACCATCTTGCGGGCGGGTTGACGCGCCTCGCGTCTTTCGAATTTCCCGCCCAGCTTAACGAAGTCACCCGTTCCATGCTCGAACGAAGCGCTGCATTTCAGAGTGGGCAGCTTGCCGCAGACATGAAAGCGGTCACTGAGGATCCTCCCAACCCTACAGCACTCGCGCGACTCTCGTACCATCCTTTTTACAACGCCCTGCTGCGCACCACCTGCGTGGCCACACGTCTTGATGCTGGCCACGCCAACAACGCGTTGCCCCAGACGGCGCGCGCGAACGTGAATTGCCGTATCTTGCCGGGACAAGCTCCGCAGCAAATCCGCGAAACTCTCGTCAAAATTCTTGCTGATCCCCAAATTGCGGTTACCTTTGTTGACGTCCTGGCAGCCGACGGCAGCGTGCTCGAACCCAAGTCCGTTCCTCCCTCCCCGCTACGTCCCGACGTCGTCGGCGGAATGGATCGCGTAGTGCAAAACATTTATCCAGGGCTTGCGGTCATCCCGGTGATGGATACAGGTGCTTCCGACGGACGTTTTCTACGCGAAGCCGGCATCCCCACGTACGGTATCTCAGGAGTTTTTTTAGATTCGGATAATCGTCGCGCGCATGGACGCGACGAGCGCATCCGCATCAGAGATTTTTATGACGGTGTGGAGTTTAACTATCAACTCATCAAAGCCCTTAGTTCCTCGAAATGATCCAAGAAAAAATCATCGTATGGAATTGCCCAGTGTCGCCCCGCGCGGGTTCAGCAACGCAACCGTGTCCTGGCCGCGGGCCTTCCGCAAATATTTGCAAACACATCGCGATGATTGCAAAAACAATAGGGCCCGATGGAATGGCGTCCATCGAGCCCTATTTGTAAATTTCGTTTTGACCCCTGATCAATCGGGTTTCTTGGTGGTATCCGGTTTGGCTGGGTTGGGGTTTGAGTCTGCGGTCATCGGAGGCAGGCTCTTTTCGCTTCCGTAGCGCACCAGGTACGGCATAAAGGGAGTGAGCTCGAACGGCATCTTTTCTCGCTCGGCCACCGCCGCGACAGGCTTGCTCTTGATCATCTCGACGCGATCGGACCAAGGATCAAGCTTGATGCGCCCGCCCAGGGGAAGCGCCGCGACAAGGGCCGGTTTCTTTGGCTCGTCGGGCGAGGAAGCCGCGGGCGCCGAAACGTTCTGCAGGAACGTATTGGCGGGCACGCGATCGCCCAAGTGCGGACTAATTAAGTTCGGAATTTGTTTCTGGCGGACCTCCAGCGCCTGGAGAAACAGCGCTGCGTTGCCCATCTGATCTTTGTAAGGAGATTTCTTGAGCAACTCAATCGCTTTCCCGCTGGCTGCCGTTTCCTCGGTCGCGTCACGGGCAAACATAAAGTGGCGGAACGTGTCTTTATCGTCCACGATCAAGCGATCAAAAAACGCGTACTGGGAATCCATACGATGACCAAGCACGACGTGTCCAAGCTCGTGCGCGATCATGGTAGCCAGGCTGGCTTCGTCGGGCAGCACGTCAATCAAACCGCGGCTCAGTACAATGGTGTGTCCCAGAGTAAAGGATTCCAGTGTCGTGGTAAGCAAAACCCTGCACCGAACTTCCGGTTGAATGTCCAGGTTATTTGTGACCTCGATATTGTTGACCACGGTTTCGCAGACTTTGTCAACTTCCCCGCGCGGCGCCATTAATCCAATACGTTGCAATCGGTCCGTAACGTTATCTTCCGCTGCACGATCCCACGCGCGCTGCGCTTGAATCGGTGAAAGATCATTGGCTGTTTTCGTTTCATCATTGATGGTAGTGTTGGACTCCACCAAAACCTTACTCAACTCCTGCTCCTGACCAGCGTGGCCGAGGTTATAACCCCACAGGCGAGTCTGCGCTTTGAATTGCAGACGCTTGGTCAAGGCATAGTGCAAGTCCGACTCTTCGCTATAGACAAACGAAGGCAGCCACAAACCTGGCTGCAGATTGGTTCTCCAGCTATCGAAGTGGAAATAGAAGCTCTGCCGTCCCCCGCCGCTGTATCCCCCGTTGAATCGAGCCACGTTAAAATCCTGGTCCTCGACCCAAATGCGCCCGAGGAAGCGGCCCTTTCCGGCTTTCTTCATTGGTGTTATGTCAAAAACCAAGCAGCGCACTTCGCCCAGAAATTCGCGGCGAATGAAATCAAACTGGTAGTTCTCTCGGTTGAAGCCATTGTTGTCGATAAAAATCATCTGCAAAAATCCGTCCGGCAAATATTGCATGCCAAACGTGAAGAAATTCGAAATGTTGCCTAAGAGCTTTCTGCCCTTCCCGGCTTTCTCCGAGAGCGACACCAGGTCGATGCCATGGGAAAAATCCGCGCGTCCCAAGAAGTACTTGTCTCCCGCAGGGACCGGACCCATGTCCTTATCCACTTTCAGGTTCTGAATATAAGTTTCGACCAGTGGAGTGAATTGCCGCACTCGTTGATTTTCTTCCGCCTCTTTGGCGATAATGCGGTCAATCACCTGATCCATAGTTTTAGTCTGGTCTTCGGCGATGAGCGGCAGAGCCCCCAAAGCCAAGAACAGAACTAAGACTGTACTCTTCAACGTGCGCATGTCTCCTCCGAACTCAATACGCCATGCGGAATTCAATCCGCACACGCGCTGGAAAGTCAACGGGTTGATTATCGCGGCGGGCCGGCTTGAACTTAATTTGTCCAGCAGCTCGAAGCGCGGCCTCGTCCAGGCCATGGCCCAAGCCGCTAATGACACGGTTGACCTGAACCTGTCCGGAAGCCAGGAAGACCACCTCGACGACCACGTCACCTTCGATTTTCTGGTTACGCGCTTCGTCGGTATATAAGGGTTTCGGTTTCTCGATAATACTAACGGATGTCGTCGGGTCGCCGGAGTCAGACTTCTTCTTCGGCCCTTCGGCAGCGACAGGAGCCGAGGCGTCCGAGAAGCCGCCCGCCCTGACCGCGCCGTGCTTGCCGCCTGATGGCGGAGGATTAGCAACGCCATTTCCGAAGCCAGTGCTGGCCACAGTTCCACGAACGCCTTTGTCCCCGCCGGTGCCATTTCCATAACCCGGTCCTGGCGGCAACGCCGGAGAACCGAGCCTCGCCCCGTTGGCGCGTTTATTTGGATCGCTCGGCCCGGCAATACCGTTAGGATCCCCGAATCCGCCGGTCTGGACTTTGCTGAGCGGTAAATTCACAGTCGCTGGCGCTGCGCTTCCGGTGCTGGCGGACATGACTCCTACCTTAATGGGTTCACGCGGACGCGGCGGCTCTTTCGATTTCATCTCCATCTTCGCCGCTTCAAAGTCTACCGGCTTTAACTCAGGCGTGCTCATATCCACTGGTTTCAGCTTCGGCTTAACCGGCGCCACAAGTCTGGGCGCAACCATCTTCGGGACTTTCGGCGGCTCGACAGGAGTCTCCTCAATCTTTAATTTTGGCTGTGGTGGCGTCTTGAATTTCGGCGGTGGCGGTGGAAGCAAAACTTCCGTGTTGGGGGCAGCGATGGTCGTGATTGCATAGCGCATCGCAGGTGCAAACTTTTCTGGATAAAGCAGCGGTATCAAGACAAGAAATACTACGATCAGACATTGCACGATAAAACTGACGCCGAAGGTGTCCCACCGCGGCTTGGTTTCAGAAAGGAGCTCGAAACGCGCTGTGCGGGGTCGTACCGGTCCACCCATCTTCCCACCCATCGGCTCGTGCGCAATGTGCCTCGTGGTCATATTCGGGGGTGCCTCGATGCGGAGCGAAGTTAGCGTTGTGTCCATAAATGTGCTTGTCATTTCGTTCAGCCGCCTTATAAAAGATTCCCCGCATAGCTGCCGGGTTGTCCGCTCAAATACAACTTTTAAAGCGGGGGCTGCGGCCGACTCGAGCCTCTAGAAAGTACTAGGGTACTAGCGGGGGTCCGACACGCGAATAGGACTTTCGTACTAGGGTCGCTTACTAGCTACCTGTACGAAAGGACAGCCCCGTACCGTAAATCCACTAGTAAGAATCAAGCCACGCCCGAGAGGATGTTGCGCGCCTAACTTGGATCAAGCGGTTTCGCAACACGTACGGCCTGATCGGCAATTCTCTGCATCGGCAATTCCCCCATCAGGACCGAGCAGTGATTGCGTTAGTCCGCACCAAAACGGGCCCGCTGGGAGGGCGTGAGAGGCGACGTGTTCGTCATGCGTGTTGAGCATTTCGTTCGCGACGACAGACTCATAGAACATTGTTTTGGTGCGCAAACAGTGGCACACAGATCCTTCAGAAATTAGATGATTCAGGGTGGGCATGGTTACACTCCCTTCCGCATTGCTGCGACGAGCGCGCGCTTGACGGCAACTCTCGCGAGTTGAACTTTATACGCGTTCTGGCTGAGGGGCTTCGCGCCGCGCACGGCGGCTTCGCCGGCTTTCGCGGCTGAATCTTCGCTTAGAGTCTTGCCAGCGAGCCACGCACTGGCTTCTTTCGCCTGCCAAGGAATCGGCGCGATGTGACCGAGTACGATAGTCGCGCTTTCCACATTGCTTCCTTTCATCTTCAGTGCCACCGATGCCGTCGCGAGCGGCCAATCCAGAGCTTCTTTTTGCCGGACCTCGTAAGTCGCCGAGCGCAAACCTTTGGAGGTATCCGGAATTACGATTTCCGTGAGAATTTCGTCAGGGCGGATGGCGTGTTCGCGCTCGGTCTCGCTCTTGGGGATCACAAAGAAATCCGATAAAGCGACCTCGCGAGTACCCTGCGGTCCGGTCATCCGAACTTTCGCGCCCAAGGCAATCAAGGCGGGAGCCAAACTTGACGGATTGACGAAATACGCTGGCCCCTCATTACCTAGGATAGCGTGATATTTGTTCTCGCCGCCGGGCACTAGAGATTTTCCTGCCTTGTCGAGGGCCAGCAATCCGAAGCCGTTTCGGTAGTACCAGCAGCGCGGCCGCTGGCAAAGGTCGCCACCTGCTGTACCCATGTTGCGTATTTGCGGGCTGCTCACGCCGGCCGCGGCTTGAGCCAGTGCGTTGAACTGATCATGAATCGTCTTATCCTGAAGCAACTGATCAAACGTCGTGGTCGCCCGGATCGTGAAGCCGCCGCGCGCGTCTTGGCCTGCCGAACCCAGCTCCAGCCCTTTGATGTCCACAACGCGCTTGGGAGTTACAACATAATTTTTCATTAGGCTTAGAAGATCTGTGCCTCCCGCCAGAATTTCCGTTTCACCCCACGCTGAGCCCAATAGCCCCAAAGCTGCAGCTAGACTTTTAGGACGCGCATATTCGAATGCTTGCATTAGGCGGTGCCTCCCTTCTCGAGAGCCGCGAGGACGCGCTCCGGTGTTAACGGAAGTTCGGGAACACGGACGCCAATGGCATTGGCCACCGCGTTGGAAATCACAGCACCGGGTGAGACTGTGGGAGGCTCACCCAACCCGATGGGTCCCCGCTCGTCATATCCAGCTCCGGTCATCATATGTACCACGAGCTCGCCGATATCGCCGATTCCCGCGAGCTTGTAAAACTCCATATCCGGATTGAGGCAGCGCCCGGTCTGCTGGTCCATGATTTTTTCTTCGTACAGCGCGTAGCAGACTCCCATAATCATCGCCCCGTACACTTGGCTCTCCGCGGTTTTCAAATCCATGATCAATCCGCAATCCTGGACCGCTACCATCTTTTCCATTTTTACCACTCCAGTTTCAACGTCCACGGAAACTTCCGCCATCTGAACACCGCCGACGCCACTCGAAATAATGTCGGCGGTAGTTTGTCCTTGCCCGGTGATTGGCGTCGCGCCGAGCTTGGCGCACGCTTGTTTCCACGCGAGGGCCTTCGCGGGGTTTCCCTTTACCTGGATACGGCCGCCTACAGCTTCAAGGTCGTCGGCCTTAGCGCCGAGAGATGGAGCGATCTTCTCTAACAATTCATTTAATGCGTTGGTAGCTGCCCGCCGCGTCGAAGAACTCACTCCTCCAACCGTGGTCGATCCGCCCGAGCCGCCTGATGGTGGATATGAGCTGTCGCCGATGTTTACCTTGATGGCTTCGAGCGGCAACCCCAGCGTTTCTGCAGCGACGATGGCAATCACAGTCCGGGTTCCGGTGCCCAGGTCCTGCGAAGCCAGCGACACATCTACCGAACCATCGGGGCGAACGGTAGTCGCGCAATTGCTTGCGTGCCCCCCGCCTCCCCACGTGTGCATCGAAACTCCTACACCCCGCTTGATCGGTCCGGGAGTTTTATCGCCGCGCGGGTGCCATTTCTTTTTCCAATCGATCAGCTCCGCGCCCTTTGCCAATTCCGCGCTATAGACCGGAGCGAGCTTCCCGGTCAGGTCAATGTTCTTCAGAAAAAATTGTACGGGATCCATCCCGAGTTTGGCGGCCGTGTCGTCGAGTGCAGCCATCGTGATCACCGCCATCTGCGGGTGATTAGGCGCTCGCCACGCGCGAATCGGTCCAATATTGGTGAGCACCGCGGTGTGACGAGTACGGCTCACCGGAATGCGAAACACATACGGGAGAGTTGGCGCACCGCCTGCGCGAATGCCCCCGGTTCCCCACGAGTCCGACGACCACGCGGTGATTGTTCCATCCTTCTTCGCACCGATTTTTACGCGCGCGTGCATCGATGGTCGCGCACCCGCTATCATCAATTCCTGATCGCGCTCGAGCATCATCTTTACAGGTCGTCCGGCTTTTTTTGCCATGCGCGCGCAAGACAGTCCCCAGGTGTCCACCGGAAATTTGCTGCCGAAGCCACCGCCCATTACCGGCGTAAGGATTTTTACGCTTGCCGCGGGAATACCCAAGCCAGTCGCGAAGCCATCGACGTTGGCGGTAACCGACTGCGTTGATGCGTAAACCGTCAGATGATCACCATCCCACGCCGTAACCTGGCCGTGCGATTCCAAACAGCAATGGGTGATTACCGGCACGCCGTAGTGACCCTCGTGCGTCACATCTGCGCTCTTAAACCCCGCATCGGGATCGCCCTGGGTCTGCTCGGCAGTCTGCTTCGAATTGTCGGCACCGGCTTTTTCCGGCTCAACGTCGCTGACGAAATGCGGAAGTGGTTCGTACTCGACGCGAATCGCACGCACCGCATCGCGCGCTTGCTCTTCAGTCTCCGCCGCAACAGCCGCGATCTCTTGGCCGCTCCAAAGAACCTCTTTGCCTGCTGCCCAAATCACATCAACGGCCTTTACACCCGGCATTTTCTCAGCGGCAGAAGTATCAATACTCTTAATCGTTGCCTTGGCGTATGGTGCACACAACATTTTGCCTTGCAGCAATCCCGGCAGTTGCACGTCGTAAGAATATTTCACACGACCCGACGCCTTCCACGGACCATCCAGCCGCGAGATTCGCTTGCCAATCAAGCTGCGTTTGCCCGCTTCGGGCCAGTGATAGTCGGCCATTACGCCCCCCTCCGCATTTTATTCGCCGCCTCAACCGTGGCGTGGCGCACACCCATGTACGTGCCGCAGCGGCAGAGGTTACCTCCCAGTGCGTGCTGCACCTCTTCGTACGTCGGGTGAGGATGCTGGTCGAGATAAGCCTTGCATGCCATCACGAAGCCCGGCGTGCAGAATCCGCATTGCTGGGCATCATTATCGACAAACGCCGCGGAAACAGGATGAAGCTGTCCCTCGGGTGCAAGACTTTCTATCGTGCGAATGTCGGCGCCGGAGCCGATGTTCTCGGCCACGTCGATCGCTAGAGTCGTGCAGGAATAGACTGCCTTGTTATTGACGATCACCGTGCAGGCGCCACAAGTGCCTCGATCGCAAACTTTCTTCGCGCCGGTAAGATCCAATCGGTCGCGTAGCGCATCAAGCAATGTGACCCGCGGCTCGACGGTTAGCGACTTCTTCTCGCCGTTGATCCTCAGCACGATCGGCACAGCGCCTGGGCCGATGATTCCTTCAGCGCTGGCCACGCTGGCGCTGGCCTCCTCGGTGAGCACACCTGCGCTCCCCAAAACGCCGGCGGAAATCGCAGCCGTGGTGCTGCCCACTAGCTTGACGAAATCACGGCGCCCAAGCGCTCGGGTCTTTTCCTCCTTCTTCTGCTTCTCTGAATTTTTGGGATCATCCCGCTTGGTCATCCAAGATACCTCCGGTCTCAAAACTGAAACCCGCCTGCCCGAACCGAAATCATACTCCTGCGGCGCCGAATTGCATCCAGAAAATATTGCGTGCACGCTGGGAAACTGGGGGGACAACCCCGGCCCCAAGTTAGGTATCATCTCATATACCTAGTGGCGGTCCGGGCAGCCAGCCGGACAAAGGTCAATTGCAGAAGGTACTCGTGCCCGCTGAGAAGTCAAGAACCACGAATCCCTCCTCCGTCGCCCTTCGCGAGCTGTTGCGGGACTATGCCCCGCTTATTGAGCAAGTTAAGCAGATCTATATCTCCGCGGCAGCGGACCGCTGGGGAGTAACCCGCGCAGCTTTCGCCGAAGCGTTATGCCACAGTGCCGCAAAAAGATTCGGGGACATCGTTCCCTCGCCTACCGACGTTGCTTCGTACCTGGAATCCCTGCATTTGAAAGACTTGGCGTTGGCATGCGGCTGCAGCCAGGGAAATCCGCAAGCGTGGGAATATTTCTTTCAGAATTATCGTGAAGTCCTGTATGCCTCGGCGCGCGCCATCGTCGGGCGTACCGCAGTGAACCAGGCCAAGGCGCGCGATCTGGCCGATTCCCTATACGCTGAGCTTTACGGGGGCAATCTTCGCCCAGATGCGGGTGCTGACGGTGCGCGCCATTCCCTATTCCTTTATTTTCACGGACGCAGCAAACTCTCCACTTGGCTGCACGCAGTTCTGGCACAACGCCACGTTAACGCGCTCCGGGCTGGCCAGCGAACCGAATCTCTCGACGCCACAGAACCCAGTGCCTCTGCGGCGGGAGCGCGAGACCGAACCGCAGGTGGAACCCTAGGCACGTCCCCAGATGGAACCCATCGCGCTTTAGCTCGCGCCAGCGTGGCTCGGTTTGTCGCGCCTGACCTAGACCGCGAACGCGTTGTGCTCCTCATGCAAGAAACGCTCGTGGCAACGTTCTCGGCCTTGCCGCCTCGCGATCGTCTGCGTTTGGCGCTTTATTACCTGCAGGACCTCACCCTGGCGCAAGTTGGACGCATACTCGGGGAGCACGAAGCCACGGTTTCCCGGCATCTCGAGCGCGTCCGCAACGACGTTCGCAGCGGCGTCGAGAAATGGCTGCGCGGGAAAAGCCTAAGTGATGCTGAAATCCGCGTGTGCTTCAGTGTCGCCCAGGAAGCGTGGCCATTCGACTTGACGGAGGCCTTGGAAACCGACCCGGGCCTGCCCGCTACCCGCGATGGCCAACCAAAATCGGCCAAGCACGGCGACATTTCCGCGTTTCGCAAGGATCCCTGAAAGCAGTTATGCAAAAACCGAAGAGTCTGCAAGTTTTTGAGGCGAGAACGTTCAAACTGATGAGAGGGTTTGGGAACAGCCGATGAACGATCGCGAAACACAAAACCGAAGAATCCGCGAAATCTGGGCGGCGATAACCCGCTGCACCTCAGGCTCGGCTCCTGAGCCTTGCCCCGATCCGGAAATTCTTTCCGCCTACACCGCTCAACTGTTGAGCGAATCTGAAAAAGCCCTCTGGGAGACGCATTTCTCTGTTTGCGCAGCTTGTCAGGAAACTCTGGTCACACTCGCAGAGGCCGAAGAAAACGCTCCCCTTTCGCCGGCGATTCCGTTGACTGCATCCGCCGCAGCCGCCCCCCCGAAAGCTACACTACCACGCGCCATTTCGATGCCGGAGGACAGCTTGCGCCGGTCGCGGTGGCGCACGTCGTGGCACTGGCTAGCGCCCGCGATGACAGCAGTGGTTGTGCTTGCCGTCTGGCTGGGACTGCAAGAGCGTCACCGGGAGCGCACTTCAGCGCCTACCAGTCCGGTCCAGATCGCGAAGAATACGCCGTTGGTTTCACGCGACATGCATGACCAGAAGCGCCTCGAACAAAAAGGTGACGATAAAGAAGCAGACGCTTCGACTGGTTCGACTTCCGTCGTCAGTCCAAATCGGCCTGACAGCAGAATTCTGACTGGGGAATCGGAGGTGGTGCAGTCGAGGAAAGCGTCACGGAGTATCGGGTCGCGGAAAGCTTATCCGCAAGGTTTTCCCGTGCCACAGTCTTCGGCCGGCGAGACCGTTGCGGAGCCCGGCGAGGCCGGAACCCATGCCACGAATGAGGCCCCCGCATACGCCAACTCCGCGCCAAAACCCGCGACGCCTCCCCCCTCTGCACCGCAAACTGCGCCAGTTTTGGAATTGCGGAACAAGAACGACGCGCAAGGTGCCTTTGGTCATTCGGACGAGCAACGCCGGAAACACAAGCAAGATATGCCAGCACAACCGTCACAGCAAGATCAGCACGCAGTTGCGTCCATAACGCAATCCACCGCAGCAGTGCAGAGTTCCGGCCAGGTACAACAGGACAAGTTAGAGAACAATCGTAAGGTCCAGACCATGTCCGAGAGCGTGCAGGTGGTGGCGGCTTCTCCGCAAGATGCTCGTGTTTTGCACCAACCCGCTACGAGCAAAAATTCAATGATGCTGGCAAAGCAGCAAATCAGTACCAAGATCTTCGCGCCGGGTAATCAAACCTTGTGGATCGTGGGCCCCGCGGGTGCGATTCAGCATTCCACCAATGGAGGTATTTCGCTCGTCACGCAGACGAGCGGCGTTCTCGCCGACTTACTGGCTGGCTCAGCACCTTCGCCAACAGTTTGCTGGGTTGTTGGGCGCGCGGGAACAGTTCTTCTGACCACCGACGGCGAGCATTGGACGAACGTTGGCGCACCAGGAGATCAGGATTGGGTTGGTGTTCGATCAAGCGATGCGTTGCACGCGGTGATCTGGGATAAGGACCAGCACGCCACGTTTTCTACTGCGAACGGCGGCAAGACATGGACGAGGGTGCCTTAATAGCTCGCCCCTAAAGTATGTCTGTCTCAATCGTACGCATCTCTCAATATCTTTCGAGTCGTAGTTCTCAATCTGCTAAGCCGCAAGAAATTCGAGCGGGTGCGTTCTAAGCATGGAAGAGAATGAAAACCCATCAAGGAGATTCTCATGCGACCGAACCGAATTCCCTGGCCCATTCAATGGTTTCTGCGGCATCCCCTTAAGTCACTGGCGTCCGCGGCACTTCTGTTCGCCACACTCCTGGCGGTGCCACAAGTGTCTCGAGTTCACGCCGCCAAAAGGGCTCAAGACAACCTCGCGGTTCGTCCCAACAGACAGACCGAAACCGAGCGCACCACCCTAGATGACCAAAGCGATCTCGCAGTCACGGTTTATAACTCGAATATCGCCCTGGTCCGCGACGTTCGTCAAATTACGTTACCAACGGGTTCCTTTCTCCTCCGATTTGAGGACATTGCTGCCACGATCAATCCGGCCACTGTCCACTTCCGTTCACTCAGCGAACCGGACAAGCTAACCGTTCTGGAGCAGAATTACGAATACGATCTGCTCGACCCTGCCAAGCTCTTGCACAAATATGTGGGACGTGAGGTTACCCTCGAGCGCACCTACCTGGACAACAACACCACTAAGCACGAAGATATAAAAGCCACGCTGCTTGCCGACAACAATGGCACGGTGTGGCGAATAGGCAAAGACATTGTTACCGGGGTATATGCACAGAGCTATCGCTTCCCCGAGGTTCCCGAAACTTTGTATGATCGTCCCACGCTCCTGTGGTCGCTCGAAAACGGCGGTGCTCGCAAACACAAAGTTGAAGCCTCATATCTGGCGACGAATCTTTCCTGGAACGCCGACTACGTTTTAACCATCGCGCGCGATGATAAAGCCGGCGATCTCGACGGCTGGGTGACTCTCACCAATAACAGCGGTGCGGCATTCAAGAAGGCGCGTCTGCAACTTGTGGCCGGCGATGTGCATCGCGTGCAGGAGCAATACGCACGGGACGCTGCCAAGATGGAGGTTATGTCCAGGGCCGCTGGGGTTGCCGGAAATTTCGCGCAGGAGAATTTTTCGGAGTATCACCTCTATACTTTGGGGCGCCGCACCAGTGTTTTTGACAAAGAAAGCAAACAGATCAGCTTACTTAACGCAACGGCAGTCCCCGTTGGGAAAGTTTTTGTTGTCGAAGGCCAGCAATTTTATTATCACAACCCTCAGCATCCGGGAACGCCACTGAAGGATGTCGTCAAAGTGTTTTACAAATTCAGGAATGAGGAAAAAGCCGGGCTGGGCATTCCCCTACCTGCCGGAAATGTCCGCGTTTATCAGACCGATTCAAAAGGTGGCATCTTATTCGTCGGCGAAGATCACATCGATCACACGCCGAAAGACGAAAGCCTAACCATCCACATCGGAAATGCATTCGATGTTGTTTGCGAGCGCAAACAAACCGATTTCCGGAAACTTTCCGACCGCGTGTACGAGATGGAGTTTGAAATCACCCTGCGGAATCACAAGGAATCCCCGATCATCGTCGAGATAAACGAACCCATTGGGGGTGATTGGGAAATGCTTTCTTCAAGCCACAAGTACACAAAGACCGCAGCCTTTGCGGCGCAATTCCACGTCCCCGTCGAGAAGAATGGTTCCGCAGTTCTGAAATATCGCATCCGCATGCACTGGTAGCCCTTTGATTCGGTTGGTCTCTCGGCGATCCGGCTTTTCTCCGTGTGATCCCGTTTCGCTCTTGCGGGGCGGGATCGAGTTGCGTTAGTGTCATGTCCGTTATAAGTATTGACAATAAACGCGAGTTATGATGCGATAGCCATGTGTTTACGCCAGCGCCCGCGCTCACCCTGACTCCGTCTCA
>Ga0209117_1000225_pt1 | contig 32407 bp, 20 predicted proteins | sample BlaSpr_A8_OM2_M2_FD_187978 | JGI IMG/M metagenome (GOLD analysis project Ga0209117, IMG submission 187978) | Forest soil microbial communities from Thunder Bay, Ontario, Canada - Black Spruce, Ontario site 2_A8_OM2_M2 (SPAdes) (version 2) | ecosystem: Environmental > Terrestrial > Soil > Boreal... | reverse complement strand
AAAAACGATGACAAGAGCGATGACACCAAGCAATCCGATGGATTGGTCGGCCAAGGCGACGATGGCCCTGATTCGAAAACGCTCGAGGCCGGCTAGAATCGCCAAGAGATACCCCAAAAAAACAGAAGGCGGTATGGATACCAGGACCAGGACGGCAAGCGCCGGAGTCGCCCCTTTTAAAAAGGAAGGGTGCAGGTGCCAATATATAAAAGACCAAAGGAAGCTGGCGATCGAAGAACCGAGGAGGCCCCAGAAAATCACAGCGGGAAGCCACTCTGACGATTTTTTCTTAGCGTCGGCGGCCCACAGGGTAATGGGAATTTCGCAGCCCAGACCACCTACAAGGACCCCGAACGCGATGGCCATCAGGCAAAGGCTGATTTGGCCTCGACCCGCCGGTCCGAGCAGCCGGGCATAACAAATTTCGGTTATTACCGCGATAGCTGCGCAGGCGACCTGTCCGCCGGCGACGGTCAAAAGGTTAGAAAGAAAACTGGGACGAGTAATCGTGGGTGGTCCAGAGGATTCAACAAGATGCGAGGCCGCTACCGGTGTCGCGATTTGCATGGGTCAGGGCATTTTCCGGCGGACGGGGTTATCTACGGGAAGAAATAGAAATACGCGAGAATTGTTAGGGGCACATGACAGGAATGTGAAAGTCGCGCAGTCATAAGATGCGGTGATGCAGTCGAGAGCGAAAAAGGAATGATTACGTTATCAATTGTTCATAAAGCGCGCTGCAGGGTAGGAAGACGGGTGAGGTTTAACGGCATCGAGATTTTTAGTTTTCACGTGCCTTTCATCTGACGATAACAAATAAGGGGTACTAATCCTTTGGTGCCTACAGCTGTCCCCAGAAACGTACCCTTAAGAGCAGAGGCGTGGTTGATCGTCACGTTTGTTTGCATTGTCCGAACTGCGAGCTGCTGAGCAGAATGTGTGCGTGCAAAGGGACAAGATGTCTGTAAGTCAGAGGGCGAAGCTCTATGCGGAGCGGTATTGTCGAAATGCAAGGCGACTTGGATTTAGTGCAGAACGATTGGTACGCGGTGTACACGAAGCATCAGCATGAAAAATCCGCTGCCGAACTTTTGACGAGGAAAGGTTTCGAGGTCCTTTTGCCGTTATATGGGGTGACGCACCGCTGGAAGGACCGTGTCAAAAATATATGGCTGCCGGTTTTTCCTTGCTATTTATTTTTGCGGGCTGATCTTCGACGGAAGCTGGAGATTCTAAGAACTGCCGGTGTGTTCTGGCTGGTGGAAAATGGCGGACGTGCCTGTACAGTGCCGGAAACCGACATTGAATCAGTTCGGCGGCTGACACAGAGCGCGGAACAATTAGAACCGCATCCCTATATGACGGTTGGAGATCGCGTGCGGGTTAAGGCTGGGCCTTTGACCGGTGTCGAAGGAATTCTTGTGCGAGTGAAAAACGAATACCGGGTGGTGGTGTCTGTGCAATTGCTGCAGAAAGCGGTGGCGGCGGAAGTGGATATAGCCAGCGTGGAACAGATTGAGAAATGGAGTGGAAGTTGGATTGCAACGAACGATACGCAGCAGGCTGTTTGCGCGCATTGATGTACGCCATTAATAATTGAGGGCGAAAAACAGAACGGCGCGCCCAAAAAATACACAATGATAAAAAAAGAACAATTACAGCCATACGGGAACTCAGGTCCGATACCACTTTACGCAGCTGCGGCAGAAGATCGCCTGTTCGGTTGGGAGCAGGCGGTGAGAGTAGTGCGAAAAAACCGCAGATTTATCTTTTTGCTCGCGAGTGTCCTGATAGCCAGCGTGGTGTTGGTGGCGTTTCTCATGCGAGACACCTTTCAGCCAGCGGCGCGCGTGCAGATCGACCCGCCTAACCACGAGATATCCACACTCCAGGAAATTGAAGGCATCAAGATCGCAAGTGACCAAGATTACCTCGAAACTCAGGCGCAGATTCTGCAAAGTGAGGCGCTGGCGATGCGGGTGATCCGGCATTTGCGGCTGGATCACAACCCGGATTTCGTAAGCAAGGCGGATCAGGAACAATTTGGAAAAGAGGAAGCGCGAAGCAGCAATTCGACCCCGGCGGTCACGAGACCAAACGCGTTTTTGCAAGAGCAGGCGGCCCTGGCAGATCAGACGCCGTTGGAGTCAATCGCCTTGGGTGTATTTCAAAAGCGGCTTTCGGTTACGCCGGTGCGAAACAGCCGATTGATCGAAGTCAGTTATGCTAGCCACGACCCGGAAGTGGCGCAGTTGGTTACAAACACCCTTATTGAGCAGTTCATCGAACAGAGTTTTCACGACCGCTACACCAGCACGATGGAGAGTTCCGGCTGGCTTTCCAGCAAGCTCGATGAGATGCGAGCAAAAGTAGAGCGATCTAATCGAGCAGTATCGGATTATCAGAGGAAATTTGGATTGGTGGAATCCGACGAGCATGATGTTCCGCTGGGACAATTGATGAGTGAGGTAAATCATCAACTAAGCGAAGCACAAGCCAATCGGATTGAGTCCGAAGCGTATGTTCGCATGATTGATGCGGGGCAGGCTGAGTCGATACCCGCGGTACGAGACAATCCGCTGTATCAGAATTTAATGACGCGCCTTGGTGATGTGCGTGCGCAACTGGCACAAGCGCAAGCCGTTTACGGCGATGAAAATTCCAATGTAAAAAAGCTGCAAAGTGAAGTACGTGAACTGGCGGCGCAGGTGGAAGCCGAGCGGGGCCGCATGGTGGGCCGGGTGAGAACGTCGTTCGGGGCGGCACAAGCTCGTGAACAGATGATGCTGGGTTCGCGAGAGAAGTTGCGGTCGCAGATGGGCGACGTAAGTTCGCATTTGGTTGCGTACCGGATGCTCAAAAACGAAGCGATGGCGAACGCCGAGCTATACAACACGTTGCAGGGAAGATTGAAGGAAGCAGGAATTTACGCGGGACTGAGAACCAGCAACATACACGTGGTGAATTTGGCGGCAAAGCTGCGAAAAGCGACGGCGCCGCATCGGGGAGTGATCATCGGAGCGGGCGCAATGCTGAGCTGTTTCTTTGCGATGACGCTGGCATTCGTGCGCGAGAGTTTTGATAACACGGTGAGAACACCCGATGACATCAAGGAATGGATTGGACTGCCAACGCTCGCCTTGATTCCACACAGAAAGAGTGATTTGGAGTGGAACCAGAATCAAACGGATGACGGAGAAGCCATGCGCGAGTTACGAGCCGCGCTGTGTTTTTCTGCAGGTGGCGTTGCGCCGCGCGTAATTCTCGTGGCATCAGGTTCAGCGGGCGAGGGAAGAACGAGCGTGGCGACGAACTTGGCCATGACTCTCGCAAAGAACGGCAAAACATGTTTGTTGGACGCTGATCTGCGAAAGCCGTTGACGATGGATTTTGACGGCGCGAGCAATTCCTCGGGACTTAGTCAGGTGCTCACTGGTGCGATTACGCTGGACCGCGCGCTGAGCCGGTCCGCGGGGACCGCCAACTTCAGGATTCTAGACGGCGGACCTAGTCAATCAAATCCAGGGGAGCTCATCGATTCAGAGCGAATGAAAAGCGTCGTAGCGTCGCTGCGGAAAGAGTTTGATTATGTGGTGATTGATACGCCGCCAGCGATTCCTTTTTCGGATGCCCGCGTAGTTGCTAGCTATGCAGACGCGGCGGTGCTAGTTGCACGCTATGGCCGAACGACCCGAAGAAGTTTGCTACGCTGCGCGGAACTTCTTGGCAGGGTGGGCGTGGCGATTGCTGGGGTCGCGTTAAACGATATTGATCCCGCTTCGGAGGACTTCCGCTATTACAACTACGGCTATAACTTTCACGTGGCGGAAAAGAATCAGATTCCAGGCCAAGGGAAAATGGAACTTTTTTCCGATGCTGAGTTTCCTGAGACCGAAAAGAAAAAAAGCGCTCACGCTTGAACCAGATCAGAGAAAGACAGGGTACGCAAGATGCGGAGCAAAGAGACACCCACGGTGATGGTTAAAAACTTCATAGCTACTACGATCGGCGCGGCAATGTTTTTTGTCAGTGGAGCCATGGCTGCAACGATGGAGCAAGATCGCGCTCCAAACTCGAACGTTAAAGCAGCGGTGGCGGAAGAATACAAGATTGGTGCAGGCGACTTGTTGGCCATTACGGTGATGGATGCGCCGGAGTTTGGCGGCAGGTTTCGAGTGACCGACCAGGGAATCATCGAAATCTCGGGCGTGGGCGAGCCGATTCATGCGGAAGGGCAAACCCCAATCGAGCTCGCTCATGCGATTGGTAACGCGTTACGCGAAGCAAAACAACTGAGGGAGCCGCGGGTCAGCGTATTCATTGAAGAATATCGCGGGAGAACCATTACGGTGTTGGGCGCGGTAAGCAAGCCAGCGGTGTATCCGATTCAGAAACGAACAACGGTTCTCGATGCGCTGTCGTTTGCGGGTGGAGCGCTGCCGAATGCGGGCAACACCGTCACGATTATCAGAGGCCCGGCCAGCGCTGAGGCCACCGGAACCGCGGTTGGGTCCGTGCAGATTATTGATATGAGCCGATTGGTGAGCGGCGAAAACGTTTCAGCAAATGAAGAAGTAAAAACCGGCGATGTGATTAGCGTGTCGGCCGCGCAGGTTGTGTACGTAGTGGGCGCGGTGACCAAGCCCGGCGGGTTTGTGATGTCCAACCCATCGGCGGGGATATCCGTGATTCAAGCGGTGGCGATGGCGGAAGGCTTCAAAGCGGTAGCGGCGACACACCACGGACTGATTATTCGTCAATCGACGAGCAGCGCGCGGCAGGAGATTCCGGTTGATATAGGACTAATGATGGCGGGCAAGGGATCGGATATGCTGCTCGCACCCAACGATATTCTTTTCATCCCGGAGAGCGGCGGGAAAAAGGCGCTGAAAGTAATGGGAGATATAGCCATGTCCGCGGCCAATGGCGTCGCGATTTATGGCCTCGGATACAGAATTGGCACGCGCTAGTAATTAACCCGAAACACTTCTTGTGTATCTTTTCGCTCTGGGAGCGTTCCTATGTCTACTACTGTGCGACTCGAAGAAAGTGCATTGAAAAAAAATCAGGCGGAAAACAGCGAGCGCCGAGCTGCTGCGGCTGGTATCGCCACGTTTGAGTTTCTGGATTTGAAAGCGCAGTTCGCCACAATTCGCGGCGAAGTAATGAAGGCCATCGAAGGAGTGATGGACAGTCAACACTTTATTCTTGGTAATGAAGTGCGACTGTTTGAAGAAGAGGTTGCGGTGATGCTAGCGGCGAAGCATGCCGTGGGATGTGGCTCAGGATCCGACGCCCTGGTACTGGCCCTGATGGCGCTGGGGATAGGCTCGGGCGACGAAGTGATCACCACGCCATTCAGCTTTGTCGCCACGGCGGGATCGATTGCACGGGTTGGGGCCAAGCCCGTTTTCGTGGATATTGACGCGAAAAACTTCAACATTGATGCGAACGCAATTGAAGCAGCGATAACGGCAAAAACTCGCGCGATTCTTCCCGTGCACCTTTTTGGTTTGTCTTCGGACTTGGATCCAATTCTGCGACTGGCGGAAAAGTACGAGTTGGCGGTAATCGAGGACGCGGCACAAGCTATCGGCGCGCGTTACAAAGGCCGTTGCGTTGGAACGATCGGGACTTTCGGGTGTTTCAGTTTTTTTCCTTCCAAGAATCTCGGCGGCGCTGGAGATGGCGGCCTGGTGACGACACAAGACGCCACCTTGGCGGAAAAATTGCGGCTGTTGCGCGTGCACGGAAGCCGAAAAAAATATCATCACGAAATACTCGGAACAAACAGCAGGCTGGACGCGTTGCAGGCTGCCATTCTTCGGGTGAAGCGCGATCACCTCGAAGCGTGGACAAAGGGCCGGCAAGAGCGGGCCGACCGGTATCGAGTGTTGTTTGAAGAAAAGGGTTTAACGCAATTCGTGAAAGTCCCTGCCGCTCCTTCTTCAGAATTCCATCACGTGTACAACCAATTTTCGATTCGATGCCGGGAACGCGATGAGTTGAGAGAATTCATGCGGGTGTCCGGGATTCCCACGGAGATTTACTATCCGCTTCCGCTGCATGTGCAACCGGCATTCGCCTACCTGGAATATAGAAACGGGCAATTTCCAGAAGCGGAACAAGCAAGCGCGGAAGTTCTGGCTTTGCCGGTATATCCCGAAATGACAGAAGCGCAGCAGGAGTCGGTGGTACAGAGCATCAGCGATTTTTACGCAACAAAGAAATAGCGGTGTCGTTCGCCGCGGTCGGCGGGCGAATAACATTGGCATCAGTGCTGGATCGCCTGCTACACAAGGGACAAGAAAATGAACATGAAGGGCTTAGCCGGTATCGGAGTCGTAGGCTGTGGCTATTGGGGGCGGAATTTAGTCCGCAATTTTCACGAGTTGGGCAGCCTGGTGGCGGTGTGCGATAACGACGCCGCTCGCCTGGAAGAAATGCGCAAAAAATATTCTGTAGTGGCCACACAGAGTTTCGAAGACTTACTGGCGATGCCGCAGGTGAATTCAGTGGTGATTGCCGCTCCAGCCGCGCAGCATTATGAACTCGCGAAAAAGGCCATGCTAGCCGGAAAAGACGTTTTTGTGGAAAAGCCGCTGGCGTTGCGCGTGGAAGAAGGCGACGAACTTGTAGATTTAGCGAAGAAACATTCGCGTATTTTGATGGTTGGACACTTATTGCATTATCACCCGGCGGTCGTGGAGTTGCGAAGGCTGATCTGCGAGGGAGAATTAGGAAAAGTGGAATACATCAGTTCGTCGAGGCTGAATCTCGGCAAGCTCAGAACTGAGGAAGATATTTTGTGGAGTTTTGCACCCCACGATATTTCGGCGATCCTGTATTTGTTGGACGAAGCGCCAACGCGAGTGGCTGCGCAAGGCTCCAGTTATCTCAATCACCCGATCTCGGATGTGACGCTGACAATTTTAAACTTTGTCAGCGGAGTTAAAGCGCATGTTTTTGTGAGCTGGCTGCACCCGTTCAAAGAGCAAAAGTTAGTGATTGTCGGCGACCGCAAGATGGCGGTGTTTGACGATACGCGAACGGAAAACAAGCTGGTTCTTTATCCGCACCGCATCGATTGGGTGAATCGTGTGCCGGTGGCGCGGAAGGCGGAGGGAGAAGTCGTCACTCTGAGCCAGGATGAACCTTTGCGGCTGGAGTGTCAGCATTTCCTGGATTGCGTGCGAGACCACACTACTCCGCGAACCGACGGAGAGAATGGATTGCGAGTTCTCAAGATTCTGCACGCAGCCGGACAGTCAATTCGCGATCATGGGCAGCCTGTCGCCGTAGACAAGAAAATCCGGCCGCGATATTTTGTCGACCCAACCGCGATTTTGGACGAACCATGCGCAATAGGAGACGGTACAAAGATCTGGCATTTTGCTCACGTAATGGCAGACACGCAGATTGGCGAGAAGTGCATATTAGGGCAAAACGTCCACGTCGCGAGCGGCGTCCGGATAGGGAACAACGTGAAGATTCAGAACAACGTTTCGTTGTATACCGGCGTGGAGTTGGAAGACGATGTGTTCTGCGGACCCTCGATGGTTTTCACAAATGTATTGACGCCGCGGAGCCACGTAAACCGCAAGTCGGAATACCAACGAACGTTAGTGAAGCGCGGAGCTTCGCTGGGTGCGAACTCTACCATCGTATGCGGAACGACAGTTGGCGAGTACGCATTTGTGGGCGCAGGCGCGGTAGTCACGCGAGATATTCCGGCCCACGCACTGGTGGTCGGAGTACCGGCGCGGCAAATCGGCTGGGTATGCAGATGCGGACTGCGTTTGGAGATTTCTGACAGCATCGGATTGTGTTCGGGATGCGCTAACGTTTATTCGACGGAGGGAAACGAGTTGCGAGAGGTTATTCCGAACCACGCAATCAATCCTTCCGTGCCTGCGCTTGCCCACCTGGAAATGTCCCAGAACGGGCAGAGCGAAGGCAATCACGCAGATTCATCACGAAGTATAGGCGCGGCAGCCGGAAGCGATTGAATTTGACAAGTTTCATTTCAAACAAGCTTCCGTGCATCGTTCGATAAACCACTCCACCTGGTTGCTCTTTGAAAGGCCGTAGCTTTGTCCACGCGCAAAAATCAGGATTCGATTCGTGTACTTATTCACGGTTTGGCATTCTTTGCGCGCCAGTTCCCTGATTTCCTTCGAACCGAAGGTTGGGAATTCCGCAACTATGAGCCGCGCTGGTCCGCGGAACTTGCTGCGATGACCTATCACCTGCAACGCTGCGATCTGGCTTATACCTGGAGCGGCCGCATCACTATGGGAAAATTTCTTTCCATGGCCAGACGGCTTGGAAAAAAGAAGCTGGTGATGTTCTGGTGCGGCAGCGACGTACTGGAAGCTCGGGACGAATACGATAAAGGCAAGATGGAGCCCTGGATTGCCGAAAAAATTCATTGGGCAGGATCATCATGGCTGGCGGAAGAGGTTCGCGCCATGGGCCTGGAGTGCGAGTACGTACCTTCAACTTGGGTTCCGGCGGTGCAACGTCCGATGGCTTTGCCAAGCAAGTTTTCCGTTCTGGCGTACCTGCCGGATGCGGAGCGTGTAAGTCTCTACGGCATCGATCAGGTGATCGCCGTCGCGCGCAGTATGCCGAAAGTCGAATTTAAAATTGTCGGACTTCGGGCCGGGCAGACGTTAAACGTTCCAGAGAACGTAAAATTGCACCGCCGGACAGTGGATATGACTCCTTTCTACGGGAACGCAACGGTGATATGGAGACCGGCCAAGCATGATGGACTTTCCTTTATGGCGTTGGAAGCCCTGGCCCATGGCCGGCACGTGATCTGGAGTTACCCGTTCACGGGCGCGCATCACGCAAAGGAAGCCGAACCGGCGAGAATCGAATTGCAACGGCTGCTGGAGCTTCACGAGGAAAAGAAGCTGGAGCTAAATCACACTGGCGCAGACTATGTGGCACAGAATTTTTGTTCAGAGAAAATAAAGAACAATCTTCTGACGCGGTGGCGCGCGATTGTGGAAGCTCCCACTATGTCGGCCGCAAAGTTAAATATCGGATCACTGATTTCATAATTTGAAAAGCGGTTCAAGGACAAGATGGCAGATAGCACTATGAACCTGGCAACAAACGATAAAGCCGCACGTGTCATCGTCCTCGTGATACTGATGTCATCCCTATTTGTCCTCGGCCCAAGAGCCGGGGATGCCACCCAAAGGGCCAGTTCCGAAAAAGGATTGGCCAAGAATGTTTCAGGGGTTCACTACCTTTTACTAGTGAACACGGCGCTTGCGCCGCAGATGACCGCGGCTAAGTTTGCTGAGTTCGATCGCTCGCCATACGACGGGATTGCGGTAGCTTTTTGGCATGCGTATGACACTGCACCGGCGCCGTCGGCGGAACAAATTGAGAGCAAAATCGCGGAGTGGAAAAAAAGCACAAATAAGGATATCTGGCCCTGGGTGTACCTGAATCGCATGATTGGAGTGGATGCAGAGGAACACAATTCTTATACGGAGCAAGCGTACTTCCATCAATTTGCGGGCGCAGATCTGGACGACAAGGCGGGAGCGCTTAGCGATTACTTGCTCCACTGGAAGAATAACTTGCGGGCTGCCAAAAATTCCAAACAGCCGGGGATCGTATGCGATTTGGAATTTTATAACTACCGGAAGGAATACGACATTGCGGTGCTTGCGGAGCAAACGGGGAAGAAACCGCGCGAAGTAGCGGATATCCTGCGGCAGCTTGGCAAGCGCATGGCTGATACTGCCGCTGCGGAATATCCTGACGCCAAAATCTGGTTTTTATTTACGGGTTTGTCTTACAAGGATTATTACAAAGTGGTTGATGATCAGCATTATCCATCGCCTGCTTATATTGTGATGGGCTTGCTTGACGAAATTCAAAGCCGGCATTTTTCTTTGAAGGTTTTATCGGGGGGCGAATCGAGTCTTGGATATTGCCATGAATCGCTGGCGCAGTTTCAGGAAATCATCGAAAAGCGGGCCAGCAAATTCGTGCCGCATCTTCAGAAGTACGGCGATTCATTGGAGCTTGCCGGAACCATGACACTTTGGAACGAAGCTTCGGGAAAAACCGGCTGGGTGAAGGAAGGCGCGTGTGCGAGTGCCGGTGCAAAAAACGCGGAAGAACTACAACCCTATCTTGAACTAATCCTAAAAACTTTCCGTTATAACTGGATTTACGGCTCCTCGGATGGAAGTTATTACGCGTTCGATCCGCAAAGCGCAGGGCGGTTTAATCAAGTCATCAGCAAGGCACAAGCTTCCGGGGCGGTAAAGCATTAAGCATCTTTTACAGTTTGTACGCGCGGACAATCCCAAATGGCGCACGCTGCAGTCAGACTTCAAGTTGAAGAGCCCGAGCAATTTCCGCGCTCGGCTACGATCTACGGCATAAGAGAATTGGGAAGGCGCGCCGGGGCGTCTGAACAGTTTATTCAATCATGGCGGCTGGAATTCGAAACGCCTGGCTTTGTCGATGTGTATATTCAAGCTGGCACGCGGAAGCGAATCCGCTTTCCACGGGGCGATGAGAAATTTTGGGAAACGGTTAGAAAAGGTCGTTTCAAAACTTCGGTAGCGAAATGGATGCGCGAGCCCGTTAATTCCTGTGCTCTTGTTTCTGATTTCAGGATTCCATTCTCAACGAGTGAACGGAGAGAGTTAGGGCCCCTGTTCGAGATTTCCAACCGGGACTGCGCGGAATGTGCGGTAGACTTGCCGGCCTCCCTGGTGCTCACGACAGGTCGTTTCGAAGAGACGTTACCTCACGCGTGCGACCAACACGGACGTTTTTCGGCTTTTTCCAGTATTGCCTGGCGGGAAGGATTTCTCCATCGCCCTATAGTCGACGAGTACGGTCTCGCCGTGGAACAAGCCCTGCAAGACCTCCTTCCGGGCTGGCAAACTGCCGAGCGGAAATTACGAGTGAAGTTAGGGCATGACGTAGATGAAATTGGCATTCCGTTTTCACCGCGCACGACGGCGGGGCACGTACTGCGCCGTGGCCGGCCCACGACTGCCATTCGCGAAATTGTGGCAGCGCTTTCAGCAACGGAAACTTCTTATCAGCTGCAATTGCGCAGGATGGTAAAACTCGCTGTGGACCGCGATCTCGATTGTGGCGTTTATTGGAAAGCGAGCCCTGCCGGAAGGCACGATCGTGGCTACGACCTGTGCGATCCACGAATCGCCAAAATGATCGCCGAATTCCACGAATCCGGCGCGGAAATGGGAATTCATCCAGGGTATGAAACATTCGGAGCACCGGAGCGATTTCATGGGGAAGTGTCCGTAGTGCGGAAAGCTCTTGGCGAGCAAAAAGTTGGCGGTCGGCAAGATTTCCTGCGCTGGAATCCAAAAACCTGGGAATTGTGGGAATCCGAGGGATTGGCGTACGACGCAACGGTAGGATTTGCGGATCAAATTGGATTTCGCGCGGGAACCTGTTATCCCTACCGGCCTTGGTTATTTTCGCAGGAACGTGAAGCGCAATTACTGGAGATTCCGCTAGTGGCGATGGACACGACCCTGCACAGTTACATGAAACTTCCTCCGGAAGAAGCGCTGCAAAAACTTCGAGAATGCGTGGCGCGATGCCGCTCCGTGGGCGGACTGTTTACGGTGCTGTGGCACAACACAAAAATGCTGGACCGCGGTTACGCGGGAATTTACGAAACGCTGCTGAACGAATTGGCGGGAAGCGATCGCTACGAATGGAGAAGTTCCTGCAATGGAAGCAACTGAACACCGCATGAATGGGGCGAGCACCGTCTGGGTCAGCGTGGTTGGAGCCAGACCGCAATTTGTAAAACTGGCGCCTGTCTGCCGGGCTATCGAAGCTCACAATCAGCGAGCCGGGTGCGAGAGGATCGAACACCGGATCATCCATACGGGACAGCACTATGACCGTAACATTGCGGAACTACTCTTTGTGCAAATGGCCATCCCCGGGCCAAATCATAATCTCGCGGTCGGTTCGGGTTCACACGGCACGCAAATCGCCAGGATGATGGCTCGCATGGAGCCCATTCTTGCAGCAAAGAAAATCGATTGGGTCATTGTTTATGGCGACACGAACTCGACGCTGGCAGGCGCGCTGTTGGCCTCGCGGCTGAAACTTCCCCTTGCACACGTGGAAGCCGGGTGCCGCAGCCAGGACCTGGAAATGCCCGAGGAGCAAAACCGCATTGTCGCGGACCATCTGAGCCAGCTCCTGTTAGCGCCTTCGCAAGCCGCCGTGGAAAACCTTCATCGCGAAGGAATTGGAAATGAGGGCGACCCGCGCAAAAGACGAGTGGCCATGGTAGGCGATGTGATGTACGACGCGCTGCTGCAAAATATGCGGCTGGCAGAGGAGTGCGAAGGAGAAACCCTGCGGCAATACAACCTTGAGAAGGGCGGATATTATTTGCTCACGTTGCACCGCGCGGAGAATACCGACAACCCGGAACGACTCGGCACAATTCTACAAGCAGCGAGTTCGCTGGACATGCCCGTGCTATTCCCGGTTCATCCACGAACAAAACAAATTCTTGCGGGCGCGGGGATTTCACTAAACGGGCGTCTGCGCCCGGTGACCCCGCTTGGATATCTGGAGATGCTCGCGATGGAACGATACGCGCGCAAAATTCTTACGGACTCGGGTGGAGTGCAAAAAGAAGCGTTCTACCTTGGCGTGCCCTGTGTGACTTTGCGTTCCCGGACAGAATGGCCCGAAACGGTGGAAGCCGGAGCAAACCGAATAGCGGGAGTATCCGCGGTCGCGATCGTTGACGCCGTCCAGGAAAAAATCCCCAGCGACCGATGCGGAACGCAACCGTATGGGGATGGAAAAGCAGCCGAAAAGATAGTCAGTGAACTATGCCAAAGCCGGCGATGACAAATAATGATGGGTTCAAAGCAGACTTGAACACGCCTCCGAAAGTGGTTCACATGACCTCCGTGCATTCCGCGCTGGACGCTCGGATTTTTCACAAGGAATGCCGGTCACTGGCGCGCGCCGGTTTCGAAGTGACGATTGTCGGCCCGCACAGCAAGGACTTGGTTGCGGATCTGGTCCGGATCCGGAGTATCCGAGGAGGACACTCGCGATTGGGCCGAATGACCACGACGGTATGGCGTGTTTACCGGGAGGCGCTGCGTCAAAACGCGGACGTATACCATTTTCATGATCCGGAATTGATCCCAGCGGGGCTGCTTTTACGCGCGATGGGAAAAAAGGTCATCTACGACATACATGAAGATATGCCCAAAGACATTTTGTCCAAATTTTATTTACCGGAGTGGAGCCGGAGAGTGATGGCTTGGACTATGGAACAGATCGAGGGAGCCGCATGCGGCCATTTTTCCGCATTGGTTGCGGTTACGCCATCGATTGCTGAACGATTTCTTCGGCTCAACCAAAAAACTGTAATTGTTTATAACTACCCTTACCCGTCGGAAATTGTTTTTGCGCAAGTTGCCTCACCTTGGGAAGCGCGGCGGCAATCTGTTGCGTATGTCGGTGGAATTACCGCGCAGCGGGCGATTTTGGAGATGGTGTCGGCGATGGCTCTGCTGCCGGATTCTTTAGAGGCAACGCTTGAGCTTGCCGGAAATGAAATACCGGAAGGCATTCAGTCGGCGGCTCTTTATGAGCACCGCGGATGGTCGCGGGTACGGCATCATGGATTACTAGATCAGCCCAGCACGTTCCGCATACTGCACAAGGTCCGAGCGGGGCTGGTTTTATTCCATCCTGAACCCAACCATCTGGAAGCCATGCCGCAGAAAATATTTGAATACATGGGTGCAGGGTTGCCGTTGATAGCTTCTGATTTCCCACTTTGGAGGCGAATTCTGGGCGAAACAAGGTGCGCTCTTTTTGTGAATCCCCTGGATCCGCGGGCGATTGCCGAGGCTATCGAATATATTTTGAGAAACCCGCAGGAAGCGGAACAGATGGGAATCCGCGGACGTGCGGCGGTGCTGGCACGGTATAACTGGGACACTGAGGCAGCCAAGTTGATAAATCTTTACGAGGGATTGGTGCGACCTTTATGTGCGGCATAGCTGGTATCATCGCGCCGGAAGGGTTTGAGCCACGCACCCTTGTGGCGATGACGCACCTGGTTCAGTATCGCGGGCCGAACGGTTTTGGGTTTGCATATGCGGGTCCAGGGGCGCGGTCGGAAGTCGAAATTATTCACAACGAGGATCGCGTTCCTAATTTGCCTCGGCCTGTAGTTGGGTTGGGAAGCCGGAGGCTCGCGATCTTAGACGTCTCCGCGCTGGGCAATATGCCGATGGAGATCGACGGCGGGGCATTTTGCGTGGTGTTCAACGGTGAAATTTACAACTATAAAGAGGTGCGTCAGGAACTGGAATCTCACGGCTATGTATTTCACAGCGGCACGGATACCGAAGTTATTTTGCGCGCATACCAGGAATGGGGCGAAGAATGCTTGCAGCGATTCAACGGGATGTGGAGTTTTGCGATCTGGGATCGCGCGAAGCAAAGACTTTTTTGTGCGCGTGACCGTTTTGGGGTGAAGCCGTTTTACTACGCGATTTTTGACGGACGCTTTTATTTCGGGTCAGAAATCAAACAAATTACGCTCGCCGCTGGTATGCCCCGGCGGGCTAACTCACAAACCGTGTTTCACTTTCTGGAATGGGGCCTGCTCGATTATTCCTCGGAGACTTTTTTTGAAGGAATTTCTCAACTACCGGGAGGATTTTGTCTCACGTTGGATTTGCAGCAACCATTACAACCAGTGGTTAAGCGCTACTGGGAACTCATCGTAAGTCCGGGCGTGGAACTAAGTGTCGAGAAGGCTACTGAAGAATTCCAGGAACTGTTTGAAAATGCAGTGAAACTGCGCTTGCGCAGTGATGTGCCGGTTGGAGTTTGTTTGAGCGGTGGCCTGGATTCCTCAGCGATCATCTGTACGGCGAAGAAGATTGCGCCGGAAATTACGTTTCAAAGCTTTTCAGCGTGTTTCGAGAACAAGGCAATTGACGAGCGCGAGTATATTGAAGCGGTGTTAGCCGCAACCGGCGGAGTGGGCCATTCGATATTCCCCAAGGGACACGCTTTCTGGGAAAACATTCATGCCATCACGTACCACCAGGACGAACCGGTAGGCGGCGCAAGCGCGTTCGCGCAATGGTGTGTTATGCAAGATGCGCGGACGCATGGAATTCCGGTGGTGCTGGGGGGGCAGGGGGGAGACGAGATCCTGTGCGGCTACCAGAAGTATCGCTACTTTTATTTGTGGCACCTTTTGCGGCGCGGTGATCCAACATTCTTGAAGGAATCCGTACTTTGGGCGCGTAACGGCACGAGTTCTTACGGAACACTTGCTTCCGCGAGCCGGTATCTACCCACCATGTTCAGCAGGCCGTTTTCTCTGACAAAAAAACTTTGTACCACGCAGTTCTTGAATGAATCTCAAGGAGCCGCGCCGGGAATCGGGCCCGCCAGCAGCATTGCGGAACGGCAAAAGACCGACCTGATTTATTCCAGTATTCCCACGCTTTTGCGACACGAGGATAGAAACTCGATGGCGCATTCCGTAGAATCCCGATTACCATTCCTGGATTACAAACTCGCGGAGTTTTCCGTGAATTGTCCCGCTTCACTGAAGTTGCGCGATGGGTGGGGAAAATGGCTGCTGCGAAACGCCATGGAAGGCACGCTTCCGGAATCCGTGCGACTGCGTAAAACGAAATTGGGATTTGACACGCCGGAATCGGAGTGGATGCGGCTGGGCCTGGCAAACGGTCACCGGCAGATTTGGGAAACGCCGAAACTGCGAATGGAGAGGTTTATTGAAGGTTCCGCCCTGGTGCGCGAATGCCGCAAATTCCTGCACGGAAGCGCGGGCGCGCTCCTGCCCGGTTCGATTTTCCGGGCCATTTCGCTGGAGTTGTGGGCGCAAGTACATCAAGTTTCCTAGAACCCTTACAGTCTTGGGAACCAACGACCATCAATGAAATTGTTAATTCTCACACAATATTTTCCGCCAGAAATTGGAGGCCCTCAAACCCGCCTGCAATCACTGGCTGCCGAATTAACGCGGCTTGGTCACGAGATAGAAGTGGTTACCGGGTTTCCGAATTATCCACGTGGGAAATTTTTTCCGGGCTATGGGAGAAACCTCTATCGCCGTGAGGTACTGAGTGGCGTTGTGATTCATCGGGTTTGGTTACTTCCCGCGATGGGCGGCGGGTTCCAGCGTATGCTGAACTATGCGTCGTTTACCCTGATGGCCGGCCTGGGACTGTGCATGGCAAAAAGGCCGGATTATATTTTCGTAGAGTCTCCACCTCTTTTTTTAAGTATTGCGGCCTACTTTGCCGGACTTATTTGGCGGGTTCCATTTATTTTCAATGTCGCCGATCTGTGGCCCGACGCGATTGTTGATGGCGGATTCCTGCAGGACGGGCTGTTCATGCGATTGCTGTTTGGGATGGAGCGATGGAGTTACCGTAAAGCTTCCTACGTGAATGCGGTGACGGAGGGAATTCGCCAAGCGCTACTTACGAAGAAAAATGTGCCACCTGAAAAAGTTCTGTTTCTTCCCAACGGAGTGGACACCAATCTATATCGCCCGCGAACCTGCGACGAAAGTTTAAAGAGGGAACTGGGGCTGCTAGGGAAGAAGGTGGTACTTTGGGCAGGCACCCTGGGGTATTCGCATGGTCTTGAATATATTTTACGGGCGGCAAAGTTGCTCGAGGGAGAACCAGAAATTCATTTTCTTTTTGTCGGCGATGGTTCCGCGCGACCTGAACTTGAACAACTGCGAGCGACGCTCAACCTGAGTAACGTTACTTTTTGCAATCCCGTCCCGATGGAACGCCTTCCAGCATATTTTTCTATTGCAGAGTGCAGCCTGGCTTCGCTGACTGCAACCGCAGTCAACGAGGGGGCACGGCCATCGAAAATTTTTCCCGCAATGGCTTCGGGCAAAGCGCTGATTTTTATTGGTAAAGGTGAAGCGGCAAGATTGGTGCAAGAGGCCAATGCCGGCGTAGTTGTTGAACCAGGAAACGCGCAGGCGATTGCGGATGCGGTTTCGCAGTTGATAAAAAATCCCTCGCTGGTCCGGGAACTAGGAACAAACGGTCGAAGCCTTGTAGAGAAGAACTTCCAGTGGCAGGTATTGATTGACAGATGGGTTTCACAATTAGACCAGCCACAATTTTCGGGTAACCCTATTAGCGATCACACTGGTGTCTAGAAGCACCACCTATTCTTAAGGAATCGAGTCATGTCCACGACGGCTACAACGTTCTTGCCATTTCATCGGGCGCTGATTGAAGAGGGAGAAATCAGCGCTGTGATCGACGTGTTGCGAAGCGGGTGGCTGACCACCGGTCCGCGCGTGAAGGAGTTCGAGGCGGCGTTTGCAAGGTACACGGGCGCGCAGCATGCGCTTGCCGTCAATTCCTGTACAGCGGCATTGCACTTGGCTTTGGCTGCAATCGGCATCCAGGCCGGGGATGAAGTCATTGTGCCCACGATGACATTCGCTGCTTCCGGTGAGGTGGTCCTATATTTTAACGCACGCCCTGTCCTGGTTGATTGTCTTAATGGGTCGTTTCATATGGACCCAACACAGATTGAACGCTCCATAACCAGCCGCACCAAGGCGATTCTTCCCGTGCACTACGCGGGTTACCCGTGCGATATGGACACGATCCTTGAGGTAGCGAACCGCCACGGACTTAAAGTGATCGAAGATGCGGCTCATGCTTTGCCGTCCCGCTACAAAGATCAGATGGTGGGTACCATCGGAGACATCACCTGTTTTTCATTTTACGCCACGAAAACCCTGACCACCGGCGAAGGCGGCATGGCGACCACGCAGAACCCGGAGTACGCCGAGCGGATGCGTAGGCTAAGCCTTCACGGCATCAGTAAGGACGCTTGGAAGCGTTACACCGCCGACGGTAGCTGGCGGTACGACATCCTGGAAGCAGGCTACAAATATAATCTTACAGACTTGCAGGCCGCGGTCGGCATCGCGCAATTGAGCAAGTGCGACGCGATGCGCATGCGACGGGCGGCAATCGCGGAGCAATACACGCAGGGACTCGCTGCGCTCGACGGTTTCCTCGCGCCAGTAATGCCAGCGGATACAGGTCACGCCTGGCATCTTTACGTTCTGCGCGTCAACACTGACGCGCTGCGAATCAATCGTGACCGCGTAATCGAAGAACTAAAACAGCGAGGGATAGGAACCTCGGTACACTTCATCCCGCTGCATCTTCATACCTTGTATCAGGGACTGGGATACCGCGAAGGACAATTTCCCAATGCGGAGGAACGGTTTGCCGGAGCCATCTCGCTCCCCATATATCCGGGCATGACGAAAGACGACGTTGAACGAGTCTTGGATTCCCTGCGTGAGATTAGTCGAGAATTCAGCCGGTGAGTCGATGGCTGAAACTATTGTGAAGTCTTTTTATTTGAGAACGGGCAAAAGATGGCTGGACGCCGTGGCAGCTCTGGCCGGTTTAATTATTTTGTCTCCGCTGCTTCTGATTGCCGGGCTAGTGGTGAGGGCCACCAGCCGCGGGTCTATCTTTTTTCGTCAGGAAAGGGTCGGCCAGCACGGCAGAATTTTCCGCATTTTCAAATTTCGATCAATGAACGAGTCGCCAAGTCAAGTCGGAGCGTTGCTGACCGCAGCCGGCGACTCGCGGATTACTCCGGTCGGAAGAATGCTACGCAAGACAAAAATTGACGAGTTGCCGCAACTTATTAATGTACTGGTAGGGGAAATGAGCCTGGTGGGACCTCGGCCTGAGGTTCCAAAATACGTGTCCTCCTATACACAGAGACAAAAATCGGTTCTCCTGGCCAAGCCAGGCGTGACCGGACCAACCGCGAATCGCTATATCCGGGAGGAAGATCTGCTGGCACAGCAGCTGGACCGGGAAGCCTTCTATGTCAACGTATTGTTACCAGACAAGCTGGAAATGGACTTGCAATACTGCAAACGCATCACTTTTTCTCACGATTTAAAACTGATGTTCACAACCTTCGCGAATATTTTTGTGACAATCGCGCAGCTCGACAAGCCATTGCCGGGTACCGCTCCAAAGCAGACATAGCATGGCGCTACTGCCAGGCCAGACTCGAGGTCCATTGTTTCCATGGTGAAATCGAACGTTTTTTCCGTGTACACACGAAGTAACCAGGTGATTCTGGACGGCTCGGCGTTCGCGATTTCTTTGGTGGCGGCGTACGTGATTCGGTTCGAAGCTTGGCCCCATGGGGCCGAGCTTCGGCAGATGCTGGGGTGGCTGCCGATCCTTGTGGGTTGCCGGCTCCTCACCCATTTTGCTCTGGGAATTTACCGCCATATTTGGAAATTTGTTTCGTTTTCAGATGCTATCGATCTGACGACGTCTGTGGCCATTGGCTCCTCGGTGCTGATTGCACTGCGGGTGGCGGCTTCAGGCGACGACGCGCTAAGCGCGTGGCTTCGGATACCGTTCAGCGTCATTGCCATCGAAGGATTACTTTCGCTGATTTCGGTCCTGACGGTCCGCTCGTTGCGCCGCCTCTTTTATTCGTATCAGAGGAGGGCGTCGGCGGACTCGAAACAGCCGCCTAAGCGCGTTTTTCTCTACGGCGCGGGCCGAGCTGGAATAATGCTTCGCGGAGAACTTGAAACCAGCCAACAATATGATGTGGTTGGATTTGTGGATGATGATCCCCGGAAGGTCGGTTCAAAAATCAGCAATACGCGCGTGGTGGGAAACGGAGATCAGCTCGCGCACCTAATCGAAAAGTATCGGGTCGACGAAATCATAATCAGTATGGCAACAGCCAGCCGGCTCACACTGGCGCAGACCCTGGCGAAATGCCGGCGAGCGCCGGTTACGGCCAAGATCATCCCAAGCCTGCAAGAGCTAGTCACTGGGCAAGTGCAGATCAGCCAATTGCGAGAGACCCGAGTGGAGGAAGTTTTAGGACGTGAAAGCGTGGAAGTACCCGAATTTGAACAGATGACGCGCGGAACATATTGGGGGAAGCGGGTTCTGGTCACCGGCGCCGGAGGGTCCATTGGCAGCGAACTGGTACGGCAACTTACGCGCCTATCGCCGGCGGGAATTGCGGTTCTAGATAAGGACGAGAATTCGGTTTACGAACTGGAACAAGAACTCTTAAGGAAAGAGTCGCGTGTGCTCGTAGAGCCGCAAATCGCCGATATCCGCGATATCGGCCGCTTGCGCGCCATCTTTGCAGACTTCCGGCCGCAAATTGTGTTCCATGCAGCCGCACATAAGCACGTTCCTTTGATGGAGATGCATCCCTGTGAAGCGATGCTTAATAATGTGGGCGGGACAAAAAATATATTGGAGATGGCTTCGGAATTCAGCGTCGAAAAATTTGTTTTTATTTCCAGCGATAAGGCGGTCAACCCAGCCAACGTAATGGGTGCCACAAAGCGAATCGGGGAAATGCTGGTACAGTCCGCGGCGAATTCGTCGGCATCGCGGTTTGCGTGCGTGCGCTTCGGGAATGTTCTGGGCAGCCGCGGGAGCGTCGTACCGCTGTTTAAGAAGCAAATCGCCGAAGGCGGTCCGGTGACCATCACACATCCCGATGTCGTCCGGTACTTCATGACCATCCAGGAAGCGGTGCAACTGATACTCTGCGCCGGGACTTTGGCGCACGGTGGCGAAACGTTTGTGCTGGATATGGGAAACCCGCGCAATATTCTAGAGCTGGCCCGCGAGATGATTATGTTATCTGGTTTGGAGCCGGAAAAAGACATTGCGACAAAAATTACCGGTTTGCGGCCGGGGGAAAAACTGAGTGAGGAGCTGGTAAGTTCTTCGGAAAAGCTGCGACCGACACGATTCGAAAAGCTCTCGGTTATTGATCCTCAATTGGTTGACGAATTGACGCTGCTCGACGATGTCGCTCGCCTTATGGAACGTGCGAGGGACAACGATAACGGGGGAGTTCACGAAATTCTTAGCGGCATGATGGGCTTGGGATTCAACGCACCACGGAAAACGCGAGCCGCGACCGCATCCAGCTAGATTTATCTTTAACCTGATGCCGGCAGTTGGAATTCGCGCGGTCCTTTACTTGCGCGGTTCAATCTACGCTCTTGATATTCTCGCGCGACACCAATCCTTAACTCGCAAGTGCTATTGAAGGAAAAAGGCCTGAGTCCTTACTAAAGGACTCAGGCCTTTTTCCATGGGTGTTCGAAGCGGGCGGAGCTGCCCTGACGGTTTAGCCAGCTAGAAGAGAAACTTCACGCCGAGTTGAATGGTTCTTGGCCGATGAGCATTGACGGGGCGCAAGAAAGAAGTTCCCGCGCAGGATGAGTCCCCGGCGGAATTGTTCGCGCCCGCATAACAGGTGATGACGTTGTTTCCGGTGTTTCCAACATTGGAGGGGTCGTAGATCCGGAATTGCGTGTGATTAAAAGTATTGAAGCTTTCAACCCGGAATTGCAGTGAAGACCGTTCGTTGATCTTGATGTTCCTGGTTAACGAAACATCAAAATTCAGGCGGCTGGGATTATTGAAATAATTGCGCCCCGCGCCTCCGTAGGTCAAGCCTCTGGGAGCGACGAAGCGGTTTGGATTCCCCAGTAACGGCCCGAAAACCCCGACTCCGGCGGTTTGTGTATCGACTGGAGCAGGGTTAGCCGCCAAGTCGGGATAAGAGTCCGGTGCCACACCGCTTGCGACTCCGGCGTTGTCGATACCAGAAATGCCGCTGGTGCTGCCGCCATTAACAATGCTGAAGGGCGTTCCGGTCGCGAATAGCGTGATGCCGGATAGTTCCCAGTTTTCCATGAAGCTCGTTTGGCGCTTGGAAAAGACGTGGTTCATTCCGCCTTCGCCATGGCCCCATTTGGTAAACAAATCCATCCAATGTGGTATAGGAAGCTGATAGATGTAGCTGATGTTCAGGAGATGGCGCTGATCAAAATCGGAACTGGCGCGATTCTGAGAAAGATTGTAAGCGTTAGGGAGAATCGCCTGGGTGCGATCCGAGGAGTTGTCGATGGAATGGCTGTAGGTATACGAGAGGCCTACGGTGATTGGAGCCTTCGTACGACGCAGAGTAAATTGCAACGCGTGATAGCTGGAGTTAGCAACATTCTGTAGAGCAAATATTTGCCCAGCTCCGGGCGCTATGGCGGTTCCTGGCCGGCGCAACGAGTCGGGGACTGGGATGAGCGGGTTTAGTCCGGTGCACGCTGCCAATAGGTTCAAATAACCAGGCTGACCGGCAAAAATGACTTTTCCGTCGATGTCAAACCTTCCTTGGTTGAAACCCAGGCAATCGCCAGACGTCAATGGCCGTCCCTGCTTGAACGGATTTTGTGAGGGGCTAATCGGCACCAACTGGTTCACCTGAAGTTCCGCGGTTAAGTGTGTACCTTTGCTGCCGACATAAGCGATGGAAGCGAGCGCGTTCCACGGCAGTTCCCGTTGCACGCTGAAGCTCCACTGTTGTGCGTATGGCCAGACCGCTTTGGTGGGTATAGCGGTTGCGTTCACGGGAAAAGCAAAGCCGCCGTGGTTACACTCGAAGGCGCTAAATCTTGCGGCGGCATTCCCCAAGCATCCCCAATCCGTGGGATAGTACTGCGTCAAACTCAGCACGCCACCGGCAGAGTTGTTCGCCACGCTGCCCTCCAGTGATCCGGTGTTGGCTTCATTCCCGGTGCCATGCTCGAAGAACATCCCGTAACCGGCGCGTATGGATGTCTTGCCATTCCCGAACGGATCCCAGGCGAATCCGATGCGCGGCGCGGGATTGAAAAGGTGCCCGTCCATGCAGCTCGCAGGCACTTTCTTTCCATTGGAATATTTGTCCACACCGCAGCGAACCAAGCCGTTTACCAAATGTGGGTCGAGGTTATTAGCATCCAGTGGAACGGCAGGGGAAAGAGGTCCCGCGTATGGGCCGGACACCAAGTACCCGCTTCCCGGAGCCACGCTAATTTCCGATGCCAGCGTGGTGTTAAATTGCGACGGTACAAAGTTGTAAGAGTATAGATTTTTCTCGTGGTAGGTACCGAACAGGCTGATACGCAGCCCCAGGTTGAGGGTCAGGTGAGGAGTAACTTTCCAGTCGTCCTGCACGTAGGGTTCCGCAATCGTGTAACTATTGTGGTACACGTGCTGCGCGCTATCCTGCTGAAAGCTTTGAATTTTTGGACTCAAAAAATCAGCGAACGCGTTTCCCGTGGTGTCGCGGTTGTTCACGTTCGAGAAGGTCACAAGGCCCTGGAGATCGCCGATATTGGCGCCAACAGGCGGATTCACTTCATTTCTTTGAGCGATGATGAACAGCGCGCCGAATTGCAGCGTATGTTTCCCGAGCGCCAGCGTGGCATCATCGCGTGGACTGTAGGTGGGATTGGAATGATGCCAGGGCATGTAAGCGGGATCGACGGAAAACCCCTTACCGCCATAGGCGCTGTTTGTTCCGGCGATAACCAGGCCAGGTATATTTCCGCCAAAACCGTTGTTGAAAAAATAGCCGAGCCCGCAATTGGTAGTACCGCTGACAACGTAAGTAGTGCTGTCGACGCAAGGCTGATTATTGAGCAATGCCGGACGCTGCAAGCCGGTGGAAGCCAGGCCCGGACCAGGAATATTTTTAATTGAGATATGGTCGGTGGTGTAACTCATTGCCGCGTCATTGACCAGATGATTGGTAATGGTGCTGGTAAGATGCGCCACCATGCTGGTTCCCGGACCCGTAAATTGATTTTCAACAGTAGGGAAACTATTGTGAATTACCGCCCATTGCGGCGTGGTCACCACGGTGTCCCAGGCATCATGAATGTAACGGAAGAAGATCTTTTCACGCGCATTGAAATTGTGGTCGATACGGAACAGGTCTTCGCGCCAGGTAGTCAGTGGAGAAACGCTGGCTACGTAACAGGGTACCAACGGAGCGCCCGTGTCCGGATCGAGTTTGCCGGACAATCCGGAATTGCATCCCGTGGCGGAATTCGGCAAAGGAATTATTTGGGTGTTTAAAATCGCGGCCGAGCGTGGATCGATGGGCACAAGGTTGCCGGGGAACGCACTATAAATTTGTTCACCACCCACGACTCGGGAGGTCACAAAGCCGGGACAGTCGGGAGCATAATTAACTTTGCCGAGTTTGGCCGCCCGATTGGAGCGGGCGAAAAACACCTCGCCGTTGGATGCCGCGGGACATACATCAGAAAAGTCTCCGAAAACAGTGTTGGGGCCGAAGCGGAAACGGGAAGCTAATCCGTAAGCTGTCGTCGGGTCGTTACAGAAACTGCTGGGTACCGCGGCCAGGGTGCAATTGCGCTCGGCCAATGTCGGGACGGCCTGGTTGTACTGGACGGGCTCTTTGTCATGGCGATATTCCTCTGAGAAAAAGAAGAAGGTTTTGTCCTTGGCCTGGTTATAGTGGCCAGGAATGTACAGCGGTCCCCCTATAGTGCCTCCGGGCTCATACTTTTGGTACAGGGGTGCGCTCTTGGTTTGATCGAAGAAATTTCGCGCGTTGAAAATATTATTTCGCGCGAAAAAATAGGCATCACCGTGAAAGCCATTCCCGCCACTTTTAGTGGTAGCCAGAATAGTGCCGGATGCGCTTCGGCCATATTGCGCTCCATAATTCGAGGTGAGCACTTGCAATTCATTGATGGCATCTATGCTGGGATAGACGATCAAGGTGCTGCTGCTGCCGTTGATGCTGGCGTTTAGAATGTCGCCGCCATCGACATCATAGGTGTTGTATTCGACGCGGCCCCCGTTGACGCTGTATTTCACACTTCCTTTTACGCCGACCAACGCTTCGTCCTGCCCCGTTTGATTGCTGACACCTGGAGCCAAGGCAATAAGCTGGGTGAAGTTTCGGCCGTTTAGCGCGTAGGTCACCACTTCCTTGCTGGTGATCGTTCCGGCAATTTGCGATGACTCGGTTTCGGTCTGGGTTACGGTTTGACCTTCGACGTTAACGCTAGTGGCCACTGTGGCAGGCAAAATGGTTACATCCAGAGAAGTTTTCTGGCCGGCGACCACCACTACCCCGGTGGTCTTGAAATCTTTAAATCCCGGCATCGTCACGGTGACCGTGTACGTTCCCGGCGGCAGGCCCGCGACTACATACTGACCCTGATCATTCGCAGTGGCGGACTGGGTTATGCCCGCTTCATTGCTCGCGGTAACTGTTGCTCCAGTAATCACGCCGGCGCTATTGTCTTGCACCGTTCCGATTATCGAACCGCCCTCGGGGGTCTGGGCTGCGGCAGCCGGGCCAAAACCTAAGATGAACAAACATACACACAAAATCATTCCTTGCAGTCTCACGGGGTCTCCCTATTTGGAAATAGTAAGGAATGGTCGCAGCAACAGTGTTACTCCACCATGAGACGGAAGTTGAAATCACATCAATAAAGAATCACAAACCCTCCGGCGTGAACAAATAGTTGGATTTGGCAGAAGAATGCCAGTCGCTCGTTTTTTCATCGTAGATTCATCCGCGGTTACCGGCTATTTCATTTTCCCTTAACACAAGGCGACGATACTCGCCCACGCAGTAACGGAACTCTCTCAGACATGAACCGCGTCGGATGAGAGAACTCAGCTCCCGTATTTCTCAAGTCGTTTCAAAACGAACGTGGTTTCGCCTCTCGCGCTGCCACCTAACCAGCGCGCAGGCCAGATTGCGTCCGTCCATTGTTCACCCAATTCGCGCAGGTTCATTAATTTACTGCGCAAAGGAATGCTGTGGCCCCGGATGTTCTCAAGAGAATAGTCCGCTTTCGTCTGTAGCCGTTTTGTGTATGCACGCTTAAATGAACAAGTTTTCGCTAGTCGGAACTCAATCTCTTAGGAGAATCGTAAATGATGAAACACAAGCTGTTAGCTGCATCCTTGTCCCTGGCGGGAGCATTAACCTTCGCTTCGGCAAGCTATGGCCAAGCGCCGCAGGTTATGGCGGTTGGCTCTTCGGGGGCTTTCACCAGCGCAGTGATCGCGATGGTTACCGCCGACCCGATCACTGGTGGGGCTGCCTATTGCGGTACCAACGTCTGGACCGGAAGCGCAAGCGGCGTTGACGGTCGAACCGGAGTTTCTCCCGAAGGCGGGACCCTTGCCGTCGTATGGGATAACAGCACCACTCCAACTCAGGTTTGCGCCTACCTCTCGGTTGACTCCGTTGTGGGGCAGCGTCTATTCCTGGCCCAAGCCGGCACGGGTAATGGCACCCTCTCTGTTCCGGTGGCTGCACAGACTACGCCCGGCGCAAGCAAGGTTGCCTACGTCAAAGATAACACTACGGGAATTCCCCTCGCGGTTTACAACCTCATCAACGGAGCGCACTTTAACATCGCTTTCACCGACATCCGTCCAGAAGACGGCCAGTACGCGTATCAGCGGGCCTCTTGCGACCTAATCGCCGGCGACACCGCCAAGGTTTGCATGGGCTATGGCCCTCCGGGCGGCGTCGGGACAAAAATCCAGAGTTCGTATGACTTAAGCACAGTTCAGCCCGTGGCATATGCCACCAGCGGACCGGACCCAATCTCCGGCCTCACTGTTCCGGCTTTCAAGACATTGGCCCTCGGCGCGTCTCCGGTTATGGTGATCGTCAACACCACGGATACAGCGGCGGGCGGTCTCGGGACGGCGGCCATCGCCAACATGAATAGCCACACCTTGGGCACCATCTTCGCCGGGTTCCTGGGCGCAAGCGGCGACATCAATCCGGCCATCGGCGGACCGGGCAAACTTTTGCACGTGATTATCCGTGAACCGCTCTCCGGGACCTACAACACATTCGAATGGCAAGCCGTACGCGATCGCGATGGCAACAACGGTAACTCCCAGGAATTGGGCACCAATCCGACGCCAGCAAACTGCTTCGTCCAGCCTAGTTCTGCCACCTATATCCCTCCGACTGTTGCCTGCGGCAACCCGCTGAACGCTTATGGACCCTATAACTCGCCCCGAACGCGCGCCATCGGCACAGGCCAGATGGTTAACGCCATCAACTCCGCCAACAACCCGGACAGTATCGGATATGCCTTCTTTGGCTTGGGCACATTCGGCGGCAAAGCGAACGTGAAATATCTAACCGTGGATGGCGTTGACCCGATCAACACCAGCTACGTGGCCGGCGCTTTCCCGCAATGCACCGGCTTTTTTAACGCCGCCCCTGCTTTCAGCTGCACGGGCACTCTTCCGAACTTTGCCGGCGTAACCAGCGGAAACTACCGCATCTGGTCTCTCCTCCGCGCAGTCGTGTATACCAGCTACGTTCCTCCAGCCACCGGTCCAAGCGCCACGGGCTTAATCACCGCGGCACAGGATCAGGCAAAAGTAAACGTGCCGGACTTCGTTCCCTACCAGTACTGCGCCAATGCGGCTTGCTCCAGCTTCACTTCGGGGCTTTCCGTGTTCCGTTCGCACTACGCCATTGGTAGCGTTTCCATCGCTCACAACGGCAACGTTGCGGCGGCGGGCGCTGAAGCTGGCGGCGATATGGGCGGAGCCATTTTCAACGTGCAGTCCGACAACGATTACTTCAACACCTCGGGTAATGAGCTGCTGACCTACATCCAGTAAGACCGTGTATCACGGTTGAGAAAACGCGGCAGACGGCTGCATATGCCGTCTGCTGCTTCTTCTTGTAGCGTAGTCGCGTCACTTTAATTTGTGCTCTAAATGAAAATTTTTTGATTTAAGGATAGAGAATGCGTACTTTGGCGAAAAAACACTTGCTGTGGCGGTCAGGCTCAATCATCCTGATATTGTCTGCTTTTCCCGTATTTGTCTGTGCTCAGCAGGACTCCTCGCACGCCACCTCGCACGCCACCGCCCAAAAGAAAACACATAAATCTGCAAAATCAGCAGAGGCCACCGTATTCCACGAGGATTGGACCACTCCCAGCCTCGCGACGAGCACGCTGAAGCCGGACGTGCCGGTGCTGGGTCAAAGAGACGATGTTCCCGAAAACAATTTTATTCGGGAACGTTTTCAACTGCGTTGGCGCCCCGGCGATCCTATGGATGTGTACGTCATTCGACCCCGAGGCGTCGCCAAGCCTCCGGTGGTCTTGTATCTATATGCTGTTCCACAGGACACCGACCGTTTTAAGAACGACCGTTGGTGCGCCCAGGTAATCGCCGATGGTTATGCCGCGATCGGTTTTGTATCGGCGATTACCGGACATCGCGCCGAGCATCGCCCGCTTAAGGAATGGTTCGTCAGCGAGTTGCAGGAATCCCTCGCAACTTCAGCGCACGATGTTCAAATGATTTTGAATTACCTCGATACTCGCGGCGACTTGGACATGAACCGCGTGGGCATGTTTGGCCAGGGTTCCGGCGGCACTATCGCGATATTGGCGTCTGCTGCCGACCCCCGCATCAAAGTTTTGGACGTGCTCACCCCCTGGGGTGACTGGCCCACTTGGCTCGCCAAATCCACCGTAGTTCCCGACGAAGAAAGAGCGAAATATTTGACTCCGGAATTCCTGGAGCGCGTCGCACCGTTGGAACCGGCCGTGGTGCTTGCGAAAGTGCAAGCCCGGAACGTTCGCCTGCAGAATGTCCGCAAGGAAGCCAAAATGCCGGATGGCTCTCAAGAGCGTTTGGAAGCCGCAGCTCCGGAAATTACAGAAATCGATCAGTATGGAGATGGTCGAGCGTTGTATCCCATGGCTGCGGGCGGCAAGCTATTTGACTGGCTTAAAGTACATCTTAAGTCCGACACCGCGACGCCAGTGTCCACGGCTAAATCGGAGCGCATTCACTTTTATCCCGGGCACCCCGACTCCATCCGCTAGTCGGCGACGTTCCTGTGTACGGTCGTGCCCGTAGGTGTCGTGGAATATTTGTGGAACTGTAGCATTACATTCACATCTCTCCCCTAACGTAGAACTCTCGACTTGGGACTTCTGAATCCCACCCTGGAAAATCTCGACCGAATCTCGGAGTGATATGCGGCGTCTGTTAAAAATGGGGTTACTGCTCGTGAGTTCATCGTTGATGTTGGCGTGCGCGGCCGTGGTAAAGCCTGGGCCGGGAATAATGGTCACGATTACCAACGCGTTTGCTTCTGCTCAGGCAGGAACCGCTCCTGTTACCCTTAAGGTCGATGTCGCCAACGACCCCAGCAACAGAGGCGTGCGGTGGGCCTTAACGTTGGGGAATACCGGCTGCTCTCCCAGTTGCGGCACATTGGAGCCCGAGCCCGCGCCGAGTTTTAAGGCTACTTACACCCCTCCCGCTTCGGCTCCGCTCAATCAAACTGCCACCATTTCAGCCGTCGCCGTGGCGGATAACCGTCAGTCTTTCGTGTTTAACTTTATGATTACGCCGGGAATCTCGGTCAAGATAACCAACAAATTTGTGACGCAGACCGCCGGCGGCTCTGCGGTCGTTGTAAACGCCTCGGTGCCCAATGACAGCGCGAACGCGGGACTAACGTGGACCTTGACGGCGGGTGGCGCCAATTGTTCGCCAGCTTGCGGAACACTTACTGCCGGTGCTTCACCCAGTTTTAGCGCAAGTTACACTCCACCCGCTGCTGTTCCCACGGGCGCTAACGCCTCACCAACCATAACAGCGACCTCGGTGACGGATACCACCAAGAGCGACAGTTTCTCTTTTACGATTGCGTCCGCTCTGGGCCTCTTCAAGGGAAGCTATACCTTTTTGTTGCGCGGCTACGATATAACCGGCTCGCCGATGGCCATGGCGGGCAGCGTCACCGCGGATGGCAGTGGCAAGATCACCGCCGGTGAAGTGGACATCGACAACGGAGGCGGCATCACCTATGTTCCTTCCCCAGCCACCGGAAATTATTCGATAGACCCATCGTTTCACGGCGTAACACGAGGAACAATCAACATTACGAGTTTCACCTTTCCCAACAGCACCGTGAATATCGCGCTGAAGTTTGCTCTCTCCGCGGATGGCAAGCGCGGAACAGCTGTCGAATTTGACGGCGCCGGTTTCAGGAATTCCGGCACCATACTCCTTCAAGATCCCACAGCGCTTTCCGCTGCCAATGCCGCGGGTACATACGCATTTGGCTTGGATTCCGATGCCCCAGTGGGGGGGCGCACCGTGGAAGCCGGCCAATTTATTTTGGGCGCGAGCGGCATCACGGGTGGTGTAGTGGATCTAGCCAAGGATGGTGATGCTACCCCGAAATACAGCGCGGCGCCGATAACCGCGGGACCCGCAACCAAGCCAGACTCATCCGGCAGGGGAACGTTCACCCTGACGGTAATGGGAGACCCCATTCAATATGCGTATTACGTTGTGGATGCGACGCAGCTCAATCTTATTCAAATCGATCGAGGTCTTAAGTTAGGAACCGTGCAGGCCGGAGTTGCCCGGGCACAAAAGACGCTTACCGCCAGTAGCGTGAACGCCACGAGCGTACTGCAAATGACCGGGATCGATGCTGTGCCCGGCACAAATAAGATCGGTCCAAATGTCCTCATTGGCGTGATGAAGATTACTGCCGGATCGACTTTTAATTTAACGTTTGATTCCAACGACGTTGGCACGGTCCTGACCACCCATCCCGCCTCTGGGCTTGTCAGCTCGTTCAATCCGGCCACTGGACGCGGTGTGCTTACGTCTCCCGGAGGTTTTAATAACGGGTTTCTCGATTCCGCGGTTTTCTATCTTTACGACACGGGGAGTGGATTTATTATCGACACCGATCCTTCTGCTCCCAATGGGACGCCACCGCCTTTAGCGATTACGAACAATGCATTGTCTGGCACATTGACGCAGCAAGCGCCCGGTCCTTTCACCAATCAAAGCCTCTCGGGCAATCTTCTGGTTCGGTCCGGCGCTTCGTCCATCCCTGACATTCCGAATCTCGCCGGGGCGATCAACGTCGACAATGTGGCGGCCACTTTTACTGGCATCGGAGATCTGGCGTCGATTCCGTCCCAGGTTGACGACGTTCCGAATGTTACTTTCAGCGGCACATATAACATGGTTGATCAGACCTCGGGTCACGCGTCGGGCACGCTTCCCGCGGGCTTCGAAGGAAATTTCACGCAAGGGCTGACGTACCCGGTTTCGTTTTATATGATCGCGCCGAATCAGTTCGTCTTGATTAGCAGGCAGAGTGGAGCTTTCTCCGGAATTACATTCTTTGATCCGCAGTAGCGCAACGTGCAAAAAGCGCCTTAGCCGAAAATTCTTTTAGAAGTAATCTCATACGAACTGTCTTGTGCATTAAATTGAATATATGACTAGCCCTGACTGGATTGCTTCCTTATCTCGAAAACTGGCACAGAAAAAATTTCACAGGGTGCCTGTGCTGTTGTTCCGGTATTACCCTCGCAAGCAGGGACCCGCGACTATTCACGATTTCGATGGAGATCTGACAATCGAGCTGAACAGAAGCAGCTATATCAGCAATGCGATTTATTGGGGAGGCCACCACAGCACCCATATTGCTGATTTTCTTGCGAGTTATCTGCGGCCCGAAATGACCTTTGCGGACGTTGGCGCCAACATCGGGGAAATAACCCTGATGGCCGCGAAACGATTGGTAAAGGGCAGAGTACTGGCGTTTGAGCCGATGCCTGATACTTTCGCGCAACTTGCTAGAAATGTGGAATTGAATCGCTTCAAAACAGTAGCGCTTTTCAACCACGGCCTCTTCAACCAGGATGATTCGCTGTCACTCTATGTCAAGGAGGACCGCCCTTTCGGTATGGTGAACGAAGGAGTGCCGAGCCTTTTTTCAACCGGAGTGGACCAAAAAGCGCTGGCCGTACGGCTCCGGAAATTTGATGACGTAGCTGTCGAGTGCGATCTAAAAAGACTGGATGTGATGAAAATCGACGTGGAAGGCGCGGAAATGATGGTCTTGCGGGGGGGGGGAGAATTCCATCAGAAAATTTCGTCCAGTAATAATTGCCGAAATGTCCGAAGCAAATTTCCAAAGAGCTGGCTACACGTCCGTGGAACTACTTTCTTATATTCGCGGATTGGATTATGAAGTGAGGTCTCTGGACGATCCTGGCGCACCACTAACTGCTCAATGTGATGCGCTGTGCACGCCTCGAGAGATGCAGTTCGCACGGCCTTCGTCTAACCACTAGCTCTCGTCAGCCCTATTCGTCCCAGCGGCTAAACACTACGCAGGAATTCACGTCACCAAATCCGAAGCTGGTTTTTAGAGCCGTCTTACACTGCGCGGCAACGCTGGCTTGAGGCACTCGGGGCGCAAGTTCTGCAATCCCCGGGTGAAAGTACGGTATATTACTGTGCTACAGGATAGTTCTTTTTTGGTGGGTTGGAACGGAAGGGCGAATCATCCGCTTTACATAAAAACCGTCATACTTCGCGGCCTGCGAGCGCAAATGCGG